>Ga0179591_1264025_pt1 | contig 12311 bp, 12 predicted proteins | sample CZOMad2_1_08_16f_FD_182891 | JGI IMG/M metagenome (GOLD analysis project Ga0179591, IMG submission 182891) | Vadose zone soil fungal communities from Angelo Coast Range Reserve, California, USA - CZOMad2_1_08_16fungal (PacBio error correction) | ecosystem: Environmental > Terrestrial > Soil >... | reverse complement strand
CATTCTCGCATGAGCGCCCGGAACGTAAGCCGAGGTATAGGGGTTTTCCGGGCCTGAACTCAACTTAAATCCTTGCCCAAGCCCCCTCCTTTCTGCAAGCCCAGGCTCCCTTTTTCCGAGTTTTTTTTAAGCAGAACATATACGCAGTCGCACAGCACTTACCTTTCATACCATCCCTCTTCAGGCACTCTCCCCCCTTGAGCCTATGAATTCTCTACTGCCGGCATTTAAGAAAGTCGGCCAGTGCGGCGCAGCTTGCCATGCCGAGCCTCTTATCCGTCTCCTTTTTGAACACCTGCGCGGTTACACTCCACTTTTTTTGGCCCCGAAAAGCGAAGCTATGAGCGGATGGCGAGCCTATCCTCCCTTCAGCTCCGGACTGCCTTCTTCGAAACTCCTTAGTGAGGGTCGTTCATTTTCAAGGCTTTTTTCGATAGAGGCTGCCATCCAGTCTCCTTCCCCCCCTCAACAAGGTAAAGCGCCCCCCCCCCCCGATGCACAAAGCGATGGTTAAGAGCGGTCCTTTCCAAGGGAGCCGGAAACCGTCTTCGATTCCCGGGTCAGGTCCCCACCCCCCACGGCGTTCAAAAGCGGTGCATACCAGGGCGCATGCCAAGGCCGTGGTAAGCCATTTGGGGTAGGCGCCAAAGCCCAACCCCCTTTTGCGGGAATGAGTTGTCCTCTTCTCGAAGCTCCCCGACACTAGACCCTTTGCCAGACCCAAGATCCGAAAGGCGGCGAAAGGAACGTGTCTCCCCCCAAATGCCTATCGCTTATGATTTTTTCCTTTCTTTTCCCCTCTGTTGTTGTGCTCTCTTTCCTTCCCCTTTTGCGTCTCGTTGGCGGCGCCCCCGTTAGTTAAGGGCGTGTTCCGTTTGGATAGCGCTTTCCCTAGCCTTTCCCTGGGGTTCTTTTTGACGGAGTCTGCGGATACACTCGGACAGGCACGAATTTTCCTGCTTACACACGGTCCTTTTTTTTCCCGGACTTTCTTTTTTGGTAGGATATCAGTTTTCCCTCTCGCCGATCTCAATAGGAATCGCAAGGGTGTTTTCATTTACCCCTCCCTTCCCCATTGGCCTCTCCCCTTTGTTAACTTGGGGACTTCCCAGCGGTTCCTCTGAAGCGCTCTCGATATCGACTGGCTCCCTTCGACTAATCTCCCCCTTGCTTCTTCCTCTCTCGTGCGCTTTCCCCCTCAAAATTTCTTTTCGAGTAACTTCCTTTTACATAGAGAAATACTTCAGTTTCTCAGAAGACCCCCCCGCAGATTTCGACCCCCTCTCCCTTCTTCTCCCTGGCCGGCATGTTTTTGCTCTATTCGACTCCAGCGCGTCTATAAGAAGCCGCTTAGACGCCCTTCATCTCCATCTCATACTTTTTCCTCTACCGGTCGGATATGGTTCTTCTCGGCTTCCCTCTCTTCTAGTCGTTGATAATGAAAGGCATTCTGTCTATCTGCCTAGGGGACAATTTTCCCTTCCCCCCCCTTCCTCGCTTTTCCTCTTTGCATTTTTTTCCCTTTACCGGCGTATGTTCTTGATGAGAGTTTTGGTAGGCCGGAAGCACTGCCCCCCCCCTCCCTAGCTTCATTCGTCTTTGGATTCCCCTCCTCAAGCTCCCTTTTCGTCCCTTGAGCAGCCTTGAAGCCCCTCCTCGTCGTGACTCCCCCCTCCCCAGATGTCTCATTCGAGTTGAAGGCCTCTCTGATCCCATAACCTTCGTCCCTTAGAGCCCCGACCCCTTAACCTTTCTCTTTCCGTGATGGCCTTACCAGCGCAGGATTTCTTAGAGTCACCCTGTCAACCCCCAACGCAGCTTCTCCCCCTTTTCATCTCTCAAGCCTTTTTACCCGAACTTTTTTCTGAATCCTTTGCTATCGGCATCCCTATTGAGGGCCTTTTCCCTTGCGATCTCCATGCCTTGTCTCCCCCGACCTCCGATTGATGGGGACGCGAGAGAAAGAGACGATCCTTTTCCCAAAACACTCTTTTTGGGGTTTCCCTTTTTAAAACCCCCACCCCCAAACGATAGGACCCCTTGGAGAGGCATATAGAATCATCTCGGTCTCTCTTGCCTTTCCTTCGATCCCTTTTTTCTGATGATCCTTTCGGATGCGGCTGCGCCAAATGGAGAAAGTTCGGATCGCCCCCTCGTTTCAGTTTGCGCCGGCTCTTGGACCCCTTGATCTCCTTTTCTGAACCTTTTCCCAGAACCTCATTTCGTTTTTGACTTAGGCGCAATCCTGACCCTCGCAGCCGATCCACTCCACCACGATCTCTTCCCCCCCGGGATCCTCGGTGTTAAGGGTTCCGATGCCATAGCGCATACTAAAGGTACGCTCGTTCGAGGTTTTGTCCCTTAAGAGCCGGAAGATCCTGTCAAAATCATCATTCTCCCCCCGACCCTCCCCTTTGATTTCTCCGTCTGCCTTTCTTTGCCTGTTGAGGGACCGCTCGATCTATCGATTTCTACCAATAATAAGTTGTTGTTTTCGAGATCCGCATGTCTTCCCCCCCTTCCCCCCACCTTGAATTTTTTGCGTTCATTCCCCCCTGCGACTTTCTTTTGTGACGATCCTTGCGACATCGAGCTCCCAAGAGCACCGCCTCAGACTTGCAGTAGGCAGTACTCCCAGAGTTTCCCACATCTCTTTTTTTCCTCGCAGTCCGAGATCTCCCTTTTTTCTTGCCCGGCCGGCTGGAATTCTCGGTTGAAGAAGTCCAGCCACCCAGATGAGGGTCTTCGTCCCATGAGTTTCCATAGCCTATCCCCGACCCCTCCCGCACCTCTGCCTCTTCCTCCAGCTGATCCCTTTTTCAGGCCATGGCAAGGATCGTACAACTAGAAGATTGGACTCCGACAGAATGCCGCCCCTATTCCCTATCTTCTGGGCCTTGACCTTGGTCCTCCTCCGAGCTCCCGCGAGAGCTCTGGCGAGAGGTCTTTTTTTTCCAGCAAATTCTTTCTGGGCGCGCGTCTAATTTCTCATCCCTGGCCTCTCTTTGCCTCGATTAGTTTTTTCCCCCCGCAAGGTTTTTTCGATTTAAGTGAGGGTCCGTTCTGGGCGATGAAGAGCCCCGATATTGAGCGGGCGGTGCCTTCGCGCGATTTCACTGAACTTTCTTCGCTTTCCCCGCCTTGGCAAGGCCTCTTGCCCTTGGATAAGGGTCCCTCGGGCCTGCCTTTTTTCTTAGGAACTTTTTGCCCTTCTCCAGAACTCCCTTCAATTGATTACGCGGGCTCCTCTACCGTGTTTTTTCCGCGGTTCCTTTTTTCTTTTTTTCTCCTGATAGCTTCTTCTCTTCGGGTCTTCCCAGCCCCATCAGATGGCAAAGTCCCAGGGAGGAGACAGTTGTGGGAAATCGAAGACACCAGTGCGGCTTCTCTACCTGTTCCCCTCTCTTTCCTCATGAACCCCCTAGATCTTCTTTTCCCCCTTCCTCTACGAGGAATTTCTCCCACCGAACAACCAGAAGTAACCGGCGCGAACGAAGGCGATGAACATTTAGCCAGACCTTCTTTTTAACCGGTTCTTTCTGGTGTAAAATGAGCCCTCTCCGAAAGAGACAGGGCCAGGCCCCGAACTGCGAGTAGTCCACACCAAAAGCCTTGCGTGCGGCTTTGTCACTCCCCCCCCCCCCCAACCGCGGCCTCTCTTTTTTTTCACTCTTTTGTTTCCGGATTTTGCCGTCCGGAACAGAAGGTAATTTTTACAGCGACGAGATTCCCTTTCAGATTCCGCCCTGCGAAATCTCTTTTGGGTCCTCTCGACGACCGGATCTCCCCTTGTTTTTTTGTGGTTCCAACAAATACCATGATGATGACCGTAAAACAGACTCGCCCCCCTCCTTTTCTTCTGCATTTCCCCGCCCCGTTACGATGTTTTTCCCCGGCATGCGACTTCAACAGCGAGAGCGGCAGAGTACCCTGGGAGTAAATTCCTATTGGGCCTCCCCCTAGTTTTTATTCACACTCCCGCGCGCCTTTAGGTGATTTTTTCCCGTCAGAAGACCCTATCGACACCCCTTTCTTGCGAGGAAGATCAGAAGAAAGGATCCCCCGACCCTTCGGTCAATCTTTTGCTTCCACTTCGCCCAAAATTCTTTCAGATCTCTCTAATAAGTTTTTGTTAGAGGCATGAGATATTACCCTTACTATTTGAGATAGTAATGGTTGAGATAAAGTAGTTCCTTGAGTTCCCCGTTATAGTTTCTAATGGACCCTAGCCATAGATTCCCAGGTGGAGATGATGTGATGAGAACGTCGTAGGATCCACCACTTCGAATTTCTACACCCCCAGCGTTTGCTCACTTTGAATATGGATTCCCAATTTGTGCTTTTTTCTCTCCCTCTAGTTGACGGTTCTCCGCCTTCGTAACTGTGCGGACTTTTCTATAGGCCGCTTGTCCCCCTTTGGGCCCATACCGCTTTTTTTTTTTACCCAAGATTTTTTGAGTCAAGACTTTCATATAATTCCTTTCCGCCGATACTTCCTGGATAGATGAAAAACCTTACCCCAAAGTTGCCTGATTTTCTTTTCCCATTTATCTGATTCCTTTCCTTCAATGAACTATGCTTCCGCGAGTAAAGGGAGAGCCATCCTAGAACCTACTAGGGACATCTCCGCCGAGTTTTGAAGACTCGAAACCTTCTGTTTCACCCCCTTCCCAGTGTTCGGAATTATGGCATAATGAGACAAACTGCAACCTCCGTACTCTTTTCCCCTGTCGACTCTACTCTTCCCTTCGGCCCCCAGTGGTGGACCGGATTTGTTTTTGTGGTTGAGGTTTCGGCTCCGGAAGATGTTCTAATGAAGGAAGTGGACTGGGCCTTCCCCTGTGTCTTTTTTGCGGCCTGCTCTTTCTTACTCCTTTTTCTTCTCCTCCTGATGGTAGTCTCCTTGAAATGGCTGCCTTCCCTTAGTATGGAACCTTTTGATGGAGCGGTTTTGCCCGGCCGAAAGATCCACCTACGCTGACTTCTTCTCCTGAGATCATGCCAGAGCCCCTTTACCCTAAGGACGCGGACCGGCGGGCCCTCAACAGATGGATTCCCCAGGATCTTTTCTCCCTCGATCGTCCCGAACGGCGAGACCCTGCCCTGAAGAAAGACCTTAACCCCCCCCTCCCCCCCTTTTTTGCATGATGCAACCCAGACTTCCTCGTGACTTACCCCCCCCCTCTCCAACGCAACGCTTTTGATCTTCCGTATTCACGCCACCCTTTCTCAAGTAAAGATGGTACAGACCCATGTTGCTGGTATACTGTGGATTTCACTTTCTCTTCCGTCTAAATGCTACGATAATCTATTGCTGGTTTTTCGGAAGAGAAGCCGATCGTGATAGGCCGGCATCGGCTACCTACATTTCTTTATCTAGCAGCCTGCATCCCTAGATTCTCGAAGGGAGATATGAGTAGATCCCTCATTCTTTTTCGGGCCTTTCTTCCTGCGCACCACATTTCTAAGACATTCCCCTGCTCACTTTTTCGCGAAGGAGGGTCGGTGATACTAGTTGCATGGTTTTTTTACTTTCCCGACCGTTTTGCTTCTTTCAAGGTTCAGGGAATGCCTTCCCGAGACCCACTCCCAAAACAGAATGATCCCTTCCCTTCCTGCTGAAATGAGCGACCCTCAGATATATTCTCATACCCTCTCCCCTCCGAGGTTTCTGTCTTCCGGTTTGTATCGCTTCCGATGTAAGCGGCAAAGGATAGTCAACACCCGCAAACTCCGGACCCCCCCTTTCTTTTCAAAGTTTTTCCTGACTTTTCCTCGGCATTGCAGGACATGGCGAGCCCACCCCCTCTTCTCAGATCCGTTTTGTGTTGAGCAGAGCTAGAGAAGCAAATGTCAATCCCTTCCCTCTCCCTTCCTATCAGTTGCACCCCATTCTTTTTCTTCCTCCTCTTTCCCGGAGCCTTTTCCGTCAGGATCTTCCTCTGGACATAGATCCCCTTCGCCAGATCTGATTTGATATGTCCCCCTTGAGACCCTTAACAGGAGCCCTCTTTCGGAAGTAAGAGATAGGGCCTATCTTTTTTTCGATGGCTGCCCTCTTTTCCCCTGCGGTTTTCCACTTAACCCCGCCAGAGGTACTCCCAACAACTCTCCCTCGTGATAGTACGAGGAGGCCCAGAACTGACCCGTAGAGAAACTTCATCCCTCTTGATAGCCTCTTTTCATTCCTGTCGAAGTGTAGATCTTGGACCCCACAGATTCGATCCATCTCAGCCCTGCGCTGCTGGAAGGAGAGAGCTCTTCACTCCCCGGAGATTTCTGTCTTCTCCCTCGATCCCTGCTCTTTTTCCTGTCCCATATATCGGTCGATTTTTTTTTTTGTCTTTGTGAGTGCACAGGAAGGGCCCGAGCCTTTGGGTGATCGTCTGGCCATTCTCCAGCACGCTGGGTACACCCTGACAAGGTTGGCCTATGGTTTTTGCAGTTGTTCGTGCTCGAATTTTGAAGAGCCCTTTACCCTCATGCTATGGGCTTCCTCCCTCCTTATGTTGATTCGCGGTTCCGATCAGGTTCCCTGGCCTGCAATTTTTCCCCTTTTCAGACCCATGAGTTGACACTGGCACGAGGCAGACTCCTTGATTCAGCGAACTTACCCAGCACGTTTTTACGATTTCTTTTCTTTCCGCACCCCCCCCCAACTCTCTTATATTTTGCTTCGGGCCCCGGCACAGAGCCCTAAGAAAGGGGACAGAACTTGCCGATCCTGACCCATGCAGGAGCTCAACACTTCTGGTACTGCTGGATTTTACGCGAGAGACCATATAAGGAAGTCCCTACTTCCATTCTCCTTATCACTCTGTAAGTTTTTGATGTGACCCCCAGACTTTCTCCAGCGACCCTTCGATGAACAGGTATTCGTCGCGATGGTGCGACGCACTGTAGTTAGGGCGCTTCAATTTCCAGCGGTCCCACATTTTAGTAGCTTCCCACCCCCCCTCTTCCTTCTCTCTGCTCCCAACTTTCTTCGAACTATGCTTTTTTATGTCGGGATGGGCGAGGCCAGTAATCAAGAAGGTCCCCTTGTATCCAGAGTCCCTCTCTTTCCTCCAAAGGCTCTTTGGTAATTTGCATCCTGAGCCGATTCGGCGGCGGGACTAACGGCGCTTCCTTTGCCTTACACTTCCCGCTTGATAGGTTACCCCCCGAGTATTACCCCTGCGTTTTCCCCTGAATTTTCCTGGCCCACCCCAGAACCCCCCCTGAGATGCCTCTCTTAAAGCGCCCCCCTATTTACTGGTCCCCCCTCGCTCCAAGATCCCCCCAGGGCTCATTGCATACTCCTTTTGAGTCAAGCACCGACTTTTTCTTAGGCCGCCCTGAACGAGGCCTGGCTTTTCCCAGTTGAGTCGACGCAGGTCCAGGAACACAGATATGCCCACGGCTTCGTTTCCCTAGGTCCTCATCAACTCCCCTCCAGGATTTCTTTTCAACCGAACGGGATAGCAGCCTTGAGAGAGAAAAGGCTTCTTGACGCCTCTTCTTCCCCTAAGACATAAGTTTTTTTTATTTAACTTTACCTTATTAGATTCCTCTTTTTTAGGAGATAAAGTTTTTTCCCAACCCAGGGAGTTCCCTTAAGCCTCGATATATGCATTTTACAATACTCCAATCATTTCTTCCGTGAGTGTTTTTTTGAAATTCCAGGCGGAAGCCTCCCACCCATGAGTCAGGCCGCATTTGAGGCTTTAACAAAAGCGTGGCTGACACCCTAAGGTACTGCAACTTGTCCCCCCTCTTTCCCTGCATCGACTTTGGTCGAAATCCTTCATCGTCCTCTTCTTACCCGGCTCTTCTTCCTTCAACACTTCACCCCTTGTTTACCTGTTTTTTCCGCTGGAGTTTTTTTCCTCCAACTAGGCCGACTACGGTTTTATTACGCCTTAGGCTTCCCCTTTTACTCCCCCCCTTTTTCATTTTTTCTTTGCTCGCCGTACTGAGGAGGCTTCGCCCCCCTGACCCCTGTTTATTTTTTACTCCGGCCGCCATTCTGATCCCTTGCGGTCATCTTTTCCGCCGCCGAAGCCTTGGTGCAGACGGCCGCTCAACTTCTTTTTTTTTCCTCCGATTCATTTCTGGCCGGCCTTTTGGGATATATGCCTCCCCCCATTTTCCCTTTGTGAACCCTCCCCGTTCTGCTTGAATCCCTCTCATAGCTTTTTTTTTTGCGAAGGTTACTTCTGGGGTGAGCGGCAGCAGGCATCGTTCCGTTCTCATACGCCTCCGCGCTCCCCAGGCGCTAGGAGACACATATTGTTCTGGATGGTCGATATTGAAAATGGCCTGGAGGAGTTTCCTGGCTTCTTTGCGGTTTCCTTTCTTCCTTCAAGCATCTCGATAAATTAGGCTCACTTTGCCGAGCCCGATGAGAGGAGCACCGCCCCCCCCACCTCTGAATCCGAGAACTTCGTCGGTCCGTTTCTTCAAATTTATAAGTCGCGTGATTAAAGGAGAATCGTTTTCACTGACTCGGGCCTCCTTCTCTTCTGACTCTTTTTAAACATGTCTCCTTTCAAGCGGAAGCTTAGGTGTCGAAAAAACTCCCACTTCCCCGCCCTCCTCTTTCTTCAGCCATTATCCCCTGCCCAGCACCTCATGTCCATTTGTTCGTACGGCTTTTTTTGCACATCAGTCGTCCCCCCATTAATCTGCAGATATAAGGACCTCCCCGCTAGCCCCTATCCTCATTAATCCCACTTTCACCCCCTCAGAGCCCCCATCGGAGCGATAGACCAATTGAGTGCGCTCTCGCTCGGCCAGAAGATTAGTCGAGATTTCGTTGGGCCCTCTGATATGTTCGCCGGCTCAAACCTTCTTCAGGCTTTCTTTTTTCTACCTCAACTGCTTGCGCAAGTGAGTGACGGAGGCCTTATTTTGCTTACTCTTCCTCCCCCCGGGATTTCCTCGCTCCCCTGTCTTGAGGCACACTTCCTCGAAGAGTGTCTCCCCCGGCCGAGATAAAACCCCCGTGTGATCAAGGGCATCTCTCTGAATTGTGCGTGTGTCCTCTAGGGGACATATAGCCCCCGGTCAGGGCCCGTGTGTGTATTAGAGCCGGAATTCCCCTCTCTCACCCTTTCCCTCGGCCCTCCTCTGAAACGCTCATGGCCCTCCTGCCTGAACTTTTTTTGCCGCCTTCGCCGGTGGAGGCCCATTGCCCTCTATTTCTTCTGTTTTTTTTTTTCTGCTTTCCTCAGAAACCCCGTCTCTCCCACCTCTGCACATGTGCTCTGTCTTTGCAGGTTTTTTTTCGATGCTTGGGGACGCTCGTTGCCGGCAGACAACGATGACCCAGCCAGAGAAACTCCTCTTTAGTCTTCCTTCTCTTCCTGAGACCCCATGCTCCCTTCCCCCCTCTAGGCATCCCCCCCCCCCACCCCCCACATTCGGTGTTGTCTGATCGAGGACTTTTCCCTCGGGCGATTTTTTAACCCCTAACTCACACACTATTTTTAGCTCCAATCACCCAAGAAACATGTTTATCGAAGAGGACCCCTCCCCTCCCCCGCAGCGCGTCCCCTTTCGCATCCCTGTGCTTCTGCTTTTTTTCCTTGCCACCTTTTTTTTTTTCTAGAAAGAAGCCAGCAGCATTGGAGATTCGCCAGCGCCATTTCTTCTTCATGACTTTCCTTCTAGCCTCCCTCCATGGTACCTGCCCTGGTCGAGATGCCGCGCTCGATCTGGTCTTCGGATTCCGCCAGCAACCTTGTTTTTCGAAGAGCCATTCTTGATACTCCATGGCTCCGCATAGCTCCCTTTTCCTGTCGGTGACTTTTGCTCGGGGAGTGGCGGATGAGCTTGACGATATGCGGTGAGTTGTAGAAGTTGTTGTCTGAGCATATATTTTTTCGTTTCCGCCCGTCTCAGGTTAAGGTTCTCAGCCTCTCCATCAGTCCCTATCTGGGCTGCCCTTCGCCTCCCCCTAGTTTTCCTGGGACGAAAGAACGAATGCCAGTTTCCCCGATACTGGCATCCTTCCAGTTTTTTTTTGCTCCTTTGCCCAGTTCGTGGTTTTCCTGGAATGAACGTCCAACCGCGAAATCAGCGGGAAACTAGTCCGAATTCCCCGCAAAGTAATCTTCTTTTTCCGTCCGTTCCCACACCTCTCTTTTTCTATGATGGCCCGAACCATATACTGGAAAGATTAGCTTGCAGGCACTTAATTCCATTATTAACGACGAGCTTCTCACCCCGTAACCACATCCGACCTTCCGCAGTCCCCTCTGAACTTTCGCAGTCGACAGGCCTGTGAGGTTCGATGTGAATGCGAATAGGGTCCCCCAGGAAAGGCTCCCCAATGGACTACCCACGCTTTCTGTCACGCCCTCGGACCCCGTAGTCTTGAGCGATGGCGCGGACAGGCACGAATTCCATTTCACAATGGTCACATCCCCTCTCTTTCCCGCTCAAATATCTGTATTCTAATTTTAAGCCGCCGCACGACGAGTTGCATCCGATCTTCTGTTCCCAAACCGTCTTAAGTAACATCGCGATGACCCCATCAGATGGTTCCGCCCGATTGTTGGAAATCCTCCCTTCTTTTCTGACGAGTGTCCGCAGTCGACCACTGAGAGCGGAAGCGTAAGCAAGGGCGACTTAGCTTGTCATGCCTCTTTGTGTTAGTCCCGTATGCCCCTGATTAAGAAGAAGGTCATTCCTCACAAGAACCCAAAAAAGGTCTGCTCTGGCTGCAACTCCTCTCCCCCTGCCCCCCTTCTGCGGACTTTCCAGACCTCTGCAATTTTTATGGACATCTATATTTTTAATAATCCTGTGTTGGTTGAGACCCCCCCCTATCCTTTGATAGTCATTTCGGCTCCCCCTTCGCTCCGTTACTTTTTCTTGGGAAAAGGACTTCAAGAACTGGGGGGTCTGTGCGATGGTCTGTTATTTGATGACCTGAGGTTGCGGCATCAAAAATGAGGCCCGACTTTGGATTTGGGCGCCAAATTCGGTGTTTCCCAGGCTCTGGCATGTACTTGGATGAACGCGCCCTTATCCTCCGTTTTAAGACGGCATTTGGTAGATTTTTCATTCAGGTGCGATGTACGGCAACGCAGAATCGGTCACACTTTTTCCTGCCTTTTTCTCCCCGCCCTCGCAAGAGATCTAAGCTTAATACCGAGATCGGATCGTGTGAAAATCACCCCGGTCCCACCCATTTAGCATAGATTCCTGATCGCGGATGATTTAACATGAAAACTGAAGTCCGTACCCACTCACTACGGCGCTAGCTCTTTTTGCGGTTAGAGAGAAATGCTTTTGGTGTTCACTTTTCTGCAGGCTTCCTCCGTCTCGGATTTGAGAATTTTTCCGTCGCACCTCCCAGGTCTCCCCTTTTTTGGACTCTGTTAACTGATTGGCTGGTTACTTCTGTCGGTTTCTGCGATAGGGAATGGACTTTCTGTGGTGTCTTCTTGCACCTCTTTAATTTTTTTGCTCCCTCTCACATCGTGTTAGCCATTCTCGGCATCTGCAACCCCTTTTTCGACTGCGTTCTTTCCCTTTATTTTTCGATTTTCACCGCCAAGTAAGATTAAACTCGCTTACTTGGCCTGCGCACGCTCCCCGACAACTAAGCGCCCTTCCTTCCCCTTTTGAAGCCTTTGGTTTTTCCAGATTTTCTCTCGCCCAGGGATCCGTCGCCTGATAGGACCGACAGGCGGCCCAGAACTAACTTAAACCTTATCACTTCTGTCCTTGATTTCCCCCCAACCCACCGAAACCTTTCCCTGATAGTCGTCAGGAATTTAGAATCCAAGAAAGTAAAGTTTCGTCCCCCCCTTGATATATGTTTTTTCTTCTTGTGACCTTTCCCCCCTTTCTCCCTCTCGTTTAAGCAGATTTTCTTTTTCCGACGAGCCGACCAGAAAGACTTCTCAAGAGGCGAAAAGATCCTCCTTTTGTACAGCTTCGTCGCAAGCATTTATAGTACGGCGTTGCGTCTATACCCTTTTTCTTTTTGATGATGACGAGCCGGCTGATTGGCACCACATGGAGACTTTCGGACCTGCGCCTGCGCCCTTTCTCTGTCCCGGCTTCTTCGATCCTTTGTGAGGTCTTTCCTAAAGCTCGTGGGCGGAATGCGTCCAGATAGGAGATGGTTCTTTTGATCATGAAACCATTCAGTCGTTATTAAGTTATTCTTCTCTACGGCAACGGTTTAGAGGATGTTGAGCGGTGTATTCTTCAGATGAGCAGGCAACGCTTTCGCGCCCCGAGCCGGACCTGCCCCACTCGACCCCCATGGGCCTTTCCTCCCCTCTTGTTGAAGTTAGGACTTTTTGCGCTCG
>Ga0179591_1156531_pt1 | contig 12312 bp, 11 predicted proteins | sample CZOMad2_1_08_16f_FD_182891 | JGI IMG/M metagenome (GOLD analysis project Ga0179591, IMG submission 182891) | Vadose zone soil fungal communities from Angelo Coast Range Reserve, California, USA - CZOMad2_1_08_16fungal (PacBio error correction) | ecosystem: Environmental > Terrestrial > Soil >... | reverse complement strand
CGGGTTCCTCTTCCCTACCCCTCAGCGCTGATGACCTTTGGAAGCTCTTTTTGACTGCGTGGACCCATCGTCCCCGCTTTGATACTAAGGAACCCGGCAGGTTCCCTTTTCCGCCGAGGGTCCGCATTGTGGGCTGTTCCCTCAGAACTTCCTTCGAGCGGATTCACTCTTCACGGTCTTTCTGTAGATTGTTGGCATAGTGCACGCCCCGATATTCTTCTGGCTCTTAGGGTTGACCGCCACCATCTCAAGGTTTTTGCCTGCGGTTACCCGTAAGCTCCGACGAGTGAGGGCTTTTTTTGGATACTTTTCCAGCGCGCGGCGTTCGTCCAGGGTCTTTCTACCGCCCTGGCGTTCCCCGTCTTGTCTTTGAGTTTCAGATTTAGTAGGGGCCCTTATTCGGTTGATGTAGAACTTCCCTCGCTTATTTAATCCTATCTGCCGCGTTTGATACTCCCCCGATGCTGCCTCCTTGCGGCACAGCATGCTATTTTAACTGACCCGTCCGCCCGGTCCTTGGATGGTCTGAGGAATGGCCTTTTCTCCGCAGGGCTAGGGACCGTTCGGGTGCAACCCTTCTTTTTCTGTCTTCTCCATTCGTCCTAAGTCTTCTGCGGTTGCCTTTCTGGTCCTTGTATCCGAAACACAGGGTCCCCAGAAGTTTTTTTCGCCCAAACTGGGGCTGGTTTTTCTTAAATTCCCGTCTTCGGAACTGGAGTCATATAGGTAGTGGTCCTGCTCCTGTAAACGGAATGGAGTGGAAGTTTCTTTTTTCCAGTTAGCCCCTCCTTGATTTTCTTTTGGATTTTTGTCAGTCGATCGCCCTTTTTTTCTGACAGTAGGAATTAATCAAACTTCCGGTGTGTCTTCCCCTTATACATCTCGTTAGTCCGTTCAGTTACCCTGCTGGTATGTGATCCTCTTAGCCTGTACTGGCCCCGTTGTCCGGAAATTCAACTTTCCCTTGGTTCCGAGGAACTCGGAAATCCTAGTGAGAGTGTCGTTTCTTGTATCGGAGCATGGCGTACGGTAATTTTCTTTCCCCCCTAGGACCCTGTGTTAGCTGATTGCTCCGCGCCCCATAATAAGTTTTTTTTCAGAACATTTCTGGTCCCCCCATCTCTTCCTTTGCGGTTTTTTTCTTTAATGGCTGACCGTCTCCATGCTTGGTTGGTCTTCGGGCCACGCCCGTTTCCATCCTTATCAAGTTCCGGTTTCCTTTTAAAATCCCTGAACGTTGCCAAGGCCGGGCGCCTTGTCCCGGTCCTTGCGGATACCGGTGGCGTCTTCTTCATATTTCCCCTGTCGAGGGTTCTCGATTGACCGTAGGAGTCCTGCGAGAAACTTCTTCATCTTTCGGATCTTTGGGGGGAGGCGGGACCTCCCCTTACCTTTTTCCTAAAAAAGGTAAGGAACATATATGTCTTTAATGCGAGTTTCTCCAAGTTTACCGGTCTCATCCTCAGGGGCCTCTTAGTTTGTCCTGGTCAGAAGAATGTCATGTCCCCGCCGATCTAGCTGTATGGGACGGTTTTTTTTCCGTATCTCCCTCAGGGTTGGTGGTTTCGCCGCCCTATCACTGTTCCGAGAAGTGAGTATACCCTTGAGCGCACTGTTGAACCCTGCGGTATTGACATCGCCCATCATCCTCCTTTTTTTTTGATAATAGTATGGGCGCGACCTTTCCCCTACCGTTTTCACGTTCTGTCGACCCCCGGGATACTTTTCCGGCTGTACCATGAGCGGGCTCGGTCAGACCCACCCACATTCTGTTTCCTTCTCCCGTTTGTTTAACTTTCCTACCCTTTTTGTTAGCTCTCGTTCGTGGAACAGTCTTCTCACATTTCCACGACCGGTTCATTCGTTCTTATTGGTACTGTGGTGTTTGTTTCTTTTCCAGGGTTCTCGATGTGCAGTCACCTGGAACGCGTTCGGCAACGTTTTTTCCCGTCATATCTTCCTTATTGCCAACGGTCCTGGCCAGATGGTCCTACTCACTGGACCCTTTACCCCCCTTTGGGAATTTACTCCAGGACGGTATGACAGAACCTTTTTTGCCGGAAAAGCCCAAGTCTTGGGTTTTGAAATTGGTCAGTGATCTTTTCTTCAGGAATTGTTCCTTCTTAATGAGCAGTCTCCACATCGGAATCCAAAATGAGCCCTGATTGTACCCCTGTCCCTTGGCTCAATACTGAGGTGGTTACTGAACACGTGCTTTTCGTCAAGCAGAAACTTATTCGTTTGCGTCTTGATGACTTCAGCTCCTCTCCAGTTGTACGAAACCCTGGGTCGTACTCCCAGGTCGGCAGTCCCTGAAGGACCATTTACCCCCCTACGGCCACTCTGTCTGTCGCATTTTTCCCTTTTCCCCAATCCTTTCCGCACGTTGAAGGGTTTCTCCATCTGGATTTCCTACCCAGCCTTTGCTAATTCCCCCTTGAAAACCGCGATAGATGTATTCCTGTGTAACTTTTACCAGAATTTGATTGCTGTCAGCTGGTTATAATCAGAGCTAGATCTTTACCCTCAACGTCATCATGGTTGTAATTTACACAAACTACCCCGCCCTGTCCGTTTCCACCTCTTTGTCCCACTAACTACTCTCCAAACACCCCCTTTCCGAACGTCCTTTTCTTTTTTGACTTTACAGTCCCCTTTTGCTTCCCGGGCCCTTTTTCCGGTGAGGCTTAACGACTCAGTGGCCTGCCCGTTTTGAGTCCTCCCGTCGAGGCCCCTCCTATCCTGCTCCCAGACACAAGTGGCCCGTATATTTCCCTATCCATTCTGTGATTTTCGTTCCCTCCCATCCCATCCCTTGACCGGGGTTTCGGTTCTCCTCATACACTGCCTCATGCTGGGTCGAGGTTCCCCCCCCCTTATGCTTTCCCGTTCAAACGCGAATTAAGTGTCAGTCACTCGATTTTCTCATGTTCTTTCTACAAAGACTCACAGGCCGGAGCTTACAAGACAAGACGGCGCTTCGGGCGTTTTATTAGGGAGTTCCCCCTGTGTATACTTGCTAGCTCGATGCGGTCTCTACTTTCACCTCTCTTTCTTCGGCAGCTGGCGGGGGGGCCGGCAACCCCTCCTCTTGTTCTCCGTTTTTTACAATTCTACACCTCTATTAGGCCGAATGTAATATCGGATTTGTTCTTTTTGTCCCCGTCATTCTACATCTAGTGGACGGGATTCATCGGCTGCCATCTGGCTTGGCCTGGTTCTTCTCCTGCCCCCCCCCCCAGGCCCTCCTTGACTAAGTCACCGTTACGGTTCTTTCGCAACACTTTTGCTCTTTTTTCACGCTCCCATCTCGACAGTTTTATAGAAACTCAGGGGAGCGGACTTTGGAAGCATTTTCCACTTCCAACCCTAGATGTTCAACCCTCTTGGATATTATTCACCGTCTGAATGGACGTGACATTTGCGTGTCCCTCCTGGGCCACTAACTGTCTGAGTCGGTGGCCTCTTTCTTATTTTTTAAAACACCCCCCCTGTTCCGGTGACTGACATTCCAAAACCGTTTCACGGCCTTGATTTTTTGATCAAGCTCAGCGGGCACCAACGTCGGGCCCTCTACTTGAGTACGCGCCCCCCTTTTTCCAGGCATCCTCTCGACACTTACGACCTTTGTCAGGTGATTTACTCAAGCCTCGAGAAGAGTAGAAACGTCAGGGTTTTTCGTCTTCCTGCCTATCCTCTTCCCTCTCCAACGCGATAAAACCACTGTGTACGACTCGACTGTGACGGAGCCTCTCGATCAGTTTATTTCCCCGCGCCCAGCCGGACCCCAATCATCTTCATTTCTTAACGGTACTTTCGCAGGTCATGGCCCCAAGCGCTCCCCGCTCCACCCTCCTTACCTAAAGAAGCCCCCCGACCTCGCCTTGCAGGCTTACGGGACATAATTCATCGGGGAGCTAGCAAACCGAAACCCTCTCATTTCCTTCACTCCTTCTTTCTCTTGATGGCGGTTCTAGAGTTTACGAGGGACGGTTCGTTGTCCAGTATTTGCCTGGCGATTTTCCAGTTCTTGCGGGATCGAGGTCGAGGGTGGCTGCGGAAGGACACTTTTCATTTCCCGTAGCCAGTGCCGGAGTTACAGGAATTTTTCTGGTTCCTCTTATTCTTAACTTCGATTTTTGGTTCTTCCCTTAGTCAAGTAGTGCCACTCTAGCTTCGAGGTTGTGATTTCTGCTTTTTTTGCTCGAAGTTGATGCCTTTCCCTGACGGCTCTCGTACGGCTCGTCTGTCCCTCTACGTGTCGAGGATTCCCTCTTTTATAACTGTTCTCGTAAAGATTTTAGCGTTAGAGAACTTTTTGAGGAACCACGATGGGTTTTGCCCTCTTGTTATTTGTCCCAGTCTGGGTTACCTTGAACACGTTTCGTACAGCTCTCCCTTTGCACGCAGATTGGTTCGTTTGTCACTGGCCCCCTGAACTAGCCCCCCAGTTTTTTCTTGGCCCGTGCAACTCGGTCCCCCGCCAGGCATGAAGCTTATATTCAGTCCAAGCCCCGGAATTTTCCACTAGCTGTTGCGGTTCTGCCCAGGTACGTCAGGGGAAGACCCTTTCCTCGCCTGCTTATTAAGCTGTTCTCGTGGACCTCTGGGTCCCACACAGATTTTTCTGATGCCGTCCTCAAGTTGAAAGGTTTGTCAGATGTTCATTGCGTTTTTTTAAGGTACCCCTGCCTTTCCGCTTGGAGAGATTCAGGGTCCCCTTGGTAAAGCTCTTCCCCTGCTTGACATCAGCACCCCTCCCTCGTCTTTCTTAGATCAGTTGTGTTCGATCTGTCCGTCAACCCAGTCGATTCAAGTCTGTGACTGGCGGTCCACGCAGTCAGAGTTAGCTTTGATCCGGTTATCCAGAGTCGTCGAGAAGTTCCGCGGCTGTGCTATCCATCCCCTCTTCGCCGTTCTTGTAGGGTCTCCTTTTCAGGTTAGTAGGGTCCTTCTATTTGGGTCACCGCAGGCGCAACGGGCAATCGAGTTTCTATACCTTCGCTGATTGCCGCTGGGGATTTCACATCATGTCCTCCTCGAGACAATGCCGCTGGGTTCCCAGGTAATATGGTATTACGCGTGGTCCTTTCTGGGGTGGGAGGGTTGCCTTACCTCCAGAAGGGGATATGGGTACATTCGTCTTTTTTCCCCAAATGGTTTCTGCTTTCGGATCCATGCATGTTCAGAGGATTCAGGCATCTTATGAAGGTTTAATTTCCCTTGAAGAACCAGTTGTTTTTTTTTACCTTACTTTCCCTGGTTCCCTAATGCGTTAATTCTATTATTGGTCCACGAGTTAAGGAATTTTCTGGCTTCTTCTTGGGTGTTCCCTGAAACCCGATTATTCGTTGTTCCGTTCTCCGGTTGAGAAAAGTCCTGCTTCCCCTCATCACCGGCCGGTTTTCTTCCCCGTACCTCGGCTCGAGTTTTCTTTGTCCAGGGACAATCTGTTTCTTCCTGAAGAGTTAGCTCCTCAGCACTGCGCCAGGACATTGCACTGCCCTCTTTAACTCGCGCTCCCAATAGAGAGGCAGGGAGGTGGGTTTACCAGGTATGGCGCTTAGTGGGATGACAGCCACTATCTGATACCCCTGGAACCGGACTGCTAGCGAAAGCGAAATGCGTCCGCTTGCATTGCCGGATAAGAGACTACCTCCTGGGTAGGATCCTGGAATTAACAGATTCTCTCATGACCAGACTGAGGCCTTACCGTTAGGATTACAGTTTTCTTGAACGAGAGTCGCATAAAGGCAGTCGGAGGTGGTGTTGTTCATAATGGCTCTTCTTCCTTCATGAGAAAGGAATTTGCGTCGACCCGCGATTCAAGTTACCCCCCAGATGAAGATAGACGGTACAGTTCATGCGGCCCCTGTCCGGGTTTCCTTGCCATTCTAACCTGTTTCAGAGGGACCCTGTCGGGCGCATCGTTTTCTTCCCCTTTCCCTGTATTGCTCCCTGGTACCTAGAAGTGCAGCACAAGGTGTTCGTCCCGACTTCTCCCTCATTTGAATGTCCCTTTTTCGACTTTATCTTTCCTTTTGGGGACTGGTCTGAGAATGTCCCTTTTATTTACCATCGATCGCCCTGGTTCATTTGATCTTTTCCCCTGCGTTTCCTCATGTGGTGGTCTTTCCTTTGGCAATAAGATCTTCAGATCATCGTCCAAATCATTTTGCTCTCTCGTGACCAACTGTGTTATCTCCAATTATTATCAATCCGGTTTTTTTTTTGAGTCGAATGTTCCTCATGAAAATGACCCTACAGTTTCACCGCCTTGAGACCTGCGGCCCAAAGTAGCCATTGCAATCCTTTTTTCGTCCTGTCTCTGTCCTTTAGGAAACCTGCAAACAACCCCCATGATTCGATCTGCTTGTCAAATCGTCCAGGAAAAGGTAGTCTTCTCTTGGCGGTTTGGTATATCTTTACCATGCCACTAATTACATTTGAGTGTCTTCAGGGACCTGGGGTTTTCGTCCTCTCCTTTCCTAACAACTGGAAAGTGGCAGTTCTTTTCCCGGATCAAGACATCAGAAGTGATTAAAACGTCTCTTTCTGTGAGGACCTAATGTCATAGCGAAAATAGAATGTGTTCCTATTGCATTCCCGCAACGGTAAGCCTTGTACCACTGTCTTCTTTCCTGCATTTTATGTGTTCCCTTGTAAAGGAGATGGTTTACGCTCCTTCCCGTTCTCCTTTGGACCTGAGACTTGTATCCAAAATAGTGACGGCAAGCTTTAGATCTCCTCCCTTCTTCAAAGAACCGGGCCGCGTTTTCTCATGGACCCCCTCTTTCTTTTTAAATCAAGACAGGGCCTTTGCTCACTAACTCCCTCCTTAAGTGTTTTCATTCCAGAAGGGTTCCTCCCTCCAGGTCGGCCAGTCACACCCAACATCTACCCCCGAAGTTGTTTTCGCCCCCTCTTTCCTCCACTGTCCACTTTTTCCTGGACTCCCTTTCTCCATTGGCAACTGATTTCTTTCACCTTCCCAGATGGTCATCATTCGAGCTTCCCCCCCCCTATCTCCTATGTTCCTACCTACCGGCCTTGGTGAGGTCAAGTGGCTTCTTACTCCCCTGAATCGATTCCCCTCTCAAGAACTTAATTTTTCAAAACAACTACACCCGAGTCCAGTCCCCCTTCCTTCTCTTTGCCCACTACTGCTTTTTTCCTCAAGGTCCTGGCTGCCCCTTTTACCAAGCCTTAAATGGGAATTCTTTTATGTGATCTCCCATTCCTCAGCTTATAGACATTATAACCGCTGGATCCGTCCCACACTTTTCACCCACCGAGTACGAGTTCTATAAATGCTGGAGGTTCCTTCATTGTCCCTGCCCCCAGCCCATCCGGCAGGCTGAATAATCTTTCCCCCCTGGCTTGTTTCCTTGGGTTGGCGTCGTCTCCTTATTCGTTCCAAACACGCGTTAGAGCTTGGAGCAAACTTCAGATTTTAGATTCTTATCCCAAAACGGTAACCACTCCTCCCTCGATTTCACACCTCCACTTGACTGGGCCTTTCGTTCCTAGCAAAGAAAGGAGATGACGCCTTGCCTATTTCTCACCTGATCTCCGATACATCTTCTCCAGCTCTGGTTAGGACACAGCCGTCCCAGTCTGGTCTCTTGGGTGTTTGCCACTCTACAACACCTTGGATAGACAGCAGAAACTTCTTTACTTTCCGTCTTTCCCACTAACAGGTTTACCCCTTGACGCACTTTTCTCGGAAAATAGGACCTTTTCCGGGTGCGTTGTGTCCCCCCCCTTCCCATGTGAACGTTCCGAGTCTGTCTCCACCCGTGTCCCCCCTTCTTTTTTTCCCCGAGTCCATCGACGCCTTCTCTTTCCTTCTTCCTGTGGCCTTTCCACCCGACACCTTTTCGAATGAATTGTTTCTTAGGTCCCCGGCCTGCCCTGGCGGGCCAGCCTTGGCACCCTTTCCCAACTGAATGTTTTCCGTTTCTTTGGGGGGCCTCCACGCCCCAGTTGACCTGGTGCACAAGCCAAACCCACATCATTAGGTCCGTTCACCCTTGCGCATCGCCTCCCTTTTTCTTTTTCTCCCGCTGCTCCCCCAATCAGCTTGAACCCCACCTTTGGTGCGCCCACATTTCTATTTCCCCTCCCCTTTCCCTCCTCCTTGTCGCTTTTTATCACTCGACCCGTATTCGTGTACCGGAGACCCGCCAGACGATTCTGACAACTTCTTGTGTTAAGGTCTCTCGACTACCTTCTTATTCACTCCCTCACTTCTTCTTTTCTTCCTCTCTTTTACTCTACCCAGGATCGTCCCTCGCACCGTCCCCCCTCCTTGGCATATCCCCTCCCCTGTCTTGGTACCTTCTCCGTTTCCTTGGCCCCTGTGAGAGAGGTACTGCCTTCCCCCCCCTCCCTACCGATCCTGCAGCAATACTCAATCCCCTGAAGTGCTTACGTTGTAACAAATTTCATAGGGACAGATAGACACACCGCCCCCTATCTCTTTTCACCGGAGCATGAAGTTGTTGTTTTATCCTAGCCTTTGATTTTAGCGATACCGCGCTTCGCAGGTCATAATGGCGAAAGTACATGCCCCCCACCGCGCCCCCCCCATGTTTACCCGATAAAGTTGGGGACGTTTCCCGCTTGACAGATACACACCTCGAAGCGTGTAGGACCACCCCCCACCGCACTTGGCATCCTTCGAGGTGCCTGAGGAAGAGTTACACGGTTACGAAGGGTCCAGCCTGGGTTGCACCACACACTTTGATTGCCGGAACCACTTTGCCCTCAGTAAAAACGACCTGCTTACAAATTTCATGTTGAATCGTATTTGGAACAGTTCTGTTATTGTACGGGATTCCATACTATAGAGATTTTCGCCTTGTTCTTCCTAACGTGGGGACTTTGTATGTCTTCTTGCCCACTTAGAATTATGGCGTTTGGATGCTCTCTTCGGCTATACCCCGCTGAGAGACTCGCCTTCCCGACATTGTATGCGATAAGGGTAGCCACTTTTCACCCCCCCCCGGCGGGTTTTTTTATATAGTACCGAGGCTTCTGCGTCTCCTAAGTGTCGAGATTGCCCCCTGTTCCCTTGGCTTCCCAAAGGGACACTGAGCGTTATATTGATGTGGTGTCCCCCTCCTTTTTTGGGTCGTGGCTCACTGAGCTTCACGTGAACAAAGTTCTTATTCGCCCCCATGAAAACCCCAGCTTTTTGGTTGGGTTTGGTCTTAACTGACCAAGCCACCCTCTCAAATTCTTGGTGCTGGCCTGACATCGTAAGAGTGCCAACGACAAACGAGTGCAAATGACAGTTCCCCGGACCAGTGCCGACGCAAGCTGCAGCCCTTGGAGAACCGAGAGTTTGTTCTTCGTTTTGTCGTGGTTCTTGGTTTGGAATTAAGGACATCAAAGGCGGGCCCTCATTTCGTCGCCTTTCAGCGACTGCCCGATTTGTTACCGACCCCCTTTTTTCTGAGTCGGTGTGCCCCCAATGTGTTAACCAACACCTTGCGTATACCGTAAAAGGTTACGGTCCTTCCGTGCTCGCACAGGGGCAGCTCTTGCATGTTGAGAGTTCAGGATACCTAACCCGAGGACCGCCCGAGCCCTCATGAAAAGGCTGACGACCCCCAAACCGAGTTTTTATCGGTAAAGTTGGGAGGTCCCCATCTCGCTTTTTTCTCTTTCTTACAATTAACGAACCTTAGATTAGTATCCCCTTCTCTCTGTTTCTTGGCTATTACTCCCTCTCACCCCTCCCTCCTCTGCCTGCGTTTTTTACCCTCCGTTGCCTAAAAAGTATGATGCTCTGGTGCTTCTTTGGTTCTTCTCTCCTGCCCCATGATTGAATTAGTAGTCCTACAGAAGGTACTATTGATCCTAAAGTGGGCGAACTTTTCTTTATGTCTTGTGCCATTACAGGTAGTGTAGGTCTTTGCCCCTTTATTCTGTTTGAGCCGCATCTATCCAGAACTGCCCCTCTCGTCTTCTCCATCACCCCCCCTCTCCTTTTGCGTACTTGGACGTCTCTTTTTGAAACCACCTTGGAGCCCTTTCCCCCCAGGCTGAATCCGGACGTCCTCCTGTCTCAGGCATGCGATGTTCAAGTCCGATCTTCATCAGGTCCTTTCTTGGTCTTTCTCTTTGGACATAGTTTCGGCTTTTCCCTCAAATCCAGCATGGGACGGGGAAGAAATAGGGAAACCCCACCTTTTTTTTTCGGAGTGTCTTTCTTCATCACTGTTTATGATGTTCCCGTATCAACTTACTGGAGGAGCTGACCTTTCTTGGCGTACTTTCTGTCCGGCCTTTTTTTGGGCCCTCTTTCCTTCTCCGCCCCCTTTTTTGTTTTTCGCAGTTCCCGGTCGCAACCGGGTTGCGACCCCGTTTTTGTGCCCGTCCAGGCTTCTTCCCTTCTTCATCTCGGTCGTTTTCCCCCTCTAATGGGAACGATTCCTTCCAACACTTAGTTCCGGTCGGTCGCGTTCAAAGGTCGGCCAGTATCCCTTTTCTCTCGGCCTTTCTTTGTATTCTTGGTAGGCACTGACAAATTTGAAGGCCATCCGTGTGGTTGACTGACCCCGTCTATCTTTCATTGCCGCTATCCACTGCAAAGCGGACCCCTCATCCCGTAGCTCAAGTTGTCTCTTCCCCTGAAGACTCTTTGTCCGCTTACTTCTCTTCAGGACCCTTTGTGTCTGTCCCTCGCCAATGTTTTTCCCCCTCCCTGTTTTACGTTGAGAAAGTGTTTGTCCTTGCCAGGGTAAAATTGAACCCACGTACGATGTTGGAAACAGGGGTGTGTAAGAATCGAGTGTGAAGTGGCGGTTAGTCGCGGGAGGTATTTGTGATGGGCGGAGATTTGTCTCCGATTTTTTAGGTTATTAGAGGGCTTAGAGGTATCCTTTCACCCTACTTATTAAATACCAGAACGATAGGGAATGATAAGACTCCGAACTCTCATACACCCTCCCCTCCCAGTTGCGCGCAGAAATTCAGACCTCCTAGAGTGGGCCGATGCCGAAGGGAGTACTAGTTTCCTATGGAGATGGAGTCATACAGAGACCACAACATGAGAGGTTAGAAGAGACTGAGACCCGCGAGAAGGATTCCCCCTAAGAACTATCTTTTCTTGTGTGGACGAACCCCGCTTTTCACAGTTCCCCCTGAAGCTATTCATGCCGGGTGCCCAGGACCTTCTCAATGGCCCCATCCGCAAGCCCTTTTCCCCCCATGGGCGTACAGTAGGATTGTTTTCGAACTTCTGCTGGAGTTTGTCAAGTGGTTTGGGTGAGACCGGATTTCCAGGCCCTGGCTATTAAAGTTTGGGCTCAGTCAGTATTTACTTAGGAAGTACGAGGGATGATGTTCTGATTGTTTTCTACATCCTACATTGCCATTCTCGCCCCACACCTTTTCCTGACTTTGATCTGGAGTCCGAAGAGAAAGTTACTTTATCGCTGTGGATTAACGTGGTGTCGTTACAGCGTAAAATTCTCGACCTCTCGTTCAGCTGTATTGTCTTCCCCCCCGGAGGCCGAAACCCTGCCCGTCACCACTAGTAGGCGGACAAAAAGGCCCGTCCGGCGCCGTGTTTCACACCTTTCACCCATAACATAGTAGCCTCATCAATGCCGCAACAACACAACCTGTTCGAACCGGGGGTTCTACAGAGGTCCGGCGCACCAGGCTGTCCTTACCCTTGGCAGAGCTTCGCGGAGCAGAACCCCTGACCCGGGGCGCCCAGGATCCGAATTTTCTCCCATCTCGGTAGTTTTATTTGAAGGGAACTTGCCCCAGTCAAACCCGGTTTTCTGCCGACCCTCAACACGAACCAACACGATCGAAAACGACACCCCCCTGTTCCCGCAGTGTGTTGCGGCCCAGCCCCCCCCCTCCGCTCACAATGGGAAGAACCTTACATTTCTGTTCCCTGCCTTAGATGGTTAACTTCCCTTCTCTTCTTGTTGTAGTCCTCAGAAACTCCCAAACTTCACACGTCCAACCACTTCCAGACGCCAATAAAACGGGAAACCTCAACTCCGCTGATCTCTCAATGTTAGGCCTGGAACGTGAACCACGATTGGGTTCATGGAAGGTTCAACAAGGCGTGTGGTTGGAACGGTGTAATTCGTTGGTGGTTCCCTTTGGTAGTGGGCGAGCTGTTTTTGTTGGCCCGGGTGATCGACATTCGGGTTGTGGGTCTTGTTTTGGTGGTTAGCGCAGACGCTTCGCGAGGCCTCGAGGCCACTTCCTTTTCTATGTCGCTCACGTTTTCCCCATGGATGACAAATGATGTCTTTACAGGCCCCCCCCACCCCCCCC
>Ga0179591_1224494_pt1 | contig 12313 bp, 12 predicted proteins | sample CZOMad2_1_08_16f_FD_182891 | JGI IMG/M metagenome (GOLD analysis project Ga0179591, IMG submission 182891) | Vadose zone soil fungal communities from Angelo Coast Range Reserve, California, USA - CZOMad2_1_08_16fungal (PacBio error correction) | ecosystem: Environmental > Terrestrial > Soil >... | reverse complement strand
AGAGCGGGACGTAGAGAGCTGCAACCTCCTGTGATCTCCCTTTCTGTGCTCTTGTGTAGCACTCGCCCCGCTTTGTTGCAGTTCACATCTCCTTTCGATACCTTTTATTACCTCTACTCTCTTCCGGTATAGAACTTGTCCGGCCGAATGATTCCTTAAAATTCCCATGATTTTCGTCTTTTTCCGGCAATTATCTTTCCCTACTACAGGCGTTTCCCTTCATAGACCAGTCGTTTCTGCCTCGGTGCTATCGTGACAAGGTACTATCGTCCCAAGTCTAGCCTTTTCTTATCCATCACCGTTGTCTCAGATCCTTCCCTTCGTATCGAAACGTAGCCGTTCTTGCATTTTTCCCCCTTCGTCCCTTAGTAAAAACGTCCCCACCTCGCCAGAGTTTGCTTGCTTCCTAGGATTGCATTCTTTTTCTGAGATAAGCTTATCTCCTACCTTGCATCCACCGAGAGCCTCTTTGTAGCCTCTTCCCCTTTCGAAGATTGGCTTTTCCTGTTTCTACCTATTGTCTATAGTCACTCCTCTAGTCTAAAATTCACTAGCACCTCTTTGAATAATCAGGTCCTCCACTATCCTCCTTTTAGCGGTCTTCCTTTTCAAAATTTCCCCAAAGACATGATTTATAATTCCGTCATCCGACTACCACCTGTACTCTTGAGATGATCATCTTATTTTTTCGAGTAAACGCTCAGCGCCTACGTCGTTCGGTGGATTTTCTCCTTACCTTAACATGTGACACCCGTCGCGCCGCAGATCATCTTTCCTTATGTTACTCACGATTCAAGCTTTATCAGGCGCCTGTAATCTTCCACTCCAGAGAACGGGCCTACACATGTCCTCCTTCCTCTCCTTGCCGTCAACCTGCGGTAAACTCGCGCCTAGAAGTTATCCTTTCACGACGTTTTTAGTTCTTGTCCGACTCCCCTGTCGTTTCCGGTTGCAGTGACGCAGCTTAGTCACGAGCCGTAGTATGGGTACCCAAGACTGCGGTCGCACTTTGAAGCGTCGCAGCTTCAATCGTGTGGCTGCATTTTCGCTCATAATCTTAGTGAGGTCCCAGACCAGACTGCACGACGTCAGAGACCTCTTGAGTAACTTTTTCGACTGGTACTTGACTCGCCTTCCTGACTTTCTTTTACCTCGAGGATCGTCTTGATGGCGCTTTTCCCTCCTTTAGTTGCACGACGTATTCCTCATTGTTTGGCTGTGCGCCTCCTTCCCTACGCCTGTCCCTCGGTCGTGCTAGACTCCCTTCATATTCCCAGACCGCAGCCTCCCCCCTTTCCACACGACGCCACTCTTTACGTCTAGGAGTCTTACGGACTTCGTCCATAAGACGCCAACGTCTCCTATTCTTCAAGTCCGAGGTCAATGGACATAATTTGCTTGAAGACTTTACCCAAACATCTTAACGTCCGTAGAAATTTTTTTCATATCCATGACTGGTACTCCTCTATCCTCACCCTTCTTCCGCGCTTTTTTTATGTACAGAAGACCAAATACTGGTATAGGAAAGCCTACCCCTCTGCCATGCCTCGTCTCGTTCTCGCGGTCGTACTAGGGGTGACATACCTCTGAGTCATTATGGAACCTTTTTCAGAAAGACTGACTGAGCATGACTAGCCCTCACCCCTAATTTCAGGCTAACCTGCACGAACCTTCCACTAATATGCTGTTCTCTCCCGTGATCTCCTGGCTTCCTTTAAATTGTACTTTTCTATATCAGAAACCCTTTTCATTTGTACTCAGTGTCCAGTGTGTTCCCACGCTTGACCACCCCCCGAGTAGATCCCGCTCCCCCTCCCTCCCTCCCCCTCTGTTCCTCCGAAGATCTCTTGGTTCCCCCTAGCCACTTCGAGCCGCGTTTGCCCGTTTTTTACGACTAGGCCGACAGTTTCCCCGCCCGACGATGCCCACTGCCGGCCTCCCCCTAGCCCATCCCGGTGAAGGGACCCTCTTCGTGGCTGTCTTCCTCATTTTCCGGAGAATCCTGACGCTAGATCCCGCCCTTTACGGCCCTTGCCTTTTCCCATCGCGTTTTCTCCTAGGCAGGAGCTCGCGATTCGATATTGCTGAGATGTAGGCCTCTCTCAACCGACCTCTGCTCGCAAGGTGTTTTTGTAGACCTCGACGTATTCAACACTATAGTCTCGCGCCCCCTCCGGCGCGCTTTCCAGCGCTTTTAGCACGCTTTGTTGACGAACTTCAGCGAAGCTCACCCTCCCCTTTCCCAAGCCCCTCGGTTCATGCTCGACGACATCTGCTCCACCTGAGATGCTTTTCTACAGCAGTATGGACATTGACAAGCTTTTGTCTTTACTACCCCCTCCAGTCATGCTACCGAAGCAACATCCGTGAGTAAGCCTGACGTAGTTTTCACCCTCCAGTGGAATGACCGTGCGGGGGGGTGGGGGGGGGCTGGTGGGGGGTGTTATCCAGGCTCTAGGTGGAGTTTATCGTTAGAGTGCCTGCATTGATCCCTATCGACGGATTCTCTCGTACGATTAGGGTCTATGTCAGTATGCATCGATTGATTCCCTCCCCAGGTGACGTTCTGATCATTTCCTTGCTCACGTTGGTTTTGACAACTCCATATGACCTGCGCCTACGTTACCAAGATTAATGTTCTTACGTGACTGACCTTCTCCCCCCATCATCAAGGTTTTCCTCTTCTGGACTTTTCCCCCCTGTTTTTCTCTCCTTTATCTGAGAATCATTTTCTCTTCCTTACCCATGACCCCCCCCCTTGTAGACACTGGTGGTTGAGAAAATAGTCTACTTTCAATGTCTTTTTCCTTACCTTCGAGATGACGTTTACCTTCCACTTAGCCGATATGGACTGACCTTATAGTGACTACTGCCCGATCTTTCTCTGATGGTGCCCCCCTTTTTTCCCACCTGATGACTCTGGATGCGCGCTTTCTCTGTCTTCTGAAGCGTATGCAGTGTCTTCGTCTTACCTCCCCTACAGGCCCACCTCGCTCCCTTCGACAGCCCTTTTTCCCGAGTACCTCGCAGAAGATCTATATGCGATCTTTCGATTTTTGAGAGCTTTGACGCCCGATACCTCGCACACGCGATAGCTAGTCTGCCCTTCCGGTTATTTCCGCATATGTGATGCTGCATATCCTAGCGACAGGCGATTGAGTCGCATTAGTCTTCTTGTTATCGTCTGTGCACGCTTCTCCCATTGCCCCCGTGTACCACATGAGGGTGTTTCCTTTTAGCAGGACAGCGCGCCTACCACTTTTTTTGACGTCCGTATGACCGCGCACTGCTCTTTATCCGCGAAAAGCATTCTGATTTTTACGAATCCCTTTCCTCTCCCCGCTGTACTGATTCTATTCTTTTTTCTGAGCGAAACTGGGCCCCACTGCACTCCCATATGCCTACCCTGACTGTAGCGTTATATTTAGATCTTTCTCTGTTCATGCTAGTTCCATTCACTTCCAGTTAACTGCTTATGATACCGACTTCTGATGAATTATCAGACCGATTCCCCTTAGAGCGTTCCCTTGTCCTAGGACAGGTCCCCCCCCTAAGTTCTTAGTGATAGGTTTCTCCCCTCCATTCCATCTCCTCTTCCCCTTACTGTGTTTCCCCCTTCGTACACGAGACTTGAGACTGTGATTGACGCAGCCTCTAGAAAGTGGAGACACGAAACGTCCCACCTTGAACACGCTTTGTACCTTGTAAAGTCATCTCGCTGTGTTTCACCTCCCCCCAGTTCGCACTTCTCATTTGATTTATCGACCTTCCCTTTCTGATCTTCTGAAAATGACCATGCTAAGTTTTTCTGCTTGCAGACCATTTAGATTCCATTCCAGCAGATCGGATTCCCTTATTTCGGACGACTCTGTCTAAATTCAGACCCCCCTACAATACTCCTGATTTTTCAGCGCACTGATGCGGCAGGAGGAACTCCCGTTACTGCGGCCCCGGAACCGTTTCCCCCGGTTCGCTCTACCTTCCGGCCTCATCCTGAGCGTTTTCGCGCAACTATTCATTTCCCTTTTCAACTGGTACTACAGCCCTGTTGAGTTTGCGCCACTGACCCCGCCTCCTGTGAGAACTCCCTTTTTCCTTTTTAGAATAGTGTTGTATTGTTCGAGTGATGTCTGACTGTCCTCTCCCCATTGAGTTTGCACGTTTTCCCCAGCGGAAAGAATGTTTTTTTTTTTGCGAGTCGTACTTGACTCCTGTCCCCCCCCCCCCCATAACGCCGCGCTTGGATATATTCTGGAAAGTCGCTGCCGTATCAGGTTGTGAGTATCTGACTCCGGATTCCGCGTAGCCGTAACAGTTTTTGACCGCACCTCTCTTTACCTAGGTGACGTTTTCGGTGTTTGTGTTCCCTGATCATCCAGACGGTATTGCTCTAGATTTCGTAGGTTTGTCGACATTTTTTTACCGCGATCTAAAAATCTCTGCAGCAATTGGCGTGTTTTCTCTCCCCCTACCAATACCTGACGAAGCCCCGCCACGGACTGTTTACCCCGTCTCTTCGGATGACTGACTGTCACTGATCCTGTTATTTGTCATAGTACCCCCCGTTTTTACCCCCCGAGAGCTTCCGTCTTCTCCTCTTCTCTCTTCCTATTCCCAGATAATGACGAACTGACCATCGAGCGGTCTTTACCGCCTTCGTATTGCGATTGAAGCTTCCCCCTTATTGGCGTGTTATTCTTTTTTCCTCAGATAACGTACTACCTCTACTAAAGTTCCCCTCCTCCAGATCATTTTCCTGTTCCCGACTCTCATAGTGAGTGAAAAGTCGAGTCCTCCCCTGTGAAAATGACTTACTGTCACTTCCGTAAGTCCCCTTCTTTTCACACAAGCACTCTCACCCCCCCTCCCACCACATTCTGCTCCATGAAGCTCCCCGTAATGCCTACCCAGTTTTTGTTCTTAGACGCCAGCTCTTTTATAACTCGGCGGAACGGAGGTGTTTGACACCGACAGAACGGCAACACTGATCTTAGAGAGTAAACCCGCCTTTCTCTCGAGCAGCCTGCCACTTCTCTCAAACAGGTCCCGTATCTTTACAGCACAACTCAACATCCCTGGGTGGCGGCTTCCAAATATTCTCGGACCATCCCCCCCACCCCCACCCCCTCCCCCCCCCCCCACACCCGCCCCCCCCGTCCCCCCCCCCCCTCCGCCCCCCCCCACCCTCCCCCCAGCCCCCCCACCCCCCCCCCACTGACTTCTCGCTTTTTTCCCCCCGGTTATAACTCCCTTTTGAGTTCTCCTAAAGTTTTCCCTGTCGGTTTTACATAAGTTTTCGCCCCCCCTCCCTAATTACGAAAATTACTTCCTGTTTTATGTATCCCCCATTATACCCTATATGTCTGCCAACGGCTGCCTGAGATGAAGCTCTTCCTTGAGTCCAAAGCGCTGCTGCCATGTATTTTTTCGCGCCCCCGCCTTTCCCTTTTTCCGAATTGTTGATATTCCTAGTGACTCCCCCAACGGGATCTCCGCCCCTGATGCCTTTTCCCCATACTCTTAGCTTTTTCTTTTCAGTCCCCAAGTCCCCTTTAGGTTTTTGGTTTATCCGGTGTCTTTCATTTAGCTGTTTCTTTTGTTTAGTCCCTTGACCTGCTCCTTCTTCATTTTATTTGACCCCGTCCTCAATGAGTTGTTTTTTATTTCATCTTTACCCTGCTTTAGTTTTCACCACCTTTCCCCCCCCCCGCCCCACCCCATTTACCCCCCCCCACAACGCAAGAACCCCACGCACTGCCTTTAAAAGATCAACGAGACTCACACCGATAGGAGCCCTTGTTGAGAGCACTTTCACCAATGTTATTATTTTCTTCTTTTTGTTCTTTCTTTCCTCAGCGAGTCCCCCTGGTTCTCTTTTGCTTGTACAACCGAGTACCGGTGTATCCTATCCTTTGATTCCTTTCTACCATCATATACCCCCCCCCCCCCCCCCCCGAAGATTTCCCCCCTCGCCGGAACTCTACGTTTGTGGCTTCGTGTCAAAACCGCCCCCTACCCCGGCCCCCCGTTTCGTACATTAAGAGAGCCCGTTGAAATTGCGCGTCGTGCGCCTCTCGATTCCGCCGTTCCTTACCCTCAGTCCACGTTCCTGACCGCCCTAAGGGCCCCTCTCCTCCTCCAGATTGCACATGCTTTTCCTTCGTGCTTCCTCCCGTCCATGATGCCCCGACCCTGGACCTTTTGATCATCTTAATCGCTTTTTATTGAGATGTCTACCCGTCAGTTGCACCCTCTGCGTTCGACTATCTTTACAAAGCGTTTCGATGTTCTCCAGTTGCCCGTGTTCTTAGCTCTTAATGAGTTTATCTCATCAGACGCGTCATGTTCCCGCTAATTCTGATCGACGACTTTCTCTCGCAAATCTTGAAACGTGTCCCAGACCCTCATGTACCAACGTGCGCAATCCGAACATCGCGTCCATTCTGCTAAGCTCGTCGTTAAACTCCTTACCATTTCAGAGTATATCTCTTTTTTTTCTCTCCCCCTCTATTTTCCTTGCTGTGAGTTGTTTCTCTTTTCGAGTACGGCCAGCCCCTGTTTTCTTTCCTTTGCTTTTTTTTGCATGCCTACCTGCCTTTAAAAGGTCACGTTCTCATTTCCTTGCGATGCTCTGAGATTTCCCCAGACTGATCTCTCTTTCCCGACTGTCTCTCTTGTCTGTGTCTACACGCAGAACTCTTCCCGCCACCCACCCCCCTCCCCCTCCGTGTTCTTTGTTTCTTTTCCCTTCCAGTCGTCAGCCTGACGAGGAGGTCCTCTCTTCGCCTAAGGAAAGTCACTTCTTACCTTCTCTCCATGCCCCTTATCGTAGATCAGCGACTCCCCCCCCCCCTAGTTTCCTCTGCCACGCGAGGTTCACGTTTTCTCCATACTTTTCAATTGACGCCAACGTTTGTTCGTGCGTGAGTTTCAAAGATTCCTAGCGCCTGCCTCCCCCTGCTTTTCACCGGGACGTACCGCGCCTTTTTTCTTCCGTTAAAGCCCTTTTTGAGTATCGTGTTGACTCGCCCCCTCGCCTCATTTTTCCGAGCCTTTTTTTTTACCTCCTTTTGCCCCCCGCTATAAAAAACCCTTCTCTTCAGTGCCCGGCTGTTCTCATTTAGTTTCAGTTTTCATTCTGCTTTCTTGCTTGCTACCCTTAGAGAATGACACAAATTGCGCCCTCTCCGGCAACGCTTCACCCCAGGTGCTTCACAGTCCCACCCCCCCTAACTCCAACTCTTGTCCTCTGCCGTTTCTTTCCATGTTGTTTATATTGTAGTTTATGTTCCTCCCTATTTAAGTAGGGATAAGACTGGTTAGTGCATGTTGCTTTTTTTTTTTATTCTCCCCCTTTTATCATCTCTTATCGACATCTCCCCCCGCCTTCTCGGCCCGTTTTTCTCTCAGTTCCCCCTAGACTCACAAGTCATCTTCTATCTACGCCCCACTTCGGACCCATCCGTCAACCAGCGGACCTATCTCTTTTTTCCTTACTACCCCCCCGCTTATCCTTGGTGATCTCGCCGGCAAGAGTGCCCGGAGGATTTTCCCTTTCTGTGCCTCGCGACCCAATTCAAACAACGCTCAGTCTTCAGGTTTTAGGTGTTCAGTTTTTTTCCTCGAGCCAACAGGACACCCTTTTTCCTTCTGCCGCCACTTCTCCCCCCCTTTGGGTTTACGTTCCTACCCCTTCCCTCTCAGGCTATTTTAATTCAGGTAACAACAGCTGCTCCCCTTGTGCCCCCAGTCAGCTTTTGATGGTCCCCCCTTTCCGATGATCTCTGTCATCGATGTTCGCCTTTTTATCCTCCCAGTGATTTTTCCGTATTTGACGTTTGACACTTCGTCCCCCCTTTAGTACATCGGTACAGGGTTGGCCCCTGGAAGAAGCTATGGGTCCATGGATTGTCCGCGCCTCCCCGTTTTTATTTCATTTTTCGAGTTGTGCCTCTTCGTTAAACACTAGCGTCGAGTTTTTTAGTTTTTTCCCCTTTTGTTCACTCACCCCCCGCCCCCCCGTCTTTCCATGACCGCGTGCCGAAGTTTCCTTCTTTCTAATAGCCCGTCCCCCGAGCCATCGATGTCATGCTGCCCCTCCTTTCCCCCTTGTGTTTTTTGTATTCCTCTCCCGTCACGCAGACACTCTCCAAAGCCTTTTCTCCCCCTCTGAAGTGTTCTCCGCTTGCTTAGGGCCCCCCCCCGACCTGTTTGGCCCCAGTTCTCTTTCTCTGTGCTCGACCCTTGGGAACGGATATGGCCTCCCTTCCCCTGCGTTTTCGCCAACTTCGCTATCCCAACGCCATAGACGCCTTCCTTACTCCTCCTCGGGTTTTCTCCATCCCTACGACTTCCCCAGTTTACTCAGATGTCCTTTTTCAGTACGTGCTGTGAGTTTTTCCCCCTTTGCCCCGATCATGCTTCCGTCCGTTTCTCATTCCTGCTGACATTTCACAGCTCTCGCACAGCCCCCCCTGCCTTCGTTAGAGCTACCCGGGCTTCCTGTGAATGAAGAGCGGCGACGTTCCTGGCCCCGTACACCAGCAACACCTCCCCGCTCGTGCTGGATGAAGTTTCTAACTCCTGATTTTGCTAAAGGTCCCTCAGGAGGCTTCCCCTTTTTCTCCCCTCAAACGCCTGGGGCAGCATTGCTCGAGCGCGAGACCCTCCGGGGGCTGATGTTCTGCCGCTTGTTCGCAGTAGTTGGAGAGTTCCCCGTTTGCTCTTTCAGCGCCTTATTTCCTCTCGCGCACTCTCAGTATTTTCCCGCCTTCCCTTGACTTTGCGTTCACTTCAGTGCTACGACCCCGTCGTTCCTTTGATTCCAGGCGACCCGGTAACTCTTCCCCCATCCGCACTGTCTTGCAGCTGTGACGAGGGTAATCATCCCCTTCCCAGAAAGCCCTCGGCTTGTTTCTTCCCCCTTCAGGTAGTCCTGCAAGTCCCATTTCCTTTTCCCGTGCTGATCTTTTTCTCCTTCTGCTAACGGCCTTACTCCAGTACCTTCTAACTGTGTTCTGATTCTCTTTAGTATCACCACTGCAAGTAAATTTCTTTTTTCCTACTCCAGGGCCCATGTTTCTCCTGACCTCCTTGCGTCGTCCTCCCCCTTTATTTGTCACGTTGTTCCTTCCCCCTTCGCAGCATGGTGTTTCGAGAGCGAGTCTTACCCCCCCTTCGCGTTCGAAGAGCGTTGGTCTACCCCGCATCGCACTGACGTCCCTCCACCTTTCCTTTTCTTCCTTCGTACTCGAATCGTTCGTCTTTTCACAAGGGGACCCCGTTGCTTGAATCCTCGGCACGAGGCCCTTTGGAAGGTTCCGTTAGCACAGTCTTCCAACTTTTCACCAACTCCCCTCCGTCGAGTCAACCCTCCTCCCATCGCTTCCCAAGACTTTTCTTCTCCGTGCGGCGACTCCCAACGCTCTCGACCCGATTTTCCCACCCCCCGCTTCAGCGATCGCCCCTCCTTACCTTGATGTTCCTCCTGACGAGACCCAGAACTTTCCCATCAACAGACATCCTTACTCTTCTTTTCTTTCTACATCGCTCCTGTGCGTTTCTTTTTCTTGCACGTTCTTTGCCCACCCTGACTTCTACGTACGAAAAAATGACTCCCCCCTTTTCACCTTCTGGCCAAGTCCGCTCAGGACTCTATTTCCCCCCCCTGCTGTCACGGCAGGGGCTCCTCGTGGCTTTTTGTCCAAGATGTGGCATCTTTTCCGTCGCAGAGGAAGAGGAGTTTCCCCCTCCCCTGACATAAGTCCCCTCTCTCTCTCTTTGTCCGTCCTAATGCACGCCTGTCGTATCTTGCCTCTTTCACCTTGATACTGATTAGATTCCCTGCCTTTCTATCCCTGACCATTCTGCCGTCCCCCTCCGGTTTTTCGTAGCAGTTATCTCTTCTCTCCTTCGACTTGTGCGTCCCCTTGCCCGTGTGTCAGCAAACAAGACAGGAGGTCTGCCCCCCAGGCCTTGCCGCGTACCCTTTCCCCTCCGGCTTCCTTCCGTATTCGGTCCCCAGCACCTTGGAGTTCCGTCCTTCCAGTGGACAGCCATGCATCTTTTTCCTCTTACTCATCCCCCCTTCCTAGGCCCCGACCCCCCCTCCCCCGTTCTTCCACACCATTTTCCGAGCGATTTGACTAGCCGTATTCCCCATTTCCCGAGTAGCCTGAGGAATTTTTTCATTCCCGCGATTTTTTAGTCCCTTTCCAGATTCGGCTGAGAGGACGCCCTCAAGATCTGTTGAAGATGACTTTCGTTGACGCTTGGAAGTGCCCTTTATAAACTTTTCCTACCAATTTGAGTTGTTGTCCCTCTCGGCAAGGACTTTCTTTGACCATTTTTTCCGCCCCCCTGTCGTGCTTTTTGCAGTACAGCCTTAACAGTCCCGACTGTCCCATGATAGTTTTCGCCGTCTGACTAATGGCTAATCCTTCCTTCGCACCCCCAGTTCTTTAAGTTTTCTTCGTTTCATAGACAGCCCTCGTCCTACTCTTCGGCTAATATATCCGCCCCGACCCCCTTTTTCCCTTCTCACTAGAGCCGTCCGACTCGGGATGTCGCACCGTAACGGTAGGGGATTCCTGTGTCTCCTCGAGGCTCTCGACAGTTTTTTTTTGCGTTTTGTTGGGTGTGTGTTTGTTGTTTTGTTGGTGTTTTCTTTTTGTTTTTGTTTTGTTTTTTTCTCTTTTTTTTTTGATGACCGTGCTATATATATCTTCGTATCATCCCTCCCCCGTCTTTCTTCTTTTTTCGTGCCGTGAGTTCCTACCCTTAGGAGACGAAAAAACAACACTTTTGAAGAACTACCTCTCTGTTCTCTCTCGTGCTTTGAAATGACGCTTTCTTTCGCCAGTGCAATTCCGATTTGTTTCGCTCTTGTTCCAGATTTACCCAAAATGCAGGATTTTCTTCTCAAATCTCTCTCCAGGAAAGTCATGTTGATTTCCTTGAATCGCATTTTCCTTTACTTTGCAGCCGGCCCACGGTTTTCCAACCGTCACCCCCCTCAGAGCAGAATGGCTTTTCACTTTTTTTTTTTTTTTTGGTACCTCGACTGACGGAGATTGTTTAGCTTTAAATTGCCTTTCAGCATCCTGTGAAGGATGTTCAGATCCTCTAGTAACAGGTCCTCCCTCGGTTCGGAGGAGTTGCCTCCCTACTTGGTTATTTTCTTTCTTTCTGATTTTTCTACTTGCGCCTCAGCAGAGCCCAAAGCCCCCCCCCATTGCAGCCTTTCGCGCTCGCCCTGTCATCGCCCCGTAATGGATGATTTCAAAGAACCCCTGTCTGCCTACCTTTTGCGGAAGCGGCTCACTTCCTGAGTTGTTTCCCTGCCCCAAAAGCTCTTGCTCTGGGTCGGGTTCCCAGACTCGACGCCGCGGATCTTCCCTGTGCCTTTGCGACAGCACGTGATAGTCATTTCATCCGCCCGTTCGTGTTCAAGATTTTAGGAAGGTTAAAAGTTCTCTACGGACCCTACTATAGCGTTGCGGTTATAGCCCTCCAGCCTGCGCGTTTTTTTTTGCTCACGCAGTCTTTTACTTATTCCGTCGAATCCCTTGAAGAAACGCTTATGTTTTGCCGAAGAGCTCTCTTTCATCTTTTACAGAGTATTCCCCCTGTCTAAGAATCCCCAGTCTTGCTACTCGTATGTACTTTCTGTTTCATAATTACCGCCCCCAAGAATTCCCCCCCCGTCCACCCATATGTTCTTGCATACCTTGCGAACCCACTTTTCCCTCACGCCCCCCCCCGCCCAGCTTCTTCGTCGACTCTCTTTTAGATTTCACTGTCGGTCTTTCTCCTCTTTGTCGTTTTATACGTGATGTCTTAGTAGTAAGTTGTTTCATGGCCCTGAGTGCCTCGCTCGTTTGCCTCCAATCCAGTTCTAAGGACGTAATCTTTTATAGCCCATCGCGAGCTCTTCCCTTTCCGATTAGGTGATGACGACCTGTCCCGTAATGGACCCCCCTCCCCCCTTTCACGACCCAGTACTGCTCCTCTCCTTTTCCACCTCACCTGAGTATCCCCCCTTCCCCCCCCTATGTTTACCGAACTTGTTTTTATGCTATTCCCCCCGTATTCGCGCGGTGTACTTAAACCCCCTCCCTGACAATATGCCATTGTTTTCACATGCCACCCCCAGGGTACTACCCTGTTCCTTTCTACTCCCCGAAGTACCAGAACCTGTCGCCATTGATGAGCATCTCTACTACGCCGTCCATGAATGCCTGCCTCTTACGACGTCGCTTCGCACAACCACAGCCTCTTTTTTTCAAGTCAGCCTGAGTTCCCTCCTGCCTTG
>Ga0179591_1379528_pt1 | contig 12314 bp, 9 predicted proteins | sample CZOMad2_1_08_16f_FD_182891 | JGI IMG/M metagenome (GOLD analysis project Ga0179591, IMG submission 182891) | Vadose zone soil fungal communities from Angelo Coast Range Reserve, California, USA - CZOMad2_1_08_16fungal (PacBio error correction) | ecosystem: Environmental > Terrestrial > Soil >... | reverse complement strand
TGTCTCTTTCCTCCCTAGAGCCCCTGGCTGGCGAGGAGATCTTGCGTCACATGGTCGCCCCCCCCAAAGTTCTGGTCCTCTTCTTTCGGTATAAAGAGATTTTGCCTGGGTATGCCAGTTGCTGAACAAGGATTGCTCTTGACTTGAGTCCTTTTCCCCCCCCCTTTTCCCTGCACGCCAATCCTTCCCCCATAATCTTTGGAATGACTTCTTCGATCTGCCTTTTTGCCTCTCCCCCCCCTTTCCTTGGAAGGAGGAATACTTAGTCTCATCATCGTATGGGGGGTCTAGTCTAGTGCGGACAAGCGTCCTCGCCCCCTCTCTCCCTTTTGTCGAACCTTTCCCCCTCCCTCATTATGACGGTCAATATCGGATGCTGCGCCAATTCATCAGTTTTTGCCTCAGATAATGGCTTGCCCGCCGCCCTTGAGATTGAGTGAGATGCCTCCACAATCTTCTTTTTTTGAGCTAGCGACCAGACTCCCTTCATTGGGATTACCCATTAGTTGCCGCTTCCCGCAACATGTGGCTCTTCTGGTTTCTTTTATATAAAAAAAAAACTCCACGTCGCGTCCCCCTACCCTCCATGCTCCCTACAACTCCCCTCTCCTCGGCAGTAACAGAACTTTCCAAGCGGTCTGTACCTCCTCAGCTTTTATGCCCCTCCCCCGTGACCTCTTTTTTTACCAAGGCAGAATCTACGGCGATAGCGAAGATTCCGTGGAGCCCTCCCTTTTCGATCCCCAGTATTATAAACCCGTGCACTGGATAAGTCCAAGACTCCCTGATTGGTGACGAACGGCACTTTGCCTATTCTCTCTTCCATTGGCTCGCGGCGTGCGGCATCAGTTTAACCACTGAGACACATCCCCCTTCGATTCTAAGCCAAATGAATTTCCCCTCTGAGATGTTAGAGCAGGAGTAGAACTTTCCCTTAGACTTTCCCTCCCCCTTCTTTTTAGAAAAATCGAGCATCTTGTCATTTGCACTGTTTAATACGCGGTTTTGCGCCCCTGCCCCTTACCCACTCTTTTTTTGGGGAGATTGTTAAACCGAAATGCTATTCTCCCTTTTTTCTTAGGTGGCCCTTGCCGCCACCCACCCCTTAGTGTTGGCCCGGTTTGATATCCGACGTTCCAAAAAGCCCCTTTTCTTCACGAGTAATCGATTGGTACCTGCGTCACAAAGCGTTTTCCTTCTTTTCTAACTTTGCACCTTCCCCCTCTCCCAGGCCGGCATTTGCCATCCCTGAAGGTTCGCAAATACCCCAGAATGACGTTCTCCGACCGGTTAGAAGCGGCCCTCTGGCTCGCTTCCTCGCCTCAAGCAGTGAACCCAGTCTGGCACCCCTCATCTCCTTCCCCCTTTCGACTCATGGTGACTCCCCCGTGTCTATTGTGAAGTTTCCAGTTCCTGGACTTCGCCCGCTCATATTGACCCCCCTCTTGGAAGAGAGAGTTTCTCCTTGTTGGCGCCGTTCGTCAAACAGATCCGATAAACAATTGAACTTCCTCCCAAGGTTCCCCCCCTGCCTGCTTCGCCAGCGCTTAACACAAGTTTTCTTTGCATTCCTTTTTTTCTCACCCATTGCCTCAAAGAAAGTCTACCCTCTCGCCGGACAAAGGTCCGAGCAGCTTTCGTGTTTTCTTTCTCCAGGCGCAGCCCCCTCAAGGCCATTATCTGCAATTGCGCGTCTCAACCTAAAGGGCTCCAAAGAAAGACTGCCCAACAGCATTCGGCCAAATTAAATCATAGGAAGGTTTTCTTTCCTATCTTTTCCAGTTGACTCTCCTTGACGGATCAGGCCGTCCGGTCCCGACAGTGTTAGGGAGTAGGATTCTTTCTTCGGGTTGATATGGGTCAGCCGAAAGTGGCGCGTTCGGTCTTCCCTCCCCTTCCCCCTTCTATCCTTCCATAACCCTGAGCGGTGTGCACTTCCCCCTGACTCGGGTTCCACCAAGTACCCTACGGTGTTTCCTTTTTTTTTCCTTTAAAGAAAGATTGCAATGATACCAACCGGTCCCCACTCCCCCCCCACCTCCTTAAAGACTCTAACTGGCGCAAAACAGCGGCACGCTACCCTTCCCTCCCTCTTTTCCTCTCTTCAGTCCTCCTTTAGCTCGAGGTCACTTGCGCGTTTCTCCTTTCGGAGACAACGATCCCTTGCTCTCTTGACAGACCCGCTCCCTTTCTAGTTTCCTCTCTCCCATCAAGCTTCCTCAGGCCAGAATCCGTGCAGTCACGTAGGTGCGTTTTTGATTCAGGTTCCTTTTTTGCTCTCCATCTTTTCCCGGATTATGTGTTTTTTTTTTTAGATCCCCCTTATGTTTGTCGTCTGTGTTATTAGCCTCCGCCGGCGGGATGGCGTCGTAATTGCGCGAAGTTTCCCTCCTCCTCCTTCCGGGCTCCTTTTGATTCTCTTCTTTTTTCCCTTTCACTTTCTGTATCTCATCGAAAAGAGCATTTGACCCTTCGCGTAGACCGTTGAATTTTCTCTCTGCCCTTGCGTCGCCTTTTTTTGTGAGACCCCCCCCCCCTCGGTATCCTCTCTTTCCCGGAAGGCTTCCCGGGTTCAGGAACCCTTTGACCATTTTGAAGAGTCCCCCCCCTGCAAAAAGCAAGCCACCTTGCTCCGTACAATTTAGCTTTCTTTAAAGATTGATTGGGCTCACTCTTCCCCCTGAGAGTCGACATTCGAGATGTGGGGACGTCTTCTCCCTCTCCCTTGACCCTAATTGATCGAGCCAGATTTATTTCGAGCGTCTTCTCCTTTCCCCTATAGCCTTTTCCTGTTGCAGCTGATCCCAAAGATTTTATGCATGGTTTATTGTCCCGTATCCGTCAATTTTTTATCCCCCCCCCCGGATTCTGGCTGATGTGAATATTTTTTGTCATTATGGTGTGGAACCGGTATAGCTATGGTAATCCGTGCACTTAGTTATCCTTTTTGCCCTCCTCTTGTGTATGGTGTTTTTCTGTGCTTTTCCCTTTGTTTTATTTTTTTTGTTTTTTTATTTTTTTTTTTTGGGTGGGTGTTCTGAGCCCCCCCCTCATATCCACCGCGATTCTGTGTTTGTTTCATATTTTATTTTTGATTTTGTAGTCTTTTCTTTGTTTTTGTCGGCCTCGGATTTTTAGTGTCCTGATTGTATTATTTTGTTTTTTTTTTCCCCGCCTTTTTTTTTGTTTCCTTCTTGTTTAGTGTGTAGGTGTGCTTCCTGGTTACTTGTTGCTGCTGCCCCCCTTGTTTTCTTTTTTGGTGAATTGGAAGAAAGTGCTGAGAAAGATTTATCTTCTCCTCTTCCTGTTCCGAACGGCTGTTAAGCCCCGCCCAAAGTTCCCTCCCTCGGAATGATGGCCCGGAGGGCCGCGGAAGAATGCGCTCTCCTTTTTTTTCTCCCACTGTCCGGTGAGTTCCGTGTGGGTGTAGGAGCCCTTTCCTCCCAATGAAGTCCTATTCAACCTGCCCGAGGATTGGCAGGAGATTTGGCTCCCCCCCTCCCTTTTGCTCAGCTTTTGAATGACCCGCTCATCCCCCCTTACATTTTTCTCCCGCTTTATTAGGATCCCTCCCGTCCGTGCACTCCCAAGAGGAGAACTCCTATTCCCATATGGATAATTGCGAGTTCTAAATGACCCCCTTGAACTTACCCCCCCCCCTCACCCCAAGGAATCCCCTATTTTCTAACCCATGATGGCCCGTCCGCCCTTCTCCTCTCTGACGATGGTAGAATGCACGGAGTTTCGTAGAGCTTTGAGCCGCCACTTCAATGCCTGGAATTTTTTGTATGGGCTTTTAACCGGATCGGTTGAGGGTTTTCCACTTCTTCTTCTTTTCTTTCCCGGGAAACAATTGCTCTCGTCCCCAACCCCCGTATTCGTTTCCCTTGTCCAAAGCCGATGAATCCCGTAAGACCGCTGGCATGGATATTTTTATTTCCCCCTTTCCCCCCACGCATTTGTTCTTCTCCCCACCAGACAATTCCCAACAGGCTCTAGGTTAGGTAAATCCCAGGCCAGCACCCTCGTGGATCTGTCCGCTCCAACACCTGCGTAGCTTTCCCAACCTTCGCGCTGGAAAGTCTGCGGTGCTCGATTGCATCCTATTTTTTTCTTTCCAACTCGAGGCCCATTGGTAATGCATCTCCTGCCTTCCATTTTCATGGGGAGGCATGGTTCTTTCCGTTTTTCGTTTTCGTTCGAGTCTCCTTCCCCGCCCCGCAGTTCCCCCCGGCCCCATCGGAGGTCCTTTCCGTAAAATACGGGCAGGGTTGGATCCGCCTGCCGGCCGGTGCCTAATCATTTTTCTTTTTTTTTTTTTAATTTCTGGGCTTCCCTACGACTTCCGTCCGCCTGCGCTCTCAGCTGGGTTCTGGTTGAACCCCCCTATCCTTTTGGAGAAGAGATGTCGTCGATCTTAACCTAACTTGTCACAGTTCTTTTGAAGCCCTTTCTTTCCTTTTTATGTCTCTCCAGAGCGACTGTTTTAGTTGAGTTTGGCGCTCGGCCGAGTCCTGTCGGTTTGGAAAGAGTCCCCCAGCCCCCTCCCCGCAAGGGTCGGGAGATCCCTTCCCGAATTGTGTCCCCCTTCCGTTTTCCCTTATGGCGTCTTAGCCCTATCGTTGCCCTACGCTAACTCTTCCCCCGGCGTGAGACCGACCGGGATCGAAGAGTTTCAGAACAGCGCTCCCCTCATTGAGACTCCCCCCCCCCCCGGCCTCTTCCTTCGTTGGTCTCCAGGCAGCCTCTTCCCCGGCTTTTTGCCATCCCTTCTTATCTCCCTCTGAAAAAAAAAATAAGCAATCAGGGATGCCCGCCGGGCACGGGCTGAGTTTCTCAAAGATCGTCCTCCTCCTCCTCTGTTTGAAGAGGGTGACGTGAATACCTGAGAGCCTCCATTGACTGAGTCCTTCGCATTTTTTCCCGTCCAACGACTTCGCTTGACGCGCTCTGATCATCTCCAGCCTGTCCCCCCCCCCCTTCCCCTTTTCACTTTCATGGCGACCATTTTCGCTTAATCTGCCTCGCAGAACCCCCTGAACGCGTTATTCACTCGTTCCCCTCCGCCTTTTTTTCCAACTCAGATATATTTTAATCTCCGTTGTTTGTTTTTTCAGATGTTGGGGAGAGCGTGTGAAGTTTTTCCAGCCCTTCTCTTTTTTGCTTCGTCTTTTCCTCTTCATCCTTCTGCCGATCTTCACCTGTCGCCTTGACAAGATTGTTTAGTATAAGCTTCTCACTCCGGGTATTACATTCCTTCCCGCCCCTGAGGGTAAGGAATTACTCATTGATTTTGCTCCAAGTATTCACAAAAAGAAGATTATGGGAATTCGGTTCCCTCTTCTGAAGCGCAACCATTGCCCCTGGCATCCTGGAAGAAGCGGAGTTTTTGGTTTTTCTATAAATGACTTGGCCCCTAACCCCCTTTACCCTTTAGAAGGTAGTGCCATGCGCCGTCAGCTCACCTGACGCACTAGGACTGTTTCTTTTTTTTTTCCTCTTTTTTTCTTTTTTAGACCTTCTAAGGTTGAATCCCCCCCTTCCTGGTCGGTTAATTTCACCCTAATTCCTGCTGCGATGATCAACCTCTATTTTTGGATCGAGAGAGAAATCTTTCCAAATTTCCTGGGGATTATAAAAATTTTTCCTCTTCTAAACTCGAAGATATTTGAGGTGTAGTGAGTTTTCTCCCCCCCCCCTGGCCCCCCCCCCTTAACGACCCCCCGTCGGCGTCCCCTAACATAAGTTCGTTAGACTCAACTCTCTTTCTCCTTTTACGTTTTTTCAACGTTTAAATGATTCCAGCGTTTCCAGAACCTTTCTTACTTCCTTCCTTCTTTACCCCTCCCGGAGGGTTTACCCGCCGCCTCGATACCGGCGACCCGCTTGGTCGTGCTCTTTCAAGAACTTCACCGCTCTTCTCTCCCCAGGCATCGCGGATCCCTAAATCCCGACCGTTTCCCGCGATTGTCTTAGTCTCTCTTTCCTGATTCTTAGTTCTTGCATGTCGCGCTCGCCAACAACGTTCACGACCAATGACAAGTCTCTTTTTTCTACTTACAACCTTTCTCTTAGGCGACTGATCTTAGAGTTGACAGAAAACCAGCTGTTCACTTCCTTAGACCCCGCGACTGTTCAAGTTTTTTATATCTCTCCCTCTTTGACCGTCTTAGTGCGCTGTATGTTCACGCAATGATGGCCCCCTTTAGTTGTGTCGTCTGGCAAAGGCTTCACCCCCCCAACCTTGCGTTTTTTCTTCTTTTTTTTTTTTTAAATGTTATCTTTACTTTTCCGGTGGACCTGGCCTTAATTTGCCTTTGTAAATTGTTGGGCATTCTTTCTAAGATTTTTCCTGAACTTCCCCCCCATTTTCTCGCCGAATTCCCCAAACGCAATTTTTCTTTCTCCCTTCCAGACAACCCCTTCTCGAGGCCACTTGCACTTTTGACCTCGAAGCACTTTGCGTAGGCCATCTTCCTCTCTTGACGCGCTTCCCCAGATCTTCAGCAGCTTGGGCAAATCCTTTGATGCCGTTGTCGAGTGTAAGGTCACGTTTCGGGATTTCCCTTTTTTCCTCTTGACCAGAGCGGTCACCCCAGTTTTCACATTTTTCCTCCTTCCTTGCTCCTCCCCCATAGAGATAACACAGGTTTTCATCGAGGCCCGAGGATGAACAGCGCCTCTTAGAAAACATCTCCTTTCCCCCCCCCTGGGGACTTTTCTTTTTTATTCTTTTGTTGTGCCAGGACGCTAATTCCTCGACCGGACCCACCTTCTCTAGTTCCAAGAGAGAATTCTCTGGGCGGGCTGTCCGGCTAGAACCTGGCCGATTGAGTGATGAACTGTCCCTTTTTTTGAAAGTAGTCCACCTCCAGGTTCCACGTCCCTCTTTTTCTGTCGCGACAGTCCCTTTCTGACCAAAGAGGAAATGGGGCCCCCCCCTTTGCTCCATCCATGAAAAAGCTTTTTCCCCTCGGTCTCTCAGTTCGTCCCCGCCATGTCCCGGGCTCGGCGTTTAAGGCTTTTTTCTTCTGAAAGCCAGACTTTGAGCGCGGCCGTCGCCGAAACTTTCGCCTCCCTTTCTTTTTCTCGAAGCGTTTTGGCACTTAGATCGCGCGGTCCCCCCCGTGCCTTTTTCTTCCTTTTCTATCTAAGAACGCCTATTTCGTGTCCCCATATTTACCCCAATCCCCCCACCTTCCCCCCAGCTACCTTTCCCACGCTTCTCACCGTATTCGATCGATTTTAGGAATCACCTTCTCTTTGATTAGATGTAGAGGGGAGATCACCCAGGCGTTTAGGCGAGCCCGGCGACCGCCCCTTCCCCTTTGATAGATGATCCTCCCCTGCCTCCCTGTGATAGCTTCAGACGACAGAGTTTTGCTTTCATCCTCAACTGGTCAAGAGGCGAAAGTTTTTTATGGACGGACCGTTTTTAGCGTGTTCCCCTTTATCCGGATGCGCGTGATCTGCTTCTCTATGTTGCGCAAGAGAGTCTCCGCGCGGATTGGTCTGAATGCGCCGACGGAACTCGCGGCCGAGTCCGCCCTCTTCTAATATATATTATCCGTTTTTGTTGAGAGCGTCTACAAGCAGTCCCGGTTTTCTTTCCAGGCTTTGATCAAGTTGACAGACACGTTTCGCGGCTTTTCATCGGGGTAGACGAACTTACTACTCCCTCTTCCTCTGAGAGAACATCTCTACCATGTTGAAGATCCCCCGAGGTCCCCCATTGATTCCTCTTCCGTCTATTCGTTCCCCTCTTTCTTTCGGCGTTCCGCCTAAACTGTCTAGCGCCCCCCTGAGCAGGTGTCTTTCTCTAGTGATGTTTTCACGATCGAAAGAGCCTCTCCCCCTCTAGCCCATTTTCCCTTCCCACCGAATCATAGACCCTAGTTCTTGACGAAGGGCCTGCTTGGTCGTTTGTATTTCCATATGTGTACATCTGCTTGATTTTTTTTTAAAGGACAGAGTAAACCCAGGCTTTAAACAAGTAAGCATCGACCCCTCCCTTTTAGATGCGACTTAAGTCTGCGGCGAGGACGGTCCCCCTCTTCTCTCGGCGATTCTAAACCATACACCATCTTTACCTACCCCCCCACTCTTCTTCTTCCTTGGGCCCGTTTCCTCAGACGTAAAGCTTGTCTTCCGAGATTGAGTCCCCCCAGAGAACAACGGCCTTTTTCTTTTCAATAAAGCGAACGGCTAATTTCATTTAAGACAGGGATTTGGCTAGAAGGGTAAGGTCCAAGCCGGAAAGCTCATAGAGGGCGTTCACCTTCTCCCTACGAGCCGACTCCAGTGTATCATGTGCCGTCTCGTTCTTCTAATACCGAAGGTAGGATCCCCCAGGCGACGCACCATGAAGCCCACAAACTGCTGATGGTTTTTCTCTTTCTTAGGCGAATTGGAGAGTGAAGACCCTTTATCCCCCCGGGATTATGTTTCCCGTTCAGTAAGTGAGGGCACCCCTTTAAATTCAGGATGCCCCTCTTTCTTCATTGTCAGTTCCTGAAGAACCCCCTCCCCCGTGAACTTCCAATCCCCCCCCCCGGCACACGATGCGCCCAAACTTTGCGGCAGGCTTCGTCTCTTGGCTCTGTCCATTCCCTTTTGCTTTATGACTGAAGCAGCATGGCCGGATCCCGCCAAAACATTTCTTTTCTTTCCGAACCGGATCCCCCCTGACGTGTATGTTGGCAAATTATGCCAGTTTTCTCTTTTCCTTTACATGCGGATTTCCCCTCAGTTTCCCCCCCTGTGGGTCCAGGTCAAACTCTTTCAAAGGACCTTAGCGTTTTCATTCCTTCTTACCCCTTTACAAGGTTGTGTCACTTGCTTCCCACCCCCTTCGAAACTCCTTTCGTTACCCTAGAAAATTGACCTCCACCACGTGGATATTGTAGTCCCAAAAGCTCTCTCTCTCCCCCCGTGCTATGTACTTTTCTGGGTGACCGCGGTGGTGTCATCTCCCTCGGAAACTCTTCCATAAGAGATAAGACTATATGGAAATCATGGAGGAGCCTTCGGAATTTTCGTTTTTACGCTAACGTTTATCCTCGCTGCCGCCACTAGGCATTTTTTCGAGCTTAAATGGCCGGGATTTACGTAAAAAATAGGGCATGCGCTGCTGCTCTCGCTGCGGAGGTTATACGGTTATCGTGCATTTGTCTTACCTCCCTTCCTCCCCTTGAGATACTTTATCCCTGGGTTGGCCCGATCCGGGCTTTTGACCTTCGATCACATACCCCAACTCTTTAAGTGGAGTTTGATCTGCCGAAGTCTATTGAAGAAAGTAGAGACTTTTTCTTCTTTCGGGGGCCGCGCTCGGTAGTTGTGCCCCTTTGCCCTCCATCACCACCTCCCTATCTTTGGGCTCTTCTCCGCACCTCATTTGGAGGATCAGATTCTTCCTTGACCCTCTCCCCCGCAACCTATCGGGTGCTTCCGAGCCTAGGGCTTCCTCAACTCCACCCTTAGGATAGAACTTTTAGATGAAGGTGTCAAAGACAAAGCCTCCTTGCTCTTCCCTCCCCATGGAACTGAAGCTCTGCAACGACGGGCATACCCTTCTTGAACTCATATTCTTTTCCCCTCCCCCTGAGAAACCCCCCAACTCAGTGAATGACTCAAGGCTGCCGCGGCCGGGCATGGGCGCGCCCACTTGCCAAAGATTACTCTCTCCTTTTCTCTGAGTGCGCGTTACCCTCGGAGCACGAATAACGCTCGAGACCGCATTTTTGTGGATTTCAACCTCCCCCTTCCATAAGTTTCCTCTCTCGACTCATCTCAAGGAAAAGGAACAGCTCGGGCTTTCCAACTTTCCTCCCTTTTTATCTAGGAGCCATCCCCTCCCATTGATCGAATTTCTTCAGACTCCCCCCCGTCCAACATCCCTTTTCCACCCAAATGCCTTGAGATAGTTGTGACGGCGTGTCGACGTGAGAAACCTTCCTCCTCCCCCTTTTTTTTTTGAGGAAGTCTCGGTCTCTTCCATGACAGAAGCTTCTGTACCCCCTGAGGTCCCCCTTCCCCCTTTCCCCCAGAATGGGTATGAAATTGCCCCCCGCAACCACGCCTTCTGGGCGGCTACCGCTTTGAGTTAGTGCTCACGCCCCCTTTTTTCGATCAGAGGATTTCTCCCCTTTTTCTTGTCTTTGGGGTGGGTGGTTAATTCCTATATTGGAAAGGATCTCACCCGGCCCGGTAGCGGGACCCGGAATTTACCCTTTTTTTCTTTCTTTGTGGGTCTTTCTTTCCTCCCAGACGAATCCGAACCTTTTGAACAGCGCCAGCAGTCCTCATTGTCAGTCGAATCCGTCGGATCGCGCTTGGATCAGGTCCGTCAGATTTTCTTTCTTTCCTCCCCCTCCCCCCGATGTTCGCGATGCGCCCCTATCTTTTATCAGGAGAGAAGACTGAAACACTCATGGGGATCTAAAATGGATTCAATGCCCTCTCTTTTCTTTTTCTTTTGGAGGGGCTGTGACCCCCCAACCCTATCGCGGCGCTCCCCAAAAATCCCCGTGATTCCGGTGCCTTTTCCCCCTCTCAAGTACTCTCAGGGCTTCAAAGACCTTTCCCCAGAAGGGGAGAGCTCAGATCCTCTTTGTCAACGACAGGTGTTTTCCAAACTCCCGAATCGATGCCGTGCGCAGAGAAGGATCTCTTCCCCCATTTCGGAAGTGTAGCCCTGAAATACCCCTATTTCCTCTCCCCCCTTTGCCGTAATATTCCAGACTTCGAACGGTGTCCCTGATATTTCTCCTTTCTCTCTGCTCTTTGATGTCGTCCCTGGTTCAGTCGCGCTCGAACCAACCGGCACCATGCCTTTCTACCTTCCCCTTTTCTCCCTTGCTCCTCTTCTCAGGAGTCCTGAACTAGCTATTGACCTCCCCCCACAAATGGAAGAAGGATTCGAGCACGCGCCGGTACGAGGTTTCCTCCCCCTTCTTTTTGTCTCCACCCCTCCTCCATCCCCCCCGATGGATGGCCTGGCGATTCCCGCCAACTGAAAAGGCTAATTGTGCTTCTTTTTCCCCCCCCCAAGTGCCCCCCAACCCTTTTTTGGCCCCGGTGCCGACTTGAAAATGTGTATTATTACTCTCTCCTGGTATCGTGGGAACTGTTTCCGCCTGGCGCAATGAAGGCCGCTTTGACCCCCCCCCCCCCTCCTTTTTTAGAGGTTTCCCCCTCCAAACCCCGGCGCCTTCTTGTGGAAGGCCGATTGAGTTAATTTGACCCTCCTTTTTCCGTGAGACCCTCCAGTAATTGAGAGCCAGTATGTACTTTTCTCGCATGGTGCGCAAAATTTTTTTGTGACTTCCCTTTTTTCTCTAGACATGAGAATATTGTGACTCCCCGCCGCTTTTTTTTGTGACTTGTGTCTCCGACAAAAGATTATCCCCCCCCCCCCCCCACATTAAGTTGCTGAGGACAGCGGCGGCACAGCGCCCGTTTTGACTCCAAAACCCGTTTTCCTTTGACTTTATTCTCAGGTCTCCCTTCCCCGCCCCCGCATCTCGACGTAATGCCCCCAAGTGATTATCGTCGGGAGGTCCAGTTGGATCAGAAAAAATTCACCTGATGCGCTTTCCTGGCGGGACTTACCCGTTCGAGACACCGATTTTTCCCCTTTTTCCCTCAAACAGGCTCCTTTCGCCCCCCCTTCGTCCCATCAAACCCCCGCAACCCCTTTTTCCTTTAGTAATGAAAAGTCTTGCCCTCTAATGCCGGCGAGCAGGACGGACTCATAGACCCCTCTCTTTTCGGGTTAGGTAGTTATGGTTTAGGGTTCGACGTTTCGCTTTCCGGCTAGCCCTCCCCCCAAGTCGCTTAAGGAAGAGAGATCTTTCCACTTTCGCGGCAGTTAACCACCCTTTCCTTTTCTTACGGTCAGATAGCCCCCCCCACTGCGTTACATCTTGCCCCGTAAACTCCCCACAGCACCCCATTCAAAGAAAAATCGGGAGGCGACGGTGCGTTTAGCAAGTCTTTTTCTCCTTCCTGTTAGATCAATTTCTTCGCGAGGCGATTCCCCCCCATACACATCCCTATGAGAAGACCCTGTGATGGCACCGCAATCAGCGGGGCCTTTTTAATAAATGTTCTCCTTTTTCAGACCTTTTTCGTTGTCGGGGTAGGCCCCCTCGGTTAGTTTTGCGCCATCTTTCTTCTTTCGGCTTGAGTCTTGCAGTGTCGACTATGCGGTGACGCAACGTTTTGGGGCTTTGGGGGGGGTTGGGGTACCTCTCCTCTGATGGAGTCCCCTTTCTCAAAGATGGAGGCCCTACGGCCGTTTTTGGCGCCGTTTA
>Ga0179591_1338168_pt1 | contig 12314 bp, 9 predicted proteins | sample CZOMad2_1_08_16f_FD_182891 | JGI IMG/M metagenome (GOLD analysis project Ga0179591, IMG submission 182891) | Vadose zone soil fungal communities from Angelo Coast Range Reserve, California, USA - CZOMad2_1_08_16fungal (PacBio error correction) | ecosystem: Environmental > Terrestrial > Soil >... | reverse complement strand
TATTTGTTCCTACCTCCCTCCCCTCATTGGGTAAGTTTCCCAGACCTCCTCGGCCGACTACATGTTTCTGCTGTGGTTTTCAGCCTTTTGCCCCCAATACAACTAGTAAATTAACAATAGGTCCATAAACTTCCCTTATGCAAATCCGTAGGTTCATTTCACCTTTGCCCGTCCTTCCCCATAAATTGACCTATTTCAGAAAATATTAGAGGATCGTTCTACATAATGAAAGGGCTCCTTCCCCCCTACCTGGCGCGATGGCCTTTTCCTACTCTGGCAGCATCCCCCTTCCCCCTCTAAATAACAATTTGTTGCCCCCCTTAGTCCCCATTTTCTCTCTGGACCCCCCCCCGTCTTGGAGACGTAAGGTTATCCTCCTCCCCCCCCATCTCAATGTTCCCCTCGACAAGTGACCCCCCGCTTCCCGTTTCATACGTAGAGCTGTCGATTTATCTCCCTTGTACAGAGGTTAATATCCTCTCTAGCCCATCCCTTTAATGGCATATCGGCCGCCCCGTCCCTCGCTTGCCCCAGCTATTCCATTTTTCCTTTCCGAAATACCCTACAGAGGTTGCTAGCTTCTACTTCAAATATCCAGTCGTCCCCCCTTTTCCCCCTTTCCTCCCTTTCTGCCTAGCAATATCCACTAGTCTCGTTTTTTACTGAGACATTGTCTCAGAAAGAAGGACCCTTTGTCTTAGCCACAGGGACAATCAGGTCGTTCACTTCCCCCTCCAAACTTCCCCACACTACCCCCCTTCTGTTACCCATCTCTCCCCCCTTTTCTACTCCCCCTTTCCCTTCTGTGGAACACGTCATTCCCAGATGGTCCGATTGAAAGACCGTTTCCGTTAGTTGGTGTTGTGTGTCGTAGGGGTACAAACAAACCACAAAAATGCAAAAAGAAATTTTCCTTCCGTCATGAGCCTAACCTATTCATAGTCACTGCCCGCAGAAGAAGGTCTCTTTTCAGTATTAGTCTGTGCCACTCCTAATTTTTTACCCGATGTGTCCGCCCCCCCACCCCCCCCCCCCCCCCATGATGAAAGTAACGGAGTTCTCCGCTTCTCTTTCAAACCAAGTAGCCCGGTTTCTTGCAAACATTTCTATCCTCTCTCTATCTCCCCGACGACACAGCCCTGATTCCCGCTGACGTCGCTGTAGTCCCGCCCTAGACCGAGGACTCATATACCGGTCCGACCCTTTTTCCGGATTCCTTTTCACCAGAGTTTGTTTTAACGCATTGACCATGTGATCGACCCCTTCAGTCTTTTTCTTTCCCCTTTCGATGGGAACCCAAATGTCCCGATTTTTCATCAACCTTCAAGGAAGTATCGACCTCTCTCCTACTTTCGGTTCTGCCTTTTTCCCAGTGTCCAATCCTTCGATAGCAGTGCCACCCAGTTACACAGAATCGCCTTTGTTTCTCTTTGGAAGTTCCTTGATTCCGCCCGTTCTCGACTAGCCAAATTGCCACTTCTTTCTCACCCACCCGTCCCTGAGCCCCCTTTTTCAAGTCAGTAGATGCCCTGAATTACCCCTTCCTCATTGAGGCTCCGAGGCACGCAACAACCCCCTTTTCCTCAGTATTTTAACCTCATAATACATCGCCGCCCCCGAGCACTACATGAAAGCGTCCATTTCACCTTCCCCCTTCCCCTACGACAATTTAATGTTTCTGGGTATTCCTCCTTCTTGTACTCTCAATCTCTTTTCCATCTCCTCCATACGTTGCTTTTTTTTTTTGATTATCGCCCTGTTATTTCTTTTTTTGACCCCCCCCTTTTCCTTCCTTGTTTGGACTTTGGTCCCCCGGAGGTTCTCTTTATGGGACTCTTTTTTTCCAGTTCATTTTTAGCTTTTTTCGGTGCTGATGAAGTCCCCATGGCTTTTATTGACTATTTCTGCCTTCCCTGTCGCGCGTACCTTTCATGGGGCAAAAGACCTTAGCCGATTTCGAGATCAATTGTTCTCGAATGCTTTTTGCGATTGTCCACCCTCTCCTCTCCTGATGTCCGGTGAAAAAGCCCAATGAGGCCCGATTAGTGGCGTTCGTTCCTGGTTCGTCTCTTTTCCGAAAGACACTATTAGAAAGATCCATCTTTTTCTCTACTCTCCCCCCCCCCTTAGCCCTCCTTATGGCATTGAACTCTCCTCGACCGGTGAATCTTAATGGTATGAGGCCCTTTGTGTGCTACCAGCCTCTTTCTTGTCCCTTCTCCCATGAGTTAGGAGGTGAGTTTGGCCCCCTCGGCTGTGCTTCTTCTTAAATTGCTTCGCTTTTGCACCTCTCCGCATTATGTTCCGCTCTTCGATTCTTTTTTTGTGGACAGGAGTCCCCCGATCAGTAGCTTCTTCCTTTTCCTCAACCATAGTCGAGTCTTCTATACATTGTTTGACCGAATCCTCCCGCCGTCTCCCTCTAGCTTGTTTACACGGATGAGGTCGTCGAGTTGCTCATTAATGGCGAACCGCAGACGCGGACCCTGTGTAGAGACCCTTGAGTAATTCTAGCCCCCCCCTCCTTTGATTATCTTATTCTTTCCGGGGCCATGCTATTGAATAATTTTTTTTCCCCCAGTGCGTATTGTCGGTAGGGCATCTGTAACTTGACCCCCATTTTTCAGACATACCTTATATTTTCGAGAGATTGCTTCGACCTGTCTGGGACTTTTTAGACCACCAGAGAATTGTACATGTCCTTCCATCGCAAGCCTCGTTTGCCTATTTTCTTTTTTCCTCTGGTGGCTATATGCAGCCTGGTGTCGTTACTTTTTTCCACACTGTAGACTGTTCGTCTTTTTACCCTCTGATGCCTCTAGCATCGATGGGATGTCCTCCTTCCAAACTTGAACTAGAGTTGCATCTCGTTCTTTTTTCTCCGTAAATTTTTCCGGATGACTCAAGCTTCTTTTTGTTGTTGATAACACAGGCCCCGGCTCGCACATTGTTGTAAAAGGCACTTTCCCCTCTGCTCGCGCTTCCTCAGGAGACGTTGGCCTCGTGTTAATCTCTTTTATTTACAGATGCGCGTTTTTTTAAGAAGATAACCTTCCCTTTTTCGTTTACCTCCGGGTGGCCGAGGCCTCTTTCGTGGTAGGCTCTGAGCCCTTTTGTAATCGCTTTTTAGATTGCGTACCTATATTCTTTTTCCCGTGCCCTTCCGATTTCTGATACTTTCTGAGACCCCCCCCTTGTAAGTTGATGTTTGATCCCGATCCCATTCCGTAGTTACGCTCGCCTACCTCTCCCCCCCCACAGTGTTTCCACGTGATCTGGCTTTTTTCTCTCGCAGTACTCCCTCCCGCCAGTATTCTAGCTCGTTTTTTTTTTCGTTGGGAAACATTTTGGAATAGAAGAGCTCTCAATTCCCCGCGTTCTCCTGGAAATTCCCCTTCTCTGTCGCGCTCCTACAACTCTCTCGTGCCAGTACTTCCAGCTCTTGCTTCCCTTTTCTTTCGATCTCGGCACCCTTGTTGCACTTTGCAATCGACTTCGCAACTTCCGTCACTTTAGAAAGTCGAGGCCCAGCCTCTTTTCTCGGATCCTTCTAGGTCGAGATGACTTTCAGTCTGCTGGGCGGTGAACCTTCTCAGCCCTGTTATACTTCTCCCGTTTAAATACGCGAAGCTATCTCTTCTTCTGAACGAGCAGCGTCTCCCCTCCCCCTCTAAATATTTACACACGCAAGCAGCGCTTTTCCCTTAGCCCCCCCCTTCAGCCTAGACGTCCCCGTCACGACCCGCTCCAGAGGTCCGATGTGCCATTCGGCTTTTCCAGGATCGCACTGCCGTTTCAATTCCCCCGTCGGTGATTTTCCAACTCCGCCTTTCCTTTTCAGGAATTGTAGCTAAACGTCCCCTTTTTTTGTCTTGCGACCCCGGGAACACTCGAGAGCTGTCCTTTCTCCCTCCTCCCTTCTTACCCGACCTGAATTAATTTATGACCCAGGAGATCATCCTTCCGATCGTGTTACGCCCCTGAACCCCCTTTCAGTCGTTCAAGACACTGAACCCAATCTTTTCCCCCCGTCACCTGAGTCCCCCCGGGGTTGAATAGGAATTTGTCCACCTTCTGAACCCCCAATTAGCGACCCTGCGTCTGTTCCTTGATACCAACAGTCATAACTTAAATTCCTTCGATACGCTCTTCCGACACCCCCCCTCTCTTCCTTTTACCAACTTTTTCTTGACCCGAGTCCCGTTTTCCTCCTTGACCCTCTAAAAGTAAGAAGACCCTGTCCTCTTATCCCCTCTCCCTCAGAATCCTGTTAATGAACTCATCTTTGTTATTTGAGCCACTCTCTTGCTAGGGAATACAAGGAGCTTTGAATTGACCGAGATTCAGAATCCTCTCTTTCCATCCCCTTTGTTTGTGTAACTTCTTTTCCTTGGATGGTGTTTCTTCCCACCACGAGATCCCCATTTTTTCCTCGCCGTTCGCAGCTCTCGGCTTTTCTTAGCATCATGAACAATTCCTTAGCCTTTTTCGGAAAGTTAGGGGAAGTTTTGACGTGTACGTTTTTGCAGTCTTTTCAGCCGTTCGGAAACCATTCCTCCTTCCCTAATTGTGAATATACCTTTCCTTTATCTCAGTACTTTTTCCTCTAGATGCTCGTTTCCCCGTGATCCCCCTGTGACTTAACAGTTCATTTTGAATGTAACAGGCCTTCTTTTTTGGTCTCTGCCTTTCAGGTTACTTGGTGGTCGCTTCGTCGAGATTCCAGTCCTCCTTTTGGCAGTTGTTTCTGTGAATCCCGTTCTCTTTTCCCTACGTTGCACGTCTTTCCCCCCCTTATAGAATGACCTCCAGATGATCGAAGCTTTTTTTTTTTTTTTTTTTTTTCTTTCTTTTGTTTTTTTTTTTTTTTTTTTTTTTTCTTTTTTTTTTTTTTTCTTAATCACGTTTTCCCCATTCTTTTTGCGTTGAGTGATAATTGAGGCAGCCGCCCCTTTCGAGGATTCCCCCTTTGCGGACTTCGCAGGAAACGTTGTCGTATTTCGTCAAGGGCAAAGGATCGGGTGCAGTCCCCTTGCATTTCCACTGAGTAGAAGCCGTAACTCGCTTACCATGACATCCCCCCTTCTAGTCCGAGATCGTAAATTTCGAGTCCTTCCTTGCAGACAGTAACTTCCTCTCACGTAAAGTTTTTCTGTTCGTCTTCTCTCTTTTGAAGTCTTGAGGGGCTTTGTCTTTCACCTAGCCACCCCAAGCGGTGATGTGACTCCCGGTCCACCCACCCCGAAGAAATGTCCCTCCTACTAGCTTTCTTTGAAGTTTTTAAGTCTTCGTTTCGCTCCCTCGACCGCGATTCTCATTTGCCCTCCCCCCCCGCCATTTTCAGTTTATCTACTCTTCGACAACCAATCGTGAGCCTCCTTTTCTTATAGAAGTGAAATTCATTCACTCATAGTCACGCTATCTTTGACTATATCACTTTGCTGTGCGGTTAGCCTTCTTAGATTTGATTTCTCTTCCCACCTCATGGACTAATCCAGCGACTTTCCCTTTAACGCGACATGGATTTGGTTTTTCCCTCTGCTTCCCCCCCACCCCTCTCCGTCACTACCCGGTGACAACTCATTATCCTTCTGTAACGCCCCCCCCCCCTAACTGACCCCCTCCGGCCCCCCTCCTTTTTCTGATCTGCCCATTCAAGTTTTTGCACAACGATTCTCCGGCCCCTCTCCCCTTATTAGGGCCGGCTAATAGTCGGCAAGACTTTCCTTCATCGATCGTCTGACCCTCGACCCCATCTAAAGGTCTCTTCCTCTTCCGGGGCGTATTTTCTTTCTTTTCCCAAAAACTCCATGGCAGTCTTTTCCCCCCAGTGCTCTTGACAGTCCGCTGATTCATGCCTTTAATTGCTTGATCTGCACTGGTCAGCAGATATTTCCCCGTCTTTCCTTGCTCCTTTCATTCCCCCTACCATCAGAACATTGTCACTGGATGACCACAAGCCCTGTCTTTCCCAAGAATAAGTGGCCTGCCCTCCTCCCCCTCGATGCTATCTGTCGCTACGATGATTCGATGTCCTCCTTCAAATCGTGTCCCAACGTGCCCGCCAGTGCGTCCTTTTCATTCTTCGCATATAAATCCCCTCAGTTGCCTTTCGCCAGACCTTTACATCTTTTCTTCGTAGAAACCTGCCCCCCCTCCCTTCCTGAAACCCCCCGATAAGAGATTCCCCCAGGATTTCAGCAGCTTTTCAGTTTCCCCTGTGCGTCCAATTGAAACCTACACTCCTCACCCCCTGCTGATGAACCTGACTCATTAACCTCCGAATTTCCGACCGGCGTCATTTTCTCCCCCCTAAGGAAGCAACTTTTTCTCGCTCCCGATTTTTTCCTCTCTTTTTTCGAGCCCTGTAATGCTAAATAGGACCTGCTAGTTCCACAAGACTTTTGGAGAGTTAGGCCACCCCCCATTCGCCATCTAGCATTGGTTATTTTCTCCATCCAGAAGTGACCGCGCCTACCGCTTTCGAACAAGACCCTGATCCTCGTTCATAGATCCTTTTTGAAGGTGTGCCCCCCCTCCGCGCCCTGCCTCTCCTCCTCCCCCTAAGAGTTGAAATTCCGCGACAATTTTTGCTTACATTCTTTCGCGTACCCTGCAGTAATCACTACCTTTAACCCACTTACCCACCCGACACCCTAATCCCAGCCCTATTTTTCCTGTAACTCTCTTCAGATACCCCACTACACCTCCCAATAGCCAACCTTCACCCCACCCATGTATTTCTTACTCCTTATCAACACGCTTACATCTGCTTGTAACTCCACGAATGTGACTCCCTTTTCCACGCTTCCCATCACCCTCTACTTGTAAGTGGGGAGGGCTCCTCCAGCAATTTAAGCCCCAGGTACCTTAATCGCCCTCCCTTTTTCTTTTAGAGAGAGGGAGGAGGTTAGAATTGGTCCGGTAGCCCTGACCCCTCCCTTCGAGCCCCCCCCCCGTCGAGTCCAGGGCCAAATCCCAATATATATTTTTTTCCCCACTTCCCGCGCGCCTTTCCTGCCTCCTCTCTTCAGAACCCCCATAGAGACTGTTCCTCACCTCCATCTACTTTCCTATCGACTATGACCTCTTCACACCGTTTTCACGCAAAGCCCAACTTTAATTGATTTTTCGTCCCGATCTTGACTGCTATAGCTTTTTTTCCCCCCCCCCCCCGTTGTTGTTTTTGAGAGCTCGGCTGTACTGATATGGACGAAAATAGTCTTACAATTTTCAGTCAAGGCCTGTTACTTTTTACGCTGGTTCCATTGTCCTTACTCCCGATTGATGCTTATGAGGTGACCATCCTCACCTTTTCCCCCATGCTTTTGGCTACTCCCCCCTTTCTCTCTATCCTGGCTTGAAAGTTCCCGATGTGTTGTCCAGACACGATTCTCGCGTTTCTTTTTCCCCCTTCAAAGTTCTGGTTCGACTCCGGCTGTTTCTTTTGTTCCGGTCGTATGAAGGAATCGCCTCTATCAGAGAGGACCTATCCCATGCGGTGCTATTTTTTCTTTTTTCTTTGTCTCTCGTCAACGGTAAAATGTGATCACGTTTTCAAACCGATTTCTCAGCGTTTGATAGTTTACAGAAGCGTGTGTTCCCTTGAAGTGCTCTGATGATTTCCAATTTAGGATATATCCTTTGTACCCCCCTTCTGAATTGTCTTTCTGGTACCGCTCTCTGATGGTCTATTTCCCTGTTTCAGCCATGTGCTCGGAGCTCTCAGGGGCTCTTTGAACCCCCAAAACGTCTCATATCTCCTTTGCATCCTGAGGGCCTTGTCGGCCGCGTGTCCGTTCACTTTCCCGATTTTGGCGGCGCATCCACTCCCTCTTTGGTCTAAAAGGTGACAGTAACGCCCCCGACCGCGTGGTTTGCACCAATCGCGGTCGTCGTCTTGTCCTCCCCCTTTTCGCTCCCAAACAGCGCCTCTTTCTCTGCCCCTCTGCCTTTTTTTCTCAAATCCGCCACTTAAGCTTGGGAACGTGATTCTTCATACTTTCTCTCCGGCGAATTGATTCTTTTTTTGCCTGCTGTCCCCCCCCCCTACCCCGGTAATTCCCAGCTTTCACCCCTTTTTCCCAATCCCTTCATCTCTTACGGGCCTTCTCCCGTTCGTGCCCTTGGGCGTCCCCTGCACAGAGAATCATTTAACACTGCGCCGCCCGACTCTCCCCTTCCTTCTTTTCCCCTCGCGGAGGGTGGCCGAGCACATTCATGTCTGCCTTGGTAACACTTTTCCCTACTTCTCTCTTTTTCATGTGCACTGGACCTACCGCTCCCTTCTCTGCTATTTCTTAGAGTAGGATGCCGACCAAAGGAAATCCGTGTCCAGTTTGGTTTGGACCCCATATTTGCTTCCCGTTCAAATCCTCTAGGACGGAGTACCAGCATGTTCATTGAGGCGCCCACTTTCCCTCTTATTCGATAGAGATATCTTCTACTCTTAAGATGTCTCACCCCCTTCCCCCTGACACCGTACGCGTTCCCCTATACCTTAAGGCGCCCTCATCCTGTTTCTTGGACACTCTTTTGTAGCTCTGCAGCCCTTCTTTTGTCCCGATTGAATCGCTTTGATGATCCTTCCCATACCTTTCTAGCAAATCTGCCCTACTTTTGTTTCCGTGAGAATCGATGGATTAACATCCTGGTTCTGGCCGAGAAGACCGTGCCTTCTCGTCTTCGTAGAGGTCTCTATTCTTCCACTTTTCTTTTTACAAGGGTGCAGTTTTGTATTTGCGCGAGGACTCAGAAGCCTCTTATGCGCCGGTTTGAGCTCACCTGACTTATATGTCTCACAATCTCGAGGATCTGCGAGCCTCCTCGCTATCTCCCTTCACCGCTGGTAGCGTGAGCCGAAGAGCGATTCTAATTCCTCTGCGCTGCGTTTTTAAGAACTTTATGTCTGAGCCCGTAGGCATTCCTTCCCTGCACGGTACAGAATTTTTTCCCTCCAAGATAAGCTCGTTGGACCCCTGAGCATGGCTTGACAGTTCAGGGCTTTTGATCGAGCGACGCCCCTGGGATTTTACTCTCCCCCTGAATCCCGAGAGAACCCTATCTCCTGCCGAGTTACTCCCGAGAGATACCAATCCGCAAAAAAAAGCTCCGCCGTCCTCCCTTTTCTTCCGGGGATCAGGCCGCATGTCTTCCCCCCTCTCTCCGGCTTCCCCCTTCTGGCGTTGGATGACTTAGGTTAGCTTAGCGTTTTATCTTCCCGGCAATTAATTTCTCAATTCACCCATTGTCTGCTTCCGTTTGCCCTAATTAAGCAACCTGGTCTTGCGATCGTTTTTCTACCGGCCTAATCCCAGTTATGTTCTCTAGTACCAAGACGAAGGCTCCCCCTCTGGTTTTCCGAAAGTGAACCTTCCCCCCCTCTAATAGATTCTATTTTTCGTGTTTATCAGTCTTCCTGAATTAGTCAGAGTTATGTCCCCAATTCATCTTGTTCTCATGTCCCTCAAAGCGCCCCTTTGAATTAAAGCTTGCACTTCGTACTTTAACCCCCAGAACCATTCGACCCTTTTCACCCCGCGGCTTTTGGAATGTAGTTATGACCAAAGCCCTTCCCGTGAAAACCGCGGCGCTCCTGACTTTTCCTATTTTTTCTCATCCCGACCCTTCTTTCTCCCACTTTTAGTCCCTCTAATGGAAAGGGCACATTCTCACAGTCGTCCGCCGGACAACGAGTGCCTATTCAGATTCCTCTCCTCCTGGTTTCTATCTGTCATTGCGACTCCCCGTCGATCTCCCTACATCTGAATGCTTCTCCCAGCTGAGCCCAGAAAGAACCTCCCTTTTACCTCCCACCCCTTTTGTTGTGAGATTTGACAGGGGATCCACCCTCTATTTCAAAATCATAGCAGATTATCCCGTTTCTGAGGCCGCCTTGCCGCTCTTTCTGGACCTGATCCTTACGGCCCTTCACTTTTTTTCCGGCTCCTTTGATTTGAGGAAGTAGTTTCGGAAAACCTGTCTCGTTCGCGAAACTTGTCCCCGGAAGTTCCCCGTGCTATATAGAGTCTTCGTATTAGCTGTTTCCCTTCTGCCAGCGGTCACTTCGCGTTTAATACAACACGACCAGGCCGGTCTTTAGAGATGTTTCTGAGTCTATTTTGTGGTCTGGCTGATCTCCGATTCTCCCTTTCTAGGTTTTGAGTTTTCCACTTCTTCATTTGGGAGTAGGGAAAGACCGCTGGTCAGACCCTCCTTTATCCTGTCGATTCCGGCGATTACTCTAGTCCCTGTTTCATCACTTTAAAAGCGATCTTCTTGATAAGGGCGTCCCTGCCTTAGTGATGAATCGAATAACGAGCGTCCATTTGTTTTTCGTTCAACGGCAAAGAGATAACTCTGTTGGTTGTTAAAAGCTTGCGACCCCCCCTTTTTTTCTTTCCCTGACAGAGACGAAGAAGCTCCCCTAAGCCTTATCATATCGGTGCTTTTTCCTTGTCACTTCTTTGGCTATCCCGCTTTTGACCGAGTTGTTTCGGATCCCTCTCTTTTCTCGATTCGCTTCCCCCGATGTAGATCGGGAGTCGATTGTGGATTAGTTTCTCGCCAAGATCAACCCGATTTTTTTCTTTACTAACCCCCCCAGCGCCTGGAAATGTTATTTAGTCCGTATCCTTGTAAGTAGCTTGCATTCCTCTGGAGAGTCCATTTCTTTTCCCCCCTCTTAAGCCTTTAGCTACGACCGCAGACATCACCTGTTAGTTCCTCATGGAATCACCCTCTCTCAACGTCTTTTCGATTCCTTAGGTGCGTACTGATCAGAAGGCTCCCTTTTTCAGTACGTATCCCCCTTCGATTTCTCTGCTTATTACCCACCTAACTGTACGCCTCTCCATTTTCGCGAGAATATCTACTTTTTGATGGTTTTTTTCCCGCGGCGCCCAAAGACAGTAATGACACTACGGTTTTGACAGAACAAAGGTCGCCCCAGAGGAGCGCCCCCTTAGGCCCCTGGTCAATTTGATTTCCACCTTAATCAAGGATTGTCCCTAACAGATCTCTAGATCTTTTTCAGATTGAGGCTTGCCTTCCCCCATTGATTCTTCCCTCCACATACTCTTTGCCGAACGATCGCCAGCTCTCCACTCTTTTCCACTTCTTCCCGGTGATCGCTCAAGCGCGGCGCACTTACCCCCCCCTCGGCCCTGTTCCCTTTAGCCGAGGAATGTAAGCCAACTTCTACTTCCTTTTCGAGCGACATGATCCTATGCCCTGTGATTTGTTTCCAGAAAAGGTCATTTTTTTCTCCTCGCAGATCTTTCCTAAGTCCTCATCCTTGTGCCTCCAAACTGCACTCTTTTTAGGGCCCCCCTTCCGGGGGGACGTCCCACATACCAGATGCGATACTGTCCTTTCGCTTCTATTGTCACATGAAAACCTGTCCTCCCGTTTCCAAAATGCAGTTCTCTTTTCATCTTTGACAACTCAGTAAACTAAATCGTCGGTTCTTTCGGTTTCCTTTTATTCCAGCACTTTCGTCGCCCCCTGTTGCGAAGCAACCTTTGGGACAGTCCGTTTTTTTTGTAGCTTGCCTAGGTACGACCCCCCCCCCGGACATCTTGGTGATCTTTCAATGATAACCCCAATCCCCCCGTACGCTTTGCCGTTGCGAGGTGAGCCTCCGGTTTCTTTAGGTACCCTCTATTCAGCTTCCGGTCTCCAGCCATTCCGCCCGCCTAAGTGCCGTGTGTTTCACCCCTTACGCGGGATCCCCCTCTTTGTTCCTACTACGATTTTTATTGTTTCTGGCCTCCAAGATTTCCCCTTATATTTACTGCCAGCATCTTTTTCGACCACGCCACCCTCTCCCGATGGCCATAATAGCCTCGTTTGTTGTCCCAATTGACGCTCAGACTCCCACTGATGCATTCCCTGACGAAACGATCGACCTCCGATCCCGGTACCCCTAGTCTTACCCCCCCTGTCCTCCCCCCGCTCTTCATCCTTCCCTTGTCTGAGACATAGTTCGATAAACGAGGGTTTTTTGAGACATGTGACAGATGTCCTGACTCCCTGACTCTCACAAATCGCCCCCCTAATGGGATAGTTTGGAATCGGAGATGATTCTCCGTGTGCCGAAAGGCCCAGAAGAGCACTCTGAGCCAGTCCACCACCAGTCGCATTTATGTTCACCCAAACCTTTTTATGTAGAGCGAAGTTCCTACCCTAGTCGGCTGCCCGGATCAGGGTTTTTTTGGACCCCTCGAACAGATATGACCTCCTCACCCTACAGAGACGAGGAATGATTCCTTCATCCCCCCAAATGACGGAGGTTCTTCCCCGGTCCTGCGCCC
>Ga0179591_1255746_pt1 | contig 12314 bp, 25 predicted proteins | sample CZOMad2_1_08_16f_FD_182891 | JGI IMG/M metagenome (GOLD analysis project Ga0179591, IMG submission 182891) | Vadose zone soil fungal communities from Angelo Coast Range Reserve, California, USA - CZOMad2_1_08_16fungal (PacBio error correction) | ecosystem: Environmental > Terrestrial > Soil >... | reverse complement strand
TTGCCGGCGCCCCTTCCTTTTTCATTCTATCCCTTTACCCCCTTCTGTCCCAAGCAGGGGTTTTTTTTAACGGCAAAACCCCCCTTTGCTCCCAGTTTATTCTCCTGGTTACCTTTTCCGCCAAGGGCGGTACCCCACTTTTGATGTGCAGGACTTTTTTTTCGCACCGTTCCCTTTTTTCCTACCTCTTAGTGCGTTTCCCTCAACTCTTGTACCGCAAGGTGCTGCTTTCTTTCAAATAATAGACTTTTTTGGGACTTTTGATGGCTCTGTGTTGTGTTCCTCTTAACCCCCTTTTTGTCGACCAACTCAAGGCCTCCCCCCCCTCCGTTCCTCCCCCAGTGCGGTCTTCTGGTGCAGATAGATCTAGATCTGGTTCTCCCCCCCTTCCCTTTCTTTTTTTTGTTTTTTTTTTGAGGTTTCTCTCTCTTTTTCTCCCCCCCCAGCAGTCCCAACTTCCTCGAGTCGTCATTTCTTCCCTTTAGGATGAAAAGGTTTAGTCTGAGCCCATCTCTACCCCCTCTTTCGTATTTAAAAACCAGCCTTCCCCCTTTTTTCCTTTTTTCACAACTGAGTTTCTCCTTTTTCCCCGTTCCACCTAATTATTTAGGCCAACCAGTCTCTGCGATTAACCCTTGCCCCATTTTCCCCCCCCCTTCTCCCCTCCACTGCTGCCGTCCCCCAGTTTTTAATACCCTTGGCTGTCCAGGTTTGGCGTCCACCCTTCTTTGGGATTTTTCCGTTTTGACCGTTCTCTCCCGTTTTTCTTTTTTTAATGTATTTTGGAAGGCCCCCCGTCGTTTATGATGTCCATTGTCACAGTACCCCTCCCCCCCCTCTTTTGTTTGATGAGGGCCTTGATTCTGAGTGGAAAGCCAACCTTCTGCCTTAGTACTTTCAGCAGGCCTCTCTCCCCCCTTCTTTGACCCTTTCCCTTTCACCCACCAAAATTTACATTTCATTCTCACTGCTTAGTGACCCCTGCCACTGCGCGATGCGCACCACCTACCCTACGATTTTTTCCCCAGTCATTAATACTGCCTGTTCCGAGGTCCGTCCCCGCCCTTCTCCTCGGCACCCCCTTTTTTCTTGCCGGGCCGACCGCCACCCCAGGTACCCAAAGCACCTTGGCGAACCCCGTGTCCTGTCTCCTTCCTTATTAACGTTTTTTACCAACTCCTTTACGTTTCTCCCCCCCCTTCACCCCGGCCCCCTTCCAATGTTGCGATTATAACTTAACCTTCCCCCGACCCCTTCCCCCCCTCTGTTTTTTTCCGTACCGTTTCCGGGGTCCCCTGCTTTTTCCCCCCGCTTTTTCAACTCCCCCCCTCGCTTTGGTCTTACTGTGAAGGGACCCCCAAGGTCAACCCCTTTTTTCTCTTCCTTTACCTGGCGTTCCAAGGGGTGTGTGTTTTGTGGAGTTCCTTTACCGTTTTCCCGTAGACACGCACAGTTTTGTTGATTTGCACCCCATTTACGATGTTTTTTTTCTCCCTTTTTTAAACCCCTCTTTGTTTTTTCAGTGGGGAAACTCTCCCGTCGCGAACAGAATGAACGCAACTGAATCCTACTGCCCGGTGACCGTTGGCCCCTTTTTCCGCCAGAATTCACAAATACTCTTTTCAAGTGCTTCCAATCCCCCTTCCCCCAAAGAAACCCCCCGACCGGAAACGGTCTCCAAGGCAACCCCTTCCCCACCCATCACCAACCTTCACCCCCCTTTCCTTTTCTCAAAAAACACCCTACCCCGGTGCCAACAACTGTTTTTTGGAGTCAAATTTTTTCATTGGACTTCCCAGCAGTCTACCCTTCTCTTTTTGAACTTTGTCGTCCCCGTTTTAATTTAACAACTCCTCCCTGACCTTGTGCCTGAGGATTCCGGATTATGAGTCTCATTATGATTGTCTGGTTCCGACTTGAGTTTACCCTTTTCCCCCCTTCCCCCCTTTTTTTTTCCCCCGACCCCCCCTCCGGTCGGTGTCGTTGGTTTACGTGTTTTTTCCCTCTTGTTTTTTTCCCCTTTTTTTTTTTTTCCATAGTCGATTGACCTATTGTGCTTGGAAATTATTAGCTTTTGGCCTTTTCCACCACCTGTTTCCTTGCTGCTTCCCCCCTCGCTGCTTGTTTCAACTGAAAGTTCAAATCGTTTTGCTTTGGTTGTATTTTGTCTGTTCCCCCTTTCCCAACCCCCTTTCTTTTTTTTTTCACTCTTTCCCTCTTCTTTCCCTGCTCCCTTCTTCTGGTGAGTTGAATACTTTTTCCGTGTCCAATCCCGGAATGAACTTTCATTTTTTCCTCCTTTTTTTTTTTTTTTTTCCGGTGTCCCAACTTTTTTGAACGTTTGTGGGCCATACCCCTTAAACCCGATCTTTCTGATCCCTCCCTCTCCGTTTTTTTTGAATCTTTTTTGTGGCATTATGTCTTCGTCCATATGGGGATCTTGTCCAATGGGAATTCTTTCCCCCATTTATCCCACCCACCCCCCCCCCTTAGCATCGGGTTTCCCCCACATCTCTTTGTTACTCTTTGACCCCGTTCCCTTGCATTCGGCCTCTTTTAACTCCAGGGAAAATCTGCACCTCCCATGCCCCCCCGACTTTGTTTGCCCCCCGTCTTTTAGTTTTTTTTTCCATTTCCTCCCTTTTTTTTTTGTTAAAAGGTTTCGATTTGGAACATCGTTTCCTTACATGCCCCACTTACCTTGTTTTCCCTTTTTTATATAGCTATATACTACCCCAACCTGTCCCCCTTCTGCTTTACTCATCTTCCCCTGTCGCTTGAACCTCGTCGACTTGAAGCCCGTTCTGCGTTTTCAGTTTTCCCTGGTTGACTTCCCAATTTTCCCCTTCCCCTCCTAACAGCTCGCTGTTTTCTTTTTTTTGGACCCCCCCCCCTTTCCCTATTTTTCAACCTCCCTCCCCCCTTTACTAAAAACGATATGGGGGGTTGGGGGTTTTTTTCCAAAAGCCCTGGATTTTCCCCTTCTGGACGCCAACCCCACCCCATAATAATCCAACATCAAACCCTTTCTCTCACTTTCTTCCTTTTAAATGACACCGCTGTTACCACGCGGACTTTGACTTTTCACAAGTTTCCTCTTTTCCTTATTACAATCTTGGTTTGTTCAGTTAGTTCTTTACCTTTTCCCCCCATCCCCCCGCCCACCCCAAACACCGCAAATGAACGTTTTTTTTTTGACTCCCTTTTTTGACGACGCCCAACATTCACCCCCCCCCCAAAGACGTCCCCTCTTTTCCCCCCCTTTGTGCTCGATTGTTTGGCACAACCCGGTCATCTGAAATTTTCCCCACCCGTCCTTTTTTTCTTCTTCCCTTCTGGTCAAAGTTTTTCTTGCCTGTTCCGTTCCCTGCTTTTTTTGACACACCATGTACCAGTCCCCTTCGTTTTAACTCATTGCAAAACTGCTACCTGAGCAGCCCAAATAGTCACCTTTTTCCCCCTTTTTCCAGTTTCCGTCCTTGCCCTCGCAAACGGGGCCTTTGTCTTTTTTTTCCCCCAACCCTCCCCTCCCTCTTTCATACCATCCACGAAGTATGTCTCTCTTCTTTCCCACTGCAGGGGGTTGTTTTTTCTCTTCTCCTTTCACTACTGCGTTTTTGCCCGTTAGGTTTGGTTAATCTCGGACCTACCCCCGGTCTTTTTTTCTATGCCCCGAAACTCCTTTTTTTCCTTTTTTTTCCAAATTTTTGTCTGCGGCGCTCAGGCAGTTCTTTAGTTATGTTGCTCATTCAGGGTTCCCTTAACTTTTTTTGCAAGTTTGCGTTCGTGCTGCCCGTTGAAAAACGCTTCCGTCCCGGATGTCCCCCCCCCCCCCCTTCTTTTCCCCCCCCCCCCTTTTTGTTTTTGGACCGGGATGTGTTGAACTCTGAGCGGAGTATTCCTTTCCTTTTTTTTCGTTATTTTTGTTCCTTTTGCTTTTATGCTTTTTTTTCGATTGTAGTGCGTTGTTCTTTTGATTTTTTTGCCCCATGCTAAAACTCCCCCCCTCCCCCCCCCTGCACGAACCCCCCGGCGTTTGTAAAAAAAATTTTGTGGCCTCATTTTAACATCCTTTGTTCTTGAGTCATAGTTTTTTATCTCTTTATTTGTTCCCCCTTGTTTTTTGAAAAGGACCTGTCCCCCATTCTTCCTCGTTTGCTTGTCTTAGTCTTTTTTTGTTTCGTTCGTCTTCGTCACCGTTTTTTGCTGTTCATTCATAGTTTTTTCTGGTTTGATTTAGGGGTCAATCTTGTCTTTTTTTTTCCTCTTATTGTTTTGTATTCGTTATGTGGTGGCTAACTGGACTTTATTTCCCCCTTTTCCCCTTTCCGTTTTGATACTCTTTTCCTCGCGTTTGTCAACCCCCGGCTTGTCATACTTTGTTTGTTTCCCTGACGAGTTTTTCCCCCCCTTTTTTTTCTTTCCAGCCCTTAACCGATAAGGGATTTTTCCGGCCCCCCCTTTTTTTTCCACATGCGTCCCCCTTTCCCCTTGTCTAAACTGAACCAGTACTACGTTGGGCAACGTAGACCTTTGTCACTTTCGTTGTTTCTTCTTTTAATGGTTTTCTTTCGTTTGCAATTCGTTTCCACTCCCTGTTTCCTTTCCGGCTCTTTGGGTCACACCCCCCCGCTGACTTGTTGTGGTGGGCTTCTTGTTTGACCCTTTAAAGTGTCCCCCTCAGAGTTTTTTATGTTTTTTTTCGTCCCCCCCCCCCTGCCTTTTTAAACCGATCCCCAACTGGAAGTTCTCTTTTTTCTTTCAATCCTTCTTTTCTTTTCAACGATTTCACTTTCCAACCTTTGACGTTTGTCTTGCCCATATTTCTTGAGTGTCCCCCTTCTTTTCTTTACCCGCCCAACGGTTTTTCACACTATACCGTTCCAAACTTTTTTGTCCCTTTTCCCTTTGTTGCTCTGTCTCCCCCAAAATTGCAACATAAGCCGCTTGAACTTTTCAGGTTGTCCCCCCCTGCCCGCCTCAGTTTTCTCCCCCTGGTTCAAGTTGTCCACCGTCCCTCTATATCGCCGATTAACACACCCCCTGGTTCACCTCTCCCCCCCCCGTCACCACTCCGCCGTTTTTTCCTTAAAAATGGTTCAGGAAACATTTGAACTCCCCCCGTCTGCCCTGGTTCCCTTCAGACTTTTTCCTTCAGATTTCAGCCGCGCCCATGTTGTCGTCGTATTGTGCCCAAATTCCCCTCCTGTCCCCCCCTTCTTCTTAAATTCGGCGGTTTTCCCATTTGTCGCCCCACTTATCGCCCTTTTTTGTGTCCAGGGGGTCGTTTGAGTCCCTGTTTTTCTTTTTTGGATCTTCTGGATTTGCTGGTGTATTTCCGCACTTTACAAGGATTTTTTCTTTGTTCCGTCCCATTTCCTCCCCCTGCCTTTTGCCTTTAATGACCCATTCTGTCGATTCGTCAATTATTTCTCCCCCCCCCAGTGAGTTTTTTTTTCACTTAACACACCTCGTTGCGGGTGCCATCAAACCTCCCTTTCCCCCCACTTTTCTCTTAAATTTCCCCTTGCCCCTTGCTTTCCCTTTTTGCTCAACGCTTGAGCCTGACCTCTTTTCTCCCAAATTTTCACGGTCTCCACAGGAAGCCATTTTTTTTTTTTATGTTTTTCGGGGGTTATTTTTTCCCCCCCCCCTTGATACAGGTTTGCATACTACCCCCCCCGGTGTTGACCACCCTTTTTTTTTTCTTATGAGGTTTTTTGGTACTTCCGTTATTTGTCTTTCTACTCGTAACCTTGGTGGAGTGTTTATTTTTGTCCCCTTTTTTTTTCACCTTCCCAGTATTACTTTGTTTTGAAAAAACGTCATCCGTTTTATTGTCTCCCCCGGTCCTTTTTCCCCCCTTGTTGTTGAGTTCGGCCCTTTTCATTTTTGCCGATGCTTCCGGGCCTGTCTCTCCCATTTCCGTCTTCCCTATCTTGGCCTTTTTAATCGTCGTTTTGGCGCTGCGTTTTGCGTTTCCCCCTTCATACCGCATGGAGAAGTCCCTTCCCTTGGGGTGAACTGGACAATATTCTTGGAAGTTTCCTCTTATATCCCCATGACCCTTCCTTCCCTGAGAAGTTTGCTGCCTCGAATGGCGATACCTCTGTTCCCCTTCCTTTTTAATGTTGCAAATGTCGCTTACACTCTGTGACGTTTCCCGATTCTTGACTCTTCCTATCCCCCTTTTCCAATTTCCCCCCAATTCATTTTTGTACCATCCCCCCCTGTTGTTACTCCATTTTCGCCCTGTTCCTTGGAGCGTTAAGGCGCTTTTTTTGATGTTTCAGTTATGTCCTCACCGAGCCTTTTCCCCCCCAGGCCGTTGTGCGTTCACTAACTAACCTAAATGTTTCTTTTTTCCCCACCTTAAGCTTTTTTTTTTCCTCGTTTTTGGTAATCTGGCTCTGGAAGACTGTTCATTTTTTTCAGTTGGTTCTCCCTGTTCCTTTTTCCCTTTCCTTCCGACATTTCCGGCTTGTTCTCCCCCATCTTTCTTTTCCCCTCCCTCTTTTTTGTTTTTTTTCTATAGCCTCCTCCCCAGGTTCGCCCCTTGTTTTCGCGTCGTTCATTCTTCTGTGTTTTGCCCCCCCCCTTTGAGCTTCCCCTTATGTTAAGAGCCTCTCCCACTTTCGGTTTTCGTGTCGTATTTGTCACTCCCTTCCCTAAGCAGCCCCTTTGTACCCAAGAGTTAGATGTTTGTCCAGGCACTTTACTCTTCTTCCCCCCCCCACAGGGGTTGCGAGCATCCTGTTTTGAACCTTCACCCTTCTCCCCCCCCCCCTTTTGCGCACTTGTTGGCCCTGGCTAAGGCAACTGCATTCCCCCTTTTTTGAGTTTTCCCCCCTTCCTTTTCCCCCCGCAGTTTCCTGTCAGCCCTTCTTTTCCGGTACTTTCCCGGACTGCACCCACCTCCTTTTAAAGTGCCCTTGGCACGTTACCTCAACCATCTTTTTTTTTGCTTGATTTTCCATCAGACGCACATCGCATTTCGTCCTGGCTCAGTGTTCCTCTCTAGCACGCTGAACAGTCCCCCCTTCCCTTCTAACCCCAACTGATTTTAATCCTCTCATCCAGTCCCCGACCCGAGCTTTCCAACTACGACTATTCTGCCCCAATCGATTTAACTAACTTTTTTTTTTACCTGCCTCTGCCAATCTCCAGTTGCGCCCTTGGCCCCGCTTTGCCCTTTTGACTTTTCTTTTTACCGCCACCCAGGTTAACAACAATCCAGTTTTCCCCGACCTTCAGGGTTTTTTCCCCCACCCCATCCCCGTTTTAAACCCCCCCCCACCATTACTACTCAGTAACAAAAAGTCCAGAACAACTCACCTTTTTTGTTTGATCCGACAAACATCCGCTTTCCCCCCCCCCCCAGCCCCGACCTTCTGTTCATTTTGACTTGGGCCGCGTTGAAATCCACAATAGTCTCTTTTTCCTCCCTGTTTTTTCTTTTACAGTACCCCCTCTTTTCTATTGTCTTCGTCCTTTTTCCACAGGTTCTTTTGGAGCGTTTACACGGCAGTATCACACCTTTCCGTGTCCAGTTGGATTCCCCCCCCTCCCCTCCCCAGATGTGTGTGTTTTTTTTGTTTTCCACCAGCTTCTGGGTTGTCAGGGTTTCCCCCATCCCTTCTGCTGACCCTTTCTCCCTCCAAAAAACCCATGGTTGTACGTCCCCCCGTCTTGCCGGCCATGTTGTCTCCAGAGAAACTCCCTCCTATTGTAACCGGGTGTGTGTCCCCTTAACCTCACCACCTCCCCCCTTCTCCCCCTGGCCCACCCACCCCCGACGCAATACCAGTTTACTCCTTGAAACCCCTCCCCCACCCCAAAGGTCAAACCACCCCCCCCCGGTTGAGCTCCTTTCTACCTTACTCCCGGCCGTTCTTTTTGACTCTGTGAAGGCGAATTTTACAAACCCTGTCAGTTCACCAAGTTTTGCTTCCTTTTTCCGGTCCTTGAGAGTGTTTTTTTTTTCTTTTGTCATTGAAGGTTTCTTTTCCCCTTCCCCTTGACAACCCATGTTTTCCTGACCGGGTTTTAGTTTCGTTTGTTTTTGGTGTTATCCCCGGTTTGTTTTCATCTTGCTAGTGTCCTCTCTCTTTCCCTTGTGGGAAACTGCCCCGTGATGGGCCCCCCACTGTTGTTTCGCCAAGCTGAAAGTTCAGAGTCTTCTTGGGGCCATTTGTCGTCCCCCCCCCGTCCCCTTGAAAACAACCTCCCCGCCCTCTTTCCGGTGCGTATACAACCCTTTCGAAGTGTTTCCCCCCCCCCCCCTTGTACGTCGGCCCCCCTGAAAGATTCCATCTATCCCTTTCCCGGTTTTTTTTTTTCCCCACACATTTTTCCTGGTTGAATATTGAAAATACGAAAACCGTTCTCTTTATCTTTCTAAAGCAGAATCTCCTTCCTTTTTTTTTTTAGGTGGTTCAGTTTACTTTCCGGGTTGGGCCTTGTGACTCTTCCCAATGGTCACTTCGTCCCTTGATGCCCACCAACATGTTTTGGCCCAGCCTCGTTTTGTTTTTTAACACATGCCCTGGTCTTTCGCCGATAATTGCAACACGCTTGCCTCCTGCCCAACCCCCTTTTCCCCTTGGCCAAGCCTCTTCCAACACGGCAATGTTTCGGGTTCCCCTTTTGCCCCCAACCCTTGTTTTCGTCTTTTTGTCCTTTTATCAGTTTGTAAAAGTTGTTTCTTCCTTTTCACATCTTGCGCTTCCTAAACCTTTAGGAAGTCTCTATTTTCAAACACTACCAATGGTGTCACAACCCGTAGTTATTACTCTCTCCCCACTTTTTTGCTGATTCGTTTTTTCAAATGCACTTGCTTTTGGTGTCGCGGGTTTCCTCACTCCCCCCCCCCTCTCTCCCCCTTCTGCCAACTGAGTCCCCCCCCCATCCATATTCAAAGTTTGATCTCCCCGTAAACCACCTACTTCTCAACCCCGCCCGTTCGTGTTGAGACGACGACCACACCCCCTCCCTTTCCTCCTCCCCCCCATCGCAATTCTTTCAATGGTTGACCCACCGCCCCTCTCTAAAAAACCAGCTGATTGCCTTCCCCTTTTCCCTTCCGTTTGCCCCTTCCCGTGTTTTCCCCCCCTTTGTTCTTTTGCCTTTTCAACCCTCACTTCCCGGTGCCTGACAATCGCTTCAAGTTTCGACCACCCAACTCCACTTCACCCCCCCACTCGCCCTCCACACTTGGGATCACTCCCTTTCTTTGTGGTCAAACACATCTTCTGGGATTTCTTACCCCGTCAGTTCTCTTAAGAATTCATGGTTCCTCCCCCCCTTTTTCCGCGTCCACCGCCCAGCTTTGAACCCACTTTAAGTCCCACTTTCATCAGCCCTCACTCCCAATTTTCCCCTGCCTTGGAAGCGCCCAAATCGGCCTTTGCAACCTGGCGCTATTTCTTGGCCCTCGCTAACCCCCCTCCCTTTTTTCTTTGCACACCTTTTCCGGTTCTCGGCCGACTTCCGGCACTCCTTTTTTTCCTCCTCCCCTTTTTTTTTTTTCTCTTTTTGCTCATACTTCGGTCGGGTTGCCGCGGTGGTTTTGTGTAATCCGCGGACCCCCCCTCCCCAAAAGGTTAGTTGTCATATTTCTTTCCCCCCCTCCCCTTTTTTTTTTTTTTTCCCAGGGTTTGAATTGGTCTTTTTTTAAGGCCCTTCTTTCTTTTTTTCTGACCACGTTTTTTAAATTTGGTTTCAAAAGCTTTGTACACGTGGACGCGGTTAAAAATTTTTCTTTCCCCTCCCCGTGCTATGTCTCCCCCCCCCCCCAACACTTCCCGTTGGTACCCCAATAGATGCCCGGGTTTAGTGCCCCCCCCCATCTGTTCTGTCTTCTTTCCACATTTCTGGTGTCTTTGAATGTGCTGTCGTGTTCGTTGCCGGCTAGTACCTTTTCTTTTTTTTGATGTGGGTGTTCTTACACCAATACCCCTGTCCCCCCTCCCGGTCCTTCGTTTTGGCCTCTGCAAAGCAATGGGTTTGCATCGCGTGGGTAATTGTCTTTTTTCTTGTCACCTTCCTCCCCCCTTTTTCCTTTTCATGGGCTGAGTTGTTTCGTTGTCTTTTCCACCGGCGGGCTGTCCTATCGTTGGCTTTCTTGACTATGGCTTTTTTTTTTTTGGGACTTCAGTTTGCCCAGTCTTCCTTTTTTTTTTTTAGTTCTTGGAGCCCCTGTACGCGTTGCTGCCAACGCGCGTTTTAGTTGTTTTTTCTGATTACACTGGGGGGGGGGCGGGTGACCTTAGAATAGCTACAGGAATTACAGTTGGGATTAATCGTCCGATTAACCCTTTTTTCCTCCCGCCCATTTTTACCCAAGGCTGTGATCCCCCTTTCCCTCCCCCTCCGACCTTTTTTTTGTAAAGTCGTCTGTGGCATGTTTTTAGGCTTTCCCTGTTCTTTCCTTGATGGGCGAATCGTGCTTATGGGTCCCCTTGTCTTTTGTTCTTTTTTTGGTCAACCACCCCCCCCTCTCCCTTCCCTTGTTTGCACTATTACAGGGACGCCCCAAGCCTGGGCCCTTCTTTTTCCCGTCCCTCATCACCCTCCCCCCGTCACCAAAAGGCGGTATTTTAGTCGAAAGATCGTTTTTTTCTCTTTCCCCCCCGATTTCCCCCCTTCCCCCTTTTTCCCAGCTGATTGGTTCTCTCAATTTTTTTTTTTTTTTTTTTTTTTTTCTCTTCCGGCCACGGACGAAGTGATCCGGAAGACCCTCCGTTCATTGTTTCGGTTTTTTTCTCCCTTTCCCCCCCTTCCAAAAATGCACCAAACCTTTCCTCCAACGTTCAGTGGCTACCCCCATCCTCCTTTCAGTTTGCCCTTTGCCTTTTAAGTTGTAACCCGGCCTTTTATAATTCTCGCCCCGTATGACACCCCCCACTGTGAACACTCCTCCCCCCTTTTTTGACCCAATCGTAGTTTCTACACATGTTTTAGTGACTGAACCTCCCCCGTTTTTTCTGAACCCCCCACACTCTTTTCACCTAATGATCATCTAACCTTGTTCTGCACTTTCCCTTTTTTCTTTTTTGAAAATGCGAGTCCTTTTCCCCCCTAGTTTCTTGCGTTTTTCCAGTATTAAATGAAGTCCCATTTTCCCCAACGTTGTTTTTTTTTCGTCGTTCAACTGGTATTTCGCTTTCCGGAGCGGGTCTTTTTTTTCTTTTTATGACCTCCTTTTTTTTTCCAAGCCGTATTTTTGAGGCCTGTCCTGGCCCTTTTCTTTGCGTTGACGCGCATTTCTTGGTTCTGGATTATCTCCTTTTTCCTTCCCCCCCCCCCAAGGCTCCTTTTTTTTTTTTCCAAACGCTGCCCTCGGCGTGGCATCAAACTCCTGGCCCGTTTTTTTACTCCCATGTACATGTAGAGATCCCCCCCATTCTTTGACTTGTTCGAGCGCGATATTTTTACCAAAGGTTCCGGGGTCACATCACCCTCCGCAGGAAACTTTTCGCCAGGGTGCTTTTTCACACGCGTCCCCCCCCCTTTGATCCCCAGTGAAACCCTTGTAGCCATATTGGTGACATTCGTTCTTTTGGATTCTAATCCCGTGTTGTCCCCCCCCTTGGGGTTTGCTTTGTTTAAACTTTTTTAATGAAGTTACAACTTTGTTTTTTTCTTGACAAAAAGGTTACTTGCTCTTTTCTTGTCGCCACTGATTTTTACCCCCTGGTGTTCGTTTGTCGGTCCCTTCCAGCCCTTGTTTCGTTCTTTTTTTGCTGGCCAGTCTTCAATTATTTCCATCCTTGGCACACCAGTTTAGTTTCCCTGGCTCTTGTCCGGCCAGACTTTTTAATCTCCCTTCTCCCCCTTTGTCTGTTTTTTCAAGTTTCCCCCAAATTTTTGTTTTAAGGTGCTCTTTTTCCCTGTTTCCCCTTGAACGTAAACTTTTCCTTTCTAGCGTTTCTTTTTTTCAGAGCCCTCAGCCTCTTTTTCTTCTTTTTCCCCCCTGTCCCGTTCCCACGCTTGTTGTCACGCGGATTGAATACTGCTATACCTGTTTCACCCGGCCTTGTCACCTTTGCAGTTGTGTTGCCCGTAACGCCCCCAGTTTTACCCTTTTTTTAGGTCCTTCGAGTTTTGTTTTTGCCGTTTTTAAAGGGAAAGTTTTGATGTTCAGGATGTTTTTACAAAAGTCTACCTTGGGTCCCTTCTCTTTCGTTTTTCGTAACTCTTACGAACGGTCTGCTCTTTCAATTACGCTATTTTGTCTCGTCTGTCTCTTTCATTTTACGTCTAGGTGGTCTGTAAAGAATGACCGCCGCTTACCAGTTGTGGCCGTTGATTGG
>Ga0179591_1385745_pt1 | contig 12315 bp, 18 predicted proteins | sample CZOMad2_1_08_16f_FD_182891 | JGI IMG/M metagenome (GOLD analysis project Ga0179591, IMG submission 182891) | Vadose zone soil fungal communities from Angelo Coast Range Reserve, California, USA - CZOMad2_1_08_16fungal (PacBio error correction) | ecosystem: Environmental > Terrestrial > Soil >... | reverse complement strand
CTTTTTTCCCTCCTTTTTCCCCTCCCCCCCTTTTTTGTTGCATCCATAAACAGGCAAGAGGGAGTTATGAAATGTTCCCCCCTTTTTCTCCTTCCTCTTCAGGCGAGATATGCAACGCGTTTTTTTTTTTTCTCCCCCCCCCTGTTCCTTCAAACGCGGATGACCCACAAGCCGGGAAACAAACCGGCCGGCCCCTCCCTGCCCCCCCCCTCGTTCCCCAGGGCCCGGCCGCAAAAAACAGCCCCACCCCCCCCCCCCTTTTTTCCCTTTTTCTTTTCTTTTTTCGTGCCCCCTCGGGTCAATTTTTTTTTTTTTTTTTTTGACGCAAAGAACAGGAGTACGGCCCCCTTTTTCCCCCCCCCCCCCCTTTCCTCCCTCTTTTCGCTCCCATGGAATCAGATCATAACGACTTTTCCCCCCCCTTTTGCCCCCCTTTGAGTTGGGAGGAAGGGAAAGGGAAAAGGCTTGTCGGAGGAGATTTTTTTAAAAAGTTTTCCCCCCCTTCCCCCCCCCCCCCCCCCTTCACCATCGGAGACTGGTTTATCTCTTTTTGTCGGCGAAAATAACGATAGATCCTCCCCCCCCTTCCCCCCCCCTCAACTTTTTTTCTTCTTTTCTTTCCCCAAGCCGTGCCGCCATGGTGACCACGGTTAAAAGGATGTGTCGTCTTCCCCTTTTTTTTCCTTCTCTCCCATTTTCCCCCCTTTTTTTCCCCCCCATCCCCTTTTCATGTCCTTTTCTTCCGCCGGATTCAGGGCTAGAAGGATGGAATAAAACATCCCTAACCCCCCCCCCCCCCTTCCCCCTTTTTCCCACCCCCCCCCCCCCCCCGTTCACACCCCCCCTTTGTTTTACCCCCTTAAAAGAAAGCCCGTCACCAAACCTAACCTTCTTTTTCTTCCCCCCTTTTTGTTTCCTCTCTCTTTTTTATTCCCAACTACCCTCCCTGAAGTGGAGGTGTGATTTCCCTCTCCTTGCCCCCTACTTGGTTGGAGAATTGGCGTCATGTACTTTTCCCCTTCCTTTCTAGATCCTTCTCCCCTCCTTTTTTCATCCCTTTTTTTTCCCACCCCCCCCCTTTCACCCAGTACGGACGGAACCCTGCATGCAAGCGCATTTTTTTTTTCCCCCCTTCTTACCCCAGGAAAGAACCCCCCCCCCCCCCCCCCCCCCTGGTTCTGTTTTCTTTTTTCGTATAACCGCTTTAGTCAAGCACGAAGCTTTTTTTTTTCCTTTTCTTTTCTTTCTTTTGTTCTTAATAATTTGCTTAATGAATGAATGGAAGGACACTCCAGCTGGCTCTCCCCCCCCTTTTTCTTCCTTTCGTACCTGCTTACTGGCTTGGGGAGGAAAAGAAAAAGCGATCCCCCCTCTCCCCTTTCTTTTCTCCCATATGTATCTCCCCGTATCAAAGTGTTCTTCCCTTCCTCCTTTCTCCCTCTTCCCCCCCTCCTGATGAGGCGGGAGGAGGAATACGTCTTTCTTCCTTCTCCCCTGCCGTTTCCCTTCTCATGTCAAAACGAAGACGCAACGGCAACCCCCTTTTTTCCCTTCCTTCCTTCCCATCTTTTTTCCGCGAAATCCTTTGAAGGACCATGAGCGATTTTTATTATATTATGGGGGACTATCTTTTTCCTTTTCTCTTTTTTTCCTTTTTTTTTCCTCCTTCCCACGCGGCCACGGGCGGTTAACTGCGGCAGGACAACAGGGATCTCTTTTTTTCTTTTTTTTTCCCTTCGCCAAGGGGGGGAGCTTTCCCTCTCTTTTTTTATCCCTTTTTGATTGTTTCCGTTGTTATGTACTGGAGCGCGAGCCCCCTTGTTCCATCCCCTTTTATCCGGAATAATAAATTTTACAGCTGTTTCTCCTTTTTTTTTTTTTTTTCCCCCCCTTCTTTTTCTTTTTTTTTCCCTTCCCTTCTTTCTTCCAACCCGCGACTGGCTCCTGGGGGCCAGGAGGCGGGAAGGGGTGTTTATTCTTTTTTTCCCCCCCTTTTTTTTCCCTTTTCCCCCCCTTCTTTCCTTCTCCCAACCCCCCCTTCGAACGAGGAACTCCCCTAGGAGAATTGCTGAAATATGCTTCCCCTTCCCCCTTTCCCTTTTTTTTTTTTTCCCTCCCCTAGGACATCCTTCTCCCTTTCTTCCGCGGAGACATCGAGATGATCTATACAGAACACGGGATGTTTCGTTGTCCTTTTTTTTCCTTTTCCTCTTCTTTTTTCCCCCCCACACTGTTTCCCACGCAATCGCTTCCCAGTGGAAACAAACGAGATCGGGGCTTCCTGCCCTTTTTTCTTTTCTTTCCTTTTATCCCTCGGTAGAAAACGGGGGAAGAGTTCGCGTTTTTCTTGGATTCTTTCCCCTTTTTTCTTTTCCCCTTTTTTCTTTTTCCCTATTCTCCCCGCGCAGTAAGGCCGCGAAGGAGAGAAAAGAAAAGATAAAAAAAGACATTTTTTTTCCTTTTTTCTCCTTTTTTTTTTTTGTTCTTTCACTCCGGATCCTCTGCCAATCTATAGATTTTAATAATAATAAGTGTTAAAAGAAACTTTTTTTTTTTCTTTCTCATGGGTTGCTCTTCTCGCTGTGTTTGAGGGGGGGGGGAAGGTTAGGTGAAAGGTTCGGTTTGTTTTCCTCTTTTTTCCCTTTTTTCTTTCCTTCCTTCCCTTCTTCCTTCTATCTTTCTTTCCCCAGTCACTCCCCGTTGCCCGAGAAAGACATCGGGTTGAAGGGCGGGAAGATTCACGATCCAGAAAAACCTCCTTCCTTCTTTTTTTTTTTTCCCCCACCTCTGCTTCTGTACTTTTTTCGACAGGCAGGAGCCGATCTCGTTGGTCCAAATGGAAAGCGCTTTCTTTTCACCCTTTTTTTTCCTTGTTTTTCCCCCCCCTTTTCTTTTCTCCTTTTTAACCCTGATGGTCAAACCGAAAAACATCCGTGTTGCTGTTAATCTATTCCCTCCCCTCCTTTTTCTCTCCTTTTTTTCTTTTTTTCCTTACCTTTTTTCCTCCAGCAGTGCAGGAATGGGAGAAGAATATTCCAGGGAATGCGGCCGAGGCGTTTTTCCTTCTTTTTTTTTTTTTTTTTTTTTTCCCCCCCCCCCCCCCCCCTTCCCCTTTTTTTTTTATCTCTTCACACTTCCCGGCCTCAGGACCAGGAGCAGGTAGAGGTGGAAGAAGAAGATGGAAAGAAGTTTACAGAAATTCCTTTTCCCCCCTTTCCTCCTTCCTTTTCCCCTCCTTTATTATTTCTTTTTCAACAATTATTCCTACGGTAGGATAGAGGAAAGGAAAAAGTAACAAACTGCCCCTCCCCCCCCCTTTTTCCCTTCCCTCCCCCTTTTCCGCCCTTTCCAGGGTATGTCACGATATTATAATGTTCCCCTCCTTCCCCCCCCTTTTTGTCCTCCTCCTGTCCCGTCGTCCGCACTCGCCCAGTCGTGGGGGGGCAGGGCGTGAGCACGATAGTCCCAATACTCTCCCTTTTTTTTTTTTCCCCTCTTTTCCCCCTTTTTCACCTTTTTTTCCTCCCCCCTCTGTTTGCCGTGCGGGGATCGTTTGGACAGGAGAAAGGGAAACCGGTGCCGGTTTCTCATTTCCCTTTCCTTTTTCCATTTTCTCCGTCCCGCCGATATGACGGGAAGGGATAACGAATCTTTGGTCGGACGACTTCTCTTCCTCCCCCCCTCCCCTTTTTTTTCCCCTTTCTTTTTTTCCGCAATTGCTAAGTTGGGATCGACATTTTCCCAAGCTTCTCCTTTTTTTTTTTTTACCTTTTTTTTTTGCCCGGTCTGGAGGGCCGTCATGAAGGCAGGAAAGCAAATCTCCCCCTTTTTTTTTTCTCCCCTTTTCGTTTTTTTTTAAAAGGTCAATCCCCAGTAAGACAATTTTTACGCGCGCGGAAATCATTTTCTTTTCCCCCTTTTCCTTTTTTCCCTTTCTGTCTCTTTTCTTTCTGTCCTTTTCTTTTCTCTCGATCTTCGGGCCCGGGGGATGATCGTCCTTTCACTTCCTCCCCCTTTTTTGTCCCCTTTTTATCCCCCTCCCCCACTTCTGCTATGGGTAAGGTATTTTAATTACCTTTTAGTAACTTTTTGTTCCCCCCCCTTTTTGTTTTTTTTTCTTTTTTTTTCCTTTAAAAACACTTTTTAGGGTAGGATGGTTCGACAGGTAACCGGGGGTCCGTTTTTTTTTTCTTTTTTTTTTTTTTTTCTCTTTTCTCCCTTCCTATCCCTTTCGTCGGGACCTGCTTTAGAAAAGGGTCTTTCTCTTTCCGTCCCCCTTTCCTTTCCCTTTTTTTTTCCCCCTCTTCGGATGTGCATTAAGAAAAATAGTATTACTTTTCACACTTCTTTCCTTTTTCCCTCCCCTCCTTTTTCTTCCTCTCCCCCCCTTTCTTTTCCTCTTGACCTTTTGGTGGAAGGAGGTTTAAGGAAGCCAACCACCTTTCTTTCCCCCCCCCCCCTTCCCTTTTTTTCCGATTACTCGTTATGGATATGATCCTGGAGCAGGAAAAAAGAGAGGGGTTATTCCAAACTGCTTTTCTTTTCCCCTTTTTTTTTTTTTCTCCTCCCCCTTTTATTGTCGGAAAGGAAAGGAGGTTTGTAAGGGATGGTTGGCTTTTTTTACCTTTTGCCCTTTTTGGGGTTTCGATTGGTTGATCGGGAAGGGGTTTTTTCTTCCCCATCCCTTTACGCATGTTTTAAGAGGGATGAGCCGTGGTCTTTCTTTTTCCTTTTTTTTTTTTTTTCCCCTTTCCTGGACCACTGGTTGCCGACCATGGACTTCAGGAAACTCCTCTCTTTTTTTTTTTTTTTTCCCCCCTTCCGGTGATTGGGACGGGGAATATATCTCTGAGTGTACATACATACTTCCGTGTTTTTTTCTCCTCTTCTTCCCCCACCCCCTTCCTTGGGCAATAACAGGTTTTTTCATACACTTTTCCTTGCTGGCCCCATGTTGTTCTTTCGCGGCAAACCATTCAATTTCCTTTTTCCCTTTCTTCCCCCCCCCCCCCCCTTTCCCGTCTTCCCTTCCCGCCGGAAAAAAAATGGAGTCAACGGCGTTTCTTCCCCCCTCCCTTCCTTCTCCCCCTCAACCCCCTTTTCTCACTTTTTTGGACTTGCCGCCAGGGAACAGACGCATAATACCCCCTTTTCCCCCCCCCCTTCCTCCTTTTTTTCTTTTTCTCCTGTCCCGTACGCCCCTCCCAGGGAGTACAGGCCAAGACCAAAAAAACCGGACCTGGGCCCCCCCCCCTTTTCCTTCTTTCTCTTTCCCTCCTTCCCTGAAGCACGATAAACAATTGCCGGTGACCGTTTCCCCTTCCTTTTTTTTTTCTTTTTCCTTCTTTTTTTTTGCTGATAAAAAGTGTCTTTCCTCCCCCCACGGGCACAAAAAAAAGTACAGAGTCCTCTTTCCCCTTCCCCCTCCCCCCCCCCTGAGACTTGTTTGATCCTGCCGGCCTTTTAAAAGTAAGGACTTCTTTTTTCTTCCTTCCCTCCCTTTTTTTCCCCCCTTGGTGCCCCCGGTACAAGAGTTGCGATGTCCCTTTTTCCTTTCCTTTCCCCCGACCTCGTCAAAGGGAAAGTGGACAAAAAGGACAGTTTCTTTTCCCCTCCCCTTCTCTTTTAAGTGTGTCTCGAAGGGCTGGCAAATTTAAAAAATAAATCTAACCCCCACTTTTTCCCCCTCACCCCCTCCCCCACAACAAAAAAAGGGTGTTTTACCCCCTTTCTTTGTTCCCCCCCCCCCAAATTTTTCTTTTCTTTTCTTTATTTTCAAAAAGTACTAAAAAGGGATAATTTTACTAAACTCCCACCCTCCCCCTCCAAGTGGCGTTTTTTTTTTTCCCTTTTTTCCCCTTCGTCCATCCACTGCAAAATGGGTGGCGCCGGGGACTTTTCCCTTTCTCTCCCTCTTTTCCCCGGACAGCACATATGCTTCACACACCTGAAAAACCAGGTACTTCCCTCTTCTTTCTTTTCCGGCCGGGAAAAAAAAGTGTTTATGGGGGACTCCCCCCCCCCTCCCCCCCACCTCTTGGATAGTTAAAAGATTAATTAGATGGAAGGGCTTCCTTTTTTTTTTTTTCCCCTCCCCCCCCCGCTGTCGACGGCAAAATTTAACAAAAAACGGTTATATTTTCTACGCGTACCCCTTCTCTCTTTTTTTTTTTTCCCCCCCCCCTTCTCCCCTTCATCCCCCCCTTTTATGCAATTTGCGGGAAGGGAGCCCTATTCTGTCCATTTCATATGTATCGTAAATTATGCAATTTAAAAGTGATTCCCTCTCTCGACCCCAGAATCGTGATTCATTAAAAAGAAGATTAGAGAGGTTTTTTTTTTTTTCCTTTTCCTTCCCTCCCCTTTAATGAGAAAAGGAAGGTTAAATTCTTCCTGTCCAAAACGCTTTTTTTCCCCCCTCCCCCCCCCCCCCTTTCTTCTCTCCCCCACTCAAAGCGAATTTTTCTTATCTTATGGGAATATTCGGGAGCAACGCTTTTTTTTTCTCTTTCTTCACGCCCTTCTCTTTCCCCCCCTCTGGCCCAACGGGCGGTTACATGCGAGGACAAACACAGGAGAAGAGCTTTTTTTTTTTCCCCCCCCCCCCCCTCTTTTTGAACCCACTGGGGAGATTAGAGACGGACCAGGAGCTTTTTTTTTTCCTCTTATCATTCCCCCTTTCCTTCCGGCATCTCAATTTAAGATGTTAGGGAATTTTCGGCTTTCGGGAGCTCTCTCCTTTTTCTTTTTTTTTTTTTTCCCTTCCCTTTTTTTTCCTTTCCCTTTGCCATGCGGGCTTTTCAAAAAGAGACTGGCTAATGGGCCCGGCGGTCGTTCTTTTTCCCCCCCCCTCCCTTTTCTTTTTTCTTTACTCTCTTGCCCTCCGGGCTACTTACTAGTAAAACAACGCGACGGGTATCCCTTTTCCTTCTCCTTGTCCTCCAACCGGTAAGGGGTCCGTCAAATCGAATTCAGGGAATATATCTCCTTTATCCGCTTCCTTCCCCCCTTTTTTTTCCCTTCCCTTCTTTTCCCCCCCCCCCCCCCCTTCTGGTTTCGGCCGGCAAGCATCACGGCTGATGAATTGGGAAGAGGTCGCTTGCCCCCCCCCCCCCTTTTCTCCCTTTTTCCCCCCCCTCCTGATTTCTTCTTTGTCCCCTGCCCTTCGAAAACGGACATCCTCGACGGACAGCTGTTATGTCTTTTCTCTCTTTTTTTCTTTCTTTCCCCTACTTCAAACCCGTATGTGGTCTTTCTCGGCCGGTGGAGAGGTGGAAATGGATCGATTCTTCCCCCTCCTCTTTTCCTCTCCGGCAACACCACCCCCCCCCGGACCGGGCAACCCGAAACAGGACAGACACGCAAAACCGCGGCGCCGCGGCCCATTTCTCCCAGTCACTCTCCACCATAACCAAAACCCCAAACTAACCTAACCCGTCTTTCCAACAAACAACCCCACAAAAACAAAAACCACAAAAACCACTTCACCTTTCAAAACATACCCAACACACCAAACCTCCCCCAAAACAAAACACAACACATACAAAAAAAAACAACACAAACAACAAAAACAACAACAAATCCAACCACCACCTGTGAGAGAGATGGGGGAGGGAGGGCGCCGGCGGGTTTGTCTTTTTTTTTTTTTTTTTTTTTTTTTTTTTTTTCCCTTCCCTTCCCTTTGGATCCTTTTTCTCGGCCTCGACATTTCCCAGCGACAAGCACGGCCGAGGAAAGGGTGACCATGCGGGTTCCGGGCTTTTTTCTTTTCTTCTCCTCTTACCCCCCCGACATAACAGCGGTTTCGCGAGGGATGTAAGTTCGAGGGCAAGAGCCCGATCTCTTTTCTTACCCCTTTCCCCTTTTTTTTCTTCCCTCCCCCCACCCTCTTTCTTTTTATCCTTTTTCGGCTTTGCGGACCAACAAATAGGATGAGTAAAAAGAAAACATGCCGTGTTTGCTGTAATATCTCCCTTTTTTTCTTTCTTCCCTTTTCTTTTTCTTTCCTTCCCCCTTGTGTCCTCATCCTTGCAGGAATGGGAGAAGCATATTAAGGAATGGCGGAAGAGGGGGGAGTTCTCGTCGCCGTTTTTCCTTTCCGTTCTCCTTTTCCCCCCCCCCTTCTTTTTTTTTTCTTTTCCCCTTCCTGCCTCCTTGGACAAGGAGAAAGTTAAGAGGTTGAGGCATGAGATGGCCCCTTCCCTTTCCCCTCCTTTTTTTTCCCCTTTTTCCTACTCCCCGTACCCATCGGGATGGGAGGAGGGCCGGAGCAAGGATGGCTTACGGTAGCCTCTCTTTCCCCCTCCCTCCCCCCTTTTCCCCCCTTTTTGGCTTCCCCTCTGCTCAAAAATGGTGAAGGGAAAGAGGGGGTCGGACGTCCCTCCCCCCTTCTTTACTTTTTTTTTTTCCCCCTGGTCCCCCTTCCCCTTACGCATCGCCCCAGGAGTTGAAGCATTTGAGCAAAGATAGTCCCAGAAGAGAATCCCCCCCCCACCCTCTTTTCCTCCCCTCCTCTCTTTTTTTTCCCCTTCCTTTTCATCTTTGCCGGTTGGCGGGATAGTTTGACAGGAGAAGAGGAAAAAAGCCGGTTCTCAGTGCGTCCTCCTCTTTTTTTTTCCCTTTTTTTCCTTCCTTTTCCCTTTTAACGATCTTGGAGGAAGTTTCTCTTTTTCCGTTTTCTTCCCTTGCCGAAAAGTGACGAGGAATATGCAATTTCCCGGCACCTCTTCCGCACCTTTCCCCCCTTTTTTTTTGTTTTCCTTTTCCCCCTCGTAGAAAAATAGAAAAACAGGTGGTGGTGCCCTTTTTTTTTCCCGTCCTTGTCAGGGAAGGAAAATATTAAGCCCCTTTCCCCCCCCCCTTCTTCCTTCTCCCCCTCTTTTTTTTTCTTTTTTTGCTTGATAAAAGGGGGAGTATATAAAAATAAGGACCCCTCCTTTTTTTTCTTTGCTTCCCTTCAGTGGCAAGGGGTCGTAGTAAGGGTTAAGGTGGGTGGAGAATATGATTGTCTTCTTTTTCTTTTTCTTTTTTTCTTCAATTCCCCCCTGTCCCCGCCACCAGTTGCAAAGTGGAGGCCGTTCGTCCTTTTTTTTCCTTTTCCTTTTTTCCCCTTTTTTTTTCTCCCCTTTTTTCCCCCTTACATACCTAAATTAGTTTGGTGCGGCCTTTGAGGGGCGGTTTTCTTCCTTTTTGTTCCTCCAGGTTCAAAGGGGGTCCGGTTTGTTTCTTCTTTTTCTCTTCCCCCCCCCTCGCCCTGATACGGAGGAAGAAAATGAGTGAGGAACCTCTTTTTCCCTTTTCCCCCTTTTTTTTTCCCCCGGTTTCCCCCCCCCCTTTCGGCGGGCTGCGAGATTAAAGAAAATAGGTTTCTTCCTTTTTCCCCCCCCCCTCCCCCTTTTTCCTTGTTATTATCCTATCGGATGGGAGAGGACCAGTTATCCCTCTTGACTTGTGTGGGCCGGGTTTACTTCCTCCCCCCCCTTTCTCCCCCCCCCCTTTTTCCCCCACCCCGGTCATTTATCGTGCTAGAGTATGATTGATACATGGAGAAGACCACAGCGAGTGGTCCACCTTTCCTTTTTTTTTTTTTTTTCTTCCCGTCTTCTTCAAAGACCGCTGCGGATTTTGCGGTTGGAGGTTTGCTGTCTTGTGTCTTCTTTTTCTCCTTTGGTTTTTCCCCCTCCTTGGTTGATCCGGCCGGGTTGTTCCGGGGAGGGGGTCACTCTTTTTCTTCCTTTTTTTTCTCTTCCCACCCGGCGGTTGCAGATAGAGGCTGATAGCATTTCTTCCTTTTTTTTTTTTTCTTTTTCCTTTTTCCTCGTCCCTAGGCAGGTGTATGCAAAAAAAAAGGGGTATGGGACACGGACCTTTTCTTTCCTTCCCCCCCCCCCCCCCGCTTCCCCTTTCCTTTTGTTGTTTTGAGAGAGGATGAGGAAAAAGGGAATAAAAGTTCTTTTCCTTCCCCCCCCTGACACTCGTTCTGAAAGGACAACCTTTTTCCTTTTCTCTTTTCCCTATTCACAGAGAGATATGCAACGCGTTCCTTTTTTTTTTCCCCTTGCCTTCCCTTATTGACCCACTACGCCGGAAAAAAAACCCGTTTTTTAAATAAACAATTAGAAAAAACCCGCTGCCTCCAGTCCCTTTCCCCCCCCCCCCCTCCCCCCCCCCCGTTCATTCCCTCAGCGGGTATTTCGGAAAGAAGGTCAGGACTCCTCCCTTTTTTTTTTTTCCCCCCCCCCCCCCCTTTCATCCTTTTTTTACCATCGGCTGTGGTTTCGGCTCCCTGGATCAGATCATACGCCCCCTTTTTTCCCCTACTCCTTTTTTGCCTTCATAGGAAAAAGATTGTAGGAGGAGATTTTACCCCTGGTGGCCCTCCCCCCCCCCCTTTTTCCTCTTTTGTTCCTTTCTCCCCTTCCGATAGATCATAAACAAAAGGGAGATTGGTTGATCCTGCCGCCCCTTCCTTCCCCCCCCCGCCCAGGCCGCCGGAAAATGGTGGACCACCCGGGTTATTCCCCCCTTTTTTCTTTTCTTTCTCCCTCCCTGCCCCCCCATCGGAAGGTTACGAACGAGAAGACCTGGCAAAATCCTTCCTTCCCCCTTTCTCCCTTTCTGTCCCCCTTCCCCCCCCTCCTAACCAAAAAGGAAAAAAAGGGGGACCTGTCCTCCCCCCCTTCTGTTTTTTTCCCCCCCCCCCTCCCCCCCCCCCGTTATTTTTCTTTTTTTCCCCCCCCCCCCTTCCTAAAAGGGGATAGTAAAAAGAACTTACCCATGCCTCCTAGTGGCCGGTGATGGTAACCGCCCCTTCCCCCTCCCTCTTTTTCTCTCCCCTTCCCGGCCCGAGATCAGGAGAAGAAAAACTCACGGACCCTCTTCCTTTTTTTTCCCCCTCCCTCATCTCATTAGAAGTAGTAGGAAAGGATTTCCACCCCCTCATGGATTGGATTTTTTCCTCTTTTCCCACGCCTTTGATCAGGACAAAAACGGACCCTCTTTTTTTCTTTTTTTTTCCCTTTTCCCTTTCTTCCCTGGACATTCATGAAGGCCCTCCCCTTTTTTCTTCTTTTTCCTTGGCCCCCTTTTTTTCCCCCCCCCCACCGGTTATATGTTCTAAACGCAGTACCTGCTACGCTTGGTTTTTCCTTTTTCCCTCCTTCTTCCCCCCTGCGTCCTCGGTGAGGGAATTGCATAGGTATAGGAAAAACTTTCTGCCTTCTTTCCCCCCTTCTTCTTATTCGTTTTTTTTGATCCACTTAACCGCAGACGAGAGGGACGGGATTCCTCCTCCTTCCCCCCTTTTCTTTTTTCCCTTTTTCCCGCCCCCTCCCCCCCCCCCCTCTGCCGCGGCCGGGACAAATATTCAAATATTCGCGAAGCCATTTTGAAAGACATTTCTCTCCTTTTTCCTTTTTCCCCTTCTTTTCGGATGCGTACGGAAGGGCTATTGAACGGCGGGCCAAACGGGCGGTTACCCTTTCTTTTTTCTTACTTTCGTAGCCCCCCCCCTTTGGGCGGACAAGGGGGGGAGATTAGAGCCGGACCCTTCTCTTTTTCTTTTTTTCTCCCTCCCCCTTAGCATCCTTGATTCAGGCCTCATCCCATACAGATATGTCGGCATCTTTTTTCTTTTCCCCCCCCCCCCCTTTTTTTTTTTAACCCCTATTTTTTTCCCACTGCGGCCATCTTGCGGGATTCAACAGAGAATGGGCTTCCTGTTTCCCCCCTTCTTGAGCCCCCCCCCTCCCCTTCTTTTTTTTTTACGAGGATGATCAGGGAAAATACTTCCTCTTCACCCCTTTTTTTTTTTTTTTTCCCCCCATTACCTTCCCACTCTCTTGCCGCAACGGTAGGGAGTACGCAAATAGACACTTTCAGGAATATCTTCTCCCTTTTTTTCTTTTTTTCCTCCCCCCCTTCCCACCCCCCCCCCCTTTTCTTTTTCTGTTGACCATCAGGGTTTGGGCAAGGAAAGAACTCGGGCTGGATTTTCCTTCATTTCTTTTTTTCCCTTTTTTCCTTTTTCTTTTTTTTCTGGCCCCACGAGGATAGGGATAATGGAAATTTAGAACCGGACTTCCTTCGCTTCCCTCTTTTTTTCTTTCCCCTTTTTTTGGCTTTTTCCCCCTTCAACCTATTGTTCTTTTTTCTCGGCCGGATTGGCGAGGGAATGATCAGGACGAGCATGTAAATCCCCTTATTTTCTTTTTTTCGGCCCGCCCCTCTTTTTTTTTTTTTCCCCCCCCTACCGGGTCCGCCACCGCAAAAAAGAGGAGACGAGACCATCTCTCTCTTTTCCTTCCCTCCCTCTTT
>Ga0179591_1282190_pt1 | contig 12316 bp, 13 predicted proteins | sample CZOMad2_1_08_16f_FD_182891 | JGI IMG/M metagenome (GOLD analysis project Ga0179591, IMG submission 182891) | Vadose zone soil fungal communities from Angelo Coast Range Reserve, California, USA - CZOMad2_1_08_16fungal (PacBio error correction) | ecosystem: Environmental > Terrestrial > Soil >... | reverse complement strand
TTCTCTATCGCTCTTTTCAGCAGAATATTGTCAGGCCCTGTTTATGAAGAATCCAACTTTCCCGTCCGTCCCCCTCTCCACGACTGAGTCCGTGCTCCTCGCATAAGCTGTAATCCGTCCATGTATTTGCTTGGTTCCTAGACTAACTTTTTTCCGTTTATTGACGAAACCTCCTGTACCCCGGAACCACCTGAGGAGTTGAGTATTCGCGGCCTCTTCTCCCGGAACTGCGGAGTGAGACATGAACTCCGTGGCGTCTCCTCCTCTCAGATCTCCTGTAGGTCTCGCAGTATGGTTGATTCAGCCTCGCCTGAGAAAGGGGTACGGCCCCTTCCTCCAGGTCTCAATGCCGATTCTGCATTCCTCTATTGCGGTCCTATGGATCTCCTCCCCCTACTGGGCGCTATCACCCCGTGGGACCCTCCTATAGACGGGACTACCCCATCCCCCGCGGATATACTTCTGAGGATACGGTTTTAGCAAGCTCCGTTCTAAGCCCGAAACCCTTGCTGTTCCGTCCCTTTTTATCGTCAGTATCATTCTCGGATAGAACAAGGAAATTTATGACTTCCCCCACTCCGACAGCATTTCCTTAACAGATAGACTCCCCCTTTCCCCCTTCTTAATATCTCCCCCCCCTCTCGCGGTCTCGATCTAACGACGCTACTTCAACCCGCTTTAAACCCACGACCTAGCTAGCCTAAATAAAGCAGGAATTGTCCCTCCCCCTCAGCCTCCTCCAATAAACGGCCCCCAAACCCTATTTGGTACCTCCCCTGATTTTTCATCGTGTCCTCCATGGATGGCCGCATTAACCCTCTCGTCCAGATCAATGCTCACCCGAAGGAACCACGGATGAACTCCCTTGGAACGGGCGCGCCGTCCCTACAGTGAACGAGTTAATATTATCCCTGTTCGATTCAACCCAACTCAGACTGAGGATCGGATTTTTGTACCCTTTTGAACCACTATCCCTTCTTATTGTACGCAGTCCACAATGCAGGGCTGAAGCCGCCCGCGAATGACTTAGCCTTTGACATCGTCGCGGGAAAATTTTTTCTTGCTCCGGCTTCCAACGGATTCTGACCGGTCTCCCGTCATACATAGCTTCGATTTCCCCCAGCTGGTGGCCTCAAAACTGCATAATACCAATTGAAACTGCCCCCTATACCATTCTAAGGCCTCGTTCTCAACGTATCCTTTTCTTCTTATTGACAGCAGGTATTTTCAGAAAATACCTGGCATGAGAAGCACCCCTGGTGTCCGACCCGCTTGGAGTCCGGTGGCTTCATCAGATCAGATTGGTTGTGATCCCCCCGTAGGGTGATGGTCTATGCCATGCCTACAACTATATAAGCCTGTTTAAGACTCTCATTACGTAGTACTTCACTCTCCTTTTCTGGATATGTACGCCGTTTCTGGAATGGATGAGACCAAACCCTCGCTTTAGAAATCCAGGTAAATCACGCAATCTTTGCAGGTTTGGGCTGTCGTTTCTCTTATACTAAACTAACGGCTTTTCTAGGATCGTCTGTGTAATGACCTCTTCCTTCACCGAGCGTACTCTCTACTTTCTCCTACATCATGCGTTGTTGTTGAGACCCTCCACTGCGTTTCCAGTTTTTTTCTAAGAAGAGTGAAGGATCTTCCCATACCCACTGAGGCCGCCTCCCCTTCGCGGTTCAATCATCTCCCCGAAAGTCACCCCCCCGGCAATGATTCCCGGCCTCTCCCCCTTAACGCCCACCTCCCTAGCGTTTCCCACCACCTTTCCCGCACGTTCGCCGACCAGCGAATGTAGAAATGAGATAACCTTCTTGGATCGACTTGTGTGCCTTGCGACCACTCCCCTCTTAAGTTTTTTCAAGTGTAGAAGTGAGTGACCCTTTCTCCCGCGAGGGCATTAACCACCCCACCAAAGAACCTCGTCTGTGGCTAGCCTCTCCCGCTTGGAGGGGAGCCGGGAGGCTGCTGAACCTGGGGCTCACACGCTTCCCCCATAGGTTTACTCGTCTAGATCATCCTCCGATCTGAGCCCTGCTTTTTCCTAAGTCCTGCTTGGAAGATGCATTGTTTTTTATAGGGTATTCAACTGTTTTGGCGGGATGCTGTACCCCACGCATAATTTCCGTAGACCCTGTGCTACACGCTGGTGTTTTTCCACCTTCCAGACACTACCTTTTCGGCTGATGTAGAGTCTCAAAGGCAAGTATGTTCCCTTTAGGGGTCTCCTCCTGAGCCCTGTTTTACTTCGATTCCCCGAAGGACTCTAGGTTGTGCCCATCACGCCTCCAGAAAACCGTTATAGATCTTAGGGTTTTGGTTTTTTTGTAAGCGCACTCAGGCTCAATCCTGACTAGCAGGCTCCCCCTTTCTTTTTCTAGTTTCTCCCCCTTTAGAAAGGGGCATCTTGTTCCTTCTTGTGTACGACCTTGACCGAGCGTGGTACATTGACCCTCCTTCTATTTCAATAGGACCCCCTCATTCTTAATTACCAGTCCTTTTCATGTAGTGCCGAAGCTCTTTTTAGAAAGGCTAGTTTTTGTATCCATGCTTGCGCGCTCCTCTCTCTTTTTTCACTGTTTGGAGTTGCTCTTCTTTCTTTCTCTCTCTACTAAGGATCAGCGCGAGGATGCAACCCTTTCCTTGGTCACTTGCTTGGAGGAACGCGTGACTTGAGTTTTCATGTCGTAGGTCAGTTCATGGCCTATTGTTCTCAATTGTTAGCCCAAGTTTAGAGTCATGTCTCGATATAGTCTTCTGACTTCACTCTCTACTGTCGAGAATAGACCCCCTGTGGTATTGGCAGCAGATCCCATCTCAGTGGCTCCGATAAGTACTGTTGTCTAGTCCTTCTCTAATGCGGACTGAATGTAAGCCCGTCTGATTCCCGAGAACAACTCCCCATAATAGGTCAACCAACTTCGACCGTTTCCCGTTCGTCCAGAAGACCCCTTAAAAGGAAACTTTCCTAGACAGCTGTGGGCCGTCCGTTCACTATCCCTGAAGCTTCGTCAAGATGAGTCCCCAGTAGCTCCCAACCAACTGATCCCCCCTATCAACCTCTAATTACTTAGGTTGTGCTGGTGCATAAGATATATAACACTTGATCAGGTCGTCCCAGAAGCCTTCGTCGGCCTATCTCTTCATACTGAAGGTGGATAAGATTTCCCCTTTTCTTCCCGGAGAGTTCACCTTTAGCAGTTTTTCTTCCCCTTCCCTCTTTCGGCTGAAAAGAAGCCTACATTTTCTTTTTCTCTCCCCTTTCTAAAGAGAGCACAGCTGGGAGGGGACGCCTCTACCACTTTTGAAGATTTCGCGTCACCGCGGGTCAGAAGCTCATGTTCTACGATTTTTTCTTTTTTTATAACGTTTCTTATGTAAAGAAGGGACCTCTGATTTTTGAGTTCGTTTTTTTCATTCCTTTTTTGGGGGGGGTGGGTTTTGGTGACTATCTTCCCCTGTCTAGAGTCAGAAGGGGGGTAGCCCCAGCGGGCTGAATGATAGGTGTTCTCCATATTTTTTCTTAATAGCCCGTTCCGATACGCGAGCTGAGACTCCTGGGCCCGGTAGAAGAAACTCTTTTACTTTCTTTTTGATATAACTCCCCGCGGCCTAGATGACTTCCTGCTCCATTTTTCTTGTCCTGCAACCCGTCAGCCAGGATCGATGCTCCCCTCTGTAGTTTCGGAGATTCCTCTTCATGATTTCGCCGTCTAATCCCTTTCTGATTAACTTCTCCAAAGACGTTTTGCTGTTCCTTTCCCCGTCCTGGTCCACCCGCGGGGATCATATTGCCTTCTCTTTCATATCGTCAGTAAAAGAAAGGAATCGATCCACCTTTAGAAGTCCGTCTGTTAAGAGACCCTGGTAAGTCCCAAGTGTTTCCCCGGTAGTTCAATTTCCTTATATTTAGGAACCAAGCTGGCCCTGCCGAAAAAATCCCTTTTTGCACCAGATAAGCTCTATCGTCCTCTTGCAAGGGGCGTCACTGTGTCCTTCGCTCCAGACTCCCCCCCCAGGTTGTTTTAGAAGGGGATCATTTACCTTCCGGCCCCCTGATGATTTATCTTCGTTCCGCCATATCCTTGACCCCGATCTCTCTTTTCTTTTCCTCATCCCAGGGATGATCATCTCGGATAGGGGAATCCATTTTCTCCCTGCTGACAGAAGATAGGACGACTATGAGATCATTTCAAGAGCCCTTCTCCCCACCTGTTTCATTCCTTTCCTTTTCAACCCCGCAAAGACCCATCCGTCATGAAGCTAGAAGTTTTCCTTGTTTTGAATCTGGGGTGACGCTGTTCCACGCCATCTTTTCCTCTCGCCGCACCGACGACTCTCACTGGTCTACCCTTTTCTCTAAACAGAAGTCTACTGGGAGACGGTTTGATTTGTTCGGAGGATTTAATACCCTTTGAAAGGGAGGCACTCATCTTGGTCCCGGCGATACCACTTGCCTATGCTGCTGCCTTCAAACGAGTACCCCTTCCAGGGAAAGAGTGTCGCCCAGTTCAAACATCAGCATCTCTACGACTCCTCAATGACGCCGCTATCCGTTCTCTTTATACCGATACATACACACTGCTTTCCGCATCAACCTCTGCTGGCATGCCTCGCGGAGCTGTCCACTGTGCCCTATTAGGATACCCGGCCAGGTGCTTTTTTCTGCCATCATCCCTCTTCTAGGTGGAAACGGCGAGGGAAGATTTCCCTAGCCTCTCCTCGCTTCCAACGGCTATGAGGAAACCCTTACTGACCTCTACTCTCTTCTGCAAATTACGATGTAGAACGTTTGCCCCCTCACATGACCCCTCCTGCGCCTCGTTTTTTAAAGACTGAGCACCCCCCCTGATCGATCCTACAGTCTTTTTCCAACTTATCATCTTCTGTCCACTCCTCCTCGACAAGAGGGGACCAATCCCTGCCCCTCCACGATTAGCTTCTTTAGGTCGACGCTCCCCCGCAATCCTTTGAGTCTGCGGATCCGCCGAATCTTTGTCACTGCTCTATTATTTCTTAGTCTTACGTACTTAAGGAATTTCTTCAAATTGAGTTTCCGTCTTTCCGACTCCATTCGGGGTGTGGATGCCTTTCCTCATTCAAACATGGAGGCCGAGTTTTTTCTTTTTTCCTTCTCCATTCAGAAAGATGACAACCTCCAGTCTTGAGAGGTTCCAATCCTTTTTTTCCTTACTTCAATATCTAGGGAGCGTCGTCTTCTTTGAATTGCTGACTTTTTCACAGCCTCGCACTCCCTTCAAGTGTTGGCCTTTTTGCGTTTGCGCTTCGCGAGCGGGAAACCCCTCTGTTCAGCCGGGAGATGGCATCATCAAAAATATGTTCTTCCTCCAGCAGTGTTAACTCATCTAGTCATGCAATCCACTAGCTAGATAATAAATTCTTTTTCCACTTGTTCGCTAAGTACCTCGCTGAGCACAGTAAAAGGTCGCCTTCTTTTGGTTTTATTATTTATTGACCCTTATCACCAAGTATTATGGTCAATCAGTACACCCGGAGTCTCTCTCTGAAAGGCACCCATCAGACCTATCAAATTCCGATCCTCCCTGAGTTAACCATTTTGTTTCCCCCGCACGATTTGCTTTCGATACGCCCCCGATTAAATTGCCCCCAACAGCTTCCCAAAGTCTCTACCTAAGGCAGTCCCCAGTGGGCTCGAAACTCAGCCTTTCCGTCCAACCCCTTTTTTTACTCACTTTGTTTTTGCCTCGTGGTTAATCGGATTTCCGCCAATGTGCCCACTCGAGAAAGTCCCTTCCACTTCTCCCTCCCCCGCCGGCCTTGCCCCCCGAAGCTGGCTACGCGGCTTCCGTCGATTACGCTCATTTTTTTATTCAGTCTTGATGACGGAGTGTGACCCCACCCAGAAGACCCTTTTCTCTTTTTGATTGTTGTTACATGCTTTATTCCCCCCCGCCCCTCCTTCTCCTACTTCGCGGCGAACCCTTCTGGCGACGCAGCTTTTCCTGTATTAGTGTGTATCTCTACATGTGACTTTTTTTTGTTTGTTGGTGACCGTTTGGTTTGTATTGTTTTGGCGTTTTTTTGTCGAGGACGTCTTTATTATTGTTTTATTTTTGTTTTTTTTCTTTTTTCTTGGAGTTTATTTTTGTGGTGTTGTGTTGTTTCTTTGTTGAGTGTTTTTTTTAGATTGGGTTTCGTCCCTGTTGTTTGGAAATAGGCTTTATTTTTTTGGCTGTGAGTATATTAATTATTTTTTTGGTGTATGGGTCATTTTTTTTCCCTGTATTGTTCTTTATTATGCCCTTATTGTTTTTTTTCTTCTTGTGATGTGTGTTATTGTGTCTACGCGTTTTTTTTTTTCATCTGGTTTTTGATTCTTTTTTTTTTTTGTTTGTGTGGTGATTAGTTCTCCTCACCCTATTTTCCTTTTGCCACTCCAGTGAAAGAGACCGACGCTCCCTGCCCCCAGAGTTTAGAAAGGCGACTAGACTCTCCTTTTGTTTTTTTCTTTTTGGACCGTCGCCCTTTTTCTTGGCTCATGAACCCATGACCTATAAGCAGGGTTTTAGCCACTCAGAACGATAATCTTCCGGCTATTACTCTCCCTTTCTTACAGGCTTCGTCGGAATCCAGTCTTTCGTCCTTATGTCCTTTCACAATGACTCTCTTCGAAGAAAGCGCACGACAATCTTGACTCCCTCATTTGGGTAAGTGGCGGTCTTGAGTCTGCACAGTCGGAGTTCTCCTTGTACTTATCGTTGGGAAATACTCCGGTTTACAAGCCTGGATCCCCTCCCTCTCCCCTCTCTTGTGTTTGAGATTCCCCAGCGTTTGGCTGCCATTTGATCTGCAAAGGATTGTCCTACTCAAGTTTTGAGAAGCAGAACCCCTAGTCAACGGTGAGATTAACAGATAACCGCTTAACCCACCGTCTTCCAATTCATTTACATCAACTAGACTCGTGTTCAACCCTAGCAGTCCCCCTTTTTCCCGAAGCTACCCAGAAATCCACTCCTATTCTCCCCTTTTGTCGTGAAATTTTCCTCCTTTACTCTTAGAGTTTGGCATGCCGAACATGAGTTAGATTCCCCCGGGTCTCAATTCGACCTTCTACCCTAATCGGCTGTCTCCACAACCCCAAATTGAGTAAAATGTCGCCTTTCGTTGCTAACTCCTGTTTTTGTGCACGAGCTCGCTCCTGAGTCCACATCGACCCTAGGCTCTTTTTCTCCTTCGCCGAGATGGCCAGATACTGGAACGCCGGCATTACCGGCTCTTTTCTGTGCTTAGTTGGCATGGAACGTTGGTTCACCGAGTGGTTGACCACTGAAGAGATGCTTACTTTCATGGCGAACCCCGTTCTCAAACGAGCCCTCCTGTCGCAAACGGCCTTTCCCCCTTTTTTGTAATCTTTCGTCAGACGTTTCTCGGCGCTTAGGGTTCGCATAGCGCCACTTTTTCTTGTGGCTCGATCCGCTTCCTATTGTGCAATCAGAATCCCGATCCGTATTCAGCTAGCGGGTTTGGATTGCCAGATGCAAATCACAGAATCATCAGTAGTCTGGGCCCCCTTTAACTCCCCGTTCACACGCCCGTCCCCGAGAGCGCCAGTGCGTTTAAGTTAGAGGCTCCTAAGGCTTCCGAGGTTCCAGAGCGTTTTCGTTTCCCATTCCATGCTTAGGTCAGAAATAATTCTTCTTACCCAAATAATTGTTTGCCTTTTGGCGAGTCTCTTTCAAAATGCTCGCTGTGAGGTTCTGCTTCTCGAGCTTGGGGGAATTTTCGCTTTTTTGTTGCAGTTAGTTTGTTTTTGGATGTCCCTGATGAGTCCCGCCGTATCTTTTCCCCCGTTTCTTATTCACCAGAGAAAGCTGTCTTCAATCTCTTAGCAGGTTCCGCGAACATTTCCGATCACTTGTATGATACCGTCTTTCGACTGTGATCTCTCCTCCCCACGTCCTCCTTCATCCCTTTTTATAGCGCTTAAATGAGAATAATCCGTGTCTTCTCTATATATCAGATGATGATGGTTCTTCTATTCCTTCTTCGACACGGATCTGGCTACTGTCTCCCTTCTTACTTGGATTCCAAATTGCAAGCTGAACCACCAGAAGGCACCCGTTTCCCCCTCGCTTTCGCCTCCGTGCCCCGGGACCCCTGTGTCTCTCGCTTTCTTGATGATTCGATTGCAGCGCGTACTTCACTCAAGACTCTTTTTCCAAGTGCCCCGTCCCCCCCAATTACCTTCCACCTCCGCCTTTTTTTGCTATCGCGTTTTTTCGCGAACCCCCCCTATAGTATCCTCCCCTCTTAGCCATATCCTTTCCGTTACCTTGCCTTATTTTCTTCTTCCTGACCATCACTACTGCCTTGGGCGCTTACAGCGTCCAGGCGCGGAAGAGAAGGAAGAATCTTCTCCCCTATGAACACCGAAATAGTGCTTTCCTTATAACTCCTAACAATGGTTTTTACCGTCGTATTAAGCAAGAGTTTATTTGAGATCCGCGAATTTATCTAATAGAGGGGTACCCTTCCCTCGGGTTGAAGATTCCCCTCCTCCCCTTGATAAAATTTTCGGACTACTTCGAAAAATATAATTTTGGAAAAAGGAAAGGAAGCGTTCCCCTCGGGGCTCCTCCTTGTAGAGTCCTTTCCGCGCGGGCTTGCTAGTTCTTAGCTAATTTATGAACTTGAAGTGGACGCATACCCTCTATGAAAATAGACCCCCCCCCACCCCCCCCAACTTTCCTTCCCCTAAAGATGCGACGTGAGTCCCCTAATTCTGGCCGCGCCCTAAACTCATGCCGCTTGCGCTTGCAGATGGTACCCAAGAAAATCTAAGTGGTATTTTCTCCGGTGAAAAGACATCCCGGATCTACTTGTACCGATCTGATGTGAGGGTAGAAGTAGCAACCCTGAAATGGATTTTGGTTTAGCTCAGAATTCCTAACTCCTGTTTTGTATCTTCCCATTTCTCTAGATCCGCGGTGAGAGACGTCCCCTCTACCTTCCTATAGCGAACAGCAAAGGTCCTATCCGTCCCAGTCGAAGGCGTTCCTGACATCTGTTCCTTGTCCCCGTTTAGCTGGTCTAGAGGAAACTCTCTTTTGACTCTTACGACCTACCCCCCCGGCAACCCGACCTGCGATCTTCAGCGGGTGTCAAGTCGCCTTTCGGCGTTGAAAGGGAAACGTAGCCTCCCCCCTTTTCCCTCCCTAAGGTGTTGTCTTGTTTGGTTCTTCGTCCCCTTATCGGCATTCTTCCGAGCGGACTTCTCCTTTGACCTTTCCCATATGCTGATCTTTTTCTTTTTGTTTTGAGAGAGCGGTTTCTTTCTTACAGTTGTCCATGGCGGCGTCTGCAGGTCCTATCTTTGAAGAAGTTCTATCCCGTCGCTAATTCATTTTCTTCGGCTTTCCCGTCACCGCCGTGCAAAGCGACGACGCTCACGTTTTTTTAGTTGTGCCGATGGTGCTGTCTTTCCTCCGCCCTCAGTTATCCACAATCTTTTCTCCACTAATAACACTGTTTAGTGAAACGATCTCATGGGCGCCGAGCTTACGTTTTTGTTTTGAGCGAGAAGAGCCAAGACTTTCTCTGCTCACAAGTCGTCGCATAGAAAATGTTTCCAGTATAACCACTCACGCGCTCTTTGAGATTTCAAGCAGGAACTTCCCCTTTTCGGGTCTACCTTTACGAAGACACTACTCTGAGCTCCAGAGAAGCAAGCACCAGCCCCCCTTGCTAGTCCCTGAGCCATGTCCTAGTTCACCCATAGAGGTAGAATCCGGTTCGATAGTCCCCTGGAGATCACCCAGAGAAAGAGAAATTTTAGTATTAAATAATCATACGTTCCTCCTAGGAAACGGGCGTCTCTAGCTGAAATCACAGACCGTATCTTCCCCCCCCCCCCGTATAGAAAGATAAGCGCTGAAAGGGGCACTTCGAGTTCAAGCCGCCCAACTACACACTCCTTACGCTGGGCCCCAGACTCTCTAAAAGTATCCAGTAAATCTTTCAACCCCAATCCTCCCGAGACAGCTAAGTCGCTGAGCTTTGTAGAGAATTCTGCCCCTAAAGATGCTCCTTCCCCCCTGCTCTACGTTTAATCCAAGACCATGTGACTCTTCTGCGCCTCAATAGTCGACCACTGATAAGCCAGAGGTACTGACGTGAGCTCCGAGAATGAAAGTCTGTACAAAACGTCGTTAGTTGAACCCACACCTTTTATAAAGCCATCTGCCGACGAATTTGATATTTCAAGTAGTAGCCCCAAGATTTTGCGGAGAGTCGACTCCCCGAGAAGCCCGAGAAAACCTATTCTAGCCGATTGATTTTCAATCTCTTTGAAGCCGACCCGTGTGGCGTAGTTCTTAGCGATCACTTCGGACGAAGAAGATACTACCCGCTCCCGGGTAAGGTTGAAGGTTCTTCTCGAAGCCGGTTCCAAGCGGAACTTTCGTCGTTTTTTACGAGGTTCATAGGGTGATATACTCAAAACTCTTGCAGGATCATCCCGTGTCTTAACGCCTTAGAGGGCCCCCCCGTCAATCATTTCGCTATCAGTCTCGGATAACCTTTCTCGTTTCTAGCAAGTACCTCCTTACATCACCATAGAACCGGCCAGGACTCACCCTAATTACGACCACTTAGATCTTACCCCCCCCTGACCCAAGCTGAACTGGACTCCTACTCCTCCTCCTTCAAATCCTAACTTTCACCGGCGGTTTCTCCTACGTAAAGCAGGTTTTCTCTCTTAAAGTAATCTCTTCCTTCCCGTACCCCCACCGCGTTTTTTCCAAACCAAGTCACTCTCGAGCTACTCAAGCATTAAACTAGCCTACCCCTAAGCTCGTGTCACCTACCGTAAAACCTCCTTTGTTTGTAAAGCTTGGCCCCTTTGGACTGAAGATATGTTCCCCCTCCCTTGACCCCGCCCATTCCTCTTCCACGCTTTCATCCCCTACTTAACCCTTGGCCCACTCTGGATGACGGGAGTCACCCGTTCAATACTTCCAGTGCGAGTCAGGTCTAAAGCTTTTCGTCTTGACCCCACAAACGCATACGTCTTGATCGGATGGGTAATCCCTTGATTCACAAAGATCATCTGTCCTTCCCCTCCCCAGTTTAACCAAGGTGATCGGTAACCGACCTTTCCTAGTCCAGCCGTTAACACTATCAAGATTGTAGATTCAGACTCTCTTGTGTTTTCTTTTTCTCGCCATGATGCTTACACGCTTTTAGCACAGGTGTAGAAACGTCCGAAGATTTCTTAGTTTTCCACCGTTCATTCGGTGCGCCAACACTTTTCTATACCATAACCTGCAGACAATTCCTACGGCCCGGAGCTCAAATCCGTTCAAAGATATCTTCTACTCATAGAAGAGGGTGAGCCAATAAAGGCAGACAGGTTACTAACAGACCTAGCTACCCTTTTGAAGAGACTCGCGACGTTGTTTTTTTTGATCAACTTGCTGGTACTAGACAATCCTTCTCTCCGAGTGTGAGACTCCCCCCTCACTAACCTACTTTGCGTACAATTAAAGATCAAGTCCCGCTTCGCTTCGCGCGTAGTCTGGACTTGCGGATTGACACGCTCGAGTTCGAAGAAAGGTTCCCCCCTCCCCTTGTCACAAGTTTTTCGGTCATTTACTTCCCCCTGAGAACCGACCTCCTTCTTCCCCCCCGGCCTCGTTTATGTTATTAAACTTAAGCCTTGTATAACGCAGCCGGTTCCCATACTTCCTTTTCTCTTCGTTCGTTTTCTCTGCGGAGAAGCCGATTGAGTATTGTCAAGTCCAATAAAGCGCACCCCCGTCCTGTAGTTTGGGAGTTTTGTCCGCTAGCATGAGCCAAAGGCCCCAAACCACGAGTTCTTCCAGGCGTTCCGCCGGCTGACACCAGAGATGGCAGCCAGAAGTAAAGACCCCTTCCCCGAAAGAAGACTCTTTCTCCTAGCTTCAACGTTCAGCCTATAGTCGGGGCGGATGAGCAGTCCGAGTTCGAAGAAGGTTCTCCTTGAATTATTGATTTTAAAGAAACTCATAGGTGAGAACACCCCCCCCCCCAAAACTGATCGAGTTTTTTCCTCTTTTAGTCCATGCCTTGATCCCCCCCTGCTGGTAGGGATACCCAGTTCTCGTGTGGTGTCGGTGCCACATAGTTTCCCTAGCGGCTACGGCTGCTTTCCCTCACTGAAGGCACTGATCCAATTTGCCCTAAAGACGTCCTTTCCCTGTTATTGATTTGACTTGGATCCTTTAATTTTCAGAACGTTTTTGCTGCACCCACTGCCGTCCACAGTTTCCCGCTAGATTTATCCTTGAATTCC
>Ga0179591_1279444_pt1 | contig 12318 bp, 5 predicted proteins | sample CZOMad2_1_08_16f_FD_182891 | JGI IMG/M metagenome (GOLD analysis project Ga0179591, IMG submission 182891) | Vadose zone soil fungal communities from Angelo Coast Range Reserve, California, USA - CZOMad2_1_08_16fungal (PacBio error correction) | ecosystem: Environmental > Terrestrial > Soil >... | reverse complement strand
CCGCCCTCTTCCGCCGAGAGATTACAGAGGTTTTTTTCCCTCCTTCCCTCCTCAGTGTTAGCCTATTGCATTCCCCCTGACATAACCATTTTTCCTCTAAGGGGACAACGTACTCCTTTCCTAGGCGTGGTCGCGTTTTTCTTTCTCTCGATCCCCTATTTTTTTTTTTTCTATGCACCTTGACATGTCCCTATAATATAATTTTTTTTTCGCGCGTGGAAAAGTTTTGCTTGCATCCCTCTGCCGCGGAACGGATTCATTCGCGAAGCGCCCTCTTTTGTCGCGCTACTGGAAAGTGGACTTTCTCACCCCCAACCGAGCTCGCATTTATTAGCTGTGACTGGAGGCTGGGCCTGCAATTTTCCCAAGTGGGGCCTGTCCGACCACACAAGCCTTATTTTTAAGAGTTCCCAGGGAGTTCCGCCGACTGTAGACCGAGGATAGAAGGGCGCAGCACCGATGTACGCGGCTAAATAAGTCAGAACTCAGAGGGGAGTAATATTCGGGCAGCGAAGAAAGGAGGGACTCTGTGAGCCTTTAATAAGGAAGATCTCCCGGCAAAAAAGGGATGTCCCCTCTCCAGTCAGACTGAGACCAATGCTCTCTTTTTTCTAGAAGACGGCCACCGATGCGTTACCTCTGTGGTTTCTTTCTGTTTCTGTTGAATACTCAAGGACATTTCTGAAGCTCTGAAATCCTGAATCTTTCGATCCTTTTCTTATCTTCTCATTTTCACTCTGGATGTGACTCACCCCCCCCGTCGCTGTTAGTTTAGCCCGTCGGACTCGGACGGCCTTCTCTCTCACAACCGCAGATCTCTGGTTTTGACGATCCAATCCCAGCTAGCGTGGGTGTGTGTTTGTTTTTTCTTACATCCTGTCTCGGTTTATCGGATAGGGCCCTCATCGATAGAGAGTCTGCAGGTGTGGGTCCATCTCTCTTCTTGGCGCCTGTCCCTTCCTTGGTCCTTGGCGCGCAACAAAAGGTAAAACTTTTTCTTTCTAGGCGCAGATTCGAGGTTCGTTCATCCCCCTTCCTATGTGGCTTTTCCCATGCAAACGTTCAACTGTCTCAGTACCCTGTCGCAATCCTCTTTAATGCACCCCCGATTTTCATCCCGGCCTTTTCTCGCTCGCCATTTTTTTTGGCCGCGTTTTCCTCGTTCGCGTCTCTCACTCTCCAGCACCGACCCGCGTGCTGCGCGGCTTTCGAGAAGTGCGGCCCCCCTCCTTTCAACTTTACCGAACAAAAATAACAACTTTCGAAGCTGGGGTCTTAGAGATCGCATAACCGGGATTTGAAGGCCGGCCCTGGGTTATAGAGATAATCCCTTTTCCTTTCTTCGGCCTTCCTTTAGCTACACCCGCTCTTTGCTTCGTTGCTAGGTGAGAGGCGCCTGACACCGACTCTCCCTCTTTTTTTAAGTGCTGTCCTTTTCAACTCAGCAGTTTTACAATCTGAACGCCGATCTCTTGTTGCGGGCGACACCGCAGTCGCTTGGTACCAGAAGCTGCCCCGTTAATCTTTCCTCAGCCCTGAGGTCCCTCTTTATTCTCGAGCTGACGCTGTGTATACTCATTCAAGGTTAGTCTTCCCTACCTGGGCCACCATCTTTCATTTTCGAAAGGGGAGCGCGGCTTCTCTCTGGTCTGTTTTTTCTCAGGCTCTCTGAGGAGATAAGAGTTCAGATGGGCTCTCTGGATTCGTCGATGGCGGACGGTGTGACCTCCCCTCATAAGACTGACCACGATTAAATCCCTCCGTGGAAAGGCTAAGCACGCCCCTCTTATCTGCTGCCCACGACTTTCCTCCCCCCCGGTGGACGTGGTCGTCTCCTTCTCAACTCCCCCTCAGTCCGTATTACTATGAATGCCCTTGGATCTTTTTCTATTCTATGTTGTTGGAGCCATGCCGTCCTCTTTCGAAGGGGCCCTTTTGAGCCCTGAACTCCCCCCCTCCCCCCCTCCCCCTGGCGTTTATAGAATGATTCTCTTGGTCCCACGTCGACGGCGGCGCGGTCCAGAGTTTGTTTCACACCACCTATCACTACAGCGATTTCCTCTAAGCGGAACGCTTTTTTTTTTTTCTCTTGAAAGAGCCCAAGTTCTTTCTCTTTGATCCGGTCGACAGGAGATGTCGTCTCACGACCTTCGTCAGCAATCACCATCTTACAGGTGTCGAGATAGAGCAGCCGCATACCGTTCATTGATGGATGGCGAGGAAAAGGCGGGACTGATTTCCCCTTTCACCACAGCTTCGGCATTATGAGTGTGAGCGATTTTCCTCCACCCCCGCGGTACGCTAAGGGAGATGAGTTGGATATCCCTCCTCTCTCTGCCGAAAGATAGCTCGTGCGCTTTTGATCCCACGGCCCCTCTACTTGACTTGACATCTCCCCCCCTTCCCCTTCCCCTCCGCGGCCACTTTTTGAAGTGATAGCTTATCCCCTATCCCCTTTTCAATTTGTATGTTGTCCCCGTCCTGCGTGTTTTTTTCCCCGACGGATCCTCCTCCTCCGCGTTTCGGTCCTTGACGCGTTGAGAGTCCAGATAGGCGATGGTCCCCAGAGCCGGCACCTCCGGGAGACCCGAGTCCTCCTTTTTAGCATGATTACCGATATTTCCTTTTTTTTTCTGGAAATTGGTGCCGGTGGGATACCCCGGCAAAGGTACGAGTGATCCTTTTCCTTCCTAGTAATATCGGCTCGCCTTCCCCCCTCCCTGGCCCGTTGTGGGCGCCTCATCGTATCCCCCACTTTCGCCGCCCCACTAGTCTGAGATGGTCTTGACAATCCCCCTCTACTCTGCTCTCCGAGAAAAGATTTCCCGACACCCTCGGAAAGGAGTCTCCCCCGTCTTCGTGCTACCCCTCGCGGTAGCAGGGCCGTAACTGCGCCCCCACCTCGAGATCTGGACACCGTTTTTGGGATTTTGAACAGCCGACGAATGGTTCAAATTTCCTTTATCGACCGTCCTCAATAATTATTATCCGTGTTACTATCGATTAAACAGAACCAATCCAACAGAGGTAGTTTCTTTTTTCTTTTTGCCGTAGGTGAGAAGTAGGACGGCCTCCTTTTCTGCCGCACAGCCGGTGTGTATTGCTTATCCGCCGAAACCCCCATAGTTTTGTGCTTTTTCGTCTTCCCCCAGACGATCAATACCTTTCTTTTTTCGACGGTATCACTATCTCGCGGGCGGCCAGCTGAGCGATTCCCCTCGAGGTTGTTCCCTGTCCTTCCGGCGTGCACCCCTGTCGTGAACTCTTCAGCCTTCTGTAGTTGTCTTTCCTATTTTTTATCCCTTCTCCGCATCCTAGGCGCCCCTATGCAACCCCTTTCGGAGATGGTCGGGGTTCTACGTCTTGCGCGGGTTTGGGCCCCCCACGGGGAAATGCCCAGGCGCTTCGCTACTTTCTTCGCACTCTCCTTCAGATCCCCGCAACGCTTGCCCAATCCGTGTCTTATTTTAATTGCTAACCATACTGGGTCCCCCGTTTGGCTAGCTCGAGCAAACCCCTTATAGGAACATCTCCCCCCCTTTCCTTTTCAGCGGAAGAGCGGACTTGGCTTTATCCACGTGCATGCATCCTTCCTGCCTTCTCGACCCTGGGGTAAAGGTCATCTTTTATCTTTCTGGCCCCGTAGTAATCTCCTCCGTTTTTCTGAGATTTTCTCGCCATGTCCCCCCCCAGATCCTCGATGACGGTGGTCGAACTTCGAGGTCCATTTTCCGTTAAAGGAAGCCCCCCCTTTTCCAAAATACTTTTTTTACCTCCTCTCGTAGGTTTGCCGAGTCTTTTCCGGCGGTTTCCCCCCTCTGCATCATCTGCTTAAAGATAGGCTCTTTTTTTAGCAGTTTTTTGGAAATTCTTATGCCGCACAGGGTCCTTTCTCGATTCGATGTGATCAAGGGTTCTTTTGCTACTTGCTCACCACCCACTACGAGCAAAATTTCCGCGCTTCACGGCGGTTGATCTAAGTTTCTGCCCTCCCCCTTTTGACGGCAGCTCACCGTCAACCTGGGCCCATCCGATTTCCTAGTCGGTGTCCGCCCGCGGACTCCTAGACCTCAGTGGTTTTCCCCCTGGGCGCCCGTCGCAACCGGTTTTCCGCTTCGAACTTCAGCGTTTGTTGCAACTCATGGCACGGTTTCCCACGATTTGGTTCGTCCATTCCCCCAATAGGCAATAGAAACAACGGCGTGGTTCCCAGGCCACATGAGAGAGGTGATTCGCCGCTCCCCTCGCCCACTTTTAAATCTTATTTTTGTTTCTGTTAATTGAATTGGGCCCCCCCCTCAGTTTGAAAGATTCCCTTCCTCCAACTCCCTGTAAGCTCTTGGTCGATCTTCATCCCAGGAGCTGCTTGACGTGAAAAAAGACTTTTGTACCAGAATATAGAGAGATGTCTTCCTACTCTGGCTGCTCAAACTCCCGAGCCTTCTCCGTTCGCAAGCCGACGTGTGAGATTCTTGTGTCCCTGGTTCGGTTCTGATTTCTCTCCTAGCTGTCAGGTCCGTAACTGCCATTCTTCCTTACCTCGTGGTCTGCCGAGCGCCCCTCGTAAGTGAATGCATTTTCCCTTTTTCTGCTTTGCACCTTGCAACTCCTTATGTCTTTGTCAGTGCCAGGTCACTTGCTCCCTCTTACTGGTAATGTATCCCACCGCGCACCGGGCTCATTTTTCCTCCAATGGTCCTGACCCCCGTAGCATCACTGTCGTCCCTTCTCCTCCAGCGGGTCTCTCCGCAGTTTTTTTATTTTTCATCGTCCGAAGCTTCCCGTTCAAAAAATCCACTCAAGCGTGGCGCTTATCTGCGTCGTCCCACCAGAAACTTCTTGAAGAACCCTCCCCCAATCCGGTCGTTGATTGGGTTGCTCATCAGGGCCGCGGGTGAAGGCCGGCCCGTTACGAGTTTAATGGTAAATCTTTGTCCCCTTTTTTTCTTTTTTTCTCTGGGAATATTCTGGCAAGAGGATTTTTCTTCCTTTCTCGGCCCGTCACCCTGAGGCCCCCGATTTAGGCCCCACCTGCAGCGCCGTTCAGTTCTAGAATTGTCGAAATTCCGCTTTTTTCCAGCCGTGCCCCGTTTACAGAAGCCCAGCCATCCTCGACGTCCCAGAAACTGATCAGTTGTCTCCCTGCTGACGGTCTAAGACGAGAAGTAAAAGGTAGTTCCTCCTTTTTTTTTCCACAATCATGAGCGATGGATAGGATCTGAGCCGCCTCTGCGCGGAGTATTTTAATCTGGCATTAGCAACAAACGGCGCTTTTTGTTTCTCTAATTGACGCTTCCATCCCCCCTCTCCCGGTCCCCGCTAACCCAACTTCTGTTTCTATCTTTCCAACGGTGAATTGTTCCGGGCCTGTCCTACCAAAAGTCAGATGGGAAATTCAGCAAATCTTGCCTCTTCTTCTTCTCTATACTATCAATTGTTTTTTTATAGATCCAGTGACCCATCCTTCCTCGTTATCTTTTCCTCCCCCTGTGAGCCTGCGTAACGAGCCCACTTCACCCTGCGATTCTGAGCATCTCAAGATTTCGCGGGGTATCGGTGTTTCAAAGTAGACCGGCTCCTCTCATTTTTTTTTTTTTCGCGTATTGAGTTGTTCACCCATAGCCGGTGAGCTACCCCCCCCCCTCCCCGCTCCATCGAGAACGCGACAGTTACCTCGAGCTTGCTCCCAGATATCGACAGAGCTAAAGGTCGACCCCCTTCCTGTCTTTGGTTACCAGGTTCGGCTACCTCCTTCCTTTAGCAGGCACATCTTCTCATGAGTTATAGATCTCTGGTTGGCGCGTCTCGATTCGGTGAGGCTTAGGACTTGGATACTGCGGTGTTCCCCCCACCCCTTTTTTTGATAGACTTATTCCCTTTTACAAAACGGCTGAGTTGGCCAATTGCCTGGTCCTCTTTTCTCTTTGGTAAGGAGCACCCCTAACCGGCTGGTCTTGAGAAAATTAATAAAAGCCCTTTTCAAGAGTTCCATATCTGTGCCTTACCTGGCCTTCCCCCCACGACACGGTCTGTTTTTTATGATCGCTAAGCAGATCCCCTCTATTTTTGGAAATCTTGTTTGATGTCAACTGCTTGAGGCCGCACTCCTCCGCGAGCGTTGTCTCTGTCTTGATCTTCTCAGGCGATGACTAAGAGCTTGCCCCACTTCCTTCGCGACACGCTTGGTCCGTTGCCCGGGATCGAGCTTCCTTGATGGAAGCGGTTAGCAATTGTGTGGTACGCCCCTCTTCCTTTCGAGTGAGAACTCGCCTAGACCCCTTCTGCGTTACGAGATGCCATTTGTCCACGTTTGTTTTTCGCGCCGCGGGCGCTTCATACTTCCTTCCTCGTCCCAATGATTTATCGCCGCGATTGCTGTGCCCTCACGATTTTAATAGCGAATCCTCTGCTCCATTTTTAAATTGACGGATTAACAGGCCCTCATAACTTACTTAGTGGGCTTTCCCTCCCCTTCCATGCTTCGATAGCCCTTTCCCGACCCCCTGCCCCTACTGCTGTGACACGCGCTCTTCATTTTTGCACCCCCTGCGCGCCTGGGACCCCTGCGGTTCTCCCTACATCCCCACTCGGTTCGGATGCCTCCCCCGATTAGGCCCCTTCAAACCGCACGATGTCGTCTTTTCGGGCGATGTTTGGTCGTCAGAGCCCCCCTTTCCGACAGGCTTGCTCTGTGCCTCTCCTGGGTGGCCGTATACTGTGGCCGGCGAAACAATGGTGCGCCGTCGCCTGCCCGCGCCCACGGCTGCCAGTCGACTCTTTGGTTATCTCCTAGCGCCCCTTGATTTTCCACGTTTTCTGACGGAGGAACGTCATTTGATCCATTTATAGTGATTTTAGACGGCCGGTAAGGCCCTTTGAGAAAGTCCTGATCCCCAATACTTGGCAATAGAGCACCCGTCCTCCCTTCCATGCGACCGGCCCTTCTCTTTTGAGCAAGGCCCCAATCGCTTGCTAAATGACCCAGCGGCTTTTTGATTTAGCTAGTGGCGGAGCCGTTTCTATCTCACAGTTAGGCCACCCCGGACGCCACCTGATATGAAGAGTCCCCCTTATAATCGTTCCCCCCCCTTTTTGTCCGGCATCTCCCCTGTCGCAACTCCTCAATGAGCATTGTTCCAGCGGCATCTTATGGCGGTGTTCTTATGTTTCTTACCCTGCAATCCCTTTCTTCTGACCTCGTTCATTATGTGATGGGCGGTTTCCAGTCTTCTTTTTTTCTCTTTCCTCCTCTTGTGAGATTTTAAAATCTCGCCCCATGCGAGGCCTCCTGATTTGTCGGTCCTCGACGCGCCTGCCCCTTGGTTCTTTTGCAGATTGCCACGTGGCTACCAAAGGTCCGCATGCGTGTCAACCCTTTCTAATCCTGAGGCGTGCGCGAGTGGCATATCCTTGGGATACCGCCCTTTCAAACTATGTTCTGGTCAACTTATTTTTGAGCAGTTTTTTTTTTCCCCTGTCCCCACTGCCTTCGGTCACTTCTCTCCCGCAAGTCCGCTGTTTAAAGCCGGTTTCCCCTTGTCCCCTAAACCAACCCGGCGCTCCTTCGCCTGCGCGGATTTTGCGATTTTGCGCGCGCGCGGTCAAACCGTTTTTTCCTTTCCCCTTCTCTCCACCTCAGGTCCATTTCTTGGCGATTTTCCCATCCTTTGCGGGGAGCAGACTTCCCCTGACCTTCTTTTTTTAAGGCGGGCCCACTTGATTCCTCTCCGCGAACAGCTTCTTTCCCCCTCCCGTGTCCATCAAGTCTGGCTCCCCCTCTTTTTCGGCCTTCCGGACCTCATTCCCCACTTCGTAAACACCCTGTCTTGCTCAATGCCGGCCTCTTGCTCGAGCCACATAGCCGCTACGAAGTTACCTCGACTGCGTTGGTTCTTCCCCTTCCTTGGGTCCTTTTCAATAAGGACGCTATGTCGTAATCCCGAGGTTAGTTTCCTTAGGTGGTCGAATACTTCCCCTGCTTCAGGATGCCACCCAGAGAGATTGGTAACAGCAGCCCTCTAGATGGGATAGGTACGTCTCTCCCCCGACACGGGCATCGACCAGACGGGAGTCTTTAGGGTTTCTTTTTAAAATAATTCTTGTTATCTAATTTTCTGGGCTCTCCTTTTATGCTTTGCAGCCCCCTCCCATCTTTCTCGATCCCCAGTGGGGCTGTGATGCAGTTTTCTTAAGCAGTGTCATCGGCTGTCACACAGGTAAACAGTTTTCTTATTCGTAACGGCGCAGCCTTTCTCGATTCCGGATTCAACCCTGGACCTTTGCCTTTCTGTTCTTTTATTTCCCCCCTTTCGGGTCTAAAAGTGATGTATCCTTCGACCAGCTACATCATGTTCCCACTTTTTCATTCAGGAACGCAGGGGTATTTATCCTCCCTCAATTCTTCTATTCATCTTCACCCACGTTTTTTTTTTTTTTCCCCCCACGGCCAACTACCGATTGAGTGGTCTGACATTGATTTTCTAAGTTTCAACAGGACAACATTTCCCCCCCATCAACCCCCCCCTTCGAGTCTTTTATCTAGTTAGCTAACCTCTCCCTGACTGGAAGAGTCTTGTCCGGACGTTAACTTTGTTATAGAGATCATTCCCCTCCTGGACCTTTCGAAGAGAACCTTCGCCCTCAACTCTCCTCTTTTCTATTGGGAGGTGCTCGAGGCTCGTTGAGACCCCTTTTTGTAGATGGAATGGGGACCCGAGAGCTCCGTTCCAAGCCCCTTTGTCGGGATGTTGCGCTTCTCCGCCGGGTTCCCCCCTTCCCGCCATCACGCTTCCGCAAAGTTGGCGTGAGCGACTGACTCCTGCTTCCTTTTGTCTCATCCCGGTCGACGAAGACGTTTTCCCCATTTTCGGGCCCAGCGCGCCGAGATCGGGCAGTCTGGCGCACGGTAGTCAATTAGATCCGCTTCCGTCTGGTCGCTCGCTGGATTCGTAGCTAGAGTGGTGAACCCATCCCTCCGTGACCCGAGATTCCCATCCTGAGGTTTTCGACGCTAAACGCGAAATCTTCTGTCTTCCTATTTGAAACCTTCCAGGGTGAATTTCCGTGCTTGCTTCCAGGAGCAAGTCCCCTCAGTCAAGTCTGGGCCTTGTCCTTTTCTATCCTTTTTTTGTTGATTTTTAGATCCAGGACAATGCTCTTTCTTGAGGCTGTTTAGAGCTTACCCCTCTCAATTCCCCCCCTTCCCTTCGCATTGCAGCCAGAGAGATTTTGGTGTAGCCGTTTTCCACTTCGACCCTTCGAAGCGGTGTCGACCCTCTCTTTTATCTCCCCAAGCGCGCCCTTTCGCTCGCGCCTTCCTTCTTCCCTTCCCTGCGCAGACGGATCAGATCTCTTCCCCTGCTATGAGATTTTTTCCCCCCCCGGTTTCTTCACTACTTTTCTGCCCTTGATTTTGTCTAATAGCTCGCGAGCCTCCAGTCATGGCTTTCGCCGTCGCGGATGGCGGTGGCGGCTTGCACGGCTTTGGCGCCTCTCTTTCGTTCTTTTTCTTTATTCAGTGCCCGTTTGAGCGGGTCCCCCGGGCCAGTTACTTGCGAGCGGTCTTTCTGCACACCAATCCCCGATGCTCGGTTGAAGTTCCTTCCCCATCCCTTCCCTCCAGATTTCCCTCTGTTCAGGAGATTCCTTTTCTTCCTTCACCCTAGAGGAAACGGCCCTTTTTTGCTCGTAATGCCTTTAGCCCTGTTTATGGTTTCCTGGGGTCCAGGTCTGTTTTCTCACCGTCGAAGCCCGTAATGCGCAGCCGCCCGGTCGATGGCCTTGTAGCCGTAGCTTTCCCCTTTCTCTTACATCCCCCCCGGAGAGAGCCTCTGGTCTTACTTGCGTTAAAGATGTCTTTTCGCTTTTTCCTTGAATGGAAGCTTCCCGGGGGGTCGTCGCCCACGATGCCCTCTTTCCTCTTATCCTTTTCCTCCAGCGTCATCGCTGCAGATCTCACGTTACGATCTTTGTCAATTTTTTTTTCGCTCTTTCACATGCTTCACTTTCGGATTAGCTCGTGCATCCCCCGTGTCGCCTAGATGGGCTTTCAACACCGCCTTCTCGCGCCTCTAGATTACCCACCATATCGAGACGAGCCAGTTACCCCAGCACATTCGCGCACCCCTTAGGGTGAGGCCCATTGCCCGCGGGTGAGCTCTTGCTTGGCCCCCCACCGATCCATACAGCCGTTTATTCTGACCCCGCTAAGTTGGTCCCCCCGCGGTTGAACCTTGATCCTGGTTCGAACTCGCCATCTTCAGTATCTTCTTCCCCCCTTTCCCCTTATGGATTTTTACCTTAGCTAAACATGAATACCACCCACATTAAGAGGTCGTTCTTGAGCGATGGTGGGCGGCGAGCACATCACTGTCTCTCTCCTGGAAGCCGGCCTAAGTATTTCTCTTATTTCCTTTTAACCAAACTAGGTTTCCATGATGCTGCCCGAGGTTACGGACAGCATTCCCTAGGCTTCCCTCAAAGACTTGTGCGTTCTCGATTTTTTTTTTTTAACATCTGTCTCTTTAGTACCGGAGGCGCCCCCGACAGTGGTAGACCAAGAATTTTTGCCCCCCCTTTTTATCCGCTGGTCCCGACCCACTCTCCAGTCGCGAGAGACCTCATAGGTTCCGCTCGAACGGTTTTCCTTCCTTCGCTTGGTGTTTTTCTTCAAGGCCCAATTTACGCAATCGGCTTGCGACACGCGCTTTTCCCTCCTTATAGAGTGGCCCCTTCCTTTAAGATCTGATACCACTTTCCGCCCAAACGCGCGGCCAACATCCTAGACTTTCAGCCTGATGAAGGTAAATGATGCGACGGTCCCGCCGGTCCTTTAGCCCCCTCTTAGCGTCGCGCCCCCCCCTGTAAATGAGACAATAGGTGTCAGCGTCAATGAGTTTGCTTCCTGTGATAACCCTGGAAAGCTCCTGCACTAGCCCACCTGAGCGTTCTAGACACATGTCAGGTTTCATATCTGTCTGTTTTTCGCACTTTCGGAGTATATATACCCCCCCCCTCCTACGTTTTTTCTTTTTCTTCGAGATAACTCTTGCTAGAAATGTCCTATCGAAGAGATGACTGTCACTATTTCCGACTCCAATTCCCCACGATCGGTTTTAGTCTTGACGGTGGATCCACTTTGCACAAGGATTTTTCCAGATGTTACCCTTCCTTTGCTCCCTTCCTGGGTGAAAGCCCTCCTTGGAAGAGCGGTATCAAGGAACCCGCATTCCCACTCTTCCTGTTTCCTCATTCAGTCATGGCTCAAAGGATTTTGACTCTCTAGTAAGTCTCATTTCTGCTCTAGGAGAGTCACGGCGCCCCCCCATTTTCCTCTCACTCCTCCTTTTTGGTCCTTTGAAATCCGGATTGTGCGAACGGGCTAGTGCTCCCACCCCCCCACCCTGATGCCGCTAATTTAGACTCTTGCGAGGGCCTTCCCTCTTCTCGGCGCCGAGTGCCCCCTGCCCCAGTGGCATTACCTCTTTTTTTTCAAACGTTCGAAAGCCTGGGAGTTCCCCTGCTTGGAGGAAGAGTACGCAGTCGGGGCGCAGGCGGACTTTTTCCTCTCCCTCTGTGTTTTAGTTTTTTTTTTCCCCGTAGCATCCCCCCCTTCTTAGCGAGGCCTTGGCGCACTGCAGCCGGTTGTTCCCTCGCGGGCTCCAATTCTTTCCTGCCACCTATCGTGCCGTTTTGTTCCTTCCCCACTTCAAAACCCCGGGCTGTCAGCCGAGTGCCAGCCTCTCCCTCTTTTCCCCCTCCTCCAACCCCACCTAGATATTTGACCCTCCCTTTGTTCAATGCGGTACTTGTTAATCTGACCTGCCTTCCTTCCTTCCGTTTCTTTAGATCGCTCCTAAGATGTTATGACTTTTCGCGAACTTGATAATTTCCTTTTTTTCTTAGCGGCCTGACGTCAACAAGTTTCATTTGTGTGTGCGCGATTCGAGTCCCTTTTCTTCACTGTACGTCCTCAAGCTCTCCAACCAGCGAGAGAGGGACTTCCTTCCCGAACACGTGAGTTCTCGCCTTTCCTAGAGGCCCCTTCCCTGTAACCCTGACGCTTTCCCGGCTGTTAGACGCATCTTTCCCTTTTGATCCTGCCGGTGATTGCACCTTCCTCCGGCGCCATTTAATCTGGGTTTCTCGAGATGCCTTTGCCTTAAGTGCAATCCTTCAGCGGCAGGAAACCCATAAAATGTCTCTTCTTTACCTGCGAAGCGAGGTCTTCTCGCCGCCGGCTTTCTTTAATAGTGGCATAAACCCACCACGGGCTAAAATTGCTCCCCCTACCTCAGAACTCTAGCCCTCCCCGGTCCC
>Ga0179591_1212590_pt1 | contig 12318 bp, 10 predicted proteins | sample CZOMad2_1_08_16f_FD_182891 | JGI IMG/M metagenome (GOLD analysis project Ga0179591, IMG submission 182891) | Vadose zone soil fungal communities from Angelo Coast Range Reserve, California, USA - CZOMad2_1_08_16fungal (PacBio error correction) | ecosystem: Environmental > Terrestrial > Soil >... | reverse complement strand
TTTTGATAGGGTGGCCCGTTTTCTGTTTGAGTTTCCAACAGCATTCAGTTACCCAAGGTGTGCTCGGCTTACAATGTTCTTTGCCCCCCCCCCATTTTAAATTTGCTGCGTAGACATCGATTCTATTGCATGGCACGGGACCGGCTACGCTTCACGAGCATCAGTTCACTAACCTCGAGTGGCCTCTCCCCCCATGGCGCTTCCAGAGGCAAACAGGGGCTTGCTCACCGATCGTGTTGAATGTTGAGAGGGCCTTTCCGAAAGCCCCAACCCCCAACTTCTTCGGTTCTTGGGGGTTTTTCCAATTTAGTGCATCTTTCTGGTTTCACACATGGAGGAGGTTTCTCCTCAGTTGTACCACCCCCCCTGTTTAAGTCGGCAATCTTGGGAAACCTCCTGCTTGCGCCGCCGGTGGATCGGCCGATTGTCGCTTTTTTTCCCCCCTGACCTGTCAGAGGGCAAAGCCATCAACCGTATCGACCGGTCGAGCTTTTTCCGTTACAACCAAAACGTTTCGCCTGTGTTTTTGGGTTTCAAGGCCCCATTTTTTCCTGCCGGGGCGCGATCGGGCAGTGGGCCCCGTCGTCGCCACCATGTGTGGCCTAAGTTAAGAAGTCGCGATTTGAAGGCCATCCTCGCCCGTTCGGCCAAGGAACGTTGCAATTCCAACTTCTGTCCTGTTTCAATCCATTTTTCGGACTTTGAGTTTCTGACACCCATTGGTCGGCCCGATGTCGCTTTGGGTGCCTGTCTGATAATCGCGCCTCCTTCCCGCTTTCGAGGGTGCTGGGGCTTATACTTTAAGTGGTTCTCTTGGCTTGAACGATTGGCAGTGGTTTCCCACCACTCTGGGGTTTTAGGGGTAGTTTAGTTTTGTTCTATGTATCTTACAGGGCAAATTTGTGTTTCCCCCTCCACTTGTGCGCTGGTATCCCCCGATCTTTGGTTCTGCAGACTCAATTGGTGGCGTTGCCTTTTTACGTGCGTCGCTCCTTAGCATCCCGGGATTGCGTTCCCGATCAGTCATCGGATCGGCCCTGTTCGCCTTGGCCATCCACCGGACTGATTTGGCTTGGGTTTCATGTTTGTGTCCACAAATTAGGGCTCACTTATAAGTTGTCATGGGATCAAGCACACTTTTTTTTCAACAACTCGGTCGCCAGACATCCGACCGTTTTTTCCTTTCCACACCCCTCGCACCCAAAGGCACAACGTTGAGTCGGCGCCCACCATACTGTGAGTTGGAGATCGTTCCGGTCAAACATCGAGGGGGTTGTCCATGGAAAATGGTCCAAGTCTACGTGGATACGGTCTTTTATTTTTTGGACATGGACCTTTTTTACCATGACCTCCATGGGGAAATTCCAGGGTTTGTGGGCCGATGGGCGGACGGGTGTTCGAGAAAACGGGTTCATGCAAAATTGACAATTCGGGGCGGTTGATTGGAGATTAGATCAGGTCCCCCCATGCATTCACAGCGTTCTCTGGCTGTTGTACCGCAATTGGGGTACCCCCCCATTTTCCCCCATTTCCTGGAGATTTTTCTTCCATCGTATGAATTGAGGATGATCCGGGCTTTGTGCCCTCAACCCGATGTGGTAAAAGGCGAAAGTTCACACAAACCTAATGATATTTTTTTTTTCTCATCCAGGGGCCCGCTCGCTTCCGCACTTTCGTGAAAGATTTTTGCAGCGTACGCTTGTAGATTGCCTCGAATCGCCCACCTCCCCCCTATTGTTCGGAACAAGTTGGTTTACTCCCTCAATGGCGGCACTTTCGAAGCTCGACGGGGCAGAAACCCCCGAAACCCTCAACCATCATAAAACGGTTTTCGCCGATGAGGCACCGTGGTTTGCGTCATGGCGTGCGGCCTCTGTAAGTTTGCATTGTACTGTGAATTGTGGTCTGGTGAGTTGGGGGGGGATTGAACCCATTGGGCCCGAGGAAGGCTCACATGGTTTTTCGGCGGTTTCGCGAGATTTTTTCCATGCACTAATTTTCCATCTTCTGCTTGGCACCGTCCCCCGAACGGTTTGGCACCAACATGGGTCCTTCAGCTACCTTTCGGAGAGCTTTTTCTTATGCTCTCTACCCGTCTGGCTGGCTCGCACACGTTCGGGTCGTGTATCAAAACCCCCTCTCTCCGGCTTTATATCCAATGTTCTTGGCGATTCTCAGCGCTGTGCGTGGTTTTTTGCTGCATTTTTTGCATGGGGTTGTTCATGCTTCAAGGGTTTTCAGGCCTTTTCTTGGTTGATCCTCGCCCCTTTGCTTTCTTTGGACGAGTTGTTGGTTCTATTCGATACTTCTTTAGGTGGAATTTTCAATATCAATTCACTTTCCTTGCGTGGGGTTTGCGGTGACCGGCCACATTTCCGTCGATGCTGGTTTCTCGGACTCCTCCCGCGTCCCCAACTCCCGGAGACCCACCGTCCTCTGCGAGCTGAATTTCTCCTTTCCAAATACAAAGCGACGTCGTCTTTCTGAGGCATAGCTTTTGTTCTGTTCCGTTCCGGATCCGGCCACTTTTTTTTTCTTTTCGAATTCCTTCTATGTTGTCAATAACCCTCCTAGGCCGCCAGCGGAAGTTCAGGGTCCCTTGACGCGCTTACTACCTCTTACTCATTATTCCCCCCTTTACAGACCCCCCAAGTCGGCCCGTTGACGGGCAACACGATCTGCAGCGTTTACACATTTCCCCCCGGACTTCTGTGGATCGACTTGGGTTGGGGGCTGGTCCCTTTCTTCTGATTTCTTCTCAACGTTATTTTGCGCAACCAAAGTTTCAGTTGTCCCCCCCCCAGATACATTCCCCCCGTCTGAAGCATGGGACCTGGCACAGTGAACCCCGATTATTTATTTTTTTCCACCCTCCTCCACCAACCCTTTGGCCCTGGTCGCCATTACGATTGCCGAGTTGAGTGGGTTTCCCCTCCTGGCAAAAGGATGTGATCTCCACCCTAGTTTTCCCCCAGGCTGGATGGTTTCTCGTTCCGCTCAACCGCCCACTGGCCGTTTTTATGGTTGTTGGTTTTGAAACCGGTGCCACGTCCTTCCAAGTTCAGCCTGCCTTGTTCTGAAACGGTTCTTTGGTTACGAGGATCTGGCCCCCCACAAACCAGTTTTGTTGAACTTGCCAGAGTTTCACCTTCATTCGAAGACACAAAGTTACTTTCATGTTTGCCGACACCATTTCGCCCTTCGTCAGGCAAGATTCTTTGTCGGATTCCTTTCCTCCTTCCGTTGTTTTGTTTGTCCCTAGAGATTCCAGACTAGCGTGATGTAGCCTTACGCTCGAGAAGGCGATTGTCGGAACCGGGTACCCCCTCCTTTTTACTGCCTTTATGCGTGAAGGTGGTTGTGGTGACCAGCCTCTTTCCTTCCTGCACGAGCCCCTTTGATACCCCTTTTCTGTATTTTAAGGAGTTTTTGGATCCGGTCCCCCACCATCCGGTCGGGATTCTATTACCTTTGAAACTATCTCTGGTGATCTTGCCGGGCGAGTCCTTTTAACGGAGCTTTGGTTGCCGCACTGAATGCTTATTGCCTTGTAGTTTTCTCTTTCCCCCTGTGGACTATAGTTAGGTCTTGGGAAATGCTTTTCAGTCGTGGCGAGCGATGCAGGTATGCTCCACACATTTACTTTGGTGTCAAAAGAGCACTTCGGGTCCGGGTCACGTTTCCCGCCGTTGTTTTCGATCCCGACGCCTGTTCGGGGATTGGTACGGCCTGAGTCTTTTGCCTGGACTCGACCCGTTTGGTTTCCGAAGTTTTTGTTGGCCCCTGCAATAGCATCTTTCTCCCGTATTCCAATTGCGCCTGCTCGCCGTATTGGGCGTTGCAGCTCCGGCGGGTTTTAAGGCAGCCGTAATTCGACCGTTTAGGCCCGTAGCTGGTCTCCAGCTATTGGACCTGTTCGGCGACCTTCTCTTTTGGCCTTTGAATTCTCTGTCAGAAAAGGGTCACTCATGGTCTCCGGGATGTCCTGATGGTGATTTATTGCGCTACCTCGAAACGGCTTTTTCCCCGTTCCACCCATCCACCTTCCCGCTCGTTTTAGGAAAGGTGTTAATTGCACTTCACCCGGCGAATTTTCCCCTAATCAACTTTCGCCCAGGACAAATTGCCGGCGTAGGATTTTGATCCACAACCCCAAAGATCTTGTTACCTTTCATTACCCCCATTGCTGCCCTTGAGAATCGCGCCATATGTCCCCGTCGATCTGCGAGTTTAGGCACTCCCCGTCTGTTCGAGACGCCAATCGCGAGCCGCCTTGTGGAAAACCGACCTTCCGTTGGCTGAAAAGTCGCCCCCATGTTTTGTGGAAGGTTTTTTTTTGTTGATCACCTTTCTTTGCAATTATTAGTTGTTTCTTTTAATTGTCATTTGTTTTTTTTCCCCCGACTTCGCGTTTCCATTTCGCCTCTTCCTCTAATAAATTTCCGTCCTTCAGCCTCTGGCAGAGATGGCGGTTTCCCTTCCTGGTTCGGTCGGGGGGTCTCCTTCGTTCATGTTTATTTTGCTTCAATCTTCCCGTCTCGGAGCCCGCTGGTACGCAATGTATGCCGATTGTTCGTTGGGCCCCGTCTGCCAGCGGCGACTTCTTCTTAACTTCTTTGCGGATGCGTTTCCAGGCGTTTTGCCCTTGCTTCTAGACTCCAGTTTTGGGTTGCGACCGGCTTTCCCCCGCGTTGGCTGCGTGAAACAGTCCCTCCATCGTTGAGAACTGGAAGCAAAGTCGTTTCCTCATGTCAACCCCTTTTTTTCCCTGCGGACCGAAACGTAAGCCAGACCGTCCCTAAAACGCGCCCCTTATTTATAATTTTTTTTTGTGCAGTCCAGATTTTTCCTTCTCCGCCCCAAACCCTGACCCGTCCAAGGACCCGTTCCGTCTGCCAGACATCGTTCCACTTTTCCCTTCTCCAGGTACCCACCGGACTTTTGTTCCCTTTCTTTCCCCCCCCCAGGCCCCCTCGCTTGTGCCTAGGATCCTCTGCACAGTTTGAACCGCTTGCGAGATTTTTGTTTCAACACAACACAGTTTTTCGTCGCCCTCTTCGGTCTCCTCTTTGGAACACCCCCCCCCATGGTGCATTCCCTTTTTGGATGATTTTTTGAAATGTTTTTTGTAACATGCCCTAACTTTACTGGTCCCCAAAGAGAGGCCAATTAGCTTTCAGGCCGGGGATTGCCCGGCTACCTGCCTTTATCCCGATGATAGGGGTCTGCCCTCCCTTTTATTTTTTTTCGCAGGTACTGATCACATTTTGCCTTTAGCCCTTGCCGCCGCCAAGTTTCAGTAGGCCCGTCCCCAATCTTGACGCGCATCCAGGAAACCCCCCACCATTCCCAGGTTAGATTCAAGCGTCCTCCCCCCCTAGGCTTGCACGCCAAGCGTCATTGAAGCTCCTGGGAGAACCACTGTATTGTACCTTTAAACCGTGTTGTTGTAGGCGGCTGGAGGATTTCGCAAGGCACAAGATCCTCCCCTGATCGTGGTGGACGTCCTACGTCATCCTTTCGGAAACAATTTTCAGCAATGGTGGGTGGGGAATTTCCAGCTTGCAGCGACGGGGATTCTGATCATCGCGGCTGATATTTTTTGCGAAGATGGGTTCACCATGCCGATCCGAATTCCAACAGTGGGCATCCCTGGCCCTGGCCCTGTCGCCCCATGGTTTTGTTAAATTCGGTTTATATCAGGTTCGTGTGACTGGAATCGTCATTGTTCTTCTGGATCATTCCTGTTCCCGGACGGCTTTGACTTTTTGAGTTTCATTGCGATGGATTGCCGACCCCCAATTTCACTTTTCTTTGATGACCTTGTTTGCCCCTCCCCTGTGAATTGCGCCATTCCTGCTAATCCCAAGATGGGGGGGGGGTTTTACTCTTGGTTCGCTTCGTTGGGACGGCAGCTCCCAATTCTTGCATCGTAACCTCCCTCCTCTCGAGTTTTCCTTTTTGGCATTTTTCTTGGGGAGCTTTGCCCGGTGATTAGTGTTTTTTCGGCGCAGTTTTTTCCATAATCGTTCGATTACGCTGTCCCCATATCCAATTTAAATGGGTTGAAGAATCTTTTTAAGCGATTTCCCGTCCTCCGCTTGGCGTCCACCCCCAGGCCGGGGATCCTTTCTTCCTCCTTCCCTTTTGTTTTTGTTTGAGATCGTTATCTTTTTCAGTCCCCGTCCCGGGGTGCGTCCAGGGGACTTGTTTCTCCAGGGACGTTTGGCCTCCTTTCTTTTTTCCCCGGATATTTTACCCCATTTCCCTTTGTGCTTAGCCCCATCGATTTTCTACTGTATGGAGGCGTGAGCGCCCCATCTTTGAATTCCTTTCCTCTCCCCTACGTGCGCGGCATGGTCGTTCCAGGCCCCGGTAAAACTCTTTTTGAGCATATTGAGTTTGGCTCAACGGCCCTGTAGGAATTGAATCACCTTTTCCCTGCACAGCACCAACTGCTGGCGTAGATTTGGGGTCCCATCCAGGCAGCGAATGGCATCACATAGTTTGCGTAGACTCCAGGGAAACCCACTTTCAGGGGCAAAAGGGCGGACACTATTTCACATGGAACCTTGGCGGCGCCGCCGCAAGGGTGACGAAGGTAACTGGAGCTGGCCTCCCCTGAATTTTTTTTTCAAAGCGATTCAACACGTTATCGCGCGAGGGAACTTTTGGCCCTACCCCAAAAACCCCTGGGAGACATTGGTGTTGAAAGGCCAAAGGGCCATGAATTTTCCATGTTTTTGTACGGCGATAGTTTTTGCAAACATGGGACGCCTTTTCTGCCGCAACAGGAGCTTGTGCGAGCCTCTATGGAGGCCTCTCCAGTCGTATGACAATTTCCTTTGTGCAAAATGCCCAAAGCATTGTTTGTACACGATTTTGTCAATTTGGGCTGGCCCCCCGATTGTTTTTCAGTCACCGATAATGGGCTTTGCGTGTGTTGGCCTGGTATTCGCTCCTAATAACGCGGTCGGGCCAACAGTTTTTCATTCTCATGTTTTTTTCGTTTGAGTGTGAATCTGAGTTTTTTTTTTTATTTTCTCGGGGACCCTCGCTGTTTGATTCGGACTACCAGTGGTTGTGGCCCTGGCGCTTTTTGTCTCAATTTTTTTCAATCACCTTCGGCCGGCGTTCGGGGCTTTGTCTCATACAGGAATTCACTGTTATTGCGCCGTTGCCCCGCTGCCCTGTCGCCGGGGGGAAACCGGGAAAATGATCTCTTATTGTGCACCTATCCCTTTTCTTTTTGGTCCCCCCCCCATGGGATGGCATTTCCCCCTTAATCGGTTCATGGAAGGCGCTTTTTTGTACGCTGTTTCACCCCCCTCGTGCCTCCCAGTTTACATCCTTTAACGTTACCCAATATTGCGGCCAAAGCCACGGGTGTCCACCGTTGTCATGGATGCTAGATTGCACATACGATGGTGAAGTGAATCCTCGGTCCCCCCCAGGACCTTTTAACCCCCGGTGATCTGGCTCGCTCGTGGACTTACCTTGGGAGGCGAGTGACCTGGTTCAACAACATGGTCTTACAACCTTCACTTTCTTGGGCTAGGCGTGAAAATTTCTGGTTCTGCACCAACCCCAAAACCTCGGAGGCGGGGCCGTGGTTAAGTTGAAGGTTCGTTCCTTTACCCGTTCGCTTTGTTATCCGTCGTCCCCTCCCTTGTACCCCCTTTTTTCTTCGTTATGGAGCGTTGCTTTCACCGAAAATTTGTTTGGCGCTGTGGATTCTTGTTCACAAGCTGCAGGCCCAACGCTGGGGATTGTTTTGCGAGTCGCACCAACGATGCGAAGGAAGCAAAAGGGGGACCGTGTGGTTCCGCTTCGGCGATCCCTCCCCCAATTTCGTCCACGCTTTTTTTTTTTTTTTCATGCGCCGCCTGACGAAATTCGGGGCATTCGCAACTTACGAGGCGGTTTTTTTTCACATCGGCATACAAATGGCGGGCTGTTCGCAGGCGCGGACGGAAGAAAATCCGAATGAACGGCGGCTCCCACGGCGCTTGATTGACAGGAATTCATTGGGCCCAGTTGCTTCTTTTCCAGGCTGAAGAACTTTGAAAGACGGTACTTTGGAACTGCGTATGTCAAACCAATGGGCCGAGAGAGGTAATAAACCAATGTCCACGCCGTTACTTTTCTCGAGGTGTGGATTCATTCCCATTGACGTGGATTGATTGGCAACCGCCACGGTCATAAGGTCCCGTTCCACCCCCCCACACACCAACCCGTTTAGTTGCGCAACTGAGGAGAATGTTTTAAGGTGTGATCGCGTTTGATGTTTAGTCTGTTCTCCCTCCCCCACTCGTTGGCGGAAAGATTTTTATCTTGGATCCGACCCCATCTGGCTTCCCCGCTTCTACAAGGGAGGGTACGTTTGATCAGCCAATGTTTTAATGATGCCACTTGCTGGTCCAATCTCTTGCACGCTGCCATTGTTTTGTATGTGTTTTGACGACCAATGGGTGGATCGTTAGGCATTTCTCATTTTTCCTCGTTTGCCTTTGGCTTGGTGAACAGGAACCTCGCCGTCGTCTTTTTTAGTTTTTTATTCCCTCGACGATGGACCAAAGGTGCCCAACTTCCCCCCCTGCGCCCGAGGCGGGGGACGTCCCAAAAAATTTATTACTTCAACTACAAAAATCGATTCTCGACTTGTTTCATAACTAGCTGGGATTGTCGTCGCCAGCTACGGCCTTGTCGGTTACGTAGAACCTTTTCGTGAGCCCGGGGCCGGACTTGCCCTTCCCTGACTACGGGTTTTGCGACTACTCTTGCGTACCACGGTCGGGCCCTGTATCCGGGCATTTGGTTCTTACCCTCCCCGACTCTTCCAGCTTCATCTTGATCGGTGATTTTGTTGGCGTTGTCCGGACCCGAAATTCGATTTCACTCTTTTGCTGCAAAGTTCGACGCTGGTAATGCCATCTCATCCTTTTGCCCATTGTGAAAGTCCTTGACGTCAATACGGACGACTCGGCTTTTGTCACGTCACTACAGGTGTTTCAGAGCATTCCGTTAGGCACCGAGGGAGAGTCCTTTACACAGTTTTGCTCATCGTGCAAGATCCACCAGCTGGAGGTGATGTTTTCCTCTTCCCCCCACCGCTTCAACCCCTTCTCCCTGTCCCGTTTGACCCCCGGTCCTTCACGCAGCCGGTTTTGGGTAAGCCACTTTTCTCAGGTTGTGTTTACGACCCTTTCCTTGGACTCACCCCCAAAAAGCTTTTTTCAGACGGCGTCGGTTTTTCCACGGTGTCTGGTTGCGACACATCGTGCAATTTTGTCTTTTTCGGTCCTTTTTTCCCAGAATACACTCCCACGCTCGTGGGATTTGGTGACCTCTCGTTTCATCTCCCGTTGGAGGCCTCGGCCTCATGACTGACCGATCGAGAATGGGCGGTGTCGGCACCCAGTTGGGTTCACCCCGTGGGGCTCAGACCCACGCCGGTTGCGTGAAGTTCGTTTTGTTTTTTGTGGTGATTTCCCAATCTTCGTTCTTCAGCCATTCTCCACCTGCCTTCTTCTGACGGCGCCACCCCATCCGGCTTTTGGAGGGCGGAAGTAATTTGGAGGCGTGAATCGAAACCCATTCGTCTCTTGTTATTTCCCGGCGCCCTGGTAAATTGGAGCTCTCTTTTGCGAAACCCCGTAGGGCCTTGTAGGTGTTGTTTACCGCCGCTTCTTCCTTTCAATGCTTTCTCTGTGGGCGATAGGCTGGCATTGTGAAGCGTCTTTTCATCCTGTTGCGGCCCACACAAGTCCCCCCTTTTTTTGAAAATTTCATTTCGGTCCCCACGTCCACGCCGTGTTAACGACGCTGGCAAGTCGGGGATGTGCTTTTGGGTGGTTTTTTTTTTTTTTTTTGGTGTCAACGTTCTGTCAGATAGTTTGGACAGTCAGAACCTGCACCGCCGTTGGGTTGCCCTTTGACGCAAGTAATAGGTCGCCGTTCGGTAAGGCCGCCGATGTTCATTGTCGGTGTCCTTGGGTTATAAACACTCACGTATTCGCGCAAATTTTTTTTTTGCTTACAGCGCGAACATCCCAGTGCGATTTTGCCACTAGGTAGGACTCCGTCGATTTTGAATTGCTCTTTACTGGGTCCGTTCCCCCCGCGGCCGTTGTCTCCGGGATGGTTGTGCCGTTTCTTGGCGATTTTCTTTCCAGTTTAATCTTCCTGTTTATTGGTGCCGTCAGCCAACTTGACCGAGGGTTGAATTGTGGGAATTGAAATGCAACTCCGTCATTTTTTTTCGTCGAGCTTCACCCCCATTCTCTAAGAACTTGCCTCGGCGAGCTCAACCCATCCCCATTGGACACAGCCGCCGCCATGAGGCCCTCCCGGCACAGTTTCCGATCCCCCGATGGCGCTTTTAACGACACGGTTTTCGAGCCGAATCCACGGCGAGGCCTGCGAAACCGTCTCTCCTCAAGTTTGGGCGCTGGGAAAGGACCTTTCACATGTTGGGTGTGCCTTGAGACCCGTGTCGTTTTCATCGGGTGCCGTCGTATGGCCTGCTCGCGAATTGGCACGGCGGGCCATGTTTCTCCTCTCTTCGGCCCATGGTTCATCCGGGCACAATTCCGTACTAGCTTCTCCGCGGCCTTGTAGACTGCCAATATTCTCATCGGCGGGTTTGGCCCCGCCCGCGTTTCATGTTCGTTGATTGATTTCTTACCGTCGCGCTTTAGAACTTTTTTATGCGATTTGGTTTCCGCTCTTCTTGTGCGATTGCTCTTTTGCAGCCCTTCCTCGTCTTGCCGGGGCCGAGCGGTTCTCCGTTGCTTTCTTCGATCTCGGTTTGGACTCGGCGCCTTTCCCCCCGCGGGTTGAGGGCCTTCTTCTTGACCCGACTCCCACAGCTTCCTCAATTTCTTCTGTTGATTTTCTTTTGTGAAAGTTTTTTTCACATTTGGACCCAAATTTGATTTGCGGACCGAACCCAGGCTTTTGAACGCGTACAATCATGGGCCCGGCGCTATCCCCGAAGTTTCTTAAATCCGGTTTGTCCCTTCAACCCATTCAGGGCCCCACCCCCCCTTCAACTTTCCAGTGAACCTTTTACGCCATGTCGTCACTTTACATCCTCGCCAATTTAATAAGGAAGTGCCTTGGAAGAGTCTGTTCCCAGGCACACGATTTGTTCCAAGCCATTTGCCGCCCGAATGTACATCACCTTTGTTGCGAGATTGGTACCTTTTTTTTTCTTGTGTCTGGTCCGCGTTTGGGCCACCAAGCGTTTCACGCTTTCCTTGTCCGGGAGTGATCCGGAAATGGGGGGAATGGCCATCCCAAGGAATTGGTCCAACCGTTGTTTTGCCAACAAGATAGAATCCTGGTGATTGCCCGTGCCAGGGGAGATCCGGATGATCAACGTTTTACACATAAGATGCATGTAGGCCTTTTGAGGTGCTCCCCGACCCCGGTTTCTTTGCCCCGCCCCAAGGTGACGGCCAGCTCGTTGCCAAAACACATGCACTTTTTTCTTGATCAGCGTATTCCCCTCCCTCCGAGGTCCCCCCCCCCGTCCGTTCAGTAGTCACGGCACTGTTGGCACCCACTGAGATTTGACCCTCCTATGCCCTCGCCCCCTTTTTGATTGCGGCGAGTTTTTTTAGCCCCAGTGGTGCTTGCCGCAATTTTGTTAAATCCGGCGACCTACCGGTGGGCCTCCGCAAAATTCTAAAATCGTTTCCAGCAATGGTGCGGTTGGTACATTGCAAACCCGTTCCCTTGGAGGAATTCCGGTTTTTTACCCCCTCCCGTGATTCTCGCGACGAACTTTCATGGGCGCGACTGGCGCCTTCCATACGAATTTCAACAGGCCCAATGGTCCCTTCCCTGTTCTTCCCCCTTGTTGTAACTTCTTATCGCTCGTGGGTCCGAGCGTTGAATCGCTTGCTTGCGTTTTCGCGCGTGCTGATGCATTTTTTTTTGACGCGTTCCCAATTGTTTTGAATGCGATTGGTGTAATCCCGAAAATTCCCTGGAGGTTACAACCTCATTGGGATTTATGCCCCTCCTGCTATGGACCCCAGAGCCGGCCGAATTTGGTTTTGGCTTTTTTTGGTCCTTTGTTTCAATTCTTCTTGTGACGCCTCAAGATCTTCGAGTTCCTTTGGCCTTTGGACGCAATGGCGCGCCACTCGAATGAGGAACTGTCTTGTTGCGCGTTCGAGCACGGTGTTTTTTTAATATTTCTTGATGCTAACGCCCCTTTTTATTGTTCTGAGATTTTTTTGGGAAGGTTGGGGGGGTACTCTTTTTGCCCGTCAGGGACTGTGTTTTCTTGGATCTTTTGAGTTTCTT
>Ga0179591_1347903_pt1 | contig 12319 bp, 25 predicted proteins | sample CZOMad2_1_08_16f_FD_182891 | JGI IMG/M metagenome (GOLD analysis project Ga0179591, IMG submission 182891) | Vadose zone soil fungal communities from Angelo Coast Range Reserve, California, USA - CZOMad2_1_08_16fungal (PacBio error correction) | ecosystem: Environmental > Terrestrial > Soil >... | reverse complement strand
CTTTTCGTTGCCATTTTATCTACTCCTGCTTCCCAGATCCTCCCTTTTGCTGCACTAACCCCTTTTTTTTCACAAGGAACTCTGTCCTACTCTGCTTTCCCGCTTGACTTTTGCGAATGGTCTGATTCCACATTGCAGATTGTCTCCCCAACCCCAATACACCGGGCCCTACAATCCCTCCAGGTTGTGTTTTTTTTTTTTTTTCACCCTAATTTCTTTTTTTTCGAAGACTGAGCTACCCCCCCCCCCCCCTCCCAGACAACCCGCTTTCTTCTTTTCTCCCACTATCCAAGATGACAATATCACTGCTGCAGTGAATTGATACTTTTTCTACCCTTTTCTTTCCCCCCTCTTCCAACTAGACAAAACCAGTTGCTCAGACCACACAGAAACCTTCCCCAGCAGAATTTCCCCCCCCCCCCCCCTCCCCCCCTTCACATTGGATCGGTCCTCCCCTTTTGTGGCAGGGGCTTCCCACTCTTCCTCAAAGCAAGGTACCACCTGGATACCACCGCATCTCTCAAGCCCCTTTTTTTGTCCAAACTCTCCCCCTTCACCCCTCTTTTTTTCCCTCTTGTGACCCCGTCTCCCCCCGGTATACTGCTCATTTGGTGGCCCACCCAGTTTTTTTTTCAACGTGGCTTTCTTTTTTTGAGAACATGAAACCCGGTTGTTCCTGTGGGTATCCCCCCCTTTCCCCTTATGGTTTCAACACAGCCCCGCCCTCCCCTTTTTCGGTAACGCTGATGACACGTGGCTCCCCTGTTTGTGTCCTCAATCTTTTTTTCTTCCCGAGGAACCGAGCCCTATCTCACTAAGTTCCCCTAACCTTTCGAAAGCAACTCCCCACTTGTGGCCCAGATTTTTGAATTTGGTTTAACAATGCAATGTTCCAACTTCCCTCCTTTTTCCGGGTGGAGAAGACACCCCTTTCCCCCCGTTTTGTCCTCCCTTTTTTCCATTCTTCCCTCCCTTTTTCTAAGTATGTCTTTAAGTGGTGGCACAAGAATTTCTTTTTTTTATGAATTTTTTTTTGGTCGCTTCCTTTGCCCCCACCCATGATCGCTTTTTCTGTTCCGGACCAAAGTTTTTTTTCCAGTGGGGGCTTTTTCCTGATCCATTTTAAAGGCCCCCCCCCCAGTCCCTTGGATTTTTTCTGTGATCCAACCTCCTCTTGGTCCCCTTGGTATAATTAATTCTTCTTTTTCCTCCTTCAAGCTATCGTCCTCACCAAGTCCCCCCCCCCCCCTCATACTGTTCCCCCCCCACTCGCGTGCGTTTCTCTCAACGAGGCCCCCCTTTTCTTTCACAATTAACCCCCCCCCCCCCCCCCAAACTTTTACTTTCTCCCCTTCTCTGGCGGTTCTTGAATTTCTCTTTTTTGGGACTGACCCCGGCCGTTTTCTTTGCAGGCCGTCTCCTTTAAACAAAGCCATTTATTGGGACATCAAAGTTTTTTGGCCCTCACCCCCCTGACAGGTGTGCACCATTTTTCCCTGAATTTATCTGATAGGGCAAGTGCAACAAACTTATCCTCCCCCCCCCCCCCTAGGGAATCCCCCTTTCCCGTGTTGCCTTTCCCGTCCTCACATTACAGCGGGCTAGTGTTGGTCTCTTCCCCCCGGCCAATTCTTCCCCCCAGGCCCCCAAACTTTGCCCTATGGAGCTGGCACCCGGTGAGAATGCCCCATAAACCCTTCTTTCCAAACATACTTTCTTCACATGGCTCCCTTTTTGATGCTCCCCCCCCGCCTGAAGTGGAGTTTTTTTTTCGTTTCCCCCCCCCATGTGCCTTTTTTTTTGAGATGTTGACTTACAGTATTTACCCTTCCCCTTAGATTTCCCCCCCCAAAACGAATGTCTCTTGACGGAATGTTTTTTATGCTTTTCCAACTTAGTTGTTTTTTTTTTGTTAGTACGTCCCCCCCCCCCCTTTTTCCGCGATCCCCCGTGCAAAGGTCCTTCTTATCCCTACGGTGCTTTGGGCTACACCCCTGTGTCTTTTTTCGCATGTTCCTCCTTGTAGAAGGTTTTCTCTATGGCCTCCGAAGGGCGTCTTTTTTGAATTTTCCCCCCAGTATCCTTTTTTTTCCCAAAACCCCGATTCCCTGTGATTTCCTTCTCTGTGAAAATATAGACCTACTTCCTTCTATTCCTGCCGTTAGTGTGCCTTTTTTTGGAGACCCCTTTTCCCCCCCCCCCAATGCGAGAGTCTTTTTTTCTGATACCTCCCCCCCTTGAAGTGTTTCTCTCCCCCCCGTTTGAAGAAATTCCCCCACCTGTCGAAAACCCCTTCTTTCCTTTGCATGCTTTTTTCTGGTCCTCATTACTCTTCTACCGTCCACATCGTCCCCCCCCTTAAATATCAGGTTTTTTTTCTATTGCATTGCGATTCTTTTCCCGCTAGTCTCTTCCTCCCTGAGTTTTGGCACGATACTTTCCCCTCAGCGCCTAACTTCCTTTTCAGGTGGCTGTTTTGAGAACAGAGGCACACACCAAAGCGTTGTTCCCTCTGAATCTTCTTCCATATATATATTTTCCTCCCCTTGTGGGTTTGTCTCTCCTGTGAAGAGTGCGCCGATTGCTAGGCAGTTACTTACAAAGTAAGGTGTTTTTTTTTTGTTTTGTTAGACCCCCCCCCCCTCTTTAAACTGGCATGTTTTTTTTTTTTTTTTTTTTTGGTTTTTTTTTTTTTTTTTTTTTTTTTTTTTGCATAGTTCTTCTTTTGATGGGGGTCCCTCCATGTTGACAGGTAATACCACCTTGTGCCCTCTAGATTGTACAACTTTAGATTTCAACGCCCCCCATAACCAATGGCCAATCCCAACTAGTCCTCACCCCAACTTCTTTTTTCTTGGCCCTGCCCCCCCCCCTGGAACGATTGTGTTTTCAATCTTTAGAGTTCTTTTGTAGTCATTAAAACAGATGTATCCCGTGTCGAACAAGACTTGGCTGCTTGCCAAAGAAGTTTGTCCCCGGGTTTTTGCCCCTTCCCCCAAGGCTTTCCTTTTTTCTGTCCACAAAACTATCCCTTTTTTAGAACTTGTTCTTGTTTTTTTTTCGAATTGCCGTGGGCTTGTTCCTTCGCCTCGGGCAACAACGCCTCCCGGCCTCGCACTGAGTTTTCTTTTGATTTGTGCACCAATGTCTTTTTCCAATGGGAATTCCCTTTCTTCGTTTTTCCCCTTGCAGCGTAGTCTCCTTTCTTCTGTTTTCCAAAGTTTTCACCATTGAGAATCCCCCAGCCATCTTCTTCCGGTTGCCCCTCCAAAACGCCCCCTCCCCTTCGAGATGCCCCTGCAAGCCCGACTCATTACCTCTTTACCCCCCGGGAGCACTTCTTGATGGGGCGCGTGACATTTTTTGAACTGTTCTTGGGCTTTCTCCCATTCCCCTTTTTACCTCCCCCCCAAAGTGTTACCCCCCCCCCCCCCAAATTCCGTTTTCGTTTTTCTTTTTTCCTCGCTGTAACCGCTGTTTTTTTCCCCACGCTGCTCCCCCACCCCCCCTACAATGGTTTGTTCCCTGCAACCTTCTGTCGTGGATGGCAACCCGTCCCTTTTTTAGCCCCCCCCGCAGGTATGGGTCCCCAGTTGTAGTGTTTTCATTCCCCCTTTTTTTAAAGCCATCCCTTTTTGGCTGTCTAGGTTTTCCCTCTCTATGAATTTTACCCCCCCCTTTTTAGCCCCACACTAAGTCCCTTGGTTTTTTTTTATTCTTTCACACGCTTTGATTCCATTTTACGGCCCAGAGAAACACTCCTTGTTTTTGTTGCCTGCTCATTTTTGGCCCCTTTCCGCTTACATTTTTTTTTCCGGTCCCACTCAGACTGTCCCATTTCCTCTTTCACTTTGCCCTTTCCAACCTCGGCATTTCCACCCTTTTGAAGTCCCTTGAAAGGTGGTTCCCCCCTTCCCCCCATTAGATTTTCCCCCCTGATAACACCATAAGCAGCCATTACCCTCTTTTTGTTCTTTTCCCCTTTCCTTGGGTCTGTTTCTTTTTTCCCCCTTCTGATCCTTTTGATTTGAAGGCGAGTTTCCCTGTTAACCTCTTTCTTTTTTTTCTTTCCTTTTTATGCTTTTTGCCTGTATATCACTTACACACGCACCATCGTTGTCGCCATTTGCACGCTTTTTTTTTTTTTCCCCCAACAACCCTTTTGCTGTTATCAGTACCCTTCTTTCTTTCCCCACATTTTTGGACTTTTTCTGTTCAGCCACCCTCGCACTTTTGGAGGTTTCCCTTTTTCGCTTCTTCTCCTTTATTCAGAAAAGATGAGAATTCCCTAGTTTTTTTATTGCCCCTCCTATAAATTCTCCTACATCCCTTTCTGGCATTTTCCCCCTGGCCGAGCAAACGTGTCCCCCCCTTTTTATCCCCACCTTTCCGTGCTTCTTTCAACTTGGTTATCTCACCAAACTCAAGCACCCTTTTTTTTTTCCCAATCCATTTTTTTTTGTCAAAATGCGTCCCCCCACCTCTATCTTCTCTTTTTTTTTTTTTTCTCCCAGGTAAGGGCAAAGCTTGCTTTTCCACCACAGTTTTTGCCGTTTCACTCAACTAAATGGGACACTTCTGTTTTCTTTGGTGTTACCTTTTTTTCCCCTTTTAGAATGACCCACTTTTTTCCTGCAACTTTTTTAATCTTCTCCCCCTCATCCTTAAACAGATGGTGGTCCCCCCAAATTTTCTCGTAATACTTTTTTTTTTCTTCCTTCCTCCCACGTTGCTAGGCTTGTTAACCACTTCTTTTTACCTCTTGGTGCTTCTTTGGAATTTCCCTCCTTAAATTGATGAATGGGCTCGTCTTTTTTTCATTTATCTTCTTGTGCCCTCCCATTCTCCCCCCCAAAAACCTCCCCATGGACCCTTCCCCCCACTTTCCTGTTGCACAGTTGCTTGTTTTTTTTTTCCCATCTTGTGGTAGTCTTGAGGTGTGTTCCTTTTTTTTTTTTTTCTTCTGTCAGTTTTTTGTTAGCCAAGGCGGCCTTTTGGCTTCCCTTTTTCTTCCCTGATATTGCAGCTGGGGTCTGAAGGCTAACCCTCCTTCTATGTTTCGGTGCCCCCCCAGTTTGTTGGGGTTCTTTTTTTTTTTTTGCGAGCGTTGTTTAAACAAGGATTCTTTTTCCCTTGTTGTTGATGTTTTTTTCCAAGAGTTCGGTTGTTAGGCGCAAGGGGGTGATCCGACGGGGGGGTGACTTTTCTTTGTTTGTCTGCACACTTTATTTTTGTTTCAACGTTCCCCCTTTTTCCCTCCCCAAACTCGATCTTAAATCTGCTTTCCTTTTGAATCGAGACCTGCCCCCCGCAAACAATTGTCCTTTTTTTTTTTTTGAGGCATTTTCCTTCTACCCCTCGCGTTCTCTGGTTTCCGTCAGTCCCTTATACAACCCTTGGGCTTTTTTCCTTTGGGGAAGGATGGTGAAGATTTTTCCCCCCAACCAGTTCTTCTTCTTCGTGGATAAGTTCTTGCCTTTACTATGTCAGTTCAACCTAGCCCTCCCCCAAAAAACACTCTTCCCCCTCTTCCCCTTCCTTCACACTCCCCCCCCTTTTCCTTGCACTTTCCTTTTTCCTTTTTGAAAGAAAATCCCCCAAGTTCCAAAATCCTTCTCCCCTTTTCGATTTAACGTCTTTTTTTCGGTTGTTAACACCCCCCCTGAAAGTTTCCCTTTTGCAAGGCTTTCTTCCAGTCTTGCCTCTCCCCCCATTTGCTTTTCGTCTTAGAACCTGTCACGTCTAGCTTTTTCCCTCAGCCTCACTACCATCCTTTCCCCCCCTTCCTACGGGGAAAACGTCCCCTTTGCCGCTGGTTGCCCTTCCCCACTGTCACACCCCTTTCCACTCACACTCCTATTTTCTGTGGCCGGGAAGCCTTTTCCCCGTTTCTTCCCCTTCGCCACCTCCTTTCTCATCGTCGCCAAGCCTCTTTTAACGGGCCTTCCCCTCACACCAACGAAATTTTTTTTTTCCCCGGCTATTACCCCTAAAATCATTTTTTCCTTTCCCCCCCTTTCTTTTCATACTACTCCGTTTTGTTGTTGGTTTCGCTCGCTACTCCCAATGATTTTGAATGGGTTTTTTCCCTGTTGATGTAAATGTTTTTTTCCCGTCTGCCTTTCCCCCTCTCCTTTTGAAGACGATGCGTTCTGATTTTCGGCGATAAATGTTGCTCTGTCCCTCCTTCAGTGATAGGAGTGTTTTCAACTTGTGTCTTTTTCCGATGTGTCTTCCTGGTAAAGTTTACCCTTTTCTCTTCAAACTTGTGAATGATGTTTCCTGATTTCCAAATCTATACGTTTCCTGTTACCCCGTCCCCTTCCCTGAATTTAAGGGGTAGTTGACTTTTCCCCCAAATCATCCCTTTTTTCCAAACTGCCTTCTTTCCTTGTTTACCCGAACCCCCTCCGTCCGCCAACTCTATTCCTTCTCTTTTTCAAATTGCAGTATTTATTCCCTTTGTTTTCTTGCTTGAAAGTTTTCTTCGTGTTTTTTTCCTCAAAATTATACTAATCCATATTCCCTCCATGAATAGCCACCCCTTTAATTACTTTTTTGTCCCCAAATCCCCAACTTCACAGCTCTCCCCGCCTTTTTTTTCAGGGTTCCAAGGACCACACCTCGCTCTAAGAGGATTTAGGGGTTTCCCCCCAGATATCTAATACTTCCTCTAGCCCCTTGTTTTTGTTCTTCTTCACATCCCGTAAATCTGCTTTTCGTACGCTACGTTTTCTTTCTCTTCTGTTAGAGGCACACCATTTCTCTTTTCATCTCTTGCTCATAACACACCCTTCCCACAGTCTAAATAAAGCACCACTTTCTTTTTCCCGCTTTCTTCCCCCCCCCCACCTGTGGCCGTCATACGCCAGCTGCCTCTCCTAATCCCAGCCATTCACTTTGATGCAGTGAATGTCTCCACAGCCGATTATATACCCCTCTTACTCCTGAAAAACCTTTTTTTCCCCACCACCCATAAGAAGTCCCCCCACCCCCTTCCCTTATACCCCCCCCTCCAGGAATAAATCGCCCCCCAAGCCACCCCCCCCCCCCTTGATCCTCTTTCCCTGTGTGTCCATGGTGTCCTTTTCCCCAAACCCCCATCCATGCACTCCCTTTTCCCCAACAGCATACTGTCTTCCTCCCTTTCGTCCGTTCTTTCCCCCCACTGCACACTCCTTTCTTTTGAGTTGTTTAACAAAGTCCCTCCCGAGTTTTAAATTTTTGCGGTTCCCCCCCGTCTTTCGAAAACCATGCATCCCCCCTTTTGACTTGAGCGGTCCGCTATTTTTTTCAAGGTACACCCCCCCCCCCCTCTGTCCTCTTGCCACCCCCCTTTCAACCCTTTGTGGAAGAAATTTCTTTTCCTCTTCCTTCGAGACCCCTTGCTACTCCTCCTCCTCTGTGATGCTTATTTTGCCGAGGCTTTGCTTAACCCGTTTCCCCCTAAGTGACGTGGATTTTGGGGGGGGGGGGTTTCCCCAGCCTTTACAAGCAAGAAGTGTGTTGACCTCTGAACCTTTTTTCCCCTGGCATCACGGGTGTCCCATTCTTCCCCTTCCTGTATGCTGTTGTTCTTTTTCCACCAGACGCCAGTCCCCTTTTTTTCTTTTTCTGTCAGGCCTTTAAAACATTTTTCTTGGATGTGGGCTGATCCCAAGTGGTGTGTCCCCAGAGAAAAGGAATTCCCCAGCCCAGTCCGTTTTTTGATCCCCCCCCAACCGAGTAAGATTTCTTCCCCATTGATGGTCTCATTCCTTTTCTTCTCGGAAAGCATAACACAGGACCATCATATCATTTTTTTCTTCCTCCCCCCCTCATACAGCGTTAGCCCACCCTATTCCCCCCTGAGCAACACCTTTTCCCCAACACCTTTCTTTTCTTCTCTGGCGATCGATTGCAAATCTCTTCTTTTCCTGCCCCTGTGGTGTTGCCGTAAGCGTTCCCCCCCCCAGGCATTGGGACATCACGTCCTTTCTCCCTTTTCTGGCAGTGTTTTCTTCCCCTGTCTCTTGCTTTGAGCAAAAACCCTGCCCTTCCCAAACCCTTCTTAGCGCCACTTCTTTCTTAAGGCGTGTGTCCCTGTGCCTACTCACATCTTTTTTTTCCTCGGGGCCTCTCCACTAGGAGGAAGCCACTAGCCTTTCCTTGTCCAAACACTTCCCCTTCCTTCTTGGCACCTTTTTTCAGGTAACCCCCCTTGACCAAATTTCCCCGAAAGGTTTTTTCCTCAAACGACCTTTTTTTGTCTTTCCCCCCCCACCAGTGCATTTTTTGTCTTCTTTCTGTGACTCCCCACTCGTTAAAGGGATCCCTATTTTCACCCCCAGAACTCCTTCCTTATTTTTGTCCGTATGTATGTCCCCCCTTTATTTCTGGAGGCTTGTTTCAGACCAACGCCCGAGTCTCTAACATCCTCCGCACCTCTCCCGTGGCGAGTCTTTCCTTCACCCCCCTGCAACTTTTTTTTTTCTTGTCTCCTTTTCCCTCCTTAAGTGGATTGAATATTATTTCTAAGCGATTGATTTTTTTGTGGATTTTCCAATTTTCCCCCAGGTCCTGTGGCACCCCCAGAATATTTTTTTTCTTTTCCTTTTTTCCTACTCTTTTTCTCCATATAGAAATACTCCCTTTTGAATCCCCCGCCTTTTTTTTCAGTGCTGTACCGCTTCCCCCTCAGCCACACCTTTTCTTGCGAGATCTTTAAGGTCCCCTTTTTGGGTGAAAGCACATCCTTTGCAGCCTGCCCTCACTGTTTTTCCCCCTTTTCCAGCATTGGGCTTTTTTTTGTCTCATCTGGTCCTTCCCCCTGCTTTTCCCCCGATGCCAAAACACCAAGCGTGCCACTTTCCTCATCCGTCCTGTCGATGCTATTTTTTCATTTTAACAGCACAACTTCTTTTTGCTTTCCGGTCGATGCTTCTTCCCCACCCCTTTTTTCCCTCTTGCTACAGGCGGCACCCCCCCCCCCTGGCGTTCCCCATTGCGCCAATCTTCTCCTTCCTCCGTTGTTGTTGGTGAGTATTTTTTTCTTTTTCTATGTCGGTCCTCTGTTTTGGGGACCCCAAACGCGTGTGTTGTGGGTAGTTCCCCCCCAAAAGTAAAGCCACTGCCTAGTTGTCCCTTCCGGGAGATTCTTTTATGGAATTCCCAGGGTTCCCTCCAGTTTGCCTTATCCTCTGCTTCATATGCAGGGCGCACTTTTCCACACCGGATAGGGCTTTCCCCCGGATGTGGTTTGGCCGGGGGACTCTTGGTCGCCTGATGGATTTTTCAACCCTTCTTTGACATTGCGGACCTTCTTTTTCACCTTTCGCGGTTTCATCTGTCCACGGGGTCATGTTGTTTTTTTCACCTTTTTTTTCTTTTTGTTGCGTATACTCGGAAACCCTTCCGGTGTGGGCTTTTTCTCGCTTTCGCACTGCCCTCTGTCCCCTTCAGTCCGGATCCCCTCGTTGTCTTTTTTTTTTTCACAACCTGGGGGGAAACATTACGTAGGCCTGCAGGTAGAGAGACCCTTTCCAAGGCCTTTTTCACCACCATTTGAGCTCCCCCAGTCCCTCCTTCGCCCTGAATTTTCCCCCTTAGATCTAGGGCTGCACCCCCCTGAGCCAATACTGAGGGCAAGGTACACGGATCCCTGCAAATATGTTTTTTTTTGTCCGTCTCCCTTTTCTTGGAAACTTTTCTTTAGGGGATTTTTGTCAATGTCCCCCCTAAAGAAAGTTGTTCACATTAAACAAAATTCTTTTTTCCCTTGTTACATTCAGGTTTCTTTTAATATATACTCCCCTTTTTTTTCCCTGCTGTTTTGTTCCTCTGGCAGTTTTTTTCCCCCCTTGCAACAATTTATTGTTCAACGCCCCCTTCCCCCCTCAATTCCTTTCTGCAGGCCCCCCCCCCCCTTTCAGAATTCCCTCTGCTCCTTTTTCGACAGTCCTTTTTTTTTCTTTCCCCCACTTGTTTGCCCATCTTGCATGCTTGTTGTCTTCCCTAGTGGGATTCTCTTCCCCTCTCACTAGCGCTGTTTTTTCCGTAGGTTTTGCCTTCTGCACCCTCTTCTCCTCTCTTTTCACCGGAAGTAGTTTTGTTTTGACTGTCCCTCTGTTTGCTCCCATTATGCAGGCCATTGAGGTTTTCCCGTTTTTTCCGCACACGTGCCGACTTTCGCAAATTTTCCCTTCTGGCTTTTCCAAAGCTCGGAATGGCCCTCCCGGCACATGGGATTCTTTCCAGCACTCCCCGATTCTGCAATCTCTCCCCGAATTTAGAAAGTATTTGGAGTCCTTTCCCCCTTGTCGGTTTCCTTCGCTTTGATGGCCGCGGTCTTTTTTGCGGGAATTTTGGGTGTTTTGTTGTTAACGATTTGTCTCTGGCGTACTGTGCGGTCTTGCCCTTGTCCCCCCCCTTTCTTTTCCCCCTTTCAGCAATTCTGACTGTGTGTTGGATACATCTGATGATTTATTTTTTCCTTCCCTTATATTCTACCACCTGCCTTCCCCTTTTCGCAAACATCCCCCTTTTTTTTTTTCACTGGCCCCCCTTCCGATTAAGGGAATTACTTAACCTTTGTTTCAACACTTAAACGTTTTTCTGTTAAAACCCTCTTTGCCCTCGCTTTCTTTTTCCTGCCCCGAATACTTCTCCTTCTTGATGAAGAAATGGTCCACCTTCTTGTGTGCCACTGTGAAACTTTCCCCTGATTCCACCTTTTGTGATGCGGACCATTTTCCTTTCTTTCCTAACAAATCCCTTTCCGGCCCCCTTTTTTTTTGTCAAAGAGTTCTCTTGTTTCACACTGTAGTTTCACATAGGGGCTTATTGTCGTAGTGTAAGAGAAGAAAGTAACAACCGAGGATTTCACCCCCCCCCCCCCCCCAAGCTGTTTGCACTTGAAGAAGCGTCCCCAATGACCCGCTTTGATGGCCTTGTGTACCCCTCCAACCATCTCTTTTCAAATTGAGGAACCAACAGCTCCCCTCCCTTTTTTCCGTTCCCCTTCATAAGAGTTTGAAACCTTTTCTTTTATGCTTTAACTTGAGACTCAAACACTATTTTTCCCCTCCCTATGGGGTGACCCGTGGGGTTCTCTTTTGGAAACGTCCCCCCTATGATGGTTTTCCTCTTCTGGTTTGCTTCCTTTTCTTTCATTTCCTTCTGCAAAAGCTTCGCCAACATAGCACCCCCCCTTTTCCACAGTTCCCGATTCATGTGAAGTTGCTTTTTTTTTTTTTCTACTGGGAGGAGGTGGCCCAGGTGGTTGTTTCCTCCCCCCAAATGTTGTTTTTTTCGGACTTTGTGAAGATGTAAGCTCACTCTTTTATCCTCGTGGGGTATGCCCCTCGGCAGTTTCTCCTCCCCCCTGATTTTTTTTCTTCCCCAGTGGCTAAAGCCCTTTCCTTTTTTCCAACAGGGGTGTGTGTTTCCCCGAGTTTGGAAAAAGAAGTCTGTTTTGGGATCTGGAGAGGGGGTGCTTTGGGTGTAGGGAGCATTTGGTGTTGTCCTGCCCACATCCCCTTTCCCTTTCAAGACCCTTCCCCTCCCCCTTGCAAGAAATTTCTTTTTTCTGCCCCCACGAAGGACTTTTGATTTACGTCGGGTCTTTTTTGATCTCATCCCAAATTGCGATATTTGTTTCTGAGCATAAATGGAAACACTCTCTTTCCTCTTCCGCTCGCTGGGGCCCCCTACAAACTGTTTTTTTTGATGGGAAAGGTTTCCTTCTGTGCCGTGTAGCTCAAAAACGTCTCCTTATTAGAACGTTGCCCTCCATTGCTGTTTTCTGGAGAAATGTTCCTTTTTTTAGGGGAGAAACGTCCCCCCCCAACACCGCTTTCCCCCTCCCCAGCCCCCCCCTTCCCACTAGGAAGAAGGACTTCCGTGGGTTGTCCCATTTCTCCCCCCAAACCTCCCATACCTTTCCAGTAGGGACCCGTGTGTTTGGTGTAAACTCAGTTAACTCGGATTCTGAAAGCCCCTTTTCCTGGATTTGTTCCATCCTGTTTCCTCCCTTCACAATCTTCTTGCCCGATTTTTTCTTTCTCCCCCTTGTATAGATTCCCCTCCTCAATCATCACCACCTTTTTTTTCTTCAACCTTTCCCCTTTAACTTAGACAAGTGCCCCCCTTACCTTCACACCCTTTTTTCCTTCAAAAAACTCCCCCCTCTTTCATTGTTGGAAGCACTTTTCCCCCCCCGAGTTCTTTCTTTATAGGCAGTCCCCCCTGTCGTCCTTCACTATCCTTTTTTTTTATTCTCTTTCACGGCCTCCGCACCCCCTTTCATTTACACTCGTCACACATTCAACCTCCCCTTTTT
>Ga0179591_1262736_pt1 | contig 12319 bp, 12 predicted proteins | sample CZOMad2_1_08_16f_FD_182891 | JGI IMG/M metagenome (GOLD analysis project Ga0179591, IMG submission 182891) | Vadose zone soil fungal communities from Angelo Coast Range Reserve, California, USA - CZOMad2_1_08_16fungal (PacBio error correction) | ecosystem: Environmental > Terrestrial > Soil >... | reverse complement strand
CGATTTAAGCCTCTTCCTTTATCCAGAGCGCTCTTGTCTTGTGTTGTAGAACCAGGCGGCATATTGCGCGGTTTTCATAGGACATATTATTCTCCAAAGAGCCTAGCCCCGTTTTCCCCTCTGCCTGCATGGTAGTATGACAAATAATTCCGAAGTTCCTCCTTTCGTGCCCCCCTCATCGAACCAGTCCCGGTACAATTTTATCCGCATTGGAGAGCAGAATCAAATCTCCCCTTTCCTCGACATGATGGCGATAGATAGATTGCGCCTCTTCCGCTTGAATTTCGGCCTTCCCCTGGCAGAGATTCGAGACCCAACCAACTACATCTGCCCCATTTTCTGAGATATTGAAGTTGTAGTCATGATTAGATCTTGTCTTTTCCCTTAAGTACCCTGCAGGCCATGGCGTTGTTTGTTAAATCAATCCTAGTAAATGAAACATAGTGTCTCCCTCTTCTTATTTCTCCATCAACTACTTATTTGTACTTTCGACGAGACAGTGAAGGTACCTTCCCGTCTCCCTGATGCAGTCAGAGTAAAAGGTGCGACTCCTCCTTAGGGCTTATCGAGTATGGGCGCCGACGTTCGATATAGTCCCATCTTGCCAAGTACCCCTGCTCTACTTTTCGAGATGTTTTCTTTCCTTTTTTTCCTTCCGAGGACCTGTTCTCTCCCCCCTTTCCGGCAGCCCCCTCGGAGGCTAAACGTGCCTCCCAGGCTTCGGGCGTTTTTCACTCGTTTCTTGACAAGATCCCCGAATGTATTCCAACCGATCTCGGTTTCTCTTCTCTGAGGCTTTGTGTAGCCATAGCTAGCCCCTTGCCTTTTCCATTCTCCTCCGAAATCCACAGATGGGCAGTTTTTTCGTAGGGGATTTTTCCCAAGGATGCCTTCCTTTCCCACTCCTTGATTTCCTTACTGTGTTCCCCAAATAGTCTACAGAGAGATTCGCTTCTAGCCCTCCTTAAGCCAGTCCAGTCGAGCACACGGCCCAGGCTCATCTTTTCCCACAAGGATTAGGGCCAAATTTCACCCTCCCTGCCCAATCGAAAGTTGAAGCAGCCGCCCTCCGTCTTTTGCGTAGCATCTCTAGGACTTCTGAGAGGCCCTCCTCTTCATCTCCTTCCTGCAGCGGTAATAGGCTTCAAATCGATTCTTTTCCATTCCCTCTAGTTTTTTTTCATGGTCTCAATTCCTTTTTCCCAGAGTGAGTTCCTTCACCGTGGCGGGTTGACTTTGAGCCTTCACCCCAATTGATTCCCCCCTTCTCTTCTTTTTCAATAGTTCTTGACTATCTTCGCGCCACAGGCCCGAGGGATTCTTCCTCTTCTTTTCTTCTCCTGGATCAAGAAAATAGCCGAAGGGTTCGTTACCTTCGACCCTACCTTAATAGGCGCTTTTTTTCGCGGTCAAATATGACCAACTCTTTCTTCCTGAAACCTGAATTCTTCATGGACCTAACATAGTCTGGTTTTGAGTTCTTTCTTTTTTGCTTATTGCCTATTCGGTATCTCAATTCCCTACTTATGAGAGATCCCCTGTGAGGAGAGTCTTTTTCTTTGACCATGGATCCCCCCCACTCTAGAATAGAACCTTCCTCTTGCGATATTGAGCCAAGCCCCGTCTTTTCTGAAACAAACCTTTTGCGACTCCACCAAATCCGCCGTACCATATTCTCTTCTCTCGGCCTCACTTTACTACTATATCTCCTTGTCTACTTATACCTACTCGACTCTAGGACCTTCACCTGAGAGACCTTACTGACACTTCCTCATTTTCATCAGCTTTAGACTGATGTTTGTCCTCGCATTAAAGCCGAATGTAGCTCTATCGTCTTATTCCAGTTTTCCCCCAATGAAATTCTTTCATAAACGCCAAATCAAGTCCCCCACTTTTCTCTGCAGGCAATGTTACGTGAAGCTCCTTCCCGTGTACAATCTGCAATCCCCCCAAGCCCCCTCCCCCCCGATAGACGTGATCATCTTGACTTGTACCTCACTGCTGCATGTCACTTCTCTTCCTCACGGACTTTTCCATAAGTGCTTTTCGAAATCCCTCGGAGCACTATCTGTCTTCCGCCTTGAAACCATTCGCACCCCAAAAAATGAGAATCCAGTGTTTTTTCACACTGAGACTTGCCCGAAGCCGCGAAAGCGAGTCCCTTTTCTCTTCAGCCCATTAGCAAAGGCATCAGACCATATTCTCCCATGCTTGGCGCTTTCCTCCCTTGGCTGCAGAACATTTTTCTCCCTACAGTGTTCTTAGTGCAGCTCTACTAACCTGGCTACCTAAGAGGAATCGGTATGAAGGCGCGCCCCTACCTCCTGATTTTCAAAATTGTGGTCAGCTCCAACAGGAAGAAATCGATTCTACATATATACCTTTACACTATCCCTTTCCTCGTGTTGTGAGAGAGACAATTCGGAACCTGGATGAAATCCCAAAGATTTCAACTTTGAGCCATATTCCTCTTTTCTCTGACCCCTGCCGAAGATGCCCTTATTATCGTAATTACCCCCCGCTCCGTCATCCTTTCTCCCAAAACTGTTACATCAGGACCTGTCGAGAGCACTCCATTATCTTTTTTTCCTGTTGACTTCTTTTATCTGAGAACCTTTTCCCCTTCGTTAGCTCTTCGTTTCCCCCATATAAAGGACCCCAGTTCATTCCTTTGCGGAGTCCTCGGTTTTTTCGTACTGCTTTCATTCCTTCTTAGCCCCGATAAGTCTATTTCTTTTCTACATTTTGACCAGCACTTTTCCGTATCGGACCCTCAGCCCTTTTCGGCAAAAGTCGACCACAGATCGGCCGATAGAGAGTGATTAATTTCTTCCACTTCTGCTAGGTCCAAGTGCCACTGCAATAAGCTGGGAAACGTTCTATGTGTCGGGTCCCCGTCCTTTCTTGTAGGGTTTCCACAGCGCGAGTGACATTTTTCTTTAATTCACAAATGGTCTAGGGCAATCCCCTTTTGCCCACGAGAAGGCTCAGAAGCGAGGCCTGAAGACTGGTACTTTCTAGTCTATTTCCTCACTATCTCGAAGAGAGGATAGAAACTCTTTTCTCCACCTGTGTATCCGGGCGTCCCGCTCTTCCCCCCTCGCTTGGTCTCCCCTTCTTTCATTTTTTAGTACCACTTTTTTTGAATTGACCCAGAATATGGTTGAGAGGATTTAAAGCGGCCTTTTGCGCTGTTCCTATTCCTGTTCCTCCCCTGAAATACTCCCCCTCCCCATATCCAGCCGCTAGCTTTCCCTTGTAATCCGATATGTTTTCACATCCGGAAATTCTCGCCCCCAATCACTCTCGAGTTATCAATTCCCTTCAGCGTTGAGCAGGAAGTAGAGAGCCTGTTCTCATTTAATATTCCTCTCGAGGAACTCCCTGCCTTATCCCAAACCTTCTCCTACGGCCGTACCTGACTACCTCCTGACTCAGTTTTTTTCCTTCCGTCCTCCCCTTTCCGATCTTGTCTATCTTGGACTACCCTCCGCCCCTTCCACCCGAAATGGGTGAGGTAACAGAAAAACCCCTCCAGTGTTACAGACAGACTGCAATCTGGCTACCGTTCCCCCCCAAATTCTTGTCCCTATTTTCAAATAGACACTTTCCGCCGAGTAAATGCTGACTCCCAGCTTTTCTATGAGAAGGCGAAGCCCCTTCAGCTTTTCTTTGATTTCCCCGAGGGCTTCTTAAGCCGACCGTGGTACTATTTTCCTGAGTCCTTGGCAGTCTTCCTTTTACGGAGTCGCTGCCTTTCCGCGGGAGAGAGAAGTTGACCTTCTCCTCCGAGAGCTTCCCAGGAAGGGAGAAGACTCCTTCCATTTCTTTCCTTACTTTTTCCCCCCCCCTTACCCCTGACTGCCCTTGAGATCAGGTGCGGAGTGCGAACCTGAAGGACCCAGTCTCTGGACACTCCCCCAAAGTTTTTCGCAGACCAAGCGAAGCTTTGGAAGACAACTCTCGCGCGTCACTCCACTCGGGACACCCTCTTCCTACATTTTATCTTTCCGGTGAGTTTTTTTACTAATCCCTCCGTTTCTCCGAGAGCAGCCCTGTCTTCCCTTCGATTCGAGAAATTTTCTCTCCGAACTAGAACATGCGCTTACTCTGATCTTGAGGGAAATTCTGTTAGTATACCGAAACGGTTTCGACTTTCTCCGCATAGAGGTTCTCTGTCCGGAACTGGGCATAGGCCCGCCCCAGTCTTGACGTCCCTCTGACATTTCCTATAAGGGTACTATGTGCCCCCCTCGGCCTCCCTTTAGTCGAGACTCTTCAAGTATCCTGACCAGGAGTTGGTTGAACCCAAAGAATCTCCCTTTTTTCGTGCCATGTTTCCCAGAATCTGAGATCGTCCCTACATTTTAGACTGGCGCACCCCCCCCAGGTCGAGGCGGTTTTCGCTCTTCTCTTCCACTGACCTGGAGCCTTCCCGCGTATCGTTCGCAATCGTCCGGCGATTTCACCCTCAAATTCTTTGAGATGTTTCCCCTCGCTGAGCTGATTCCCTCCCCAAACTCTGGATTCTCCCCCTCTTTTCTTGAAGGGCGGCTTTCGTTCGCCCCTACAAGGCCGGCGTTCCCCTAAATATTTTCCAATCTTTGCCAATTCTCCGGAATCCTGCCGCTCCTCTTCCTTTATCCTCTCTCCCCCGCCGCCAAAGAGGCCTCTCTTAACCTCTCGCCTCCGACGATCTGTCGCTCGGGCCTGCCCCCAGATAGTTATAGCCAAATTCACTATCGACCCTCCTCTGATATTTCTCGTCGCCCCGGCCGAGGATTCGCCTCTGACCCCCTGAAAGTTGGCTAGGATCCTTCGAGGACATTTTACTCCCTCCCCTAATCCTGTGCTGGTTAGGTTCCCCCGTGAGGTGACCACTTGAATTTAGATGGTGACGTATCCCACGCTTTCGCTCTTCCTCTGTCCGTGAGCGTACTGGGAAAAGTTTTTGCCGTTCCGCCCCCAAATTAGATCGTAGTTAGTCTCTGCTATCGGCTTTTTCGACGTGCTCTTGGCCTGGAAACTTTTCGCCCGATGTCCTCCCCAGCTCTCTACCGTGCTTAGATCCGTTCAGACTTTGCTGGCCGTCTTTCCGTGGTCGAATTCCTCCTTTTTGGCTTGACCACCTTTCGCGCATGAATCGTTCCTCCTTTTCCTGGCGTAAGCTAAAGAACCGTAAGGCATCTATGTTCCACCTCGGTGACAGGTTCCCGTTATCGCCGTCCCTCTTCTTTCCCCCGGTTGAGCACAGGTACGTACCTTCCTCTACTCCGCGCGTAAGTTGCTGGGCAAGAAGATTCCCTTCCTCATTCCTGCACCGCGCTGAGCACAGGCAAATCTTTCCATTTTGAGTTGTATGCTTTGTCGACACTCACCGTCCACTGGCAGGCAAAGGGACGATATAAGGTCCACTTTCGTAGACCTCTAACTCCCTTTCACTTCTCTCCCCTTTGGAAGAATTTATATGAACCCCCCTCTTTTTCGTCGCGGGAGTGCCCTGAATGATAGCGGCTGTATTTAGTCCTCTTCTTCTTCTTTTTTAGAGCTTCCTTTAGGAATTAATCTTATGGTTGCGGAATCGACAGTCTCCTTAACGTCTCCCTCGCCCTTCTTGTTTCGTTGGCGGACTGAACTCCCGCTTCAACTCCTTCTGTTTTCTTCCTATTCTTTATACTTTTATTTTAATCCTCATTGTTGTGTTGAGAGTCTCTTAATCTCCCGCCCAAACTCCCTTTCTTTAGGTCGAGGTGTCTTCAGCCAAGTCTTTCTCTCCCGAGCGTCTCGTTTGCCTAATACCTCCTCGGTACCTCTAGAAATCCTCCTCCCTCTGAGTCGACCCGATATATCCCGACGAGAATGGAGGTTTCCCAGTCTTCAGCCGCATTCCTCCATTCCTACGCTGAGCGATCGGGTGTCTGAAGTCTTTCACTTCTCTTTCTCCCTTCGAATAGTCGGTCAGGGCCGCCCTTTCTGTCGTCTTATGTTCCCCGGGAAGAGTTTTCTGGTCTCTTTTGGGATGACCTATCAGAGAGAACGAACCTTGACTCTGCCTTTTCCAGCGCTTTAGGTAGTCGCAGGGCTCCTTAGCTCTCCCCCCTAGCGCGACCTTTCCCTCAATACGGGAGGTCAATCGCCCTAACTCTTTTTCTTTCTTCCCAATAGGTATAAAATAGATTTCAGGACTTTCTTTATATGAGGCTCTCTGTCGTCTCCTCCCCTTCGCGAACCTTTTCTCCCTTTCGTGACATCTCCCCCTCACCGTTGCATGTCATGGAACCACCCTTATTCCTATTCTTGTCCGAGAAGGACAAGAAATACTCATCGTGCCCTTCATTTCTATCTCACCGGTACTCAACTACCAGCCTTCGCCCCAGAAGCTATTAACCCTACGGCCTCTTTTTCAGAAAGGTCCCCCCACAATCCTTCCTGCACCCTCCGAAATGAGCAGTCTCTCTTTTCTACGACTCTCCAGGAGACGTAATGTTTCCGAGCACAGGAAATTTAAAAGACAAGATCGTTATCCCTTTGAGACTTCCAATACGTGTACGAGACAGATAAATGCCACCTTCTTTCTCTGAGCGACCTCTCCTCTTGAGGAAGCTCGATCTCCAGCGCTATATTAGGACCATTGTGAGAACTTCCAAGAAGTATTGGTTTCCCTTCGCGAAAGCCTTTTCTGATTCGATAGTCTACGAAATAGGACTTTTTTTTTTCGTGGAGATGCCCACGACTTTCCCTAGGCCTGTATTTGGTAGGATTCTTACCCTATTTCACGAAGCCGGCCTGGAGTCTGTCCCCACGAATCTCCTCCCTTCCAAAGACGGCCGTCAGCCCTCATTGGCTATCTCTCCTTTCAGCTCTAACATCTATAGCAGGCTTTCTCCCTCCTGCGCTGCTCTCTACTTTTTCTTGCCGCCGATTCCTTCCGGTGGAAGCGATTCCGTCCAAAAGAATCGCCATGTTTCTGCCCCCAGTTGACTTTTCTCGAATTTAGGGTCTCTCCCTAGTTTTCACAGGCTTAGACCCACAGGAAGAGTATTTTCTACATCAATCAGGAATTTTGACTCCGCGGCAGGATTCCTCAATCAGCAGCTTGTCGTCCCCGCTCTCCAGAGAAGATTGCTTCCCTCCCCCCCGTAGAAAGTTTTTTTTCCTCTCCCTGGCTTCTCTGCGCCCAAAGGATTCCGAGGTATTCTCCCTCCCTCGGAACCAAGATGACTTTTACAGCTCCAGCTTAAGAAGTCTTATAGGTCTTTTGAAAAATCTATCTCCCTCGCCTGTCGCCCTTTCAGTTTTTTCGGAACCCATTTCTTAAAACTTATCCGGGTGCACTTCGACCCCTCGTTTTTCCATCGAGGTACCGCTCGCAAATAGATTTGTCTTCCCCAACAGCCTTTTTTCGTCGTCTTCTTCTTTACGCTAGCCCCTCTCATGTTCCTGAATTTCCTCCCCCACTCCGCAGATAGCAACTGAAGTTTGCAGTCTCTTTCTTGTTATCAGTATGATTCCATTTACCTCCTTACTAGATCACTTCAATTCTTCTCCAGCGTAGAGATTTCCTTCTTGCAGTCTTACCCTTTTTTAAATTTACAAGTCATCTCCCCGTGCCCCGGAGAACCTTTTTCCCCCGCACCTCCCCCCGGAAAAGCCTCCATTGCCGTCTGTGGCAGCTAAGATCGTTTTGCCTTTAGGCACTCACGTAATGAAGTCTTGTCACAGGAGCACCTCGACATTTTTCTTCACCACCCCTGTATTTGTATGAAGAGTATTTACCCCCCCCCAAGATTGAAGTCTGATTCATACTCTTTTCGGCTGTCCTTGTCTCCATCTCTTTCACCCCTGTTATGTGGTATCCTTTTATGCCGACAGATACCGGATTCTTCTTTCTTAGAGAACCTGAACCTTCCCGATTCTATTCCGATTATTCTCCCTCAAGACTTCTCTCCTGGGAGACGTCCCTCACCTCGTTTTCTCCCTCAGAGTCATCTGTAGACAATCCCTTTTTCCTAACCGACCCCTGCTACTACGGCTGTAACTTCCAAGAGTCTTTTCTCTACTTTCTTATACACTTCGACCCTCTCAAAAGCAAAGAATGGAGCTCTTGAGACTGATTCCTTTTCTATTCTTTCTGACTGAACATGCTCGCACACCCCTACCTCTCAGAGGCCCCTGTCCCTTTCCCCATTCGAACTCCGTAACTTATTTATTCCCCCCAAAATGCTCCCAACAACCATCCTGCGGGACCCCTATCTTCGCGGGATGAGTCTTCTCTCTCTTTCTACGAGAACCTTTTTTTCTATCCGCGATTAGAATAGTCAGGACCCCAATTCCCTCCGTCATGCCTTGAGCGGCCAGAGCGTAGTAGTCCGCTAGCTCCCTATTTTTATGGCCCAAGATACCTTTTTTGTTTACCTTCCAGCCTCCTGTCTGATCGAGCTTCGTCCAGAAATCGGGCCCTGTTTAAGCCCCCCGACACATACCTCCTTCTCCCCTATAGGTCGTTTGTTCCTCCATTCTCTGTGAGAAAGAGTCTCAATTCCCCTCGATCTCCTAACTTGTGCTCATGGAGTCGCCCCTCCCACAATAACCGATGACTTGATTCTGTTGAGAGGTTTAAGTCTAGGTCTTGTACACGAAAAACCAATAGGATCATCGACTCATGTTGAAGAACTGGAACAAGGACCCTACAATCCCGTCTCACGGACCGCTTAGATCTTTAAAGCCGCCTCTACTGTAAGAAATTTTTAGCCTCATTTCTCGGTCCTTTGCACAACTGTACAACAAAAGGTCCTCTATCTAACCTTCCTGTATTAGACATTCGCCACCTAACAGTTTGTGACTACATCCTATCCTGACGAATTGATTCGCCTCTCCTTCTCTCTAGTCTAGTTTAAGTCCTCCCTGGAAAGCCTTCAGTTACCATCGTCTGTGTAGTTGCACAATCAGGGAGACTTTATATTCTCTCTAACCCTTTAAGTTTGGGTTGAGTAGACAAATGGACTATATTTTCTTCCTCAAACCATGCTGCATATATCCTCTTAGAGCCTTTACCCCACGCCCCTGCCCCAGGTCTACCTTGTTCGCGGCCCTATTCCTTCCCGACCTTCTGGTCAAAAAACCCTGTCTCTGCCTGTTGATCGAGGCCCTGCCCTTGTTTCGACGAGGACCCATCTGTTTTCTTATTCTCTCCTAGTCATTGATGAGAAATTTCCCAGGAGGCTTTAGGCAAGTGGAACCAATTCAACTTCCTTTATTCGGGGCTCCCTATTTTGCGCGTTTTGTTTTTTTTCCTTCTGGTAGTGAAGATAATAATCAGCCTTATGCCCCGACCTCGGTCCTAGCTGACCTTCAGATTGAGCCTCCGGTAATCCTTTTACCATGTCGTAACTTTGACTTTCAAGGCCTCGCCGGATCTTCCTATTTATAAACTCCTTGAGAGATGCCCTTGCACTGAAGCGTCGTTAACGGCTGGATGGCTTGTGTCTGTCTGCGAATTTTCCCTTTTTCTTCCCATACGCATCGGCCTCTAAATTTCTCTTGGCAACCCCCCTCATGTCTGAGGACCTTTCCCCCTCTCCTCTATTACCCGGATCCCCAGAAACTTCATTTCCTATAATTTCCAACCTATCGTTCGTTCCTTACTCGATCGAATCCCCGGATCGGCGAAACTATTCCCCCCCTGATCGTTTAGATAAGGGTTCCTCTATCCCGAGACCCCTGGTAGAGGATTGATTCGTTGCATGTCGCAAATTTTTTGGTCCCCTTTTTCCTCCGGGGTCCTATGGCTTTGAGTTTGAAGAGCTCCCTTCTTCTTCGGTTGTCTCCTTGTTCAGATTCACCTAAAGCCCCCCCCTTCCAATAGAGCCTCCCCTCTCCCCGCGCAAGGAGTCCTTTTCCAGTGCCCCCCTTTCCCGACATTTCCTCCCTTTATGAAAAAAAGATATGAGTTTATCCAGGCCGGAGCCCCTTTGATCAGGTTCTTCTGATTCGCATTTTTCTCCATACCCCCTTCCCCCCTCCGATCTTCTCAGCGCGTTTCTGAGAACCCACTGATCTCCTGATGGCTTGATACATATCAGCCTCCCCTGCCTTTTTCTCGAATAATGACTCGCCGTCTCGAAACAGCGCCGCACCCAGGCAAATGTTAGGTTTAAGCGCACAATCTAAACCCCTCCCCCTCTCTTCTTTACTAAATCGCTTAAGCTTTTAACGACTTATTGAATGGAACCAATACAGGACCGATGGCCCCAAGAGATCTTGTTCCCGATCTCCACGGCTTTGTGCCGGCGTCTATTCGTCCCTGTTTGCAGAAATACTCCATGACTTACACTACTTCTTCGGGACCCCATTGACGTATGTAATGGTCTAGGTGTCGTGTCCCGAAGCCGGTTTTGTCACGCTGAGTCCTTGAGGCGAGAGGCCGGGTCCGTCCTGTGCCTCCTTCAATAAGAAAGAGTTAGCAGTGTTTTCAAGAAGTTCTCGCGCCCTTAGTGATGGACAATACTGCTTAACCCATTACCTAGAATGAAAGATTGTCTCCCAGTTCGCCTCGATGTTGACTTATGGACAAGTCACCTTTGAAGGTACGTCTCCCCCCCAGTCGACTCGACCTCTCCCCCGAGCCGGTTCTTGGACCGTACAACCCCTTTTTTCGACCTTTTGTAAGGTCCTCGCCGAAACGCCTCCTTACGGAACCTCTCTGAGTTTCTCCTCAATTTGCGGCAGAGGAAATGGCGCACCTGGTTACTCTGCAGAGGAAATTATATACTACATCCCCCCCCCTCCTCAAAACGTTCCGTGCAAATCTGGTATATTTCTTTTTCCTTCTACCCAATCAATATAGTTAGCGGAACCAGGACATGGGACCGTCAAGACAAATCTCTTTAGCATTGATGGAAGGTCATTTGATATCCTTTTACAATCCTGACGATGTTCCCTGCAGCTGCCCAAGATTGAACCTCTATTTCGATCTTTACGAAATAGACCATGTAGTAGAATTCAGCTCACCTCCGGCAGATAGTACCCTTTTACACTCGCTCACAACTTCAAGTGAGATCAATGATGTTCCGAGGCGTCTAGGAGATACCGCCGGCCCCAATGCCTAATAGAACCCAGGCAATCTTATTCGTCTCAATTCCCCGATATCGGTAAGTAGAGGAGATGGCCGAGATGAAGGGCTTCTAGACACACCCCTTCCGCCTGATCCGACCCAATCCGTCGGTTGGGGCTTCTCGGCCCGTCCCCCCGTCCTTCCAGGAGTTCCGTCTCCTATATGAAGAAAAAGAAGGTCATGCCCTTTCGATCTACCTCCCCCTTGATGAACACTGACATATCCTATTCTCACTCGGAGAATAATCATCTCTTTCTCTCCTTCAAGCTCACAGATAGGATTTCTTTTCTTTCGTCGACAATACAAAGAAGATTCTTATCCTTAAGTCATCGCTCCATACAATTCTTTTTTTCCGGCCATCTCGCTCCCGTTATTTCTCAAGCACACTGATATTTTTTTCCCCGGAGAGGGACTCCTGCATCATGTAAGCTCCTTGGCTTGACGAGATATTGAAACCTCCGACTCTCTGTACTTAGAGGTACAGGAAGGATACTTCACTGTTCTCTGCCCGAAAACTCTCACGATTGATTTGCGTCTTCTCTATGCGGGCTCCTTCGGGCGTTGATGCCCCTGTGTCATACTTCCTACCATTCCCTCATACGCCGCTTTAATGCCGTGAGCCTCAGAGATTTTCTTTCCCCTTCTCTTAATTCTTGCCTATCTTCGTCTGATGGATACCACTTGCGCGACCAGAAGTAAATCATGTTTTCGAAAAACCGCGGCATAATGTGAATACCGAGGGAAGGGTCCCCCTCCTCTTCAGATAACTCTGAGAGGCAAGGAAAATACGGATAATTGCTCTGTAAGACTTTCTTTTCCCTAATTCCAATAAGAGCTCTGCCATTCCTCCCTTTTCAATGCCCCCTGAATTGATCGGGTAGCCCACGATAGCGAAGGCAACGCGGCCAGAACTCCCGAAGATCGGCACATTTCCTTCCTCAAGCGAACTTTTTTTTAAGATCTTTCACGTGGAAAGAATTCTTCCACCCCCCCTATCAGAGGAGTTTCAAGTGACTGGAGGAATCTCTCTCCCCGTGAGAATGCGCATTGCTCTTCTGGAGCAGTTCTCTCTCTTACGGTTATTCTTCGGCCCATAATACTAATGAGTTAATACCTTCATTTTTCTTTCCGGCTGAAAGAGTGGGAGAAGAGTTTCTCTGCACTCGGCCAGCCAATCCTGATTCAGGTCGATTTCGCCCCCACCGA
>Ga0179591_1310366_pt1 | contig 12320 bp, 8 predicted proteins | sample CZOMad2_1_08_16f_FD_182891 | JGI IMG/M metagenome (GOLD analysis project Ga0179591, IMG submission 182891) | Vadose zone soil fungal communities from Angelo Coast Range Reserve, California, USA - CZOMad2_1_08_16fungal (PacBio error correction) | ecosystem: Environmental > Terrestrial > Soil >... | reverse complement strand
GCTGCAAATTAGCTCGGTCCACGAGAACCTAAGTAAGATACAACTTCACCAGACTCCCACTCGAAACTCTGTGGATTCTCCTCCGCTCACCTTAAGGCTCAAGTTACTCCCTTATCCCGCATTGAGAAAGGTTCCAATTCACGCGATGCTCCTTTTCGCTGATTCGACTCAAGCACAGAAGAAACACCCACTCACTATTTTTAAGCCCATCCTTTGTGGAGTCTATATCAGAATTATGCCGATACTCTTTTTTCTTGACTGTTTCGAATATCCCCCGAGTGGTTTTTTCCTCTTGAGAAAAAGCTCGTCTTTTGCTGGTGTATTCCTTCGTTTTTAGGCCTCCCTGGCGACATACAAGGATATCGTTAGCGGGATGTTTTCCTTGCTCCCCCCCCTCTTCAGACTTATAGCAGGTGTTTTAATCATTATGTCTCCTTAATTTGTCTCAGATGGAATACGCCGCCGCCTGCCATAATGTCCTAAGTCATGAGTGGCTGTCTCTCCGGATTCCAACTGGCACCCCATCCGCGGAGCAATTTACGCCGGGCATGAACCCGAGCGAGTTTTTTATTTTTTATCCTTCATTAGTCAACGCGTTTTCCCGCTCCCTCCTAGTCAACCCCTCTTGATACAGTGCGACCCGACCCACTTTTTCTACCTCGGTCCCTTTTTGTAGATAAAGAGTTCAGCTTTCTCCTTAGTTTCAGAAAAGTTCCCCCCCCTCATCGTGATTTATCTCGCCAGGTCTTAGTCTTGCCCCCCTGGTCCTCGTCGCCTGCTTGGGGCCGGTGGCGCTCTTTCACGTTCGCTTTCCGACCCCCGCCCAGGTTTATAGTCGCGGATGGCCTCCGCCCGGATCTCGCCCCTTTCGCGATCCCCCCGTGATTTTTCGATACAGCTGGCCCCGCGTCAGGCCACTCATCCGCGATGTGCGCGCCCCTTCCAGAACAGCCGCTTTTACTGCCTTACCAGATGTAATCGCGAAGCTAATGTTTCAACCTTCCCCGAAAAGCAGTTGCCGCATCGCTAACGTTTCGGGTTTTGTCTTTTGTCCCCCCCCCTTCCGTTATGCATTAGACGTTGCAGCCTTTGTGCGCTGCGTCATCGCCGCCCGCGAGGCCGTTCCCGAAGCCTGGCTGTCCTTACTTCAGGTGGCGTAATTTTTTATCGAACGCCTTGGCGTTGGTACGAGAGATCCCCCGTCTAGTCCAGCGTACCCTGAACTTGTAGACTTCAGCTACGGCTTGCGTGAGCTTTTTTCGGTGAGCGTTGGGCGTTGGGACGCCCGACTTTTTCTCACTGCTGGCGACGTGCTGTCCCTTTCGCGAGGCTCGTTTGAAAAGTAGAATTTTTTTTCAATAGGTTTGGATACGTGGGACCCTTTCCGACCTTTTCACAATACCACCTCTGTGGACCTCTTTCTTTTGCTTTGACTCGACTTTCGGGAGTTCACGTATCCCGTCGGAGTTTTTCGGATTCGTGAGGGTAGACCTTCTTGTGATAATCGAGACGGCTCCCTCCCAATGATCCCTAACCCCCCCCCCACAACCTTCGTTTTAAGTTGACCGTGCTGATTTCTTTCGGGCCCGAAGAGAGTCGCCCATTCGCGGTCTAGAACTTTGCCGCTCCGGTTTACTTGGCTTGCAGTTTCCTCCCAATTTGTACCTCTTGGAGAGGACAGTCCTTCACGTTACTCATTCTCCGGGGATCGGTCTCCCTGAGGCCTTGGTTTCTACGGTAAGCGAAATGGAACTTGCTTGGATCTCCCCCTAATGCGGGCAAAAGCCAAGCCCCGATACCCTCTATCATGGCAGCCGCCACACCCGGGGTCTCGACCGACGCGCGTTCCTGAACGCCGTGTAGACGCCTGCGAGCGAGACATGCGCCCGCCGCGGCTGAGCGGCCTCTCTTCTTCCCCTCTACCCCGAACGATGGCCCCACGGCCTCATGTGATTTTTTCCCCCTCTGCGTACTTACAGTCCTAGGCTGCCCATAGTTCAGTGCGCTTGAACCCTGAGGTCTTATGGGATCTTAGCCCGTGGGCCTGTTTTTTCCTTCTTCCTTTTCTTGCGGCGAGCTGCTCCGGTCTCCTAGTAGCACTTTTTCTGCGCGTTGACGATTGCGCGAAACTTGTGCCTTTTTTTTGGAAGGGACGTCAGGCGACCGGGCATTCGCGTTGGATGGTTGGGTCATTTCCGTACGCTCGAGGACAAGATCGACCCCCCCCCCCTATCTCCCCCGAACGCTTGACTCTGTCCGTCTTGGATTGACCCAGCCCTGCTGCCTGTTTCAGCCTGTTGGGCGAGGTGCAGTCCAACCGATCCCTAATAAGATGGTGGACCGTCTGTCGACCTGCTCTCCTCCTCCTCCTTGGATATTCTTATGCATTCCCCGCCGTCCCTCTGGATGATCTTGTTTTTTTATGAAACCCTTTCTCCCCACTGCTTCTTCTTTTCAACCTTTCCCCCTTAGTCAGGATCAACCCCGGACCCTGCTTTCTCGGCGGATGGTCTACGTCCTCGTCCGACGTTATGACAGTCGCCGGGCTCACCCCTAGCCGGTCGCCTGATGTCCACCCGCACGTTCAGCTTAAATCTCGCGTTTCCGAATCCAGCAAAAGATCTCTCTAGGACCTGGTCGGCCCGCTCGCCTCACGAGATGTACCCCCATACGGCGTCCCCAAAGAACCGCCTGGTCAGCTGCGAAAGAAGAGTCCTCTGTCACGCTCGAAATTGCCAGGTGACTCCTCAAGAGCGGCAGCTCGACCTTCCCATGTTGTCATTCGTGACGCCGGCTCGATGCTTGGCACGCTTCGGCCTGGCTATGTTCGAGATGTTCCTTTTCACTACACGGCGCTGTCTTTCCCCCAATAATCTTCGGGAGACCCCCCGGCCGTTTGGGGTTTGGATCGAGCTCGATAGACGCCTGTTTTTGGCAACCCTTGAGATGATGGATTAAACACTTTTCCCTGTACCCCTTTTCTCCCCAGCGTACCACAACCTCCAACATATCCCGTCCCCTGCCCCTCCCTTTTCCAATTTCCCGTTTTTAATTTTGCGAGAACCCCCCCCTTTTCCACTGGGTCGAACTGTTACGGTCGTCCGACACGGTTCCCACCGTTAGGCCTTGAATTCTGGCGACCGCTGGCGTCCGGCCCAGCGCAACGGTTCTTGTCGGCTTTGAGAAAGGTTTAGGCTCGATGTCTCTTAGATACATGGCCCCCGGCGTCGCCTCCGATCCCGGGCTCTCGCATATGCCCGTTTTGATTCTTCCCGTCTCCTCAAAGATGGTTCAAGGGATCTGGTTGCTGTTTTTCATCGCCAACCAAGTCAGCCTCCATGTTCCAGAGTCCAACGTAGCGGGTTTTGGCCCTACTCATGCTCTTCTGTCCTTCCAGTCCGTTAGACCTGCCTGCGCCAAGGGTCGTTTCCCCCGCCAAACCGCGCGACCAAACTTCTTCATGCAAGCCGGGATTTGCCGGGCTTCCCGTAATAAGGTCTAGGGACTCTCCTCGCTTACGCAAGTTCCCCTATCCTAGGGGACATTTTCCGGAGTCGGCCTCCCTAGAATCTTGATCGCTGGAGCACCGCGCCAAGAAGCTTCTTTTTCTGAATGCCTCTTATCACATGGGAAAGACCTCCCTGCCCTTTCTACGAAATTAAATGGGCCTGCTGCTGAGGGCCGGAGGTTCTCTCATGTGTCAGTAAAGCCGAATGTTGTCGCAGCTGGTAGTCGACTTTTGCGTTCGCCTGTTGCGACCCCGTGGTTTCCGTCTTGGATCGCGTTTTCGTGACGATTCTTGTACAGTTGATTATGCGGGTCGAAGCATCCAGGCTTCAGGTTAGAATGCAATCTCCCGATTTCCTTCCCCAGCTAATTCTGGTCCGATGACTCTGAAATGCGGGTGATGTCCCACCTTGATCCTAAAGTCGCCCGAAAGGACTAGATTCACTCTCGATTCGACCTGAAGTGGAGCCCTAGCAGGACTGCTTCCCCTTCTCCCAGGACCGAAACTTTTCGAACCGGGTCTGGTCGGAGTACTCTCAAGCCCCGGCTCCCTCTGGGTTGGCACGATGACCCCTTACGCAGATCCGCTCCGGTGGTTGCGCGGCGACTCCTTTTCCGCGATGTGCCCTGCGTTTCTCCCAGATGACCGTTGCGCCCCCCGTGGATTTCGGATTCTGTCAGGAGTGTCTAGAGACATGCCCTTTTTATACGGCAGCCACGTAGACACCGTTCTTCTCCTGGCGGCATGGGCGCCGGTGACAGATCCTCGATATCCTGTGACTCCCAGTTAGGTTTCTTAATCCAAGTTCCTTCCTTATTTTTACTCGAGCGAGAGGTTCGCCCGAAACCACTCGAGGTCGTTAGGACGATAAAATACGCCCCCGAGGTAGTGCTCCCTGGTCGCCCAGCCCAAACACGCTTCCCTTTTTCTCTTTTTTGTGATCGCGCTCTCTCCCTAGGACGTGATGCTGTAACGTGTTCGCCTATTTCTCATTTCTTCGATTAGACTTCCCCTGATTGGTAAGGACTCTTTCGTACCTCTGACGGTCCCTGTTTTGGGTTTTGAGCGCTTGGCCGTTGATCTTCGTGTTTTCTTTTTTTTCTCGTCGGTCTTCCTCCGTTATTGTCAGAGGCAATCTCACTCTCCTCCTCCGTTTTGTGAGTGTCTTCCCCACACGTAACCGGTCCCTTCCAACCTCGCAACAGAAGAAGAGCGACAAAGAAGAACCGAGCCACTTCAGCTTTCATCCCCAGAGAAGGGTGGTTAAACTCCTTCCTACGAGAATCCACTCCTTAGTTCTTCGCTGCTGACCACGGTTGACATCACGATGTTCGATTCTCAGCCCGCCGCAAAGATTTTTTCTCCGTCTGCAAGCTCCCAGAGTTTTTTTCTGGTTTATTGACCCCTCGACCTTTTAGACATATCTTTTTGCGGATTGAACGTACCCGGCGACCTTTCGGGCCCAAGTCGGCTTTTGCTGCACGCGCAGGCTTGACTCCTTAGTTCCGCCCAATTGGATTTCTTCGGTCGAGCACACGTATTGTTCCCTGCCGGGGTACTGCTTCATCTCCGGCCTCTGTTTCTTCTTGATCCTTTCCCCTTGGCACTGCCCTTCGTTTTTGCTTGAATCCGAAGATTACCTCGAAGCCTCTTTATTCTCGGTTCGCCGATGAGAGTTGAACCGTTCTGCTGCGACATTTCATAGAGAACCGACCTGCGCGGCTGCCCCATGTTGACTGTCATCTCGCCTGCCCGATTGATCGTCCCCACAGGAGGACCCCACTTCCACCTTTTTTCCTTCCCCATTTTCGGTGGTAGATCACGATTACGAAGCGCGACTTTTTTGTAAGGGTTATATCGGTTAGTCATAGAGGCTTTTTTTTCGTGCGAGGTCCATGGTCGTATTTCCTTGGGACAGTGTAGAGAGCCTCTCCCAGTGTGAGCTCGAAGGCCCGGTCACCCCTACCTTTTCTCGCCCGGTCTTTCGGCACTGATATTGGTTTTCGACACCAATCCATTCTTTGCATCCCGATCGGAGAAGTCCACGCGATACCTTTTTTGATGCCCTTATCCCGCTCACCCTCTTTTTGCGTTCCATTGAACGCACCAGCATCTCCCTGATCACCAGCGTCCGCCCTGTCATGGTTTTTCCCCCCCCCCGGTCAGACCAGCTGGTTTTTGAACTGCCCCCCTCCTCCTGATCACCTTTTTCTTCTTGATCGTTTTTTAATGAACGGGATTGTTCCGCGTTTTTCGGCTCTTATTTCCTTGCAAGCGTCTTTTTGGCGATGCCGACCTCGTTCCCCAAAGAATGCCAGCGAGGGTACGTCCTGTCTCATTAATTGGTCGAATGTCTAGATGGTGTGGAATGAGCCTCTTCCTAGGCGAGGCATTCCTTGCCCACTATCCGTCAGACCTCGGCTTCTCCCTGTTGAGGTGGGTTTTTTCGCTGAAAGAATTTCGCCCAGCTGTCCCTCACGTGCTCCATTCGCGACTTCTGGCCCTTTTTGTGAACTTTAGAATTTGAACTGCCATAGTTTCGTTTTCGGGAACTCCTCCCCAGCTCCCTTTTTTTTTTGTCTTCTTGACGCAAGATTGTTTTTTTTTTGGCTCCATTGCCTCTGACTTCCCTCGGGTTTCCCGTAGGTCCGGACGGAGGAGGTCTACATGTATTTGCGAAACATGCTAGACATTCATAAAAAACCAGTTTTTTAACCGTTCTGCGTGCACCGAAGCAGTCTTCCCAGGAAGACTGAGGCCCCCCATTCCTCAAGCTTTGACGATTTTTTTTTGCCGCCGAGAATTCCACGAGGTACGAGTTGAGCGCCAGACCCCCTTCTCCGTAGCCGGCCTTCGGATACGTTCGGTTGGATTCCCGATGATGTTCCTGCTTGGTTTATCGCCAGAACTGACCCTGTTGTTCTTCCAGCTCACCACCCAACCGGTCCTTTCTTTCGCTATAGTCATCGGATTCCTCGTCATCCCCCCCTTCAAGCCCCGCCGTCTTCCAGTTCAACTTTTTACGCTCCTTGATTGCCCCAGTAGAGATCTTCCCATCTTCCCCGAGGAGCGTTCTCCGCTGCTTCAGCTTCTCTAAAATGATTCCATGATTGGCGCTCGGCCGTCCTGATCTGTCTGTTCGTGCTTGCGATTCGAGCTTGATGTAATCGCCTTTAACTGGCCGCTTGACCTCTTTTTGCGGTGGCTTCCGCCGCGTTTGTTGCCCTGGTCTTTCTCTTCGATTTCCCTCTCCAGTCCTAAGGGCATCGGTTTCTTCGTCCCTCCCTCCGATTTATTTTCTTTCGCTGATTTGTTGTGGCCGGCGTCCCGGCATCGCTTTTTTTTTTCGTTGGGCGTTCTCGCTCTTATCGAGTTTTTTTTTGGGGGGGGGGAACACGACGTTTTCCACGACCGCCCTCTAAGCTTCTTTTTTGAAGTCCCAGCTTGGTTTAACTCTTGGCCGACTTGCACAGGCCGAATATGGAGATTGGTTCCTCCTACACTCTCAATCACAGGTCTTTATGATTCGACTGACTCTCTTCTTTCCTTACTCCTCCTTTTGGGTGGATTTTTTTTTTTTTGGTTTCCCCTCCGTTTTAATCGCGGTCCACACCTGATGGAATTTCCTTCGGGGTAGTTTTCTGACCCCAACTTCGCCCATATGCCCTTCCCTTCCTCCCTCTTTTACCATTCTCCCCATTCCAAGAGAGGGGGTTTCAAGACCTCCACCATTCAGGATTTACCTCTTCCGGAGAAGGTTATCTTTGTCATAAGCCGTACGGCTTCCCGCCTCGCGCAGCTCGATCTCAGCATTGCAACCCCCTTGAAAGATCCTCTAGACAATCCTAGTTGCCGCCGCTAAAGATTTCAAGAGAGACTGGTTCCTGCAAATCTTTCAGACGTTTCGTCCCTGCCTAATGGAGTCGCGAACGCACTCCCCTTTTACGCGAGCTGACCGACGAGATGGCCCTCTTCAGTAACCGCCTAAGACTCCAGTTTCCGGTTCCCTTCAAGTTTTAGGGCCCCGAACTCCGATGCTTTTTCCTCACAGGCGTAGCCTTTTCTCTGGCTGTTACGCTTTCCCTCTTTTCCTCCCGCCGGCTAAACTACTTTTCCCGGTCGAGACCCCGGCGTTGCTGGAGTTTGAGGTATCGTCCTTTTCGTCCCTTCCCAAAAGTTGGCCCGTGGCGTCGACGAGATAAAATGCCCCTTCATTTGCCCATTGTGACTCCTACCATCAAGTCGACTTTTTCCTCGCGGTTAAATGTCTAGAAGGACTCCACTCTAAAAAGCTGGGTCTCAGGCTCGGAGAATCAGATGCGGCACCTCTGTAGTCATGTTAGCTTTTGTTTTCACCCTCGCAGTCTCAGAGTTCTGACAGTTGTGGTCCTTGGAGGATCCAAGGGTCTGTCTCTATGTTCATACTGTTTCCCCGCTCGACGAGACTCGTAAGTGGACCCGTTTTTTCGCAAATATGAACGTCTGTTCGCTTCTGCCTTTCCGATTCTGCCTCTTTCACCCCAAGATGTTTTTCTTTTTCACCGCGAAATTTGCTCCTGTCCAGGTCCACTGCCCCCTGAGGGCCCGCTTTTCCTCGTCGAGAATGTGCCCGTTCCCTACTTTTTGTCGCCCAATTCTTTTCCTATAAACGAAAACCGGCGGTCAAGCCACCTTCTTATTGCAAGTCGTCGCGACCCCCCCTTTCTCTTGTAATATATTCTTCACTCACAGCCTGTAGATGACATCGACCCCCCTGAAGTCCCGAGTACATTGGCCTTCGTCGTTAGATATTTTACCCTCGACCCCCATTGAAGAGCATGTCCGCATTCTACCCAGTGGATTCCAATGCCCGTTCCAGTACCCTCCGATCCCTACCCAGTGGGCAACCGTTTTTTTTTCTTCCTCGGAGGGACGCTGTTGTACAACCAGGTATCGCGTTCGTACGTACAGCTTTGTGTCTCGAGGAACCGGGATGCGTGCGCTTTCCTCAATCGCGGCTCCCCGATTGATTTGGAACAGTCCCCCTTTGGCCCTAGATCGTGTAACGGGCGCTATGTGGCGTTTTTTTTTTTTCTCCCTCACGCGCTTCAGGCTCTCAACAGCTCGGAGAACATGGTATTTGTCAGTAGGCCCGGCTTCTCTACTTGCTGCGATGCCCAACCCTTACTCTAAGGGACATTCTTTTAACGAGCTCCTCCCCCCCGATTCGCCCCCGCGAGATTCCCGCTTCTCACCTTAATGTCCCCTTTCAGTCGACGTCTCTCTGCGCCCCTCTCTCCTGACCGTTTTCAACTTGGAGCCGTGGGGGTTTTGTTTGTACCGGAAGCGGGACGAGCTCCGGTTTAGCTGACCCTTTCCTCCGCGCACGCCGTTCTGGTTTCTTTTCTCTCCCTTGCGATCGAGTTCCCCCGGCGTCGCCGAGAACTTTCTTCCTCAAGGATATTGCTTCTGAGGTAATCTTGAGACGACGCCAGTCGCCGCCGGCCCTTATATCGTGTGATGCGCCCCCCCCCCCCAGATGAAGACGTTCTTCAGGCTGGCAGCTTTTGGATCAAGATATCCTTTCAGTCGGTGTATCTCCAGTCGGATCCCCGGCTCCCCGCCTCATTCCCCAGAACCAGACGCGGTTTAGTTTCCCTCCTCCCTTAAAACTCCGCCACTACTCTCTTCTCCCAGCTCGGACAATACTAACCCGCTGCTTCGGGTGGCGTTCCTCCTTCTTGCTTACGTTCATAGGAGTGAGCCTTTCCCTATGGAATCTTTTTAGAGGTCCCTCCAGTACTATAGGGCTGCACTCGCCTTTTTTTAAAGTTTTTCACCCCTCTTTTTCCCGGTGAGGCGCCGATTTTTTCAGAAATGACCCTTTTCCGTTTTTTCGGGTTTTTGCCTTGATTCAGCGAGGGAAAAGGTTCCTCCTCCTCCTTCTTAATAATCGTTTTTGTCTTCTGATCAGCTCGATTTCCCCCCCCTCAAAGCAAAGAGCTGCCTAGAGGAGCCACGCGCCCCCCGATTAGATAAGCTCAGTAGAAATCTCACACGTATGTGAAGTTGTGTCATCTCTCCCCCCTCAGGCCGCTACCTTTCTAAGATTTTTTCCTGGATGAACCTCCCCTTCATCCACCGCCGATGAATACTACCGAAATGCTTCTTCCAAGCACTCCCATCCCATACTTAGAGACGCTTAGGGTTTCGGTTCTCTTCCGTCTTTATCCCTCTTCCTCTGGGGGGCTTTTTTGCTCCAAGTAATCCCTCTGTTTTGGCGTTGGTCCCAAACCCTTCTGAGAGGATGCTTAGTCTCTCTTGGAATCGGCCCGACATCGGACCCCTTCTTTCGAGACTTGCGCCTTCCTCCCCCTGATCTAGTAATAGCGGTGGTCCACCGCGCCCTACGGTGTCGTATTGACTGGCTTTCTGGCACCCTTCGGCGCCCTCCTATTGACGAAGATCGATCCTTTCATTCGAAAGAGTCTCTCATATCCCTTGCTCACGAAGGCCGGTGCAATATCTCGCGCACGGGTTTCTTCTCTCTTGAGACCTTTTTTGTAGTTTCTCGTCCTCCCTCTCCCCTCTCCGATTAGTGAGATTTTTCTTGATCGTTCCTTGTACCCGGCGGACACCTCTCCCTTTCGCAGTTTGAGGTCCTGGTAGATCCCTTTCTCCCGCCTCTAGAACACCCTTGTCCCTTTCCTCTCCCGGTCCGGCGAAGTTTGCTCCCTTTACATTAGTCGTCATCGGAAAGGGTGAGCGCCGCCATTGCTCCTCTTTCTCAGTTTGTTATTCTTTTGCTCGCTTGGAATTAATTAATGCTGTCTTTTTAAGCCACCTTTTCACCGTGATCAGTTACGCGACCCCCCTCCCTTAAGAGAGAGTTTGCCAAGATGTTTCCCTCGACAAGGCTAAAGACTGGATCCCCACATTACAGACCCTCCTCTTCCTCGTTTGTCCGTTACGTTTCCCTCTCTCCAAGTGCCGTTTGTGTACAAAGACTTATCGCTCACTGGTATTCGTTTTTCGTTTCCTTTGATGGTTTTGAGGGCACTCAAGAGGAATTCGGCCCGCGTATGCAGAGGTTCTCCCGAATCGCGCAAGATTCTCCTCTTCTCCCGTCGGCTTTTTTCCTTCCATTGTGGTTGAGTTGGACCCGTCCCCGCCTGCTGTGATTGCTTATTCAACTTGATCCTGGCGCCTCCCCGCCTGAATACGGCTTGATTGAAGACTTGGTCTTTGACTCGGTGGGAGTGTCGAACCCCCCAGATGGTCGCCCATTGGGGCGACCTCCTCTCTTAGTTAAGCTTACTCCCTTTTCCCTCTGCAATGGACTTACACTCAAGGACTTTTTCGATGTTGAATCTTGCAATACGCCCCCCAGATCTTTTCCCCGAGGTTCTCTTTCCGTCGGGTCCTCCCCTCTTATCGAATTCGTGTCTCTCCTTGTCTTCTCTTTACGTGTCCTGGCTTCTTTTTTTTCGGGTCCCAGTATTTCTCCTATCCTCATCGAGAAGAGACCCTTTGCTCTCCCCCCCCCCCCCCCCCACATCCCAACCTTTAGTGTTGTCTTTACGCCGTCTCTTCCAGGATACGCGCCTCCATGACGTTCCCCGCCCTGCCGAGGCGGCTTCTTTCGCCCCCCTTTCCCAGCTGTCGAGCGCGACTTGATACGTAGCCGGCCTTCCTTCCCCTTTCCGTCTACCGCTTTAGGACTCGCTTTTCTCCGAATTTCCCGTGTTCTCTCACTACTCAGCCATTGGAACACAATCGAAGACTTCCAATTTGACCCCCTCTTTTATAATACGGCGTCCTTCAATTCGCAGAGCGGTGTTCCTCAGAAGCTATAGTTGTAAAACTGGTTTTGAAGATTTCTGTCTCGTGACCTCCCTCCTCAAGTAGGATTGCAGCCGTGAGGAATCTCCGATATTTCCGAAGACCCCTACCCTTTTTTCTATGAGTCGCCCCCTCCTCTAGTAGGGCTTCCCCCTATTACGAATCCTAGCTTGCCAGATGTACTGAAGCGTCAAGGCGGTTCGGTTTTGATATCTCTCGTTGATTTTTTGGTCTCTCCTCTTTTAGTTTAAGGCCCTGGTATAAGAAGTAGCGCTCTTATCTCGCGTTAGTTTGGGGCTTCGCTGATTTCCGTGGTCCCCTGATTTCCCCGGTCCTCTCTTTTTCTGTTTTTTGCTTTACTCGGTCATCCGTACTGAGATTTTCCTTCCCGCTGCAAAGCGCCTGTTTTGTCTTGCTTCCACCCGATCTGGAACGCGCAGGTACATCTAGTGCCCCGACGCCATCTTGGGGCGAGTTTTTTCCCCTCAGCAATCTTTCCCTTTACCCTTCATGTGCTAGGACCGTATGGCATGACTTTCTCATGAATCTCATCCCGTTGTGTTTTTTGAGATATATCATTTGCTTTTCAGTTCCCTCTCCCTGAGTGGCGGTTCGGTCTCTCCCCCCCTTCCTACCATTTGAGGTCCGCCCCTCTGGACCCAGTCGCAAGTTCAGACGCTTTCCAACACTCCCTCACCCCTTACTTTTTTCCTCGGAGCGCTGTATCTTCCTAAGCTGTCCGGATGCCCCCCTTCCTCTTCCTTTCCCCTCCACGCGATGCCGGTCTGGTTTCCTTCACCCCCCATTGATCTTTTTTTCTAACCCCATCCTTAGATAAGTTCTGCCACGAGCTCTCCCTTCGAAGACCGGAGACGACTAGAGTCACGAGTTCTTCGGTTCACTTCCACCTTTGGCTTCGAGCCACCCCGGCACGCCGTTTTTAATCCTTCTCACTAGTGAAACTCGCCAAGTTCCTCTTCTCTCTGCCTAC
>Ga0179591_1257788_pt1 | contig 12320 bp, 14 predicted proteins | sample CZOMad2_1_08_16f_FD_182891 | JGI IMG/M metagenome (GOLD analysis project Ga0179591, IMG submission 182891) | Vadose zone soil fungal communities from Angelo Coast Range Reserve, California, USA - CZOMad2_1_08_16fungal (PacBio error correction) | ecosystem: Environmental > Terrestrial > Soil >... | reverse complement strand
TTTGTCTCTTGTTTGCTGGCGGTAAACTTTGGGTCATAGGGGAAGCGGGCCCTTTTTGCCCAGGCCCGATCCCCCCGTCGTTTTTGCTTTCCCTCGGGAATCTATTCCCTTTCCGCTGCCCTCCTCAGCATGGTGTTTTCTTTCCCCCCCTGGACTATTCCCTCCCCACCCTGGCGTACCTGAGCGAACCCGTAATACCCTCGACCTCTCTCACCCTCCGTACTTCAATCCATTTAAACTCCTTTCCCCCGTCCCCCTTTGACCCCCTCCCCCCACGCCCCACCGTGTTTTTCTGTTCACAGGTCTTTTTGCTCCCCAGATTACCACATCGTGCGGCATATGTTTTGACTTTCGCCCTGACTGTAAGTTTTTTTACCAAAGATCGAATGTCGCGTCTATGGCCTTTCCCTGACAAAAGTGGGAACTTCGCCGGGATGCCGACCCACTGCGTTCCTTTCCACATTTTTTTATTCCGTGATGAGTGGTCCGTTTCCTGTAGACGCTCCCTTCAGACCCACGTCCTTCCTCGACGATTGCCGCTGACGGGAAGGTTTAAGTTCCTGTAGTTTTTTTTAGTTTTTTTATAGCTTTGAGTTGAAGCTTCAATGCTCGGAGACATCTCGCAGTCTCCCACGTACCTTTTTTCCTTTCTCCTCTCGGTTTCTTTATTCCTCCATTCCCCTCGTGGATGCTCTTCCATACCTGCGCCGGGTTTTCCGTACTCGCCTCACAACGTGGGTTCCTCCCCTCTGCCCCTCCAGCGACCTTACCTTTTTTTTCGCGCGTCTTTGTACCGCCCCCTTCCGTTTCGCCTGCCGCAGTTGTCTATCTGAGATTTTTTTGTGCCGACGACAGGTCTCGAATTTCTACAGTTCCTCTTTCTGAACTTTCGACACTCCCCAGAAGACCTGTGCCCTTCTCTTTTCGTTTATTCCCCCAGCTTTTTCTACTTGTTTTTCGACTTTTGGCCCAACCCTATGTCGACTCATCGTCCAGAGAGACTGAATCTTTTTCCTTCCAGGTTAGTCCCTGATAGTGGAAGCCCTTGATCCTCCAGGTCGTCTTTCTGTGTTTTCCCCTCCTCTACCACGCGGTAACCCTTTTCCCGCCGACGAATCCTCGTTGAGTATTCTCCCTTGTCGATTTCCCCCAAATCCGTTCCAGTGTTCCGTCGTCCGTTCCTGCTCGGTATCTCCTGACCTTTCTTTGCTGAGACCGGTTTGTTCTCCGTCGTTGAGACTTTGTTCAAACCTGACCTTGCAGCCATATTTCCCTTCTGTATTGATGGGGTAGGTCAAAAGTATGAGTCGCCCTCACCCGTACTGTTCCTTCTGCTCTCTCAGCGAAAATTTAAGTCGACTCCGCTGGGTTTGTCCCCTCTTAGGGCTGACCGTTTCCCGAGATCTCTGTTCCTCTCTCCTTGTTTTGTTTGTTTCTTTAGATCCTTCCTTTCTGCCTCAGTCCCTTTTTCCCCTTAGCCAGTTTGCGTACCTTCGACTGTTATGATTTTTCTTTTTTCTCTTACAGGGCGCATCGATTTGTTTTTTCGTGCGTTTTTTAGTGGTCCTACCAACCCTCCAATTAACTTCCAAGGATATTTGCCATTTGTTCCGCGTCTTCTCTTTCCCCCCCCCCCGTCACTCTCCCCAACGACTCCTCGATGTTGTATGGCCTCGGCGTGGCCTGCCTTCGGACTACCTCTCCGACTTCACTCGACAGGAGATGAGCTCTTACCTGATTCATCTGAAATGCCCTCCCCGGCAACGACGGCAGTTTTTCCTCGCTTCTAGCCCTCATCGGGTTTCTTATGATGAGCTTTGAAACCCCAAAGTGGCCCGAGGATCCATTCTCTGGGTCCACCGGACGCCTGATTCCCCCAGACTCTTCGGATCGGACTTGACTCTTGACATCTCTCACCCCTTTGTTTTTATGGTACCCTTTTTTTCGGCGGCGGGCCTTGCTTTCTCCCCTTGAAGATTGTATGGTCTCAGGAGTGTCCCGCATTTTCACGACTGTTACTTTCTTTTTAACTTATCGTCTTCTTATTCCAACTGCGAAAGAGCTGCATTCAGTCTTCACTGGGGCTTTTTCCCCCCCCTCCGCAGGAGGCTCCTTTTTACGGTCTCTTTTATTTCTGTTCCTGTTTTTCAAACCTTTTTTGTATTCGTCCAGGCGTACGCGGTCTAATGTTTTTCTTTTCTCGGTCCTCCAGATCGACCCGTCGTCATCCCTTTTGGTAGGCGCTCCCCGGATCGGAATACTCGACCCCGTCTTTTTTTTACCGTATTGAGAGTTACGATCATTCCTGGTCCCTCTCAGCTCCTCGACCTGGGAGTTTTCCGCCGGACCCCCCTCGACACCTCCACGTGTCCACTTAACCGGTTCCTTCTCTCCGCCGTTCTTTTCCTTTTTTTTTTTCTTCCCTCTGTAGAAGCTTCCCAGCTTAGCCCGCCCAGAAAATGTCATTGTATTGTGAGTCTTGGCCCCTTGACCTCTTTTTTTGCCGTGAGTAAAATGGGTTACTTGTCACTTTTGTTTATTGTTTGGCCCGTTATCTTCGCGGTGTCCTGTTCGTTTGCCCTCCCCTAAGACGCCCTTTTCAGTCCAGTTTCGCGACCCCCCCGAGTTATCAATTGAAGATGTGGCGTTTCGCTTTTTCTTGTTCCTTACTTTTTCGGTTGCGTTTGTGGTTCTTTGTGGGTCCTTTTCCCCCTGTTTGGGACATCTTATGCCCCGTACGTTTTCTTCGAGTCGGTCATGTCTTTACGGTTTTCTCACTTGTGTTTTTTTCGGTTTATGGCTGGTCTTTTCTTTAATGGTGCCTCCGCCCAGAATTGCGGTAGTCCTTCGGCCGGACCTTCTTTCGTTCTGCCCGCGAGCTCCACCGTTGGTTTGGATGGTCGGCTTTGGTTCGTTTGAACTTTTTCCTGCCCGAAAACCTGGTTACGCGCCTTAAAATTCTCCCCCCTTTCTCTCTCTTTATCTCCCTTTTTTTTGTTTCTGGAGATAATGGTTTTTCTTCGCGTAGGTGGCTTTTTCATATGTGAAGATTGGCCCAGTTTTACCCCGTTTGACATCCCATAGATTTTTAGTTTTTTCGCTGAATAGAGGACTTTCTTCTCCGATTCCAAGCCTACTCCTTCTTCGTTCTTCTGACCTGTTTTTCCTTTCCGCCCCCTCCCCGCCAGCGGTGCAAGACACGGCATTTGCGATCTTTGACAAGCCTTTCCAGTTTGTCAACGCAGTCCCCCCGGCCCCCTTCCGGTCCCTTACACAACTCCCCCCCTTTGTCCTTTCGTGCGGTCCCACGGTTTTTTTTTTCTCTCGACCCTTTCTTTTTCTTTGTTCGTGTTCTCTGCGGCGCGAGCAACTTGTTGATTCTGTCTTCGCCCTTTCCCCTTCTCGTGTCGATGGACCAAATCAGTTCCCCATTGTCCCTTTGAACGAGAGTGGAGCCTCCAAACCAGCGCGGTGCCATACGCCCCCCCCCTTGCACTCTCGACGGGTCCTGTTTTTTTTTGGAGTTGCTACCCTTGCCGTTTGACGGTCCCTCCTAACGGTCTTTGCGAGCCTTCGAGACCTGACCTTGCCCTTTTATTTGCTTTTTCCCGGATCCGGCTTCAACGTTCCCCCGTTTCGATGCCCTTAGCTCACATGTCATCGTTCGCTCAGTCCCTGTCGAAGTCGATTTGTTTTCCTTTGCTTTTTTTCGCCGACTTATTCTCCCTTCATTTTTTTTTTTTTTTTTTTGGTTTTTTTTTTTTTTTTGTTTTTTTTGCTGTTCCCTGCTTTCGCGCTTCTTTCTGCTCCGACCACCTTCTTTTTTCCCAGACTCACCTGCACACTGCCCACGTCTTCTCCCTCGGTTTTCTTTATCGTTAGGGACCCCCCGCATTCTGATTTCAGGCTGCCCTTTTTTTCTTCTCTTGCAGGTGTCACGCCCTGTCTATTCGTTTCTTTTACTCTCGGCGGAAAATTCTCACGAGTTCCCTTTGTTAACTATTCCTTGCGCATTCATCCTGCCTCCTTTTTTCCCGTCATTGCGGGGACGTTGCCATTTTCTTGGACGATTTTCCACATATTTGGTTCCGCTCCTCTTTGCCCCTTCCTTGCGGCTTTCATGTGTTTTTGTAGCATTGTTTCGCTTGTGTTGAGCACCGCTCACCTCTCCCCCTTGCCCTCTCTTTCCAGGACGACAGCCTCCTTTGCCTGGTGTACTGATCCTCTTCTCCTTCCTCAAGGTCCCGCGTTAATTTTTAGTTCTTTTGCGTTACTACCGCTTCTCCCAACCTCTCCGATCACCGTGATGTTTTTTTTTTTCTTGACGGTGTTTTTTTCCGACGCCGCATAAATCCTGCACCTATTGTAAGTTGTTCTTTTTCCATTTCTCATTTTCTTTTTTTTTTTTTGGTTATAGTCGCAGCCGAGCTTTTCCTCCCCTTTTCCTGAAGCCCCTCCCTCGCACACGTTAGAAACTCCCCTTAGCTCGGTTGTCTCCTTCTTATGCCTGGAATTACGAGATTTCTTTACTCCTTTTGATCGGTTTAGGTAATATTCGTCTTTTCGTTCCCCCCCGCGCTACTTGTGAGTCATTGAGCCTTCGTCTCTTCGAGCTTGACGCGCTCCTCCTGGCCATTTTTTCGTTCGGTCTGAGAAGCTTTTTGGGTCCTCCCACGCAATCCGGATTTTCCTTTGTAGGCGAGCTCCCCCCCTGTCAATTCACCCGAGAACACGCCCCGTTGTCTCTGCCTCTTCGTTGGCGGCTGCGTCCTCCTTTTCTGAGGTCCCCCGTCGATTTTTTTTTTTTGGCTATTTTGTATCGACACCAGACCGAGCCACTATGAGTCTGGTCGTGCCAGCACAGCCCTCGTCCGCATCGGTTCCGTTTATGCTTTTTTCACCCATTCGAGACAGAGGCCCTTTTCGTCCTTCCCCTTACCTAAGGCAAGCATCGAGCGGTCGGCCCTTGACTATGTGGACTTTTTTATCCCATTGCTCTGGAGAAGAGCCCTTTTTTTTCAACGTTTTGGCCTTTCTTACTTGTAGGAGATGTTTCACAGTCTCGGCCTTTTCCCTCCTTTAAGCTTTCTCTTGTCGAACGTAAGTTCCACTTCCAACCACTTGCTACCCCCTTCAAGATAGAGCGCCCCCCCCTCTGCTGAATAATTCTTGGTGGATTTCCTTTTAGAGTTGATCTTTCAAAGAGGTCGTGGGTCGTTTCCGGCTTTGGAAAGACCCTTTTGTTTCGTTAGTTTCCGGCCCCTCGACTGTCCTGTTTCTCCCATTGGTGGGTTGTTTGTGGTTGATAATCCCCTTTTTCCCCTTCTTAATCCAGCCCTTTCGGCGTCGCTGATCCATTTCCCCGCTTTTTCGTTCTCTGAGCTGTTACAGACGATGAGATGTGACTCATCGGTCCTCTCCGAAGTTGGAACGCGTTTCCCCTTCGGATCCCTTGAAATGGCCTTTCAACCGGTATTTTCCTGGCGGCCCGAGTCGCTCGTTGTTTTTTTTTTGCGGTGACCTTTTTTCAACCTCGTCTCTCTAAGAGGAATTATCCGATTTGCCCCTGCCGCTTGGTTGGAGACCACGTCGCCTTTTCTGGGCCCTTTTCTTCTGCTTCGTTTCCATCTCCTCGCTCTTTTCGTTTGAACCTCCCCTCTCCGTAGTAAGTCCCATTTTTGCTTTTCCGAGATTTCCCAAGCGTCTCCCACCCCCCGGCCCGATGTTGGACGATTTTTTCTTTTGGTCTTGCTGCAAAAAAACGGGCACGGTGGTGTTTTTTCCGTGTCAGGAAGTTTTTTTTGGTCTTTTTCCCCTCTTGAGAAAAAGTACGTGTTGGACCGATTGCTTTCCCCTCGGATGTCCTTTAATGTTTTTTTTTCCTCGTTGTTTCCCTTTGTCGGGTTGTCGTCGTGTCCTTGTCCTCCGTACGCATCCCTTTTGGTTGTCCCCTTTTTTGCAATTCGGGAGGAAGGAGCTGCACGTCTCCCCCCTTTAGCCGGTGTTCTTTTTTCTTCCCTGTGCGCCGTAATGGCCCTTACTCTTGAACCGACATTTTTACCGCCACGACAATCACCAAGGCGACACCGTGATTCTTTTTTTTCCCCTCCGTTGTTGTTTGTTCCTTTTTATAATGGTGTTTTTGCCTTCGGGGGTAGCGTACATGGGTCCTCTTTACGCTGCCCCTGTTCGAACGTCCGCCTCCCCCACCGTTTCAAGGTTGCTTTTTTTCATCGCCTCCTTTCGCCACCCCCCCCCCCCCCCCCCCCTTTTTTCCGCGGTTTCCACTCTATTTTCTTTTCTTTCGGAGGATTTGCCTCCTCCAACTCACTCCCCTGCGAGAAACACGGCTTTTCGTCCCGTAACGTCCTTTTCTCAGTTGCCCCAGCGCACCTTTCGACAAGACGTACTTCACTCCTCGGTGTTTTCTCTTTGAACGTACCTCTTCATCACCCCAGCACCCGTGAAGTTAGTCTCCGGTTTCGTGCTCCTCCCCCTTTCTGAACCATTTCTTTCCTTTGCATAAGCGTGGTTTCTGTTTTTCCACTCTCCTTCACTGTACTGGACTATTTGAGGCTGCGCACGTCTCCTCACTGCTTCTGAGCATTCATCGTTCCCCCCGAGGGAAAAGGTTGGCTGCCCTCACCCACCGGTCTTTAAGGCGACCTTTCTCCCCGGTCAACTTTTAACGTTTCCTCTTGGTTCCTTCGGTGACTACCTCCTTTTCGCACCGGTACTGCGCGCCGTTGGACCTGCCCGACCGTTCGTTTTTTTGTTTAAGGATATGCGTTCCTCTCGGTCCCTTCGTACCGCTGAGCTGTCTACATAGTCTCGGAGCTCAGTCTCAGTTAACACGTCGTTTGTTTTTTTTTTTTCGTTGAGCGTCGACTTTCTCTATCAGGTTCTTGCCTTTTTGATACCCCGAAATGGAAGAGCTGGTGACAGGATCAGTCCCCTGTTAGGTTTTCCCCCCCCCGTTTCCCTTACCCCCCGACACCCCCCGTTTGTTTCCCAGCAGTCCCATTCAAACAAGGGCCCCGTACGCCTCTGACCTTGCCGTTATCTTCTTTTTAAAGTCACCTGTTTTCCTCCTTCTTTCTCAGCTGGTGCATTCTGATTGATGGAGTTGTGAAGTAAGACATTGATGCGTTCGAAGGCATGACGTTGGATCCCCTTACTCGTAGTCCCTGGTGAAGCTATTTTTATAATTACCCTCCCCAGCTTTTGTATTGCAGTTGTCGCCGACTGGACCCCCTGGATCGAGATAGAGGTACTATTCAAGGTTAGCAGCGTTTTTTGATTTCATGGCGTATGTGACGACTCGATCCTCTTTTCTCTCTTTTTGGTTCTTCCAGCTATCACGCTCCCCCCTCGCGTTTCTCTTGGCCCGTCAGAAAGAATAACGTGACCCCGTTCTGATTTTTTTTTCACTTGCTTCCTTCGCCCCAGTAGATACGATGTCTCTGTCCTATTCCCCGGAAATCCTCCCCCCACTCCTGAGTGCTTCCCTTTTTCTGTTTTTATGTTTTTGATTTCTTTTGGGACTCTCAGCCCGCCGAATTTTCCCTGTCTTTTTTGTCGGTTGTGGGTACCCAGTTCTCTTCCTCCTTCTCTGAACCGTCTTTCCTCCTGTTCCTGCCTTATTGTCCGAACCTTTCCCTAAATTTACTTACCTTCTTGGGGGTCACCCTGGGGAACGTATATTACCGACTTCTTTCCTTTTCTTTTTTCTTCGATATAGGTACCTAGTCCTCAAGAGTATTTTTCCCCGTAGAGACTTTGAGTAATTTTCTCTTGTTCGATTTCGAGTGCTATATGCATTGACATGGCGTCTAATTCTTCCGTTCGTGACTTTGATTTGACCTGTTGTCTGGAACACCTCCTCCAACCCTTCCACCTGATAGTGCATTCTGTCTTCCCCGTGGCGAGTCCCACCTTCCACTTTTTCCCTTTACGAGCACAAGATACTTTTCTCGTTCCTACTTTTTGGCGAGCTGTCGGAATCCGGAGACCTAGCAGGCCTGTATTTCTTTGAAGCCGTTGCTAACTCTTGCTGGACGGCATTTTACCCCTGAAAGAGGCATTTTTTGTCGTCGTGCTTTTCCGACTGCCGTCATAGGTGGTACCGTTCTGCGTTCCTACCCACCCCAATTAGCTCACCCGAGGATTCATATTCATTTACGCTTCGGATCCATAGAGTACTCTGGCCTTACTCTTTGGACCCCTCTCTCATCCTTGGAAAGGAGGCTTCCACGGAATGATGTAAACAGTTTCTTTGTTTGAAGCGACAGCCTCTTGTTGTCCCTTTTCTCTCGGCGTGCCGTCGTAATCCCGCTGGGCCCTGTACTCCCTTCTGACCTGTTTTTTCCCGGATCACACCCTCCTCAATTCCAGATCCTTCACCGATTGCTGAATCAGGCGCCCTTCTTGTCGTTCCGGCCTCTTCACCGAGCGCTCCCGTTTGTGTGCCTTCTTCTGGAAAAACCCTTGAGGTTTTTTCGGTTTCAGTTTTTAAAGGTTAAAGCCGCTTCAGGTCTCCTCGAGGTGGTCCGCTCTGCAATTCCGCTTTTCGCGACCCACCTGAGCGGATTCCAGTTAAAATCAGATTTTTTGAGCTCTCTCCTCTTTTCTTTACGTTCCGTCGTCAGAGAGAGCCCTAGGGTACCGAGAGATTGCCGTGATTCCGAAACCTACACTGCCCCAGTTCTTTCCTTTCGGTCTTCTCTCTTCGAAAGTTGAGGTTACTTTTTCTCCTTAAAGAGTATACCCCTCCTCACTTCTATTGAATTTTATTCTTGTCCCCCCCCCGTTGTTGCGGTCCTCCAAGTGCCGTCCTGTTCCACTTTGCGTTGTTTTCCTTTTTTTAGTTGAAGGATGTTTTGACCTAATCCCCCTAACTTAGTCCTTTCCTGGCCCCGCCTATCCACAATCCCCTTCACCTCTGTGGTCGATAGCATCTGATTGGACCTGGTTGGCTCAGACCCCATCCACCTGTTGTTAAGGGCTTGAATTCGGTTTTTCAAATGTGTCTGGTGGGCCCACTCTTGATTGTAAACCTTTTCTACGATCCTTTTTCCGGTTCCGTACGTGTTTCGATCCGTTTTTTCGGGTGATTTAGTTTTTTTCTCGAATGCATAAATGAGTGTCTCGTATCCTTACTTCCCCCTTAGGCTTCCCCGCGAGCACTTCCCCGAAACAGTTCGCCTTTTTGATTTCTGCTTTCTACGAGGCCTCGTACACGAGGACGACAACCTGTAATTCCAATCCTTGCGCATTTATTCCCTTGTTGATTGTTGTTGCTTTTAGAGTCAATTTGTTTCTCCTTGTGCCGTTTCTGTGTCGCGTACCCTTGTTGTCAGGGTTCACCTCTTTTGTCCCCGTTTTCTGGTCTCCCCCACTTTTCGCCACATTTTTTGAAGTTTTTTCTCTTTTTTTTGTCGAGCAGTCTTTTTATCTACCGAGGGATGTTCGGTCACCTTTCCCTCCAGAAATCCCGTCGGCCACAAAGGATGCCACCGTAACATTTCTACCGGACCTCATTCCGTTTTTCCAGCCCACCGTTTGCAAGGACCGACCATTTTTTTTTCGCGATTTCCAAGGTCGGAGTAGAGTTTCATGATAGACCCCTCTTGCCGTGGTCCTCTCTGTTTGAATCTTGGCGGACACTCGGTCTCGTTCCCCGCTTCCTGTTCGCCCACGTCCTGAGAACTGTTTCCCCTATGCTATAGGTCCCCCTCTACAATCCCCTCGAATCCTACCCCCGGGCGTTTCCGGGCACCATCACCCCTGCAATCATCTAAGTGCGTGGGTCTTTTTCCCCGTTGCCGTGTTTTTCGACGCTCACCGGCACCTCCCTTCCTCTTTGGCGAGCCTTCCTATTTTTTCCTGACATGTAGTTCTTAGGCTTCCGTCTCTTCCCAGTCTTCTCGCCGCTGAGCGTACATCTGATTTCCTTCTGAGAGCTCTCGTCAGAACAGTTTTCTAGTTTCCGGTCTCTTATTGATGCGCTGTGCCGCGTGGCTGCTCACACAGAAGCCCCTTGCCCGCCGGCGTCTTGCCTCACTTTGGCCCGTCCCACCCCCCCCCAGTTTCGTGGTTTTTCCAGCCTGTTGCCCCGCCCCCTTTCTGACGTAACGTTCTTTGTGTTTTTTTCGTCGTGCGTTGACTAAAGAAGTCAACCTGAGAATTGAGCGTGTCCCCGCCCCCTTCAATCTCTTTCTGCAGGTGTGCATGCGGAATTTTCGACGTGACGTTTCCCTCTGCTCAACCCGAACACGTCGATATTCCTTGTTCAAGACATCTTGCTAATATGCCCCCTTTTTACGTCACTTTTGGGTCGCGTTCCATTGATTTATCTCTAGTTCCCCATCGGACTCCGATGCCGCTGATGCTGGCCTGGTTTTCCTGTTCCCCTTGGAAGCTTGTCTCGGTCTCCAGCTGTTTTTGATGAACAATCTCATGCGTTGAGCATCTTGATTTTTTTTTTCCTCATTGTTGAAGTAGGAGGATGTCATGACTCTTTTCGGTTGCTCCTTCCCCGCTCGGCCCGGTCTTTGTCTTCTCCCGCTTTCTTCCCCTGAGGCCGATCACAGGGACTTTTTTGTTGAGCGGTGTGAATCCCGCCTTCATCCTGGAGCCGTCAGTGACGTTCCCTGTGTTCGGCCCAATGTCTTTTCGCCGCCCGAAGTTTCCTTCCTGTTTCTCAGCTCGCTCGAATCAGTAACCCACAATTCGCTTTTTTTCACTCCTTTTCTGACTCATTTACTCGCTTCTTAGGCTTAAGTTTTTTTCTTGTTGCGGGTATTCCTATTTCGTCATCCCAGAAGGACTTCCCTCATCTGTCCCTGTTCGCGTCGAGGTCGGCGAGCCGGACCCTTTCCTCTCTCGGCCGGAGAAACTAATTGTTGTCCTCCACACTACCTCTCACCGGATTTGACCTTCTGGACTTTCTTTCTCTCGATTAAAACGTACTCTGACGAGAAAACGATCGCGCATCGTTTTCTTTGGCGGTGTCGGACGGTGCTGCCCTCTCTTCCTCTCCTGACGGTTTTTTTTGGTCTACCCTGATACCCCTCTCTTAGTCCACGATCCCTCCAGGAGATTCTTGTTGGCTCCCGTGATCTACTAATCGTTTTTCCCTCTTGTTTCATCCCCACCACTGATAGCGTTCCCCCGTGCTCCAGGCGTAATGGCTGCAAGTTTAATCAGAGCGGCTTCCCCGCCCCTTCTCCATCATCGGTCCTCCCCTTAAGTACGTCACAACGTTTTTTTTTTTTTTGCTGAGGAAGGCTAGTTCATATGGGGGCCTTCTATCGGAGTGTTTCTCTAATCTTGACTTTCATAACTACTGTCGTACTCCCAAACACTCCCCCTTTTTTCATCCTATACTGTTGTTTGAGGCTGTTTTCCGATGTCCCACGCGCACCCGCATCGCACAGAGGAGTTCTTTTCTGTCTTTGTGGCCGTCATGATGGAAAGAATTTGGTTTTCTTATCGGAGCCCTGGCCAAGAGTTCGGTGGATTGTCCCCCGTGGTTCCCAACAGCTCGGTGGTGCTTTTCGTTCTCCAGCTTCCTACCCAATTCTTGACCTTGCCAATTGACAATCACCGACTTTCTTCGAGCCGCATCTATGTAGAAGCTCAGCGTCTCGTCCTCCGGGACTCCCCTCTCAGGCTACTTTTCACCTTACCGGCCTAACCTTCGGGCATTTTTGTTCCTTTTAGTGCAGTACGTGCTTTCTGACTTCGCGCTGAACCTCAGCAGTCACTTCTCTTCATTCATGCGCTTTTTCCCCCGGAAACTACGTGTTTTGCTTTCCATCCACTGTATCAACGTTTGTCACTTTTGTACACCTTGGGGCCATTCCGGACTTTCGTTTTTTTGGATTGGGAAAAGAAGCCGAAGTGTCGTCCCTTTTCTCGACCAGTCTCCCCCCGCGTTTGTTTTTCTCTTGTGTTTCTATCTGAACTGCTGCGCCTACTTTTTTTTTTCCGCACTTTGGAGTTGGTGTACGTGCTTCCTGTTTCCCTAACTGCGTTGGTCCCTCTGATTGACACTTTTCTTTCTTGTTTTTTACTGATCGCCTGGTCTTTTTTTTTTTCTTTTTGTTTGTCTCTCCCTTTTTTCCCGCGTTGGGCCGGGCTTTTCTTCTTCTCGTCCCAGTCCGCCCTCATCCTGCTTTGTCGTTGTCGGATCGGACCTTTCGCGCTGGAGCCAAAGTCCCTTGTCGACCCTTTGTGTCTTTCCTTTGGGCGCACTGTTGCCCCGCCTTAACCCGATCCTTCCCTTTCCCGCTGCCTCACCGCAAGAGACCCACTTT
>Ga0179591_1242989_pt1 | contig 12320 bp, 13 predicted proteins | sample CZOMad2_1_08_16f_FD_182891 | JGI IMG/M metagenome (GOLD analysis project Ga0179591, IMG submission 182891) | Vadose zone soil fungal communities from Angelo Coast Range Reserve, California, USA - CZOMad2_1_08_16fungal (PacBio error correction) | ecosystem: Environmental > Terrestrial > Soil >... | reverse complement strand
CCCCCAACCTCGCGGGACATCGCGGCAGATGAAGATAGTTCCCCTTGTGCTTTTTCATGCTGCCTCCCCAGGCTCTTCCTTTACGGTTTCGCCAACGCACTCCAAACAACTATTCGCCCTCAGCCCGCCGAGACTCACCCCTCTTTCCCTGGCCTCCTCCCGTCCGCTCTACGGAGTGGACACTCTCAGTTAGACGAATATGTAGGCTGCTCCCGGCCCCTTTTCCCTTGCAGACTTTTTTCAGTGAGTGGTTTCTGGTCTTTAGTTTCCTGTTACTGCCCACAGTCCTGCTCCCCATCCAGCCTCTTCAGGCAAAGCTATAGGAAATCCCTCAGGAGCTTTCCCCTGGACGTCTGTGGTCTTCCCTATGCTCTTGAGCAGGCTGATGTGGCTCGAGTCTTGACTCTCGTTCTCCCTCAGGTAGCTCGCTGGGTTATTCTCTGGCTGGCACTTCTGCCACTTTCCTTTGGTTTTTTTTTGCAGCTTATTAGATCTTAAGTGCCCAGATAGTCAAGTCGTCGTCCTGTAGATACTGCTCACCTTTCCGACGTCCCTGTGCCGAATGATCCGGGGTTTGGGCGCGACCTGCGTCCTGATGTCTCCTGCTGATGATATTACTCCTTTTATGGGTCTAGCTAGCTCTTCTTCTTTGGTCCGCCTCAAGTCGAAGACGAAGTACGTTTGTCGGCGTTTTTCTTTTTCTTTTCGGTTTTGTGTTGGGGAGTGATTCCTGTCCCTAGATCATTTCTTTTTCTCCTTTTCGTCCGAACAACTTCCTTTTCCATGTTCTGGTTTTCTTTTAGCGCGGCCAATGATCTAATCACGATCACCGAGATGGAGCGACCTTCCCTCCCCCCCTTCCTCCTTCGCCATTCAGCCCTCCCTTTTATCTTTTCGCCGCCTCAGCCGCCTTTTAGCACCCGTCTCCTGGTGCGTTTCTTTTTAATGAAAATCGTTACCTCACGACGTGTTTTCAATGCTTTGGCCCACGCCCAGGATCCAACCATCCGTCTGCTTTCCAATTCGAGTTCCTTTTCTCTCATCACGTCGGGGACGGCCGCGCTGCCCGTCCGATTTCGGGAGATATGCTCGCAGCACTTCTCTCCTTTACTTCCTACCGTTGTCTCGTTGTTCAGTTCTCTTGTTTGATTGCTGATTCGCTTCATTGGAGGCGGTACAACATCGACGTCATACGATTCCGTTTCTTCTGCGCTCTGCTCGCGTTTGTTGCGCCTTTTGGTGGACGATCCTGTTTCGGGTTCTCCCACAGCTGACCCATACTTTTTTTCGTTCATTCCTAGTCCTTCGACCTCGTCCCTATCTCCCCAAACTCTAGAGGATGATGCTCGCGTTTCTGGTCGGTCTTCGAGGATTTTTTTTTTGTTGCCGTAGTGTCTTGAAGGCCTCCAGCCCCCCTTTCGTGTTGATGAGATATTTCCGAGAGTTTTCCAACCTCGATCGCTCTGCTGGACCATGTATTTAATCTTGATGCCGCCTTCTGGATTCGCCCCCCTTCTTCTCCCCCCCCCCCCACAACCCCCCTCCTGCCGCTTGAGCACTACCGACCCCTCCTTCGTTTTGCTTCCGACCAGTCTCTTGCGATCACCATCAGAATTCTCTTTAATCAGCCCCCTGCCATAGCCTTTCTCTCAAAACCCTTTTTCTTTGAACTTTTCTTCTCCGATTTTTGGGGGTTGCTTTTTACGCCAGATATACAGGCTAACCTGATCTTTACTATCGCGTCCCCTCCTCTTCCTCTCTCCTGTCCCCTCCTCTCCATTTTGAACTTTGCCCAGTTTGACCCCCAAATTCTCGCGCTCACATCTGTCGTAGCATGACTCCTCTTCCCGTCTTGCCCCTCAATTTTCTCCACTTCCTCCCCCCAAGATCCCGTGCTTCCCTGCTTGAGTTTTCTGCCCGCTTCTGTTTTTTTTTTCCAGTCCCGGAGGTTGGTTTTTGCATTCTCCATCACCGCCTCCCCTTGATTAAGTAGTCGGACACCACTGACCATGTCAGATCCTCGTGTAAGTTTTTTTCTTTTTTTCCCAATTAGTCCGTATAATTGTTTTCCCAGGCTTCGCTCTCTTTTTCGCCGTTCCCCAGAGGGTGATGCTCGTTAGGTTTTTTTTTTGTCGATGTTTGGTGTTGTTCGGTTGCTGCCTGTCCAACTTTGCAGACGATACTGGTGTATTGCAGAGAGTACTCGAGCACATGTCAGTTTCCAGCTTTCCCTCCCTACTTTAAAGCTATTTTTGGCGAGAAGTCATCTACAAGCCTATTTACTTGCTCTTAGGAAACGTATCCGTTTACCCCTTCCTACTTTGTGTCATTCTGCACTTTCCACTCTCGCCTTCTTTGTCTCTGGCAACGGAAGCCCACCGACAGAAGCTCTCCCCAAACTCCCCCCTCTCTTTCCTCATACCTCTGCGGCGCAGCATACGTTTGACACTGTTTTTCTTAGGCAAAACCACTCCCCCACCCCACGGACTCAGTGCCCACCCGTCCTCCCGGCCCGCTTCTCCCCCCTCTACCCAAGAAGAAACGCCACCCTTTTGACTGCCAAACTGACCTTCTTCCACAAAGATTTTTTTTAATTACAGAGACATGATTTCTGGAAAAGATTTTCCCCCCTTTTCACTCTCCCCCCCTGCCCGATTTGGCTCCCTTCTGCTATCCTCCAGCTTTCACTTATCTGAATTTCTACAGCCCTCCTCTTCCCTGCGGCGCTTCTGGCGCGTGCTGGATTCCCGACCCGACGGTACAGGGACGATCGGGTTGACGTCTTCGCTTGCTTCTTCGACTTCCCCCATCTTCACAAGGCCGACTGCGGGCTTTTTCTTATATCGTTTGAAACCGATTCTCCTTCTGATCAGACCTTTCCTTAAGTTTTAGGCGAGGCTCGTTGGGCAAATTTCTTCCTATCGGGCCATGCCTCCATTCTTCCCTTTCTCAGTCTCGACCACCAATCCCCGCCTGGCCTTCCGATCCGGCCGGCCTGTAGGTCGGCCGTTTCCCACCGAGCTGGGAGGAAGCTTTCTGGATTTCTCTTCTCTCGCCCCTCTCCTTCCCCCACTTTTTTCCGAGAGGTGCAAACCCGTGCTGATCTTCCCCACTTGACCGGACGGCGTCACTTCTTAGTCCTCTTTCTGATCTGAAAGTTACGACTAGATCACCCAATATTCCTACGAGCGGTTGTATTACCGATTTTATTTTTTTCCCTCTCCCCTCTCCTCCTAACTACGACATGCTTTCTTCCGTGCCGCTCCCTTTTTTTAAAATGACCTGCTAGTTGTTTTTATCACTCTAAACCACTGAATAATAGATTTCCCTCTTGTGTTTTCTCGTGCGCCCCCTGATTTTGCTCCCATGACCTACCCCATAGAACGGTTATTGATTTTCCCGCCGCCCCCCTCCAGCTTGTTATGGATCATCATTTCAGATTTGATCGGCCCCTGTTCATCAAGCCATCTTACAAGGATAAGGTCCTCAACCGAGAGATGGCTCCGCCTCTCCCCCGAACCTTCCCGGCCGTTGACGTGTTGGAAAAAGCGACCCGCCGTGTCCTTTCGGAGCACCTGAGGTCTTCCTGACCCTCTAGGACTAGGCCTTCCTCAGCCTTCGATACGCTTGCCTCCACTTTCCTTTCCTGCGAGGTCAAAGGAATTTTCACCCGAACTGATTGACCTGAGAGCCGGCAGATCGCTTATGCGGCTGTCACAAACATCTTCTTTAGCACGTTTAAAACCTATTGCCACTCTTCCTACTGCAGTGCCATCTCGCTGATGCGGCTATATTCCTTCCTCTAATTCGAGAACAGTTCTCTACCTTTGATATCTCTATTTTCTACATATTTTCGCGAGTTCTTTTTCGTCCAGTCTAGATGTCTCTTCCGGCTTCTCTTTCATTACGAGCTCTTCTTTCCAAGTTTGGGGAAAGGTGGTCTCTTTTCCTTTCGTAGGCCTGGGTTCCCCTCTTGTGATGTTTTCTCCCTGCCGAGACGAAGATGGTTTGAAGCACCGTCAAACCCGAAGACCGTCCCCAGCCTCTCCATTTTTTTCGGGCTTGACGGTCAGTGGCAATCCCAAGTAAAGTACTTTTTCAGATCATTCCAGTTTACGTCGAGCCAATGATTCCTCCTGGCACGGTCATCACCCCGTGTTCCGGAGCCCTTAGGCTGTCCCTCGGGCACGAAAGTCTCCCCCGTAGCCCGGCTTGGTCGCTCTCGTTCTATGCCGGGAGAATGAATGCAAGTCTCTGGGGAGGTGATTTGCTTCTTTTTGGCTTTTCCCTTGATTCAACTTTCCAGGATTTCAGAGGGGTTGGCCAGGAAAAAGATGTGGGTTGAGGAGGGCTTTCTGACCCTTTTCCCTTTCCGATCCTCAAGTAAGAGTCGATGCGAGTAGTAGTTGGTTATAGTTCCACTACTCCTGTCTTCTTTTTTCCCCCTATGGGGTAAGGATTTTTTCTTTTCGGCAGGCTTGGCCCAAGGGAGGCTGTGTGTTTTAGGTTCTTTTGATACCTGGTCTCGCTGTACGACCTCTATAGATTTCTCAAGGCCTCTGCGGGGGTTTTCGCTTTTTTTGTGCTCCCCTCGATCTGTCGGTTGAAGAAGTTGAAGGCCCAGTCTCCAGATGGCTCTTCATAAATTTTTGCCTCGCTTTCCTCTTTTCTTATAGGAATCTGACCCTCCCTCCCCCCCCCCCACCCCCCCACACCCCCTTGGGACCTTTTCTCACACGATCTCTCTTTCCGAACTTCGCCGCAGTTCGACTCTTTATCTCCCCGTGTCACGGGCCGGGCAAGGTGATGGTTTATCTTTTTTTTTCGCGATCTGGTTTTTTCCCGTGATGGGATCTTAGTTGTTCCCCCCAACTCCGTCCGGTTTCAGTCCCCGATATATTGCGGATATGACTTTCACCTCTTGGAACCGAGATTTTTACTGCCTCAGGAGAGCCTGGGTTACCGATTTGGTCTTTCGTCCGTAGCTGTCTCGTCTTCCCCTCTTCGTAAAGACCGGAGGTGTCGGCCCATGCACGTCGCCTCACGTGTTACAAGTGCTTGAGTCGAGGACCGCTCCCCCCCCCCCCCCCCCCCCCCCCCTTTTGGGTCGTTTAGGAAGTTAGAGTTGTGAAGTTGGACTTTTCTGCTGCTCGCCCCTTTTTTTTTGATTTTCACTGCTGTCCCCGATTCTTCTTTTGGTCTGGACGGTTCTCTTTTTGGGCGCTTTTTTTTCGTCCGGTGGAATGGCTTTCTGTGTTGTTTTTTGGGCTAGTTGGTTAGGATCATTTTCGAGGAGGCTCTGTTGGAACTGAGGACGGCTCCCCCTACGCCCCTGTTACTTTTCTTCTTATCCGCGATGAGTTATTCGGGTCTCCATTAGAGCCTTCTTGCTCGAGTTGGTGTCTGCCCCCAGTGGCGCAGTAAAGTCCTCCCTTTTCCTCTGAAGGGCAGCGAGGTTTCGCTCGTTTCAGTTCCCTTGGTGGAGGAAGCCGAGCCTCTTGCAGAAGCACTGAGTTTTCCCTGCTGTTTTTCCGGCGGCTCGTCAAATCGCGGGACGTGCGCTTTTTAAGTTGACCCGCTCCGGCCTGGTTGCTTCTCGCTGCCTGACAACTTGAAGTCGTCTTCTTACTGTTTTCCCCCTCCCAGCACCGACCGTACCACCACCAACAGCCTTCTTTTAGCAGCCCAGCCTAGCCTCCCCCCCATTTCGTCGGTTTTGCGCCTCAAGTCCTCTCGACCCGGTTTGAAACCCATCTTCTCGGAACCCTCTTTGGATCTGAGAAAGCACCTTTCGCTTTTGATATTCGGGCTTACTACCACTTCCTCGTCGAAGGCGAGGAGAATTCCCCCATCCCTCCTCGCCGCATCCTCTTCAGGAAATCCCCTTTTTTCACTTTTCAGGTCAGTGCCGTGGGAAGTTTTTTCTTGGATGTGCGACCAGTCGAGGCTGGCCGGGGACTAGACTTTGCCCCTCCCGCGCCCTTTCTCTTTCTTCTGGGTGATGTCCTGCCTGGGCAAATGCTGCCCTTTTTGGGCCATCGAATCTGATGAGATCGAGGTGATGCCACTATCGGTCCAGATAGTTAGCCCTGAGCTGCTTCACCTCTTCCCCCACTTTTTCAGCCCGTCGACTTGCCGAGGATTAATTTCCTTTTTTGGCCAGCACTCGGCTGTTTTTCGGGTGATGATAACTCTCTGATGTTGTGTCCGCTTTTCATCTCCCCCCGGGTTTTGTCTTTCCGCGAAGGTCACTGACAAGTCGGTGTCGGTAGTGCCGGTGCGGGGGTTTTTGTTTTTTTTTTTGTTGTCGGGGTGGGGAGTGATATACTTGTTGGAGATACCTTCTTCTTCGCACAGTCTTCCCTCCCCCCTTCCTCAGTTTTCGATCGATTTTCCCCTCCGATCGGACCTGATCTCATCCCAGATCACGGACTGATGGTCCGTAACGGCCGGCAGTACGTCGTCAGTTTCCCTCACATTATCTAGCTTAACCATCTTCGTTCTCCCTCAACCTCCCCTTTTTTTCGCTCGACGGTTCTTCTCTCACATACCCTTAGGACGTCCGAAGTTTTTTCAGCTGTTGGTATCACGAAAAGGTTCCCAGCCGAAGAGTCATTCACGGCTCTCCCCTCTCGCTTCTATCGCACTGCTTGGAAGACGCGATGCCGCCCCAGATTTCTCTCTCTTTTCTCCAGATGCCCGGTTAAGGCCAGAAATCTACTTCTTGTAATACTACTCCTTTTTTTTTTTTTTTTTTTTTTTTTGATCTGATGTGCTGTCCTCTGCTCGCAGAATATTGTCGGCTTTCCCTCAATTCTTCCCGGTTCTTTTGGCTTTTATACCGGTGATGATCGTTTCCCCCTCCCCCATTTCCCCCCCCCCCTCCTTGCTTTTTTCTTTCCCCGGTGTCATTGCAAGGCTTCTGGCTTCCGATCAGTCTTTTGTTCTCCAACAGGACACCATACGTCGTTTTTAAGAGGGTAAGGCGTCAAGACCGTCGAGCTCAACCCCCTTTTCTTTCTCGTGCTTCTCGTCGTCTTTTTCCCCTCCTGTCGCTATAACTTGAGTGCTTTTTTTTGTCGTTTATTTTTGTGGTCACGGGCCATCTCCGTGATCTTGGGTGTTTGTATTCTTTACTCTCTGTTTCCTTCCCCTCAACCTCTCCTGAGGACGTTTTTGTCGGACGACTGTCCCGAAGGAAGGAATATTTTGCCGTTTCCCCCCTGTGTATCCGACAACCGACTATTCTTCTGCACCTTCTTGTGACAGACAAGTCTCGAGCTTACGTCTTTCCCCCCCCCAGATCCTTAGCGTGTTCATCATTTCATTTTGTCCCCCTACCGGTTTAGCGCCCAACCAGGTCTTGACTCCTCTTCTTCATCCTTTCGCGTTCTGTTGAGTTATAAGGGTTGATGAAAGCAGTAGATCCCGGCGTTTTCTGCTCTGTTTGATCCCTGACGATCCTGATGCTTCTGAACCTCCCGCGACGGGAGCTTTTCCAAGTTCCCCCTTCCACCCTTCCTCGCAAGTCTCTTCCACGGTCTAGCCCCGTCAAGTCTCTTAATCTACTTTTGCAATTTTTTAATTTCTTTATTCCAACAAACTCGCCGGAGATTAACCGAGGTTTCTCTTTCTGGGCTTTTTTTTGGGGCTTCAGGGCGTGTGGCAGGTCCATTTGTTTTTTATATAGTTTTTACGAACGGGAATCGTCCCCGGTGAATGGTGTGGCGCTTATCTTCCCTTTCCTCTCCCTCCTTTTGTCCCTTTCCTTCTAGCGATTTCCTTGGAAGGAACGATGTTGCTTTCTGGCGGGCTGATGTTTCGATTGCTTTCTGGTTCTTTTTTTATCCGATCCTCTGCTCCTGTTTTGCCCGCGAGGTCCTAGCTGACCAGTCCTGAGCTTTTATCTGTAGTCTCTGTAACGCGTGGTTGTCCGAGGCCGCGACCAACTTCATCCTAGGATTTTGAAAACGTTTTTTTCTTCAGAAGAAGTTTTTTTCTAGACCGCGCTCCAATTTTCCGAGTAAACGTCTTTCCCCCTTCCCGTGCCACTGTCCAGCCACGCTCTTCCCGTCCACGCCCATATAGTTCTGCAATCCATCATACGACTTCTACACGGAGCCTTCCCTTGTACGGCTTCCTCAGGTGACCACCCACCGAAGAATACGGACTTGATCGACCCCTTCCCCCCTTCCCCTTACGCCACCCCTTTCTGGCCATTAACCTGTCCCTCCCCCAATAGAGACCCCGTCCAGAAGGACCCAGCTCCACGATATGGAACGTTCGCGGTCACCGATAGCCCCCGAGCCCTGGGCGTAACAGGCCCCCTTCTCGCGTCCCGCTTCACAACCGCTCATAATTTTCGCACGGAACATTCGACTCTACTCTCCCCTCCTGCCTCGGCTTTTATCGTTCTTGGATGCAGACCCGCCGGTCCTGACGATCGTTTTCCTTTCTACGACGTGAGATCCTTCCTTACTAATCTACACAGGCGCCGGCCTTCTGAGATGACTCTCGTTCTTCCCCTACGATGCCTTGATACCGCCGAGAGCGCCGTGATTTTCAGGCTTTTTTGTTTTTGTCACTTCGTTTATCTTGCCACTTGCCGCCAGATGACTCTTCCTCCTGCCCTCTCCCCCCTTTCCGTCCCCCGCAAGTTGCCCCTGGATCATCCCTCTGGTCTTTCTTTTCGCAGGCGTTCGTCCACCTATCTTTACCTCCCCTTTTTTTCGTCGGGCCCTCTTTCCGATCTGCCCCTATACCCCAGTACAAGTGCTATCTGCAATGCTTGACTGTTTTTTAAACGGTTCGACCAACTGTACGAGCTCGAGAAAGGCTTCTTGAGATCCCTCCTTCGCTCTTTTCAGTACGATAGATCTAAGCGATCCTCCATGCTCCTCCCTACTGGCCCGTTTCTCTATTTTACATTCGGAAGCAAGAAACGCATGAACTGCTCCTTTCATTCCTCTTTTTCCCCTCTTCCCCCTACTACTGCAATCGTCCTCTTTCCTCCGCAGAGCACTAGGTGGCGAGCTCCGACCGGGGGCGTTTTCTGCCACACTTGTCGGACCCACCACGTACAAATCTGGCACTATTGAAGATCGTTCTTATTCTCCCTCACCCTTCCCATTTCCTTCTTCTGTCGACCCCCCAGGAGAACCCCTTTTGCCGATCTCCTCTTTTTTACGTCCGTGTTCGCAGTTTCAGCCGTGCGAGTTTTCGACTTACCCCCCCCCAGCTTTTCCGCCCCTTCCTATCCTCTCTGGATCTGAAGTACCACGCGCACTGAGTCCTCTCCCCTCCCCGTTGAGGTCACCACAGGACATCCAAGAATTCCCCCTGGTTACCTCCGATCCTTCGATCTGCTGAGGGTCGGGCGATCCACCTTTCGTCGTCCGACGCATCAAGATGAAGCTCTCACTCCATGTCACTTCCCAGAACCCTCTCGCCGCCTCTCTTGCCCTCTCCTTCGTAGAACAGCGAGAGACCTCGTTTATTCTTCTTCGTCACCCGTTGGTTGTTTTTTTTTTCCCCACCAAGACTCCATATTCGCTGTTCGTAAGGCGGGCTTTGCAATTATCTGATATCTTGAGATACGGGTGCTTTGGTTTCCATTTGCTACTTTGTTTTCCTTTTTTTTAGTCGTAGACCGGAGAGGACGACTATTTTTTGGCGTACCCCCTTTCAGCCTCCTAGAGCATTATCTTTCCCTGTTCCTTTCCTGGTGTGCTTTCCCTGGACGCAGCCCCCCCCCCCCCCCCCCCCATCTTTCCTCTTTGTCCCCTCGCCTCGGATCTGACGGCTCAGCAAGATGAGCCTATGAAGGCCCGTCTTCCCTCCCGGTTACGGGCCCTCGCTTTTTCGGTTTTTGACCCCGACCGGAAACTTTGTACGTTAGAGTCTCAGCGGTCGCTTTCTCCTTTGCGACTTTTCTCCCCCCCTTGCCTGGGATGGTGTATTGCTCTTTTGGTTTGTGCCGGGAGAATCCCCCCGTTCCATTATGGTCGTGTGGTGTTTCAGCCCAACTCTGTCTTTTAGCGGGCAGGGAGACGCCACTTTTCTTCCTTCGCAGATCGGCTTCCTTCGGACGACACAGCGTCAGATCTCGCGTAGGTCGTTTTCTGTGCAACAATCGTAAGGTCATGTCATCTTCGCTGGGGTCGTAGGACGCCTCTGGTGTCACCGGTCTTTGTAGTCTCTTTCGTGATCATTGTATCCTGACGATATAGACGTTCCAATAATGAAGTGTTTGCGATGATCCTCTTTTTTTCCGGTCGCGAGCTCTTCGGTCCCGTTGGTCCTCTTTGCCGGCACAGTCTTCTGGACGATCCGCCACGGTGTGAAATAGATGAGCTTGCATTTTCTGCTCTTTGCGACGACCCCCTTTCTGTTCTTACCAGCTCCTTTCCCCTCGTCAGCTTTACCGAGGATCTCCTTGATCTCCATTTACTTGTTTGCCGGTCCTTGTGTGGAGACGGCGCGCAAGGTATCTTGTTCCCTTCATTCCTCTCCGGTTGCCACCAACTCCGTGCTGAGCCCTTGCTCTTCTATTGCGGATTCCTCCCTTTCATCGTCTTTTTAAAGAGATGCCTCTCAAACTGCCCTGTACGCTCTTTGGCCTGCCTGGGTAGTCGACATGGCTCGCGCTAGCCCGCTGCAACCTCTCTCTTTACCCTGTTGTTCCCTTCTCCAGCACGAGCAAGCCTCCGACTCAAGTTGCGTTTCAGGGATTTTTCTCTGTATGCGCAGGTTTGTTTGCTGTCCCCTTTCTCGTGTCCTTTTGGGCTCCTTTCCTTTTTGGCTCGTCGGACTGGTTCCGACTCTTCAAAAGATCTCGATGGCGATGGTTTTTGCTGATTTTTTTTTCGTGGGTCCCAGTGGCGGAAGCCGGGGTTTCGTCCCTTTTGTTTTGCGAGGTTGTTCTTTTCTCCTTTCGTCCCTTTCCCTGCTGGTCTTGGACACCTGATCGTTCGCGTTGCTCCCTTAGTCGGCGCGATGAGGGATGAGGCACTGCTGTTTTTCGAGCTCTATTTTGCTCTTTTCCTCCTTCCAGTCTCCTTTTTCCCGCGGCCATGGCGCGCGGGCGTCGTCTCGGTTCTTTCGGTAGTCTTTTTTTGCCGCAAGATTTTACTGTTACCTTCGCTTGTCTTGCGAGGATAGTCCCCCCAAGATTCCGGGAACGCTAGATGCTTGCTGTGCTTTGTTTCCCGCCGTACTCGCGCCGCACAGGATTCGTTTTGGGTACTGGTTCTCAGCCAACTCCACCCACATTTTTTTCTCCTGATGAGAAGTCCAAACATCTTGCTTCCCCTTCGCCCCTCGCTCTACTTCAGGTGCCCCCCCTTTCCGAAGGACGATTTTTTAGATTAATGACCTGAAGAGTATTTTTCAAAGTTCGTGGTCTTAAAAATTCCCTTTTCCCTCCTGACGTCTTTTTTCTCCTCCCCCTCCTCCTGCGCACCCCACCCCCCCCTAGCCAATCGGGCAATTTCTCCATCTTGTGACGCCCGCGTTTTTTTTTGACTGACTGGAATCGTCAGGGGATTGGTCCCTTTTTACCTTCTCTTCTCCGGGGCTCCGCCGGGGCCCGCGAAGGGCGAGTCTTTTGTTTGCCCGTGCATTGGGCCTTTGAATTGGGCTGGGTCCTCGAACTTTCCATGAGATAGCTTTTGCTTCCCTCTCTTTCACTGCTCGTTTTTATATATGCTTAAGCTGAACCACAGCCCGCTCTTTATGCCTCTTCATTCCACTATCGGTTCGCTCGTCGTCTTCTGTGTTTCCTTAAGATGCTGATGTGTTTGGTGACAGCGTAGATCTTCTGGTACTTTTCTCTCCTTTCCTTTTTTTCAGATTTCAGTTTTCCGGTCTTCGGGTGACGCGCTTTGCGGTGTGGGGTTTTGTCGCGAGATACCCTCCCTCGTCCTTTTGAGGTAGACTACCAAAGTCATACTTCTCAGTCTTTTTCCTCCCCGCTTCCCTTGACCTGATTTCATCACGCGGCAAGTCTCTTTTTTTTAACGAGCACGGCCCTTCTTTCCTCCAAGCCACTGCCTTTTTTCTGCCCCCTCAGTTGATTATCCCCGATAGAGGTTTTGAGCCTCGACGTTCCGACATTACCCCCTCGTCAACTCCCCTCCCCGTAGTTTTTAAAGCTTTTTTTTTTTCAATACACATTTTTAGGGGGGGGGTCCCCAGTAATGCTCCTTAAACCTTATTTAACTCGAGGACGATCACGCCGGTGCTTGTTGACCGTTTGTTCAAGGCAGGTTTCGGGACGCATAAAAACCGATTTCTCCTTTCCCCTCCCCCAGCACCCCCCT
>Ga0179591_1232243_pt1 | contig 12320 bp, 10 predicted proteins | sample CZOMad2_1_08_16f_FD_182891 | JGI IMG/M metagenome (GOLD analysis project Ga0179591, IMG submission 182891) | Vadose zone soil fungal communities from Angelo Coast Range Reserve, California, USA - CZOMad2_1_08_16fungal (PacBio error correction) | ecosystem: Environmental > Terrestrial > Soil >... | reverse complement strand
AATATGCGTCTCCCGTGAGACGATAGTAGACTCTGGTGACCATCTACGGTGATAGAAATTACGTACCCCTCCCCTCCCCTTCCCGCTTTGAATCAACTATGTCTCTTTAAGTGCGGGCATAGTAGATGCTTTCCCGCCCGCCTTCTCAATAATGCGTGCCTTTCCTACGTTTCGCCTCGTATCCGCTCTTCGCTGGATGGAGGCTCAACCCTCTTTCAGAACATTGCCTTTTCTATACTATAATCTGCCTTCCAGGTCCTGCAGCCGGAAAAACTGTGTCATTCCTCCTTGGCCGCCCTTTTTTCCCCGCGAGTCTTCACGACTTCCTTTCGCGTCACTGGCGCTGAGCCCCAGCCCTGTCCGTCTAGTCAACTGTTTGCGTTTCTTGAAGTCCTTCGGGCACCCCACTCCTTGTGCCCCCACCTCCCTTTTCCGTTTTTCTGGCTCGCTGCGATGGTCTGTTTGTCCTACCTTCCAGGCGTCAACAGTGGTGATATTCCTGCAGATAGCAATTATTCTCTTCTGAGTTGAGCCATTTAACTCGCGTTATCCACGGTTCGAGCCTTCATTCCTTTCTCCATTTCCCCTTCCTTCGATGTGTGCTCCCGCCCTGGCTTCAGGCGACCTTGCTCCTCAATGAGGTGCAGGTGAAGGCTTTTCTTCCCTCCGTCTCTACGACCGTACATGCCCTATTCGGCATTTCCCCCCGGGCCTTCCTCTTTTTCGCGTCCCTTATTAATTCGTAGGATCTTTAGAGAGAGAGAGCCCTTTCCCAGGCCAAAACGGGCCCTCATCATTCAAAGGCGACTCTGCTCTTTTAGGGCGAGCTCCCTCCGGGATCAGTCACGTCCCTCCCCTTTTTTAGTTTATGCTTTTTTTCGAATGGAGACCAAGACCTACCCTTCTACGTTCACCGCCGTCGCAGTGGGTTCTCATTGGTGAATTCCCACTATTCAACGTGTCCCCTTTACCTCCTGGGCGGCTCTCGGTTCCCGCGATGACATTTTCCCGAGGTAAGGTTCGCTGCTCTTCAAGTGCGTCACCTCCCATTTCTGCCACCTCGTTTCTTCGTGCCCCCTATTCTGCCTGGAGTCTTTGGCGCTTTGATCTTTCCCCCTGCCCCGGCTTGGCGATTGTATTCCCTTGTCCGCTCTATCGGGCGCTCGAACCTCTTTGTGCCCCTCTTCGGGGATGTTCCCGTCCCTCAAGCTCTCCTACGCGTCCAGCCCTTTTACACGTTGCCTATGTTTAGCTGATGTCCCCCTTCAAGCAGGTTGCTCCCTCTTGTCTGAGGGGCGGCCCTGCTGCCTTTTTGACCATGGATGTTCCGGCGTCAAGCAGTTACTGCATTCTTTTACGATGCGAAACCGGAACTGCATTTCCGCTGCCTGAGCCTTTACTTACAGGCTTTCCATTCTCTTTTCAAAAGCACCTGAGAATTCTCCCTGCACGCCAGCCTCTGATCGACCCCCTCCGATAGAGCGGTTTTTTTTGGTTCCGCGGAAAATAGCTGCGGATTTCTCTTTTGTGCATCTGCTATCTCAGTTTTGTTCACATCGGTTCGTTTTTTTTTTTTCTAGTGATTCCCTTCTTGTCGAAATTGTTGGTCGAGACACCGCACGCGTTCCATTTGATTTGACTTTTAATGGTGCCTTCTTTTCTGACCATAGCTGGTTTGGTGATAGGGGTCGGTTCATGTTTTTTTTTTTTTTTTTTTTTTTGTTTTTTTTTTTTTTTTTTTTTTTTCTTTTTTTTTTTTTTTTTTTTGTTTTGTTTTTTTTTTTTTTTTTTTTTTTTTTTTCCACTTTTTTTTTTTTTTTTTTTTTTGAACCTCCCTGTACCCCTGAGCAACGACAGTTCCTGAGTGCCCATTATCCCTGCGCGAGAATTTTCTCTCCTTCCCCCTCTTTAAATGCTCTCCACAGTTGTACGTACGATCTCGTTGCGTGGCAAAATTTATTGGGTTGTCCTTTTCTTTTTAAGGTCCGCCTGCGATGCCACCCCAGCAAGCAGAACCCCCCTGGGATATCAGCACCTTTTTCTCCCCGCTATGCTTGAACCCTCGGGGCTAGCTCGAGACAAGCTCAGCCCGCCTCCTCTTAGAATGCGCTGTCCACCTCCCTTCCGTATCCGAAGGGTTTCTACTTCGCCTCTGCAGAGAAGCTCGCCTTTTTAGACGTAGATATGCCCCCAATCTTTGCCCTAGTTGAGCCCGGCCCCCCCCCCCCCCCCCACCCCCCCCTCCCAAAACACCAACAGGATACTGTCCACATCAGTAATGTTTCAGGTTTTTTTTGCCGGGTGCGTCTCATTGGACTCATGCGTGTTTACAAATAGGTCTTTCCTTCCTTTTTTGTTGAGAGAGTTAACCTGCCACGAAATAGAGCCTCGCTCGGCCTTCCCTACGGATCGTTCGGAAAACTCTGTGTGGACAATGATGGCTCTTCTGTCTGGACTTCGTTCGCAGCCACCCTGCTGATCTCTCTAACTCTTATGCCTGTCGAGTCGCCTTTTTCTTAGGTTTGAAGCGAGGCCATTTCTCATCGTGCCTCTCCCTAGCCCCTGGTATTGCCTAGCAGGCGTTAAAAAGCCACGAAGAATCACTCCTGGTTCTTGCATCGCCTTAGCTGTGTGTTTGCATCGTTTAGTTTTCTAACACGAAGCCCCACCCTTGTTCAGCCTGATATTAAATTTGGCTCCCGGTGTGAACGGGTAGCTTGCATCCCTCTTGCTTTCTCTCAAGCATGTTTTTTGCTCGTTCGCTTTCGTTGTTGTTCTTTCTGTCTCTTTTCGTTCATACCACAAGATCCCGTAGCTCCCGCGTGCCCCAAGCCTCTTTCCCCTGCACGCTTTACTCGTTTTATTTTAGAACATCCCAAGTTTTTTGGTGCGCCACCCCACTTCTGTGGGCTCTTCTGAACCATTCTCTATTCCCCCCAAAGAATCTCTTCCCAGCCCAACGCCACTCCCCTTTCGCAGTCGTTATTCCTTTTTTCGTCTTTGACCCGCTCCCGTCCCTAGCTTACGCTCTGGGGTCCTTTTTTGGCCCGAACTCAACAGTACGTCGCAACAGATGAAGTTTTTGGTTTTGCCAACTCTTTAAGTTCGCCGTTCAAACCTGCCCCCTTATTTGCGCTTTCAGATTAGGCTAATGAGTTCCTTGACTTCCATCCTTACGGTTTCCCTTCACCTTCTATCCTTTGTGCTTGGGCCTGTCCTCGTACAGCGCCCCCCCCAAAACGAGCCAGAACACGGCTGGATTTCAATGGGGCACATCAGCGTCCCAGGTATCAACGTGCCCGCTTTCTCTCTCTTGGGTTTACCTCTCGCTTGGGTCTTTTCTCAACATCCGCTTTTTTAACAGCGTTTTTCCTAAAGTCGACCTCTCTTTCTCGGAACCGTGGACCCTCTCTTTGCATCGACGGCCCTTTATTTCGAGTCCCGGCCTCCCCCCCCTTTCGGCGACTTTGCAAAGCGAGGCCGCGGATCCTTTCCCCCCACTCTGGGCAGGCGACTGGTAACGATGATTCGAGCGTTTCGCCATCCCGCACGGTTTCTTTCGGACCCGTAGTCCTCCCAAGTTGCCGTCCGCGTTCCCTTCCGGTACGATGGCGCGTACCCCGGGGAAGCACTTTTCCTGTTCGGACTTCCTTTTGTCTGTCTCCTGACAAAGAGATGTTGCAAGTCGGCCGTGTTGGACGCTGCCGCCGAGCCGTTCCCTACTCAGAGTTCGTTTTTTTCTTTTTGTTCTTCTTCGGTTCGGCACGTTTGTGTTTTGTTGAAGAACTGTCTGCGCTCCGAATATTTTCTGACCTCTGGAAACGCCCCGGTCTCGTCGTGTTTATCCGACTTTTCCTTTGGGAAGTGCTCTCTTACGAGTTTACCGGTCTTTTTTATCGATGCTTTTCATCTCCGTCACCGGACCTCCTTTTTCGTATCTACTCAGCCTTTCGTAGCTCAAAACGCCTTTTCTTGGCCTAACGAGTCCACAAACTGGCCTCTCCGCGGGTCAACTTGAGTTTTTTGCATTGTATCCTGAATGCCCCCCTCTTCTAGGTTACCCGGTTTTCCCACGGAAACGTCATATGTCTCTCCATCTTCGTTCGATTGATTTTGTTTGCCAAACTGACCATTCAGGTTGTTGTACTCGCTATGTTTTTCTGACCCCTTTTCTCGAACTCTCCTCCCGTGGGTGATCGCATTGCACGATGGAGGCCGCCTGGTAGGTTGACGACCTTCCTAGCTTAGAACCAATTCCGGTTTGCCAACCCTGCTTCTTTGCCCCTCGGCACGGACTTCGTATGAGATCTTTCCTCTGCGCGGTGCTTATTCTGTCCCCCCCCCTTTTCTCAGTCACTTCGAGAAGGGCCCCCTCTTCGTATCATTTCTTTTTTTTCCTTTTGAGCGCCGGCGCTGCCTGAGCCCGAGCGACGTCGCGTCGCAATAGGAGCGCCACGATGAGCCCATTCTCTCCCCGAGGAGAGTGATGTCCGCTCCTATCTAATTAAGCGCTCCTGTCTACTGGGCTTGTTTATCTTTCTGACCGTCACTCTCTTCTCTCCGTTTGTTTTCTTCGACTGGATCTACTTGCCGCCAGGAGATTCTTAGTCCTTCTTCCAATTACGGGATCAGCTCTTTCTCTCAGTCCATCGCGTCTTCTGTGCATAAAAGGCCTCTGCTCTTTAGTAGCCCCCCCCCTTTCATCGTTTTTGTCCCGCGCGTAAAGAATGGGATGCCCTTTTCCGCTCCCTGACGAGGTCCGCTGCTTTTACTGGATGCGAACGATGTTTATCCCAAAGCAGACGCGCAGAGTCGTATCTTTTCTTCCCGTGTTGTTCCTTTTTAAGTGCCATCTTCAAAGGTTGAAGCCGCGGGTGCTATCCCTTTTCTGAATGTGAAGCAGTGGCTGAGCGTAACCGTTTCCGCTTGCTATCACTGAATTGAAAATACGATTTAGTAGTCTTCTTGCACTAGTTTGAACCCAAAATAATTGGGATTTGTGAGACCCAAGTAGGGAGGAAAGGAATTGCTTGTCTGTGGACCAGAGTCAATGAGTTCGTGTCACCAGGTGCCGGACAATGATTCTGTGTGTCATCCCCCCTCCCCCAACCCCCCACCCCACACCCCCCCCCCCCCCCACCCCCCCCCCCCCCCCCCCCCCCCCCCCCCCCCCCCCACCCCCCCCCCCCCCCCCCCCACCCCCCCCCCCCCCCCCCCCCCCCCCCCCCAAACCCCCACCCCCCCACCCCCCCCCTCCCCCCCCCCCCCCCCCCCCCCCCCCCCCCTCCCTCCCCCCCCCCCCCCCCCCCCCCCTCCCTTCCTCCCCCCCCCCCCCCACCCCCCCCCCCCCCCCCCTCCCCCCCCCCCCCCCCCCCCCCCCCCCCCCCCCCCCCCCCCCCCATTTCGTTCTCCTTTGTGCGCCCATAATTTTCGCTGAGACCCCGGGTCGAGTATGGAGGTTCTGCTCGCTCCTGCGCAAGTTATTGGTTAGGGTGTTCATGCGCCCGCGCGGCCTCGTATATCTTTCCCCTCACGAGTTTGTACGGTTTTATCTTCCCTCCTCCCAGCCTAAGAACCTTACCCTCCCCCGTTCCATTCACCAGGGCCGTGTTGGAAAACGAGCCGCGATGTGCAGTAAGTTCGGACTGGGAGGAGCTGGTTTGAGCATTGCACCACGCAAACTTCCCCCGTGCATCGTTCATTCTGTCCCCCTTTTTCCTCTGCGATTGCTTTGTCAGGAATTGCGATCAGAGAACTCTGGCTTTTCGATCCCCCCCTTGCTCCTTGAGTCGTCCCAACGTTAGATTTCGACGTTCTCTTTTGTCCCCTCATACAGCGATCGGTCAAGACCTGAAGGTTTCATCAGGGTCTCGCATCTTGTCGGATTGGGCCCCTTCCGTAAGCGGTTGACGGGCCCCGCTCTGGCAATCCTTTGTAGGTTTTCACGACTTCGTCACCTGTGACGATCCGATTTGCAAGTCCACAGCTTCTCCAGCTTTTGCGTTTGATCCAGTTTTGGGATTGGAATGCGAAACGTCCTACTTCAGTTCGTCGTCTCTTTTTAGCTTTGCCCCTTGTTTTTCCCCGCTCCTTAGCGGGCGCCCTTCTTCCGATGGGCCCTCACGCTGAGGAGTTGACCCACCTTTAGACTCTTAAGAGCAGCGTCACTTTTCTATGGGACCCCTCTCGTTCCTTCTAGGGTCATCTGGTCGGAGTATTCTGTTTGATCAGAGTTGCCTGTGTGCAAGCACAAGAGGTTTCCTCTGGCATCCCCCCCCTTCCTTTTCTTACCCTTCCGTTCCTGATCTGGCCATTAGGGCGACGTAAAGGTGCTTGCGACTTATTTTTCCCTCCAAGGCATTGACGCGGTGGCACCCCCCCTCAGACTTTATCGACCCCATCCTTCAGATTCCTTTAAGAGGTCTTCAATTTACGAGTAACCTCTCGACGTGGCCCTCGTTTGTTTCAGTTGTTTTTTTTCCATTCTTTTGGGAACACTTGAGGGGCTCGTGTTTCGGGAGACCGACTGGCGTTCACTTTTCTTTGGTTTGCACCTACTTCCCCCCTTTCTTTGAAGTCTTGCATTTTTCTCTCTAATTAACGTCGTGGTGGCTGGGTCCTGTCCTGGAGCGCATTTCTTTCCGACAAAGCCCTTCAGCGACATTTATTACAACGCGCGCTAGTCGGTCACTTCTTGTAGCTAATGGAGATGGCCTCCCCGTCCCTTTCGCTGAACCAACTGGACTTTTTTATTGGTCGTTCAAAATCGAGGGGCTTCTTTTTGTTACTCCTTCGTCTCGAAGCCCTTGCCGCTCCAGCATCTCCTCCCTACGTACTGCTGGATCTTTCCTTTAGCTCCTTCACGCCTGCTCCTTCCACCCCGTTGCTTCGTTCGATGACAAAAGCTCATGCAGCTTTCCCTCTCCTCCCTTAAAACATGCCCCTCCCTGCTTCCCGTTGCCCTCCCTTAGCACTCTCATCGGCTCTATCTTCCGCAGGGATGGGTGCGTTGTTTCGGATCTGGCCCATATCCGTCTCCCCTCCTTGCATCCTTTCTCCACATGCCCTCCGCTGTTCGTTTTTAAACAAGTGCGGATGGTGATTATCCTGGCCGCTAGGCCTGTTTTCCACCGGCATGGTACTTTTCTACCCTTTTGAGAGTCGATTACCATTGCCTTGTTCCCCCGCGCATCTGGTTCCGAGTATACTTACCCTTTCCTTTTTCCTTCACCTCCTTCCTGCTGCTTGTTTCCCCTCCCTGAGCCTCCTCGCGGCCCTTTTTGATGTCTCTCTCACCTAAACCTGCGCGCTGCCAGCTTTCTTCGTGCCAGTGGCTCCTCTTTTTCTTTCGGGGGTTTAAGTGCATGCTAGTTTTGGTGCTTTTCTTTAACATTCCTCCTTTTTTCTTTTCTTTCCCCACCGACTGATGGAGAACCCCTGCACTCTATCCCTCCTGTTCTATTCTTCTCTTGCGGGTTCCCTCGTCTTGTATCATTCCCCCGACGCGATTAACCCCGCCTCCATCGTGTACGTCATTGACCCCATCTGTGCGGCTTCCGGGAGTTCCCTCTTGTTCTATATCCATTCTTTCTTGCTGCCTGGATCCTATTGTCGTTTTCCCTCTTTAGTCTGTCGTTCGCTCCTTTTTTCCGTCACTTTTCCCCGACACTTTCCTCTCTTTTCCAGCATCTCTCTTTCTGAACCTCCTCCCGCGTGAAGGCCTCTTCCATCCAATGGCCGCGTTGTTGTTCTTTCCTCATCCAAGTTACATCCTTGTCTTCTCGAAACCCACCCCTGCCATTTTTTTCAAGCCTGAGAGCAGTTAAATTCCCTCCCCGTGCGTAAGGTATCGCAACTTTCTGTTACTCTATTTACCGCGTCCAGTCTCATCTCTTGATTCTTCTTTGTTTTCTCCTGTGAACTCCCCACCATCCCCCTCTCCTCTGCGATCTTCAATTCGACGTTAAACGGTCTGCTTTCCTTTCTTGGGTCTCTAAACTTGCGTCGGTTCAATGGCAATCCATGGAGGCGCTGAATTACCCTGCTTCCTTTTCGGACCTCCCTTTTCAACGCACGCTGCCCCCCCCAGGCCCACTCCCCCTCCTCTTCTCAAACTTTCCTTTCCCTGAGGAGCACTTCCCTTCCTTCCCCTTTATTCCCCTTTCCGTTTCTTTGTTGACGCGAATAGACTTTTCAGTATTGATTTTACCAATTAAATCCTGGCGATAGCCCTTCCTCCTCCCTTGCCTTCTAGTGATCTTCCACTCAGATACAATAGCATAGCAGTTCCCCCTTTCTCCTATCGTATGTTCGGCGTTGCTTCCTTTTCTCTCGATGCTCTCGCTGTATTGCCATATTGCCTTCGACGATTCTATCTGTTTCGAGTCTGATTCTTTTTTCCATGCAGGAATAGCGGTCCCTGTCTCTCCGCAAAGTACCGATTTAGTGCACGTTTTTTTCTCGGACCTCTGTCCTCTTGTCCCCCACTGATTAAGCCATTCTCCCTTTTTTTCGTATCTTCTGTATTTATTGGTCTCCCCTAGAAACCTCTCTCTTTCGCTTTAAAGGGCACCGCTGGCGTTTCTTCGAGCTCTCGCACCTCTCCCTATCATTCCCGTCGCCCCTTTTGCGCGGAGGAGACTCCACGTTCCGTTTCGCAACTGCTAGAATAGATCCGCTATATCTCCCTTTTCCCTCAGGCAATGTGAGAGTCTTTCTTTTTCTTCGGCATTTTTTTTTATTTTTTACGGCGTTTAACAGTTTCTGAAGCGTTTGACTTACAGTCCTTTTTTACCCACAAGGTATGATCATTAGTTCGCTGTCTCTCCGGGAACCCTTACGCCCTCCTCCTTGGACCTTTTTAGCGTCTTGCTTGGCCTCGAGACGTGCCCTATTCCCGTCGGCCAGTCAATGGGGCCGTACTCTGCTAATGACTTGCCCCTGTCTCATTTCTCTCCCCCTTTGGTAAACGCGACCCTTTATTTCTTTCTCCCCCTCCCCTTCGACAGTTGTCTTTTTAGGTTTTACGGCACACCGCACTGCTTTTGGGTTTTCTTGTTGACTCTCCCCCCCACAGTTCGCGAACTAGACTTTTCCCGGGATCGGTGATCTCCAGCGGCCGCTCTTCTCTGTTATAATCCCCTTGCTGGATCTCAAATAACCTTTTGCGATTGCCGTTTCTGGTGCCCCCCTGGAACCCCCCGTCGTCTGAGCTCACTCCTTTCTTAGCATGCTGTCACAATAGATACACCATTCATCCTCGTCAATCGGAGGATCGTTTCTTCCACTATGTAGCTACCCTTCTCTATTACTGCTCGCCTATCGCTTCGTAGTCGAGTTGCTCATTCTCCTCGAACTACGAAGAATCCAGTCTTTTCTTGTCTTCGATGTAAGGATAAGCTATGGCCTCCCTACCTTTTCCCCTCTTTCTAAGAGTCATCTTTTGCTCCTGCCTGTCTTTCAGCCATAGCTCTTTTATCTCCGTGTTCTAGACAGATCGTGATCGCAGTTTTCCTATAGTCGCTCGCTCCTAGTAAGGAGACCTTTCTATCCCGTACACCTGTTTAAAGTACACTACTCTGATCCTCGTCTCCGATAATGCGCCTTCCCGGCGTAATATGCCGCCGCCGGGCTCTCCAGTGAGTATCTTAGGTCCTGCTTTTGCTTTACTTTTATGCCTGCCCAGAGCCAGACACCTTGCCCCTCTAAGAGGAGCATTATCTAGTACTCGTTTTTGCAAGGCTTCGGCACTTGAATGCCGAATGTGTTGATATCGGTTCACCTCTCAGTCGGAAGGAGGTAGCTAGCACTCCACCATACTTCAAACTTTCTTCTCTTTCGCGAAACAGAGACTTCTTCCGCATATCCCCCCCCCATTCTTTTGTCCTTCCGGTTTTTTCTCATTTTTCGCGCGATGTCTTGTTTTTAAGTTTCCAGGTTGTGCACCTGGTGATAGCAGACTTCCACTTTTGAGTGTGCATATTAGTCTCCGAGCGTTTCCCCTTTCCCCTTCTCTTCTACGGCCACTTTTCCTCTTCCACGTGTCCGATCCTGCTATTTCTCCGAATGCGTTTAAGTTGGGAGCTCCCTGTGACTATGCCGCAATGATTTTATTGTTTTAAAGCGTACCCTTCCGAAAGTCTCCTCAGTACCGGCCTCCTTCCTTTTCACTTTACACCATGGCCAAGTGGATTAAATGAGCGTAGATTGCAGCCCCTTTTAGGATAGTGAGGAGCCGTGCCCGCTCCACGTTTTCCCCCCCCAATCAAATGAAATCCTCCTAATCCCTCCCCAAAGGGCTCGAGGTTTTTGTATTCAGGAATTTTTTCGAACGCATCGGTCGGTTCGATACCTTACTCCTTTTCCCTTGGTCTAGACCGCTTTTTTCTGACTGGGAGCCTCAACAGGCCTCGGTCAACAAAGGTAGAAGTGGCTAATATTTTCATCCGCACCTCGGACCACCCCTTCCCAGAGCCTTTTTCTTTCGGCTCTCACGGGCCTGCCATTTGCCCAGTCTGGTATGCGCGAGCGCTAATCGTGACGGACGTCATGCAGGCACAGGGTCTTTTCGTTTGATTTTTCCCAATTTTTCTGCCGGCGGTCTGGACTCATCTGTTCTTCGGTCGGCAGGCGAGATCTTTGGCCACGGCGGGCACCCCCTGAGCGGCTTAATATAACCGCTGGTTTCCCTATGCCTTATGTTCATGACCCCCCCCTTACCGACGTCCGTACGAGCACCTCCCTTGGCCTACGAACTTTAGTGTCCCGGAAGCTGTGAAGCGGGTTCTCGTCGTTTGCTTGGACATGGATACAAGGTCTTTCAATAGGGAGAGTATCCTCTCGGAAATGCCGCTCATTGCCGATTTTTTTCGGCGCCCGGTAAGTTGTACTTTCTTTAAACCTTCCGGCACTTGTTCGATTTTTGGCCGGCCCTCCCCCTTGAAGGATCCGAACCCCACTCTTCCCCTCTGCTTGAGAGGGTTAAAGGGGCCGTCTGACCTCGCCTGCTCTACTCTCACGTTGCATTTGTCTGATTCTGCATTCTTTGTTTGAACATCGAGGTTTTTCTCTCCTGAGGCCCGATGGCTGGAACTTTTCTTTTCGACACCAACGGGCAACTGAATTTAACTTGCACTTTGAGCTTTCTATCCTTTTGGTTTTTTCTTTTGCACGCTTCCCGTTATGTCCCCTAACCAGACTGAAAGAGAACCTCTCCCCTCCCCGCGAAAATCGGATTCCACTGGTTTTCGAGCCTTGTGCAGCACTACCCCTTTATGCCATATGTCTGACACGCCTTTCGAGAGAGTTGCGGCTTCACCCAGCGGTTTTCTCGTTTTCATTTCCCTTCCTTCTGAAGGAGCCTGCTGATGCCCCCCCGAATCAGCGTCTGCTTCTATTGTATAACTCTTCAGACCGCTTCCCAATTCGTTCTCGTGTGCCCAGCTCCGCCCTCTCTGACAGAACTTGCTGCAACTGCGCTTCGTCCGCAGGAACTTACCCCTTTCCCCCCTAGATCCCTCTCGAGTCTTTGGGAGGAGTCCTCTCTTCTACGGAGGCTAGCTCCTTTCTCCCCAACGTCATCGATCTTGTTAAGAAAGGGGTTGCCGATATCCTTCCCTCTGTTTACAAAGGCCCCTTTGATCTCTTCTCCTTTTTTTTTTAGTAGATCTACCTTCCTTGTAACCAGCCTCGCGTCCTATCTCGGTCTTTTCCTTATCTAAGCGAATGGCGTCATTCTTCCAGGGCATGCTAGGGACTCTTTCCCTCTCCCGAAGACAAAGGTAGTTCCTCCTTGTTGCAGTGTTCGCGTCTCGGCTCTGGTCTTTTTTTGTTGAAGTTTCCTTTCCTAGAGCGTGTCTCTCCCTCTCCACAGGATTGACTAAGGCGTTTCTAGATCAATTTTATTTGTCTCCCGTCAGCAGAGATCCAGGGCATCTGCGACTGCTGGGCATGTCCCTTTTCTCCTTCCGTCTCTTTAACAAACACCACTCCGTTAGAACTCGTTCTTTGTTGCTCTCACGGATGCTTTTCAATGTGATTGCATCTACATTTAGTTTTGCCGACGCTAATGGACTCTTTTCTAGTGTCGCTGGTGATTCGTTTTTTTTTTATGTTATGCAGCCCCCTTGTTTCAGCTGCTCGGGATCGACGACCTTTTCTCGCGCGTCACCTTCTTCAAATCATTGCCTGTCGGTGTTTTATCGCACCCCCACCTAATCGACATCCATGGGTTCCTCAGCTCGGGAAACCCAAACCCCCTCTCCCATTTTTCCAAAAAAGAGAGAGCTTCGAATAACACAGAGTGTTGTTTAAGAAAGTCT
>Ga0179591_1135899_pt1 | contig 12320 bp, 15 predicted proteins | sample CZOMad2_1_08_16f_FD_182891 | JGI IMG/M metagenome (GOLD analysis project Ga0179591, IMG submission 182891) | Vadose zone soil fungal communities from Angelo Coast Range Reserve, California, USA - CZOMad2_1_08_16fungal (PacBio error correction) | ecosystem: Environmental > Terrestrial > Soil >... | reverse complement strand
AAACTCCCCTACTAAATACTTTTTTACAGTGGGCGCACTTTTCAGTTGAGGAGTGCCCATTTCGCCTCCGCCAGACACCGACCGTTGTTCTTACGGCGAATGGAGCGGCCTTGCCTATGTCGTTTTATGCCCACCTTGTTCAATTTTTGTCCCCCTTCCTCCCAGATATCCTGGGTTACCTCCTAAACTGTGCTGCTTTTTACTTCAGACCAATGTCACTTGATGCTTACTTTTTCCTTTTTTCTTCGCGGTTTTTTTTGACGATTGTGGACCGAAGTGATTGTCTCCGCCTGCCCCCCCCTTTTTCTTTTTGCCCGTTCTTGGGTCTCTTTTTGACCTCACGGCCCTCTGGAGAGACTTTCCAGACTATCATATCCTGAAGTAGACCCCTGTCCCCCTTCCGATTTCTTTGGCCCCCCGATTATTGCCTTTTTTTCCTGTGTCCCGATTCGGTGCCAATTTATTGTCTTTCCCGCCGGGTGATTTTACGACGCGGTACTCGACGCTTTACCCTTCCTCTGCTTTTTCTTTTTCCGTTTGGACCCTGCAACGCACCCTTTTTTGATCCAGGAAGCCGTTTCCGACCGTACGTTGCAGTGGGTCGTGATCGTACTCCGGCCCCAGACGCCCCGCTTTTAACTTTTTTTTGCGGGCTTTCCTTTGCCGAATTTTTTCCTTTTTTTCCTGACGCGCGACGATAAACTTTGCTTCCAACGCGATTCTATTTCAAGTTTCTCGCGCTTTCCCATCGCGCATCCTCTACACAACTCAGTGCTGCCTCTTTTTCCTTTCCTTCGTCCGACTTTCCCCTTTTCTCTTCTTGGCGGTTTTTCCCCCGAAACTCTGGCTCAGACTTCTGCCTATTGTTTTCTGCATGCCTACTGTAAAGTTTCTGTTGTTCCTCCTCTGGATCTGACTTTGGATGGGTGAGGTGTTTTATTTGGTTTTTTAGTTTCTGGTCATCAATCATTCCGGTTTTTGCCATATGGGGCTTGAGAGGATTACAGTTTTACCTCTACGGGTTGACAGACTTGGCTGTTCTCCCCTTATTCGCTGTGGTGAGTAAAGGAAGAACTTTTTTTGAAGACCGGCGGTAAAGTACCCCCTACTTGATGTAACAGAAATATACACAAGTTAGTTTTCTTCTTCTTGTTTTCATTCATATACGGTTAGAACTCAGTTCGTGCTTAATTCCTGTCTTCATCTCGCTTTTTAACTCATCCCCCCCTCCCTTTTTTATGTTTTTTCCGGGCTTTTTTGGGCTCCACACGCAAATTCCAGAGTCCTGGGTTTGCTCTAAGTTGTTGTCCATTGGCGATCGCGCATTCGTAAGTTCGCGGGACAATGGCCTTTCTCCTTCCCTTCTCATTGCCTTTAGTCGGGTTCTTTCCCTTTCATGCCCCTCTGGTTTTTTTCGCCATTTTTGACCATGGTGCCTTGGGAAGAAGGTCGGATCCCGTTTTGAAAGGTTTCTTAGTCCTCTTTCTTTTCCCTTTATCCAACGTGCCCCCACTTCCGACTCCCCGCCTCGGGTCGCGGTAGTGAAACACAGGAACTTCTTGGTTATAAGGAGGTTCCGCCACTCCGGCGATATCCCCCCCTAGCGGGCCTCGGCGTCGCCCCTTTTGCTGTGCAGTTTTCTCCCCCTCCGCCCCTTTTCCCACTTTGGCTATTGAATCACAATGGTCGGTTTGCCCCCCTTTGCGGCCCTTTGTGCTGGACTATCCCCCTGCCACCCCCCTATGACTACTTACTCACCGCCCCTTCTCGTTGGGCAAGCCCGGGACTTTTCGAGGTCGTTACTGGTCTCTCCCCGCCCCTCTTTTGAGCCTGCGGGCCCGTCCCCCCTCCCCCCCCGTCGCGCTCCTCTTGGCGGCCCCGCTTCCGAAGTCCGGCGTTTGGATACAGGGCGGATGAGACGTTGTAGACCACGAAGGTCGTAGTGCGGCGCCGTTGTGCCCCACCGCCGGTTAGCGCCGGGGCAAGGCACTGCGAAGCTCGTCTAACCACTTCTCCAAAAAACCCCCCAAAAAATACCCCTAAACCCCACCATTGGGAGGACCCAAAACCAGACCACACACACAACCCCCCACCACCCCCACCCCCCCCACACTCCAAACCACCAGAACTTCCCTCCCAACACCCCAAAAAACAACAAACACCACCCTCCCACACCACACACCTAACCAACTCCACACCCCCAACAAACCAAAACCCCCCCCCCCTCGCCATGCGGCCCTTGGTAATTTTTGCAGATTTTCGCAAGATTTTGCTTTTGAATCCGGCTCCGACACCGTGAACTTCGTCGAGTCGTTCTACCCCCTTCCCTTCGGCCCGGTCTCTTCATCAACCCCTTAGGCGGTACACTCTGTTTTGGGTTGTTACCTATTCCTTACCTCTTCCCATTTCAAAGCTTTTCCGGACCGACTTTCCTTGGGCTTTTTGTACTAGAAACCTGGACATGACCTGCATGACGTTTGGGATGACACCTTTTTTCTCCTCATCTACCGCGGCGCGCTACCCCACGTGTTCTCATAGTTTTAACCAGGCCCGCGCGCAAACCTGCTTGTTCGAAAACTTTGAACCCCCTCCCTGCTTTTAGACTTTCTTGCTACGTCGAAGGAAGAGCTCAATTCCATGTCTTCGTTTCCCCTTTCCCAAGCATGGGTACGGCCACTTGTGTCCCTTTTCGATCCTTCTCTGAACTCATAACCCCCATATGCTTAAAGTTATGCTCGGTTCCCCCATTTATGCGGACGTGAACCCATTTCCCAGTACCTTTCTTTCGTACCCCTAATTAGGTCATGTGCCGTTTTCCCGACAGTTTCTGCACAAGTTTGCCTTTTTTCCTCCCCCTCCCTTCCCTCCTTTTTGCCTGCTTAGCCCTTCCCGGTCACAGGGTTCGGAGTTGGCTTTCTTACTTCCGCGCCCCGCTGCCTCCTTTCCGCCAACATCCCCTTTTCCCCCCCATCGATCTTTCTTTTCCTTTTTCGTTACTCTCTCTTTTTTCATCCCCCCCCTCGTTGTTGTTTGTGATCTCGTTGCTGACTACTCGAGCTTTGTGGCCCGCCTCCCTCCCTGCGCTTTCCTTACTTTCCGTTTGCCGTACTTCTCCCGACCTTCCAGCGCAACCCCGAAGAATGGGTTCAGAAGTTTTTCCGAGGCAAGCTTGAGTTCGCCCCCGTTTCCTCCCATGTTAAACTGGACTTCTTACTTGCATTTAATACTTCTAATTGTACCTGGTGCCTGTGGTTTTCCGTCTAATACCCCCTTTTTTACTTTCTCTTTTTAACGGATCTGTTGCTTGATCTTGCTTTGATTTTGACGAACAGGGCTTTTTATTGCTCCTCTTCTGTCCCCCTTGCCCCCGGGAGTTCCCCAATTCTTTGAGCGCTAGCTCCGTCCTTGGTAGCTGTTTCCCCCTACGATCCGCTCCTTGAACGTTCGAACCTATGTGATTCACCTGGTCTCTTGTATTGGCTCTCACTTTGCGTCACTTCGGGAGCCAGGCTTTAGAACGCGCCGTTGGAGTACGACGTCCTCATTTTTCTTGTCGAGACTTGGTTCCCCCCCCTGATACTTTTTTTCCCCCTCTCCTTTTTTTCGAACCTACCACACCTCAGTGGAGTCCCAGGCATGCTTTCCCTTTCCTAGCTTTCTGTTTGATGTTCCATCTCCCGAACACCTGTTTTTCCTCCCTTCTTTGTTGTCTTGGTTGCCCTTTCGTGGGACTGGGTTACAGACCTTCACTGAACAACCGTAGGTTCCAACGCTGTCGCTCTACGGTAGTCGTCATATTTTTGCGTTCCCTCTGCCACCCCCATCATTCCCTTCAGCGGATCCGCAGCGTCGGAGAGCTTGGACCTTTGTAGCTGATATGGTCAGTGCGGTCCTTTCCTCTTTTCTTTTTTTTTCGCCCCCCCCCTCGCGTCTGTAGTTTCCCCTTTTCCTTCAGCGAAAGTACCCTTGAATTAGGATAGGGCTTTTTCTTCCCTTTCGTGCTTCTTTTTTTCTTTGGCATGATCAGGTTTTTTCAAGATTTCTTGGAGCCGCTTAAAATGACCGCGTTTCCCTCTACGCTGCTGTTGCGTAGTTAGTTTCTTTCTCTGGACTGGTTAGTCGGCGCCCGTTTAGCGAACGGCATACGTGGTCAAGATTGATTTTTTTCCCCCCTCGACCTATCCTTTCCCTTGTGGTTATGGAAAGAGCAAGGTGCTGCTCTTTTCTCTTTCTACTTGCGAGTAGAAGTCAGCCCACTCACCTTCTTCATGGTCTTGCCCACGCGACCCTCAGGTGGTTTTTTTTTTCTTCGGTAGTTTCACCCCTCCGACTATTCCTCCCCTTCTCTTTCCCCTGTCTGCTTTTCCCCTTCCATACTTTTTGCCCAGTAGGCCTGGTATCCTTCCTTTCCTACTTGTTGGCCTGCATACTTGAGGACTTGCAGCAGGTTTCTTACGGCTAGGTGGCCCGGCCGGGGCGCATTTTTTCGGTTGATAGCCACTTACTAACGTCCGCTTCCCCTCTCTTTGTTTCCTCTTTTCTTTCCTGCCCGTGTCCATCCGAAGGGATGTTTCTTTTGAGAATTCCCCCATCTCAATCGCGTACTAGGCGGTTCCACCGGCGTTTTTCCCCCCCTCCTCCCCTCCTTTTTCCTTGACTCATCAATGTGCGTCTTTTCTCCCCCCTCGGTCGCCTCACCTGGGGCGCCCCCCTGTTTAGACCCCCTTACCAAGCATGACCCTTTTTTCCCACTAAGTCCTCTTTTTTGTCCCGAAAACTTTAGGCCGTTTCCAGCGGCCTCCCCCAGCGCCATTGCAGCCTTTTTTCCCTGACCCTTAAGCCCTCGCTCCCAGTCTTCCTATCCGTCTGGCTTTCTTCTCCATTTTTGGACGACTTATTGGTTCCTCACACCTAGTCTGTCCTAGAGCTTTTCGGAAACCGCTTTTCCCCCCCCTTTCCCCCTTATCCTAATATTCGCTCGACGACGTCAGTTTATCGCTAATTGCAATGAGTTGGTCATGAGCCCCTCTTTCGAGCGTTCTGCATACTTTTATTCTTAGACTTTCTGCATTTTTCGTCGCTCGGTTTTTTAACTTCATTTCCCCCCTGACCGTTCCTTTCACCACCACGGATGTTGCCCCGTGGGTCTCGTGCTGCAGATTCCAGTACACCACTACATGCACCTGCGGTTTCGCCACGGTAATTCTTCCTTCTCTGCTTTTTGGTCTTTTTCTCAACCCTCCCCCCTGCTATTCCGGGGTGGAATCAGGCCTCACTATGCGGTGGTGCTACCCTTCTTCGTTTTTCTACCCCCTTTTCCCCCCCGCTTCTGCCCTTTCTCCATAATCTTAGGGGTCCGACAGGGTGCATCGATCAATTGCAAGGTTGATCGGCTCCGATCTGGTCCCCCCCTCCGTTGTGAGAGGTACGCTCCCCAATCACGTGGAACTGGGAGTCAACACCTTTTGGTGCCTTTAGACCCCAGCGAAATTCCCCTCCCCCCCCCTCCCCCCGCCCCATATGCGACCCCCGCCTTCCACGTCCGTCAATGCCACATTTGATTTTCTTGTGACCCCTCCGGCCAATCGTTCCTTAGCTACGAGGATTAGTTGCTTTTCTCTTCCTTCGCCTTGAACAATTTGCGACCTTGGGGCACGCGTCAGTTGCAGTGAATCGACTTCCCGTAGGGAGCTTTTTTCCCCTATGGTTGGCTAGTACTGCGACGAAGTTTCCGTCCTCCTACCGCTTTCTCCCCCCCCAATGTTCACATCGTTATAGTGTTCGCCGAAGAGTTTTATCTCTCTCTTTCCAGTGCTGATAGATAAATATCGGCGACCGCTTTGTCACCGCTTTTTTTTTCGCCGCTTTCCCCTCTTTCGTACCTTCGTTGGCCGTCCTCGCCACTCGTACACGACCTGTTACGTCCCGGCTAAGTCATGAGCCGTTAACGTTTAGCTTTTCGCCCCACCCCTCACCCTGTTCCAGTCACGGGCACCCTCGAAAGAACCTCTGGGTAAGATAAAGTACCCCTTGCCTTTTTTTTCCGTCCTTATCAACCGGTGTTTTGAGGCAGTAAGCTTCTTTTCGAAGGGTTTATTCTTTTCTAGTTCTTGTGCGGGAGACTGCGCAACCCCCCCTTAGGTCACCTGTTCCCACGTGAGGAGAGTTTTCACTCTCCAGCTTCCTTTTCTTTTTTGTCCTTTTCTTACCCATCCTTGAACGTCAACCCTCGAGATTATTCGAGGCTTATGCCAATTCTGGCGACAGTGTGTTCTTTTTACGCTCGGGTTAGTCCCTGAAGAATGAGTCTTCCTGACTTTGTCAAAACCCTGAAATCAAGTTGTTCCGCCTTTTTTTTTTAGCAAGAACAACAAGATCCCCCCGGACCGAAGTTTCCTGGTCCTCTCTTTTCTGGTATGCTAGCCTACTGCAGATTCCCTTCCCCCTGTTTGACCTCCTGTTTGATGTCATGTTTTGCCTTTGCCCTTTTTCTTGAGTTGTACCCATAAACTACAGCGCTCCCCTCTTCTTCCCTTTTTCCTTGACGTCGAAAGTAGCACGCGGCGTCTGCCCAATTCCTTTTGCAGCGTTAGGCTTTTTCGCGACTTTGGTCCCCCTTTTAGCTTTGCTCGTTTCCTTCTTTGCACTGACCCGCTTTCATGCTTCGCGCCGTTTTTGTTACTTTCATTCATTTCTTTAAGCGCGCCCCTTCGGTTTTTAGGCCGCTTTTTATGTTTGTGCTTTTCTTTCTGCCCTATTTAGCTTTTGGCGGCTTTTCTAGCTATGCTCGAGAGGTTTTGCATTCCTGAGGCAGTCTTTCATGTACGTGCGTCGTTTTAAGGTGTTCGGTCTTCGTCCCAGGTAGTCCTGACCTTCAGGGTAACCTTAACCCTCCTTTCTGATTTCCATCTAAAAAGTTTGTGCGGAGTAGGGTGTATCAGGCACGCCCGTTCCGTTTATGATAGAGCCCTGGTCTTACTCGAGAGTCGCATGAAGCCTCGTTGAGGCCATCCACCTTTTCCCCTTTTTCTTTCTCCACGTCTCGCGTTGGAAGTTTCGTCCGGTGGCGTTCATTTCACGCGCCCTTTTTTCGCGGCCAACATGCCGGGGATCAGGTACTTTTCTCCAGTAGTCCTTTGGTATCCTCTTTTTTCTCCCTCCCCTCTTTTTTTTGTTTAGTCGATACATTTCTTTTTCGGTCATCGTGTTTTCCTTCTTCCCCTCCCAGGGTTTCCCGCGAAGGTTTCGATTGCTGCGTTGATGCAACGTCCCACCACCTTCTTGCCCTTCTTTCGATTTGCCCTCACCTCAAGGTCCAACGCCGGGATTGGTTCTTCTACTCAGTCAATGACGATCTCTCTTTCCTAGGCGTGAGAACTTTGGTGCCTTTTTACCACCCTCCTCCTGGCCCCGAACTGGCATCGCTTCTTCTTCTCGGTTTCCCCTTACCCTTCCCGCCCCCATCCGGGGCGCGACTATCACCTGACGCTTACAGTGGACTAAATGTCCCTCCTGCAACATCCCCTCCTCGAGCGTTACGCTGTCTCCCCATCCTCCATTGCCCATGTTTAATGAGTTGCCTGCCCCACGGCAGAACTCCGATCATAACGTCTTTGATCGATTGAGCTGTGGAATTTCATTTTTGGCTTTTCCTACACTGCGCCCGTGATCCCCTTTTTCCTGGCAACCGCTTACCAACCTCCCTTCACTGCTTTAGTAGATCGACGACGGACTTCACCGATCATGGCAATGACTTGGCCGGTATTGCGGAGGCATTTTTGTTCTTTTCCTGACCATTCCAGTTCGTCTTTTCTCTCGGCTGTAAACCCTTCCTTCCCCTTCTCCCCTCAACCATAGGCGTTCCAGTTGTCTTCTTCTTGCCCGTTTACGATCACTACAATCCCCCCCGTGCCACCCTTTTCCGGGGTAGGGTGGTCTCTTTTTTTCTGCAACGGCCAATCTAAATTTCTCTTCCTGTTTACAAAGGACAATCTACGTGAGTCTTATCCCCCTGCGTTGTTTCAATAACGTGGATACCTCACTTCATCCCTTGCGCGACCTGGGGGCAGAACCCCGTTTCCCCTTGTTTTATTTCCTCCTTCTCGTGAAGGACCCTGACTACTATACGGATGTGAGTGTCAACGTGCTTTTCGTCTGAACCGGGGTGGTCTTTGATACTTCGCAAGGCCCTCCCCCTTCTCGCCCACTATTCACGCAAGATGCGCCAGACTCAAGTTGCCTTACCCTTTTTCTCTTCCCCCGGAAACCATTTTGCCCCCAAGTCTTTAGTGCTGTCCCCCGTCAGTAGTCTTTTCCTGTCTGGCCCGCGCGAACCTCTTTTTGGCGTGCACGCGTCAGCGTGACCTGCCTTCTTCAGCCTCCTTTTTTTCGTTGAGTGGCTTTCCCTTCCTCCCTGCATTTTCTAGTAACCGTGTCCTGTGACCCCCCCCAAAAAGCGGTCCAAAGCATTTTCAGTCTAGTTTTCTCATCCTTTTTTTCCCTCCTTGTTTTCTCGATACCCCCTATCTAGTCCTCGATTGACGTGGGCCCTCCGCTTTCCGCTTGCGGAGAGAACTTCAGTTCCCATCGCTACTCAGTCCCGAGGTGTCCTTCCCTCTTTAATCCTTCCTTGTGCAACTTTCCTCCTTTCTCCACACTTCTCACATTTTCAAGGCATCGTAACATCGTCAACACTCTTTGACATCTGATTTTGTACGTATCCGTTTTCCTCTCCTCCCCTCTGTTATCTTCGCCCTCTTTTTTTTTTTTTCTCAGCGAAGTGGAGCGCCTAGAAATCCCAAAACGTGTTCGGTCTTCCCCCCCTTTCCCACGTGCTTTTTTCTGTCCAGCTGTCATTTGTTCTCGGACTGTTCCCTCGTCCTGTTCAACTGACAGTCAAAATCGATGTGCGTTTAGGAATGTTTTTCCTCTTCCCCCTGAATTCGGTATCCCCCGGTCTATTCTCCCCTCCCTCGTGTTCATCCCCCTCCTCCCTATTGACCTCGAAGACCGGTTTCACCCACCATCGCTTGGTCGATTGCGGGACCATCACCCCACCTCGAGTCCAGCTCCCCCTTTCCGTTTTTTCCTCAAACCTCTTGCATGGCGTTATCGTCCTTCTTCACCGAACCTTTGTTGAGGAAATTTTCGGGCGCGGGAAGGTTGTGTATCTTAAACTCATGGTACCCTTTAGACTCTTTAGTTTCGCCTTCGTCTCCCCCTCTTCATCTTCCCCCCCCCCCCCCTCGGCCTCGGGATCGTCGTCGAAGCGATTTGCCGTGGTAAAGAGAGGTTTACCTTCTTTTCAACCGCTTCCTCTCTTTCCCCTTGCTTTTAATTTTACACTAGTCGTTCCCTGCCCCTGTATTCTCCGCTCGAATTCTCTGTACAGACGGGTGATGATCGGCGGCTTGGGGATTGGGTCCCGCTTGATAATGTGTTATCTTTCCCCTTCTTTGATCCAGACCTTCCTCTCTCTTTTTCCCAGCCTTTCGACTGGATGTTCGTAGGTATTTCTTTTTCTTGGTCTTAGTTTTAGGTCTTCTCCCCGGAGGCCGACGCTGGTACCCACTGGCAACACCGAGTTGATGAAATCACCCTGTTCTTCTCTTTATAAGGCAAGCCTGTCGCCCCGCTCCGCTCTTGAGAGCGTACGCTTAGTTTTCGTTTGAAGACCAAACAATTTACTTGAGGGGCTCCATGCGACGCTGGGCGCGACGTGTTGTCTGTCTTTTTGATCAACCGTCGGCCATTCCCCTCTTTCCCCCCCCTGTCGGTGAATCCTTGCAGGAAAACTTTTCCTTCGACCTTAGGTTTTTCTCCATATCTTTATCCGTGTGTTGTGTCTCTAGATGATACCAGGCATTTTTTGCTGCCCAGGAGAATGGCCCCCCCAGGACTATTCCCTTCCTGTCGATGGTATCTCTTTTTCTCTCCCTCCCCCTTTCTCGCCCCATCCTCCTTCTTCCTGGTCAGCCCCTTCTCATGGTCAACTCCCCTGGCTTTTCTACTAGTTTGCCGGAGACCCACCCATCTTTTCGATCCTCCCTCTGACTCGGATTGGTTCCTTGTGCGCGTCGGTAAAATACTCAGAAAATACTTGGATATTCCGCCTTTTCATCCCTGGTCCTGTTGACCGCATGCCGGTTATTTCCTACTGTGCTGTTCGACCCCCCTGCCCTTTTTCCCACGTCCCGCCTTACCTCCCCTAACTCCAGATTTTTGGGCAACCACTCCCCTTCTCCGGCCGGTTTCTTTTTATCCCCCTCGCCCCACTGGCACACCTGATCACTGCGGCGCCCCTCCCGTCCTCATAGCCCAACCAAGTGAATACTAAGAGGAGAGGGAGGGAACTTTCGGGACGAAGTAGTTTGTGGGCACCATACCCACTCTCGGCGCGAAGCTGAGACGCCTTTTTCTTCACTGCCAACTCTCTCAGCCAGGCCATGTTTCTGAGTTTCAGCTCCATACTCCTTCCCCCCCCTTCAATGGTTTGTTTTCTCGTCATAATGCGTTTTTTACGGCTATCGTATAGAGTTAATCTTCTTTCCTTTTCGTTCTCTCCCTTTCCTTTTTTTCCTTCCCCACCAGGCAGACCTTCTCATTCTTTTTTTTTGCCCGGGTAGGCCTTGGGGTAAGGATCTCCTGACTGGTTCCTAACAAGGCCCCCCCGGTTTTGATTTTTTTTTTTTCGCCCCCACTTGCAATTTCCCCCCCCCTTATGTCGGTTGTGCAGTTTCGACACTCCTACCCGCGCGTTTTCGTCACTAAAACCCCGGCTGCGTTCTCCTATTTTCCCTCCTCTGGTCCCCTTTTTTCCCGCCACCTCTGGGTCTAAATGTGAACCATCGTTTTTTCGGCATTCGTAGATTCTTCGCTCCCAATTCCGCTGTTATATGTTCAACTCCTTCAGTGTCCTTTTCCTCCCCAACACGGTTTCGTCATTTTAGCCCTCATTCGCAATGGCAAAATCATTCCACACCCCCTCCTCCCCACCATCATGAGCCCTGATTTCACATTCCCTTTTTTTCTTCTTCCCGTAACCAGGGCGCATCGTTCGGGTAGTTCAACCGAGATGGTTTATTTCGATGTTTTTCTACCTTTGCCTTGAACATTGCGCCATTTTTGCGCATCACCGTGCCGCTGGGATCGCGTACGTCACCGGTGTGTTCGCTGATTGAGCTTTCAGGCCTCCTTTCGTAAGACGCCCGTCTTTTTCCCTTGTCTCTCCACAAAAACCAAGTCAAATCCGTCAAGCAGAGTGTTCTCTATATATCATACTTTGTTGTTGTTTTATCTCGCCATAGACTGACCCCACCCCTTATTACATAACTTGGATCCCCTTGCTGCTAGCCCTCTTCATCTTGCGGCAGGTCCCCGCAGTTAGGACATAGAAAACCCCTTGATCATAAAGACACGGTGACAAGGACGGCGGATAGAATCTAATGACAAGAGAGATTTTTTCGCCCCCCAGGGCTGCCATTTTTGACCGATTGGGGAGGCCCCCCACCTCGCCAACCTCACCGCTTCGGTCTTACGTACTATTGGACTTTTGTTTGTTGTCAGGAGAAAGACAAGTTTTCTTTCGCGCGAATTCGGAGCAGAGGGCGGGTGCGGTTTGGATTTTTCGAAGTTCTCGTTTGCTTTGCCCCTTCTTCGCCACTTGCCCCCTTGTTCGGAAAACTTACGTTGGTAGTTGAACTCTACAGTTCGTAATTGGATCCCTTACTACATTTTCCATCTTGTCCCTATTTGCCAAATCTCTTTCCTTTTTCTTTTTCTGTTCTTGCTCGGGCCCGCCCATGCCGAAGTTTGGTCTCTTGTACGACGTTTTTACGAAGCTGTTGTTTCAGGTCTCACTTCCCCCGGCACTCCATCTTTCGTTCTTGCTTTTTGGCTTAAAAGAACCACATGTTCCACATGACGCCGTTTCGTTTTCCCCCTCACCGCTTGACCTTTTTTTATTCTCTTAGACCAGCCCAGACACCGGTAGAAGTAATAGTGTTTTATTTTTCATTGCGGTCTTACCCATGCCCGGGTCCTTTTGTAACCAAGACGAAGTCAGAGCCTTCCCCATCCCCCCTACTTGAACTTCTTCGATTTTTTCTTCTGCGTCCCCCTTCTGGACTCTTTTTCACTTCTTCCCCAAATTTCCCTTTTCCAGGGTTGCTTGCGGCCGCCCCGTTCGCCGAGCCGACTTGGTCAATGTGGTTTTTGACGTTGTTCAGGAGGTGTTTAAACTAAGCTTCGCGGGTTTGTATTTTCCCCTTCCCTTCGTATCAGGCACTGTCAATTGTCTGCGAACGACCTTGCGGACCTCT
>Ga0179591_1320447_pt1 | contig 12321 bp, 15 predicted proteins | sample CZOMad2_1_08_16f_FD_182891 | JGI IMG/M metagenome (GOLD analysis project Ga0179591, IMG submission 182891) | Vadose zone soil fungal communities from Angelo Coast Range Reserve, California, USA - CZOMad2_1_08_16fungal (PacBio error correction) | ecosystem: Environmental > Terrestrial > Soil >... | reverse complement strand
AACAAGGCTTTCCATTTGGAATTCGCCCGGCTTTGATCAGTCCTTCCCGACCCAGCGGATTGAACGCCGTCGCTGCAAAAGAAGGGTGCCTTCGTTCAGACCCGACTTTTCTCGACAATTTCAGTGGGTTTAACCGTTTGCTCGAAACTGATTTTTTGTACCAGTCTGTGTGACTCTTGCCACTAGACTGCCAGGGGTACCTCTCCTTTGGCAAACGCCACCTACAATCCTTCGGTCCTTGCCATCTGAAGACCAAAGGCCTTTTTTTTTCATGCACTCCGTTTGCGACGTTGTGTTAGACCTCCCCTTTGGAAGTGCGAGATAGATTGTTGTCAGTTTGGGAACTTAACCTGAATTCTTCGGCACCGTCTCTTTTTCGAATGTGAAGGAGGGAATAGCGGTAAAATTTCCTTCGAAATAGTACGCAAGTTCGTCTCCCTTTCCTTGAGTCTTTTTGATTCCAACTTTTGCACAGGCAGACCTCGTAATCCCGACTTATCTTTGATTTAAAAGTTTGTTTCCCTCAGGATGGTCTGGGGTCCCTTTCCTGGACGTGACTTTTCATGCAATTATCTGGATTGCCCTATGTCGCTGTGTGCTTTGGCCGCGAATTTTTTCCAAATTATCACTAGCAAGCTCCTGCGTTCCAACTGTTCGGAGCTCTTCCGATCTGGCTTCATGGTGCAATTCGATTTGGCCTTCACCCACGTGAAATATATGCTTTAGGACGTCTCTGAGGCAGACTCTTCTGCGCTAAAGGGCTCAGTTTTTTTCGGCAACATTTGACATCTGGACAATTCCGAGGCTCAATTATGAGTCCGCCCAGATGGCCTTCCTTTTCCGTAGTTTCAATAAGAAGGATTTTCTTGAACTGCGAAATCTTTCTTTCCCCCCCCTCTCTCTAGCCCTGATGAGCTACCTCCAGAGATGAATAGGTTATTTTTTCCTCGCCGAGTGGTCTAAGTCTCAGTCGGTAGGGCTTTTTCTTCGAGCGATAGGGTCTTTGATGTGCCAAAGGGAGTTACTGTATGCCGATTCCTTCCACATTCATTGAGTGCTTTTTTTGAAATCATGCCAGCCGCTGGATTGATCCAGGGCGAGATTTGAAATTGAGTCTAAGTTCACGAAAGCGACGTTTTCGTCCCCCCCCCCCCATCAAGGGAGGCTGAAGCTTAGGAACACTTCTGTTGATTTGACATTTGCTTCCTCTATCAGGCAAGCGGAGATTGAACAGAAAATCTCGTCGCCAGGAAGATGCCTTTTTCCGCACATCCCTCTATGCCCTTTTTTTTTCTTAGGCATGGTTTGCTAGACTGCTTACTGGTTACCACAATCGCAAAACCACCCCCCTCTTAAAATTATGGATTTTTTCAAGTCGCTGAATTTTTTCCCTCCCCCTTCGAAAACAGGAGATTAATTAGCCCTGCCAAAGCCTGTTTAAAGAGACAGATTCATTTTTCCCTCTTGGTCCTGGGGATTCCGTGGGAGGAACTTACACAGTTTCTTTCCTCAGCGCGATTCAGTGTCGAGGGGGCTCCCGGCGCCAAGAATCCCCAAACTAAGCTGGAAGGTCTCAGGCGAACTGCACTCTTTTTTCCTTGATTCGAAGGACGTGTTCTTTTGCGACGCGGAAGACATTGCTGCTTTCGGGCAGTGGCGTGTTCTGTTTGAAATCACCGTCCCCCTTTTTTTGGCGAGATAAGTCCGGCTTTGAACCCGTTCTCAGTCATCGATCGCGGGCCCCTCAGTTCAGTCAGCTTTTGGAGAGAGTGCCCCTTCTCATTCGATTTTGGCTCTGCTTCTCCCGTTTGACAAGATTGAACTTTTCGCCCCCCCCCCCCTGGAGTATAGGATTCTTCCACGCTCCCTCGATTTCGGTAGTAATAGAAGTGTTTTCTTTCTTTTCAGCCTTATTTCCTCTCTGCACGATGATGCCTTCGCTTCTAGATACCCCCCCATTGTCTAAGCGAGGGTGCGTCATCCAATCGATTGCGCTGCGTGAAATGCTGTTTTTTTTTTTTTTTGCGACTGCACTTCTTTTGAGAAGGCAAGGCCGCGTTCTTCCTTCTTCGTTCCCGCACGCTTTTTCCCTTAATGGTGGCCACGGCACTGGATTTTCGCGAACATCACGAATAAGCTTTTCCTCCTTCGTGCCGGCTGTTCAATTCCCCAAACCAACCTTCATTCTTCAAATCTTTCCCCCTCGTCCTTGCGGCAGGATTTGACATGCTTGCTGCCGTTCAAAAAATGCCCTTTGCCATAGTCGGTTGGCGTCGGAGAAACGCACCTTTTTGGTGTCCTTCCCGCAAGTCGATGTCTTTGCGTGACCTCCCGGGCACCCCTACATGAGTATTCCTTTTCAGTTCCCTCTCGCTGGGCGGAAAGTTTGCGTGCTGCTTTGGCGAATTTGAGGATAGGAGGTGCTTTCCCATATGAAGGGTATTCTCTGCAACTGTCCGCTCTTCTGCGGCGAAGAGACCTTTCCGAAGATTTTCCCCCCCCATGACGAGAGAGACTTCCCTGCCGAGGCCCGATTTGGAGACCCGTTTTTTCTCGCGAGAAAATGCTGATCCAGATTGTCCCCTGGAAACAGCTTCAATCCAGTTGACTAGAGGGTTAGGGGTTTTCTTTCCATGATAGCGGATAACGCTTTCTGACACCCCCCGCCGGACATTTCCTCCCCACTTCGGTGACGACATAAGCTCCAGGCGCGATCCAAATGAAGTGAGTGGTCCTCCTCCCAATTAGGCCTTTTTCGAAAACGGGTATTGCATAACATTTAATATGTAAATTCGCCTTTTTGCCCAGGGTTCCAGAAGCTTTGACTCCCTTCTTATCGGCCAAATTCGCTGGCGGTCGGTTTTTTTTCTCCCACTAAATGCCCTTCTTTTTCCTCCCTTCCCTCTTGGGGGCAATATCGAAGCACCTTGCAATCATCACCTTCCCCTTTGCTCCCCATCGGATCTATCTATTCTTTTTGTTGTTGAGAGAAGAATCGGATGGGCTTCCTTTGCCGGGGGCGGCAGAGATTTCTTTTCATGCAGCGGTCGTCAGATGTTTCGGGAGGGGAGGAATCCTTTTCCTGGTCTGATTCCCCCTCCTCCCTCTATAAGCAGATAGGCCCCTTTTCAGGAAAAGCTTTGGAACCATAGGGACCCTTCTCCATGAACATATTCATGTGTCTTTTACCCGTTATAGAGGGCCCCCCCCCCCGAATTGTTCGTTCCACGACACGGCAGCAGTTTGTTGAAGTGGTTTTTGGCCCGAACCGGGAGGTCCTCGGCCACCGACTTATGCGATGTCCGGAGTGGGAGTTTTGTAATAGGATCCGCGCAGGATTCCCCTCATGTCCCGCGTGATGATTCTCCCTCCCCCGAAAAGCGAACATCGCAACTTTGTCTCTTGTTTCCTTCCAATCGTGGATCCCCCCCCTTTCCGCAAGTCCCTCGTCTCCAAAAATAAGGGCCTCGTAGGGATTCCCCGGGTTCTCTTCGACGAGTATTCCTCCCCCTTCCGGAAGAGGAAGGAGTCAGGAAAACTTAGGTGACCCCTTCTTCGCAGAAGAAGCTTGGGAACAGGAAGTGCGAGAACCCACACTAGAGCGGGTACGATTAACCCCCCCTTTTCGCCCAGCGAAGATTCTCCCCCCCCCCGCTTTCAGCCCAGGCTTCTTTTCCGGCAGGTAAAATGGAAGGGCTAGATCTTCCTCCCGGTGGCAGTATGCCCGCGGAGGTCTCCACTGAGGGATTTTCTTAACATTGTCTGTCCTTTCCCTTCCGGTGTCGACGATGGCAAAGGAAGCCCGGAACTTAATTCCATTTTTTGAAATGCAGGCGTTTCACCATCCTGACGCAGTTCTTGGAGTTCCCACGGAATTTTTTTTCCCCTCTCTTTCTGAAGAATGCCAAAGGTGGTGTGGTTTTGGCTCGGCAAGGGGCGATTTATCTCCCCGAAGGAGGAAAAGCTTCCAGTCATCGGCGGAGCCAGTGCCGGTTTTCTCCCTTCGATTTCTCGTTCGCGGCTGTGCTGGCAACTTCTGAAGGGTACGACGCGGCCTATTTTCGACCGCATTTCACTCCTTCCTTCCAGCGTGATGAAAACGCAAAACTAAGCTCCGGATTGGTATCGACAAAGCGACGGCAGTCCTCTTTTCAACTCATGGGCGGCGGCATTTTATTGACTACCGAAATCGAGGTTTTCTCTCTCCCCTCCGATTCTGCTGTGCCGATACTCCCGATACCCCACAGACCGCCCCCCGGCGAAAACACGGTTCCATATTGTGCACCCAACATTTAGAGCCAAAAGCGACCTTCTCTTATTCACTTCTTCCCCCCTTTTTTCCCCGATGAATGACCTTTTCGCACCATCGTCATTATGGTCCAGCGAGCGATGACCTTTCCCCCTGCCGAATCTTCTTTTCCCTATCGGGGATTTCAAACCTTTTTTCTTCCTCCACTGCCCGAATAGGAAAACCGAATCAGTTCGCCCCTCTTCGTGATTCTGCCGAACACTTCACTCGGCATTCCTTACTAGCAAGTTCTCCCTGGAAAGCCTTCCAGATTAGTTCTACAAGCGTTATTCTTTTTTTCCTCGCACATACGCCTCGCGCTTTCTTCGGCGCCTTTGAGGGCATAAGGCTATATTGCCACTGTCCTCCCCCTAGGACCCTTCGCGCTGCTTTGAGAACCGCGTTTTTTTTTAAGGAATCTCCTGTTTCGAGACTCCTATGCTTCTGAAAAATCAGCCCCCTAAAGCCATGCGGCTCTCCCCTTTCCACTTTTTTGCGCGCGTGCCCAGAATAATAGCGAGCAACCATGACGTCTTTTTCCGAGAGGGATTGTTCTCAATGAGCCCTAGGCAGCGTACAGGCCCCTCTCGGCTGTGCAGTCACGTTGTCTTTCTTTTTTCCGCTTCTGCCGGATCTTTAACATCATCTTTGGTCAAATGGCAATTCCGCCCCCTCTTTCCGAAGCTTTCAGCCGTCACCTTCTTCCCCCCTCCGAAACGTCGCTTTGCGTTTCCTTTGGCGCCAATGGTCAATACGTGGTCTTCTTTTCCAAGCGCTGGCCCCGGCCTCGACTGCCCCCCCTTTTTCCTTTTTGCACAGTATCAAGGATGAAACTGAACTCCCTTGTTCAACAATTTTTTTCCGATCGAGTTGCTTTCTTCCTCTTTCCATCGTACAACCTTTCCCCCCCGTAGTGCTTGTTATATTAATCTTCATCGCCCGGGGCGTTTTCTTTGTGGTTGGGACAAGATTTCCAATCCTGCACCCCGACTCACGGCTTCCTTTCCTTGCCGTTGAAGGCAATTGGGCGGATTCGGGTTTCCTCGGAAGTTGTCCAGATTCATTTTCCGAGGCCCTTAGCTCTCAGGCGTTTTTTTATGTGTGACGCATCTTTTTTTTCGCGATCGCATATAGATTTCCTGGTGAGCCTTGCCACGGACATTGCACCACTTTTCGGGCAACTGGAGCTCCACAGTTGGAAACGCCTTCCTTGGCCTTAGTCGAACTTTTTCTAGTGATAATTTTGTGGAGTGTTCCTTTCTTCGCGGCCAGCGGCTTCCCCTCTCCCCCCCCGGAGAATTGCCTGAAATTCTGTCCTCTTCCAGATCGATTTAAAGCTCAAAAAAGACTTGCTACAGCGAAGTTTCTCTTTTTGAAATCAAATGATCTCGAGGTCTCTTTTCCTTTAATAAAAAAGACCTCAAGATTTTGTGAAAGAGCGAACTTGCGTACCTTCGACGCAGCCCCATTGCTCCGAGTTGAAGCAACATTTTCCCCCCCCTTTCGACAAATGGGACGAGTCCCTTCCCCCCCCAACTCAACAATCGATCTCGCACTTCCCTTTTTGCGTCGCGTGGAAACACCACAACTGTCGCAACATGTCCCTCTCCTTTGATTCCGTTTCTTTTCTCTTTTGGACCGAGGATTTTCCCCCTTCGTTGTTCTGTTTGCAACCAGTACCACTGCAGGTTCTCTTTTCCAGACTGGACAAAACGATCTAGTTTCGGAGCAAAATTTACGATTGGCTTGAACCCACGGCATCACGACCCCTTTGGTCGTCGTTGACTCATTGCCCTTTGACGGCGTTCATACTGTTTCCTTCCCGAGCGAGGCGAGTCTGAATTGACGCGGTCCTCCCTATGAATGGATCGGGCTCCCCAAAAGCCGGTTGCGGAACCCATGACGAGCAGGAATCCTTCACTTCATCGAGAGACCCAAAAAGATCGGCTCCAGTTCTGCCACTCTTGAGGGAGAAAGGGCTTTTCGATTGATCCTCTTTCCTCTCCCCGTCCCTCATGGATTCGTCACCGGCTTCCGTGGTTGCTCCGTCGGCCGGCTTTTTTTTCTCCGGATCAGCCCGCGTTCCCCAATAACTGAGTATGAATTTGCTTCCTTCGGATGCCACCGTTCATTCTCCGCTAAACCACATTTTTTCTTATGGGCCTCGCACGTGTTCTTTTCTGCCGGAGGAAATCGGCTTTTCTTTTTTCGAAATGCCCAGGTCCTTTTCCCCTGCAAATCGTAGGGCCGATCCGCTCCTTTTTCCCTGGGGCCCCCTGGAGTCGCTTTCTCCTGACCGGTGGCGCAATCCTTCCAGGGCCGTGAAAACGTTTCCACCATGGTCGAGGCCCCTTTTTCTCTTGATATTCGGGCGTGCTACTCGCCAAAGAATTTCCCTTTTTCCCAAAAGACCCCCCCTTTTCGTCAAATTCAGACGCGCTTAGCGCCCATTATCGATTTTTTTTTTTTCTCCCCTCGATGACATTTTTTTTTCCGATACATCGAAGAGATCGTAGTTACCTTCCCGCCTAACGTGACCACGGCTTCCCCTTCGCAGGCACGAATGCACCAAGCCGGTTCTCGCGCCTTTTTCCTTTCTCGCAGGGGCTCGCGCACCGGGGTTCCCCGAAAGCATGTTTCCTACGTCCGACGCCTTGAAAGGCAATTTGGACATGCGTGTAAACCGTCTTTTTTGCAGAATACGCACTTTTTTTCTTTTTGATGAAGTCCCCCGGTCAGTTTCCGACTTAAGTCCGATTTGTTGGATCCTTTGGTTTATAACGTGATCCCTTCTTGCTGTTTCTTCCTTCCGGTATAGCGACATTTGGTCGGGAACACCCCGGTCCCCCCCCGATCATCTTTTTTCCAGGAAAATAGGAATTTTTTCCCCTGAAATTGATGCTCGCCAAAGACACTGTTTGTTCGAAGCCTGCGGCAGACAGTGAACTTTCTTGTGGCTGAAGTAGCACATCCTTGACGACAATACGTCCAAGATGATAGAAGAAATTCTTGGAAGAATCCGTGACCCGCCCCCTTGATGGAACCTTTTCCGGAGAGAGAGGGCTTTTCCTTGTCTGAGGGCTGGGACCACCCCGAAAAGGACGCCCCTGCTTGACTGCTGTATAGTTGCGAACATCTTCAGATCTCGGCCGAATCACTCAGCCGGCCCCTTCCCTCAGAAAAACTCCAGCGATGGATGGTCCCCTCCCTCTCCCCATTACAACATGACTCGAAATCAGAGCAACCGCGAAACTTCCGTGTTCTGTCTAGCGGAACAGTTGCGATTCTGCCCCTAATCCGCAAGAACCTCCCCCTCTTTTCACCCTTATCTCTCTCTTTTATAATACTACGTTTTTTTTTCTTCCTTTTTGTAGAGCGAAGTCCGGTGAGGAGGAGTGGGGCAAGGTAATTCCTCTCTATCTCAACTGTTCAAGAGAAGAAGACCCTCCAACCAAAAACCCCCCAACAAACCCCCCCCCCCCCCCAACCCACAAAACACCCCCAACAACCCACCCAAACACCCCCCCCCCCCCCCCCCCCCCCACTGATCTGATAGTCTCCCCTTTTTAATCTACGGCCGCGGGAAATCCCTTTTTTTCCTTTTTCTTTTCCGGAGGAGTGAGTCTGCCGAGATTTGCGGCAGCTTTTGCACAAGTGTTCGACAACGTTCCTTTGGTCACATGCCAGCACTCCCCCCCTCCGCTCGATACGGCTTTCGATTCCATACAGACCGAGGATTGAAGGTTGCTTTTTGAGTCCAAGGATTCCCCCATATCTTGGGACTTTCCTTTAATCCCGTCGCGAATGGCTTTCAATCACAGCGTCCCTGGCTTTCCCAGGCCATTATCCGCCTTGTCTTTGGCGAGAATCCCCCTGCGGCTGATCGCCAGTTTTTTTCCCGCAAAATGTCGCGATACAGGAAGTCTTCTACTACAGCCGCCTCTCCTTTTTTTATCACCCCATGGAAGTCAGGCGATCCGCTTTGTCTCCGAAACCTGAAATGACCGACTTTTTTTTTTTTTTCCGATCGCTTGCGGATTATGAAGTTGCTGGACCGCTTCAATCTTACGTTGACACGCAGTTCGCCACGATGGATCTGGGTCGGGGCGTACGACATGCTCCCTTCTTTGCGGCGCGCATGCGAATATAGCGCTCCCCCTCTTCTCATCGCTACGGGACGAAACAGGGAGGTGCCCAGTCGTGGCTGCCCTTCGTCTGGTGGAAGCCGGGGTCACGAGTTTCTTCGAATGGATCTGTCCCCTGCCTGGCTGAGTGGACGACCCCCCCCTCTCGATATGCGCTATCGCGTATATTTAGATGAAAGAGCGAGGTCTTTGGACCGTGTTTTTTTCCTTTTCGGGCGCAGCCGAATATCATTCCCCTTGGGGAAACGTTTTCACGGCCCTGTTCCTTTTTTTTTTTTTTCACGGTAAGTCATAGGTTCAGCGACGACAGTGGGGGACCATGCCCTTTCCCGCTCGGAACACCGATTTTCTCTTTCCTGGGCATTTAGACCTTCCTCTTTTCTCCGGCACGACCACATTTGCTCCCCAGCGGAGAGCCACTCTTTCATGAAACGGTGACCTTTTTTTCCCCCCCCCCCCCCCCCCCTTTTTTTCCCCACCCGTGCACACCCCCCCCCCAAGGCACGAACTTTTTTTTTTTTTCCTACTCAGTTTATTGGCAGGTTTTCTGACCAAACGCCCGGCGGACACGGGCGTCCTTTTTTTCTTTCCCGGTGAAGAAGTAAATTCTTGACGGGAGCGTGTGGACCTCCTCCTTTTTCTTGGCAGAACTGAGCCGATCTTTTTTTTTTCTTTTGGCAATGGCGGGTGGATTGCTGATCGTTTTGATGGACGCAAACACGGAGTTTTCGCAACCCGGCTTTTTCCCTTTCCATTCATCGAGGCGCTTCTCAGATTAGTTTCTAACGTTGCCCCTTCCCCAGACTCGGGTCGTCAAACGCATGTGCATGAGGTCCATACTACCCGCGGTATCGACCTCTATGCCGTGGGTTGAAAGCAACTCCCTCGAAACTGCTGCGTCGTCTTCCGAAACTCGACTGGCAAGGTGTCTCATTCCAGTTTTTGGCAACCCTCCTCGTTCGAAAATACTCCTTCTCTGCAGAAACGCATCCCAAGATTTTCTCTTTTTTTTTTCCATGTTGCGAGTTGTGTTCTGACGATTATCTTTTCCGTCTCCACCGTGAAGTGCGAGATTCCTAACCTGAAATCTTCCGGACACAGGCTTCCAATGTTGAAGGAGGAATAAGTCTCCTCCTCCAATTGAAATGCGTCGAATAGTAAGAACCTGTAGGTATTTCCCCTCCGTATAGAAATCTTGAGGTTCTTTTTTCTTCCCCCCCGAGATCATTTGATTTCAAATTTTCCTTGTAACAGGATGGTATGGGGGGATCGTGTTTTCCCGCCTTTCCTGGATAGTTGACTTGCCAAGCCCTGTCAATTCTCCTGGATGCTATGTCTAAATTCTTTCCGGATCCCCTCCCCATAGCAAGCATTTAGAAGAATTTCCCCCCCTGGCGTTTCCAACGCGGACTCCAATATGGAGCCCTACCTGGCCGATCTCGGCTTTCCCTCTCTTTGGCAAGGTCACTTTATGCGATCTCGACGCTTTCTTCTTTTTCAGCACATTAGCCCGCGACGCTTGATCTCAAGGGCCTCGCCTGGCTTTTCCCCATTTAATTCTGGACACTTTTCTTTTCTTTTTTTCCGAATGAGTCCGTTTTTTTCACGGCAAGCCCTACTTTTTTAATTAAGCAGTGAGTCGGGGGTTTTTTTTGAACCTGCGTTCCCAACCAAAGCTTGGAGCTACGCCACGGGCGATGAATAGGTTCTGTATACACGCACGCCGTTCAGGTTGTAAGATGGCCTTTCTGTAGGCTGGCACTGCGATTCTGGTTCCTTGTTTGACCCCGGTAGTTACGGTATGCCTTTTTTTGCAAAGTCCACTTCCTCTTCGAGGCCTTTGGGAAAATTCCCCTTTCCTTTTTTTTGAAAAGACGGCAAAGGAGTTCCATGGTGCGCGATTTTTCTTCCACGCCCGTTCTGGCATGGCGTTAACATCCCATTTTCTTTGAAGCTTCGTCAACCTAGTTGGTGGTAATTTTCTTTTCTTTTGTTCAAAAGATCAGGCAGAGCGGGAGATTGCCCCTTTCATAAAAAGGGGCCTCGTCGCCGGACGATGCCCGGCTCCTTGATCGAACATCCCTCTCTGCCCCTTCCTTGATTGCTATTCTGGGAAAATCACCAACCCCCCCCCCCCCCCAAAACAAAAAAAAAGTGGAAGCCCTTCCCCCCCCTTTTTCTTGACTGAAGTCGGCGGCGGATTTTTCATTTTGAATCGCTAGACTCCGACGAAACAGGAGATCCTTCGCCGCCAACGCGGTTCCTTCAACTCTCCCTTTTCCAGCATGGGTCCTGGGTTTTTTTGATGCCCTCAAAGGAGACCCCTTTTTTTTTCTTTCTTCCAGTGGAGGGGTTTCGACGGACGCAACTCTAAACCCCCAAAATTACGCTTGTTTACTCTTTTTTTCCCTTGGAGCGGAGAACTTTTGCCACGCCAAGCTATTCTGTTCTGGCCGAAAGAGGAAAGAATTTGCGCGGAGGATTTTTTTTTTGGCGGCTTGGATACGGATCCGCTGTCCCCCCTCCTTTGGCGAGCTAAGTCCGGCGGTGAAGTCCTTCTTCCTTGCCATCGGACGATTGGAAAGAAGTTACATTCAGCCCCCAGTGAGACTTGGAGAGTTCTCTTTTTTTGGCTCTGATCTTCTCCCGTTTGCCCTGTTTTCTTTGACGGGAATGTAGTCGGGAGTATTCCGCAGAATCGGATATTCTTATTTCATCGCTCCGCGATGTCGTTTTTTTTCCGCGGCCATGATTTGAGGCAAGTATCCCCTTCCGCTTCGTCGATAACAATTCTTCTTCCCTTTTCCTTTTTTTCCTCAAGATGGTCATGTCCTAACATCGATTTTAGCGTGAATGCTGGTACGACTGCCCTCCGGCACGGCCGAGGCGTCCCTCATCTCTTCGTTTCCCCCCCTTCCCCGCGAACGAGAAATATCTTGACTTTTCCCCGGTGCCATGGAGACGCCTTTTCCCCCCCCCTATCACTCACGAATAAGCTTTCTTCGTAACACTCCGATAAATAGCCATTGAAGAGCAGCCCCCCAAAAACCAAAAACCCCTTTGGTTTTCCTTCAAATTCAGGGGACTCCACTTTTCCCCTTCCCTACCATGCTTGGCGCCTGCAACGCTTCAACCCCTCCCCCTTGCTTGCTTTGCCATCGTCGACAACGGAGGATGGCCCCCGGATCACGACAATGGAGCATTCTCAATTTGGCAGTGACAATAAAGGGCCCCCCCTCCCCCCCTTTACGGAGAGAGACCTTTTACCCTTCCTCACTCGATGGGCGGAAAAGGGGTTGCGTGATAGGTTGTGCGCGGCGAAGCATCGTCGTACCCGCTATATAGCTCCCTCTGGATCGGATGCGGCGAAGACCCGCTCTTTTACGAAGACTCTTTTACCTCTTCCTCACTGACGAAGAGAGCTCTCGCCGACGAGCCCGGATCTTTTTCCCACACCCGCCGCGACTTGCAGTCCTCGAGCGTTCCAAAGCTGATCCAAGTTGTCCCCCCTTTTTTCCCTCCTGCGCGTTGGGGGTTCCTCCTTTTCCGCGGGACATGATAGCGTTTCCTTCTTTTGGTGCCGACGATGACAACCCCCCCGGAACGTTGGACCTCGATACAGTTCTCGTTTTTCCCAAACCCCCCCATAAGCGCCGCCGTTTCTTCAAACCAACCCCTTCCCGCGGCGCGACAAAATCGGACATCAGTTGGCGGCGCACGGGTATGCATCACATGTTTTTCCCAGGGTTCCAGAAGCTTTTTTTTCGAGTGCTTATCGGCCACCCCTTTTCCCGCGAATCAAGCCAGGAGCGCCTTATCCCCTCCCGCCAGCTTTTTCTCCCCTCGGGTGGCATTCTTTTTTCTTCATCAACTCCCACGCCAAGCCGG
>Ga0179591_1277098_pt1 | contig 12321 bp, 11 predicted proteins | sample CZOMad2_1_08_16f_FD_182891 | JGI IMG/M metagenome (GOLD analysis project Ga0179591, IMG submission 182891) | Vadose zone soil fungal communities from Angelo Coast Range Reserve, California, USA - CZOMad2_1_08_16fungal (PacBio error correction) | ecosystem: Environmental > Terrestrial > Soil >... | reverse complement strand
CCGCACCCCTCCAAGTTTTTACCTTGAACTGGAATGGACGTTAGACTGATAAGCGGTGGGGTTTTTCTTTCTTTCCTATCACTTTTTTAGGTTCCCCTCCCACTTGTTTAGGCTCGATTTCACAGCGACTCCTATTGAGCTTTATGTTCCTCCCTTTTTCCTCTTTGTTTGTATCTGTAACTTGTTTCCTTTTCTTTTTTTCACCTTCTTGCACCCCCATTTACGTTACTCAGGTTACAGATTCTCTTTTGAATTGGAGCGAGCGTTGTCTAAATTTTTTTTTTGAAGCGTTCTATTTATTTTTTGTTTACCCCAGAACTCCCCGATTATCCTGTGCCGCACCGTGAGAAAACTTCTTGCCTCGACTATGTTTCTGTTCGGGGGTACTCCATTGATGGAAGTCTCCTTCTACCCCCCGCTCGGCCTGTTCTCTTGGTTTTTATTTCTCTACCCTTCTTTGCCTCCCCCCACACGCAAGTTCCCTTTCTTTTTTCCTTTACGACAGGGCCTGGTTGAGGGGCTGCGACCCCCTTGGCTTCTCTCTTTTGAGTCTCCTGTCCTGGAGAATGTGAGGTCTGTTGCTTGGGTCCACAATTTATCTTTTTGTATCGAACCAAACTCGATTCCTACCAGAAACCCACCCCCCTTCTTGCAACCTTGATCCGGCTTTTTTCCACGGCGGGTAGTGTAACGTTGTCCGTTTGTTTTTTTTTATCAACTTTGTCCGGAGGTTTCCACGTGTCGTAGCATGCCCGAAGAATAACACTCCCTTTTTTCTTTTGTATAGTGGTTTGCAGCGTTCGTATTTTGATCCTCCTCTCCCTGCATGGGTTCAATGTTGCATTTTCCTTCTTGTGGAGTGGGGGGAGGTTGGTGTGCCCGTGGATAGTGATTGTTGTCCGTTTTTCTTTTTAGCTTCCCCCGGGCCGGTGTTTCCTCGTGACGATTGCTTTTTATATAATTTAAGACTTTTTTCCAGGGGTTCGGGTTTCCCTGCTTGATTTCTCCCCCTTTCCCTCCCCAGGTCTCTTTAGTTAGTTAGCTCTTCTACGCGGCCATTCGCTGTTTTTTCTTCAACAGAGCCTGTCACCAAGGGTTCGCCTCCGTTTCCCGAACTTCCCCCTTACGGTCTTTCCCATTTAGCATTCTACAGACAAAACCAACACCCACAAAAAAAAAAAAAAAAAAAAAAACCCTCATTGTGTTGTATGATAGGGTTTTGTTCCTGTCTGTGCACCGTTCTGTGTTCACGACGGAGTAACTTTCTTGTTGAGCTTGTTATGTATCGTTTTCTTTCCCCTTTTTATGATCAGGCTGTTCATCCGCCCCTCTGTTATCTCACTATCTCCGTGAACATTTGACCAACAATTTCAGCGTTGCCCCATCCCTATGGACGTTCGACCTGTTCTGAGTTTTCTATCCCCTTTTTTTCAGAATCACCTTCTTTGTGTCCGGCATTGTGGTTCGGGACCATTTCCCTATGCCACAAAACCACTTCCGGTCGTGGGCCCACTTTTTTCCTGATTTTGCTTTGACGTGTATTGGTTTGTGTTTTTTTTTTTTTTTTGTTCCTGTTTGACCTCTCTCTCAGGGTTCCCTTTTTCTTCAGAATTGTTTTTTTTAACACGGGTTACCTTTTTTTGTTACTTCCCATCCCCGGAGTCCTTTTCGTGTGTCCTCCTTTGAGTAAAACTTGATCGTAGGGACCCAGTATCCCCCCATCTGATTTTCTAAAGCTGCGTCTTGTCGGGCAAACCCTTTCCCTCTTTCTGTCCTGTTCCCTTTACCTTTGGGGATCAGCTTCGCGTCTGGGTTTGACTTAGCTCCTTTTCTTTCCGCCCTTTCCTTCTGCTGCCGTGTTCAATTGTCTCTTCCCCCCACCTTTCTTCCGTTCACCGCTTAGCTTTTCTGTGAATCGTTCGTGCTGATGGTCGTTACGTCTTTTTCGTTCTGCCCCTCCAACTCCGTTCCCCATGTTTCCCACGGGTCGGTGCTGATTTCCTCAGTTTTAAGCAGCCCGTAGGTTCCCCCCCTCGGTTCATATTCTTTTCCCCGTTTTTCGACGTTCAACTACCCCACGCTGTTTTTCCCCTTTCTTCCCCTGTGTCGTCGCTTATTTTGGGACTTTAGGTTTATGTCCTCCCGGCCCCAGCTCGCGGCACCTAATACCCTCACTTTTTGCTATCTGTGCCGTGCTATTCTTTCCCCGTCTTTATGGCTTCTGACTACATGTGGTCGCGCATACTAATTTTTGTTCCTTCTGTGTCCAAGAAGGTTCGTTGTTTACACACCACGGCGCTACCTTTTGCCGAAGAATCCCTTTCCTTTATTCGCCCTTTGGCCATTTCCCTGGTATCAGTCAGCGGCGGTTTTTTTTAGCAGCGGTTCGTTTTCCCTTACCACCCAAACGCCGGTTTTTTCAACACCTTCCTTTCAATTTTCGTTCACGATCCCACTTGCCCTCTTGCAGGTGATTCGTACCATGAAACCGCCGATTTTACTTCACTGTCTCAGATGCAGGTTTTGTACTTTTCTTCCCCCCACCCTGGTCCCCTGGGCATAATGGAGTCTCCCCAAAACGAGAGGGTAGTTTCCTTCTTGCGTGGGTCCTCTTTCCCCGTACCCATTTTTGCCGGACGTGAATCTTTTTCCCTCCTTTTGATTGAACTCCTTTAGGTTGCGGGAGTTTCCATTCGGGTTAACCGTCCCCGTAGCTTTATCTGCCCCCCTTTGGTGCTTGAGCTCCCTATTTCAGCCACTGCGGATGTTTCTTTTTTCCCGTGACGTTTCATTGGGGCACACTTTCGGTTTCCCTTTTTTTAATCGATCTTTCCGTTTTTCTTTTCCCCCCAAAATGTTTGCCCCCTTTTTTTTCTACTGTGAACTTCGAAAGGGGTCTTTTCTCCTGTTTAAGAGCTAGTATGTAGGAGTGCGACCGAGGGTCCCAGACTCCGCACGCTTCAGCAGGGAGGTGCATGGCAGCCTTTGTTTACAGTCCAGGCTCATTTACCATTGATGGTAGTGTTATTTTTATCTGGTTGGGCATCTTTCTTTCCCCCTTGCAAGCGGGGGTGATCGCCATTGAAGGTTTGTCCCCCCCCCAACCCCGGCTTATCTTCTTTTGCATAACCCCTCTTTTTTGCCTTTTGATGACCTGAAACGCCTTGGATGATGCACTGGCCCCGCTTGCGTCGTTAGTTCGCTTCCCCATAGCGAGCCGTCACTCACCCGTCCCGGCAACTTAGTAGCTTTCTCCAGATGCGCACCAAATAGTGTTTTTGTTCTTTTTTGGTCACCCCATTGTAAGCTTTTTCTTTTTGTCACAACCTTTTGCTTCGTTCATGTTCCCCTTTCCTACTGGTAGCAGCACCCGCTAGTTCCCGGACTTCCCCCAACAACACCCCTTGATCCAGGTTTTTTCTTCCAGACCCCTTTTGCCCGTCGTACTCCAGTACGCGGCTTGACGGTATCTTCTCTTTCTTCCTACACCCGTGTGTTGTTTTTTTTCTTAGTTTTGTATAACCTTAAAACATGGGTTGTCCTTCAACTGGCGTTCTTGTGACGGACTTGGTTCTTTTTCCCGTTCACACCCATTTTTTCCCCAGTTTTTTCTTGTGTTTGCGCCAACGTTCCGCCTTCCCTCTGGGCAGGTCTGCTGGCGGATCTCTCAGTTTTAAACCCGTTTTTCCCACCCCCAAAGCCCCGGCGACCTCCCCCAACCTGTAACCGTTCTTTGCTTTTCCCAAAGTCCCACTACGAAACCCCTGACGTCAATTCTTCCCCATAGTTTTCCGCTTTTAAGGTTTTATACTCTGTGCTTCTTGCCTTCCTCTGGGATTTGGGGAGCAGCTCAGTGCCTTGTCCCGTTGCCCTAATCATCTGTTTGTCGCGAGTGCGACCAAGGACTGTCTTCCGATCTGATGGACCCAGACTTTCCCCAAACCGCGGACTGTTTTTCTTTTTACGAGGACACACATCTTTTGCAGTTTACCCGGTGAGGGTTGTCAACGACCCCCCCCGTGTGGTTCTCTTACCACTTCTGGCCTTGGCCCCCTTGTTCCACCTTCTCAGTCAAAAGTGCCGGCTTTAACGTTACTTTCTTCTCGTGAGAGGGGATCCCCCTGAAGTTTTTCTTCGTTTCGTGGATATCCCTACTTCCTTGCTCGTCCCCCAGTTACAGTTTTTTTATTGTAGCAGTTCAAGATTTCCCCCCATGCCTCTTTAAGTGGTCCCTTTTAAGTTTCAGTTTTGTGTTCCCCCATGTCCTTCCCGGTGTCCCGCTGATCGTCGGAAACCTCCCCCCCAACGTACGCTTTTCTTCTACAAATCGGTCCTTGGCGTTCAATCCTTCAGCTCATCGGCCGTGGCAGGTCGGACTCATTGGTGAACCCCAGACCCTTCCCCACCTTTCAAGTAGTGCCTCGCTGCTCCCTCCTTAGATGTTCGACCGGTGGCCCGGATTTAGAGGTCCTTAGTTCCCCGGCTACCACCTTCGGACACTCGCTTTTTGTTATGGGGGGGCGTCCTTCTCTGTGCCCCTGTTTGTTGTTGCAACTCGTCCCGGAACTTTCTATCGGGCCTTTGGAGGTGGGTCACTTTTTTCTTTTCCCGTACCTTTGGTTCATCACCCTCCTCTTGGTGCCTTTTGCGTGCTCTAACCTGAGTCCGTTCTCAAAACCCCTTTTTGGGTTTTTTTTCTCAAGGATTTTTCCCACCCGTCTGTTATCGGTCTTCTGATTACTTTCCTCTTGATGGGGCGTGGGCGTAAGTCGTTCCCTTCGGGATGAGCTTTTTTTTGTTTTGAGCTGTTGTTGTTTTTGCTCGAAACGTGGACCAAAGACTTCCCCCCCTGTCTCCCCCTGTCTCAGTCGTCTTTGGCGCCACCCATTTTAGTCTTTAAGATGGTCAGCGCCTGAAAAAGCCTCTTCCCCTTAATCTTCGTGTCACCCTTTACCTCTTGTCAGTCCTAGTCCCCGCCTGCGTCAGCACACCCCCGAACCTTGCCACTGGTCACGAGACACACCCGACCACCCTCCTAACGTTCCAAATGCTTTGTATTTTGAACGATTTTGGTTTGACCCTGGCCTCCTCATTTGTCCACAAGCGATATTCATAGAGTACCGCGTCGTTTTCTTTTCATGTTTTCAGGAAGATTTGTTTCGTTTTTGAACGAATTCTACCTCCCTCTAGTCTTATCCTTTACAATAGTCACGAAATCCCCATCCAGCCTGACACTATCCGCCCCCCCCCGCCGACCAGAGGTTTTGAATTCCTTTAATTTGAGCTAGTCGCGACGATTCGGCCCCCCCAATCACCGTTCATTTCATTCTCAGAACCCAACAGGAAAGGCGAGTCCCCCTCTCCGGATCCGACGCGCCCAAGTCACCTCCCTGGACACGTCTGCCCGTTTTGCAGAAGGATCCATCTCCTATGAGCAACTTCCCTTTCCGGGGGTGTTACCTTCCGTTCTCCCATCTCCGATACGCGCATTTGTCTTTTTCGGTAAAACCACAGGCCGTGAAAGTAACCACATTTTGTTCACTATTTTCAGTGGTCTCTTTCTTAAAGCCCAACCTGCGAGGCCGAGTTGTCAGCACTTTAGGATCTCTTCCCCACCTGCATCTTTTCCACGAAGGTCCTTGAATTTTCTTTTGTTGAGCCCTTTTTTTTCTCCTCCTTTAAAAATTTCTTTTTTTTCCCCTGTCAGGTGAGGCTCCCTTTTTTCACGCTTTCTCCTTTTTCTTTAGGAAGTTATTGTTTTGATGATTTTATCCTCCGTCCTGTACTTTTGTGTCCCCCTATGACTGGCTCCCCCAGGCTGGACTGCTCCCCTTCTAAGGGTCCTCCCTTATCAGCACTGAAATCCCAGCACGCCTCCTCCCCCCGCCTTACGTTTACCCCATTAATCTTGGGTCTATTTTTCAATTGCAGCGATTATTCCACAAAACTTTTTGGTTACGTTTTTTGCACCTTTTTTCGTGCTCACCGACTGTTTTGCGTCGACGCGTAACTGGCGACCTGGTCCGCTTGCTCCTCGGCCGCGGGAGGTCTGCTTTTAACACCCTTGAGTCTTTTCATCAGTACTATTTTCTTGCCTCTTAGTATCCGAGATTACGCTTCCAGCTCCGTTTTTCTGATTTGGGGTCTGAGACTCTTACCTGTTTTCGTCCGACTGGTTTTTTTTTTGCGGCTGATTCCCGCTTTTTCTTCCATGCTTCACCCCCCCAGCCTGCACGACAGCCCTCTGGACTTTTTTTTTCGTTCGGCTCTTTTCTAACCGAATTCAAGGACGCGCCACCTCAATCCCCCGCTTTACATTTCAAGGCAATTCTTACTTGACCCCCCTTCTGCCTCGCGTTTCGCGACACCATTTTTGCAACCCCCACGACCCCCTCACCCGTAGTGTTTTATTTGCTGTCTCCCTTTTAGTACCACACATTTTTTTTTTCAAGGCACATTGCTACCAGTCCTAAAGGTTTCAGTCTTTTTTCTTTCCCTTCGTCCGGGCCTTGTAAAAGGTCCCCCCACCTTTGTTTTTTCGGTTTTTATCGTCCCCGCGGTGGTCTTTGTTTTTTCGCAACCCGCTCATGCCCCCCGCAGTCCCTCACTTTTCGCCTATCTCCTCATTAACCTTTCGTCACTCTCTCCACAAAGTTTCTCTCCTCCCTGTCTCAGTCGGGAACCACCGGCCCGCAATTTCTCTTTTGTTTTCGGACAGATGGGGCTAAGGATCCCATTTTCTTGCCTTCCCCGGCGCCTGGCTTTTGGAGGGCGCCCCTTCCTGTCCTTCTCTATCATTTTTCAGAGTCACTGTGCTCTGAAACACAGGCTTCTCGCGGTGCTCAACTGGGGTCGCCGGGGCCCCGTCCCGAGTTCTCCTTCTTTTTTTCTCTTCTCGTGAAAAACCCCCAGCGGCTTTTCTTTCTGAGGAAACGGTTGCCCCCCACGACCACTCCCATTTTTTCTTGAACGATTCGGAGTTTTACTTCAATTTGTGTGTTTGAGATTTCGATTTTTTTTTTGGTTTTTCTTTTGTCCAAGTTCTTTATCACGCTTTCTAGGACATGGATGACATACGTCGGCCAGTTTCTCTTCTTCACCCTGAAAATGTTCGGCCCCTTGGGCGTGCGACTTTTTTCCCAAGTTTTTCTTTCATTCCCCCAGCGCAGAGAGTTTTTAGGAAAACTTTGGCGTCTTCTCCCCCCCCTTTTTGTGTTTCTAATTTCTATTCCTTCGCTTTTTTTTAGTGTTTAAACCAAAAATTTCTTTGCTTACCCTTGTTTGGTTTTTCTTTCTCTCTCACAGATCCCAGATAACCTGGTCATGGAAATGGATTCTGTCTTTTTTTCCTCTGTTCCCCCTCCCCCCCCTTTTTTGTGATCTTTCTTAACTAGGTTACCGAAAAGTGGGGAGGTCTCTTTTCAGTGCCTGTCTGTCGTCGGTTTCTTTCTTTTGCCCCCAGCATTTCGCCGGCGTGTCTGTCAATTGCGCCGATTTTTGGACACCTTTAGACCCCTCCAAGTTAACTTCTTGGATTCCCTCTTCTTTAAGTTCGAGGCCTGTTCCAGGTTTCCTTCCCCCCTTGATTCAGCTGTACCTTCAGGACCACCTCTGATCTCGGGGGCCGCGGTCTTCCTTAGTTCCAAGGCCCTTTCCCTTTGCTGTTCAGGCCGGCGTTGCGGTAATGGATTTTCCCTTCTACGGTTTTTCCATCTTTCGTCCGCCTGCGGCTCCTCTTGGTGCCCATTTTTTCCCCCCCCCCCCCCCCCCCCAAAAACGTTGGCGGGCGTGTACGTCGTGCAGTTCTTGCTTGCTAAGGGACCTTGGTTTTCCTTGCAGCTGGAACTTATTTATGATCTGCGTAGGTTGTGCAGTGACTTCTTCTTTTCCCTTCCTCCCATCAGCTTACCGACCAACCTGTTTCCCCCCCCTTTTTCTTCCTTCTCAGTTTTTTTTTCGTGCCTGCCTGGTCCGTTGTGGTTAAGCATTGCCGGCGGTTTATTTTTCCCTTCTTTCCCCATGGCCCGTTGCTCCTACCAACTAATGTTTTTTATTTTGTATGTGGGTTGCATTTGCGTCTGTACGAAAGCCGGCGGTTTTTTCCCTTTCTGACTTACTGAGTGACGTTGGTGGAGTGTCTTTTCCTTGCGTTTTTCTAGGCTCTCAGTCTCCTAGTGAGTCGTGCAGGACTGAGTTTAAGTTTTCTTCCTATTTGAGGACTACGGGCCCCTTTCCTGTTTTTCTTTTCCCCCTGTGCAGCCGTGCTTTAGCACCGTTGTGACTCTGCGTGGCGTTTGCTTTGTCTCCCCTTCCGGTTGAGGCCACGCGATTTCAATTGCCCTATCCCCGAACATTTTTTTGCCTCAGTTTCAGACGACGGTAACCTCTTAATTTTCCCCTCTTCCTTAAGAAACCTTCGGTTGGAGTCTCGGGTTGTTTTCCTCATGTTTTTGGGATCTCTGTCTTTGTTGCAGTTACGCTAGTCGTTTCAAGGTCGGCGGTTTTTTTGATGATTTCTTTTTATGGACAGTGTTTTGGCTTTTGTCAGGAGGTCTCCTTCTCTCCTTCCCCTCAATGTGTTGAAGGCGGAAGGCTATTTAAGCAGAACCAAGGGCCGAAGCTGGCCCATTTACTCCCCTCCGTTCCCTAGAGACATTGCTGATCTTTTGAGGCTTTTAGCATTCCTCGTTTTTTTTGTGCATGGTCTCCCCTTTCTCGACCAACTTCCACTCTGGGTGGAAGATTTTTTGCCGGATATTTTCCTGACTTTTGTGCTTCCTTGATCTGTCTTTTTTTGCAGGGGCCCCTAGCAGACCAAAAATTTCCCCCTTCCCAAGTCCACTGTTTCGCACCGGACAGGGGCTTTCGTGTATCGGCTCTTTTCTGTCACGTGATCCTTTAGGGGGACTAATTTTTCCTCCCTCCAGTGTCTTTTTCTCTCCTTCGTTTCTGTTTTTGCTTCCTGTAGGCTAAACTTTTCGTCGTTTCTTTTTTCCTGGGAGGTGATCATTCTTCGCGTTTCTTTCTTTTCTCTCTTCTACTTTTCGCCGACATGATCGTTCTGCCGAATCCTTCGTCTTCCCTCCATGTATTTTGCCCCGCTTCTTTCTTTGGTCTACTGCTGGAGTTTCTTTCGGCCGATGGTGCGTAGACCTGCAATTTCTCGTCGTCCGTTTTGTTAAAACAGTAGTGGCCTCTTGTTCTAGAATCCGTTTCAAGGACTCTCGTATCAGCTCTGTCTTCCCCTCTCCTTCCCCGTTTTTTTACGCCCGTCAAACTACATCTATTTTTGCACTTTTGTCTCTGGTTCGTTTCGTGTTGTGTTTTACGAATTGCGGTTTTTTTGGCTGTTTTCCCAAGTTTTTTTTGCTTTTTTTTCCGTAAAGATCCCCTGTTGCGAGTGCAGGTCCTCTCCGTTTTTTCCCATCGATGCCCTTCTGAATAAAATTTCTCTGTGCTCCTTTACCCCTCTTCAGTGGAAATTTTCAAGAGGCCTTTTCTTTCACCCCCACCCCCTCATCCCCTTAGTTTTTTTTTGCAGCTGTCAAGTTCTTCACCCATTCACCTGCCTTTTGATCGAACCTTTTTTTCAGTCCTACCATTCTCGTAGGCGTTCTTAGTTCAACCACACCATTTTGTTTGTCACTCTCCTTTTTTTGGCGTCGGCCACAATCACGGTTTTTTTTTTGAGGCCGGGAATCTCCTGAACGTCCGGAGTTGCTACCCCCGTTGGTCGCGGATTACGTTGTAGACTTCTTTCTTCAAAGGCTCTTTGTGACCCTTTTTTTTATCCTCTTCGTGGGAAGATTCCCTTCCCCCTTACGGCCGGTTCATTCTCGTGAGCCGTTTTTTTTCCCCAACTTAATTTCACTGTGGGATGACTTTTTCCCCCGTTGGTAGACGGTTTCAACCCTCCAATCTTTGCTTCCTTGAAGTTTTTTCCCCGTTTTTTCGGTTCCCCCCCTTTCGATTTTGTGCCTTTCTATAAGCGGGCAAACGTCTGTTTTCTTCTTTTCATAGTGCTTTCCCTCGTCAGCACCACACCTTTCTTACATCTTGACCTGCTTTGTTTTGACATTTTTTCCTCGAGATTTTTCTTTTTTTCCTTGCGGAAACTGCTTTGTGTTTCCGCTCTAAACCCTTTCTCCTTCCTTTCCGTTCCACGGACTTTTTGACGTTTTTGGTTGATTGACATGTTTGTCGTTTGTTAGGTTTTTTCTCGATCCACCGCAAGCCTGGGTTCTCTGCCATGGAAGTCTCCCCAAACCCCCGTTCCATTTGACCTTTTAAACCAGCACGCTTTCCTTTTCTTTTCTGGATGATGTCCCCTTGAACCCTGTGAGCGTTTCCCTCTTCCCCCCAACCCTCGGATCCCTTCCATTAATCCCAAGTCGTCACTTCCTATACGTACCGTTGCGAATTATTTCGTTGGTCCTTTTTCAAACCCTTCCCCTTCGTTTTTCTTCGCCCAGGGGTTCCTTTTTCCCCCTTTTCCAAGTTTTGTTTTTTTCAGAAACTTTTGCTCCAGGTCGGACTCCCACAAACTTCCCCCCTTCGTGAAGAGTTGTTCGGACTGGAACAGCCCGCTTTTCAGTTGAACCCGGGATTTTTACGGTATCATCCTCCTCCTCCTCTTTTTCTTTTTTTCTACTAGCTCACGTACAAGATTTCCCAAGTCCCAAGTCTTAGTCGCAGGCTGGGTTCACCTTTTTACCAATCTTCTTTCCAAGGAAGGTTTTGTGTTGCCCCTTTTTTTTTTTGGACCCTTTCTTTTTGGGGTATGTTTGCCTCTCCTTTCACAAAACCCGTTCCCCCAGCCCCATGTTTGAGTATTCCCCCCCGATTACCTTTTTTTTTCTTTTTTTCTTTAACCAACGGAACACTACCCTTATTTTTCACCCTCCTTTTACTAGCAGCGTTTAAGTGTTTCTCAGGATAAGGCTTGTCCTTCTCAGACCTGATGGACTTGGCCCCTTCTCCAGAGCGGTGTTTGGGACTTTCCATTTCCATTCTTTTTTGATGAGCTTTAAGTTTTTTTCTTTTTGATGGTCCTTCTCTTCGCGTCCGAGGTTGTTTGTGTTAGGGAAGGTTTCTTTTTCCCTCTTTCTTTTTGTAAATGCGGTTGTTGTTTACTGACACACCCCCGCAGTATTTTCCCGGGACTCCCATCTTGCCCCTCTCTTCCTGTGCTTCAAGATTAAGGCCCCTGAACCCTGTGCGCAGTTTCGCGGCGACAACGCCCAGTTCTACTCCTTTCCTGACCTTAGTTTGTTCCCTTTTTTTCCGCCTCGTCTCAGTTATCTTCACCTTTGTTTTTGCTGACGCATCTAGACCATTGCCGCCTTTTTGGTTCCCGCTTGATTTTGGCCCTTTTCCAAAGGGATTTTTGGCTAATCGTCCGGCGCCCTTGCACAAGTGAGGAAGATCTAGTCCTTTTCCTTTTCAAATACACGGGTGACCCCACTTGTTCCGAAACCGTCCGTAGTTCTTCTTGGCGAACGGAGTGATGTTCCGGCCGGGATGGTACGGTTTTTTTTTTTTTAACCTGAATCTACTTCCTCCCCCCAAGTGAAGGAACGATCCAGGTGTTGGGCAGGAAGTTTTGTCCCTTTACAGTTGTTTGAAGCTAGTAAACCCGTTTACCAGGGCTGGCGTTATTTCCCCTGACGCCTCTGGCAATAGGCGTTCTTGTCTTTCCAATTCCCATTTTTCCCGCGTTTTGTTCCTTGGATCGTTTTTATTACACCGCCTGCAGTTCACCATGTTTGGGGGTGCGTCCAACCCTTGTACTTCTTTTCACCTCAGCCCGATGGTCTAATTCCATTCCAGGTTTATTTTCCTTTGCTGGTCGTTGGAACCTTTGTATAGCCTTTCGTCTCTTTGTGGTTTTGGGCCTCCTTTCCCTCCCCCTCTTCTCTGACGGCGGCCCAGTGTCCCTACGTCAGTTAGGTCTTTTCCCCGCAAACCGTAGTTCCTTCCTGCCCGCGGACCTTTCCCCCCCCCGCTCCCCCGCACCACGGGGGCTCACGGTCGTGCGGTCTCCTCCCCTTCTCCCAGTCCCAGAACAGCAGGCGTAACACTTCCCTCCCTGAGCACTTTCACCAAAACCCGATGTCGTTTCTTGACGGCGTGTGACTCCCTCTCAGATCTTGTGTGTAAACCCCTCTCTTTGTCCCGGGCCCGGGACCTGTTAGGCTTCGTTTCCCTTCGTGAATTGTGAAACAGCCGCTACTCTTTTCCCAGTGCCGGGATAAGACCCATTCGTTCCCACCAATTTTTCCACCCTAATGCCTAATTCTTATTCCCGCAGTCGTCTTCGAA
>Ga0179591_1382286_pt1 | contig 12322 bp, 16 predicted proteins | sample CZOMad2_1_08_16f_FD_182891 | JGI IMG/M metagenome (GOLD analysis project Ga0179591, IMG submission 182891) | Vadose zone soil fungal communities from Angelo Coast Range Reserve, California, USA - CZOMad2_1_08_16fungal (PacBio error correction) | ecosystem: Environmental > Terrestrial > Soil >... | reverse complement strand
CTTCTTTTAGGCCCCTCTTTTAACTTTGAGAGACCCCCCCCTTTTCAATAAAAGTCCCTTTTTCCTTTCCGTCCTGATATGGTCCTTTGGGAATCCCCCCTCCCCTTCTATTACCCTCTCCCCCTTTCCCCCCCCAGATTTGTCATTTAGCTACTACGAGCTTATTGCCGCTTTTCTCCTCTCTTGTGGTGATTCTCAGTTTCCCCGCACAGCCCCCATACTTCCCCGCCTTTTCCCAGATTCTCTTCTTTTATCCCAGAATCCTCAGGTACAGATCCCGGATTGTTTTTTTGAACTAGGTTGGAATCTTTTTCCTTCTCCCCCCGGTCCCTCTTCTTTATTAGTCCTTCCTCATTCTTGCGCAATGGCACGCGGTTTCTCTTCCCCCCTGCAAAATCTCAGCTGCGGTGGTTTTTGTAGAGCCCCTCTTTCGAGGATGAATTCGTTTTTTTTTTTCATCGCGGTTTTCTCACGAGTGAACCTTTCCTTTCGGAAGCTCAAATTTTTATTTGCACCATTAACCACTCCATTTTTTCCTTCCTCTTCCCCGCCGCCAATCAACACTCTCGTTAGATTTTTCCCTCTTCCCCTTACTTATACCCTCAACGAGTGACGATGAGTCTCTGCCCGCGGTCAGAGCCAGCACCTTCCTGCCTGATCTCAGCTCTCGGTTTCCTATCTGGCCACAACGAGCAGGAGTGTCTTTACACGTTAGTTCCCCCCTCCTCTTTCCGCTGTAGTTCCTTGCGACGCTTAGGTTTTTTGTGGCCAGCGGCGCGGAATGCTTGCCTCCCAAACACCCCCCCGCAACCCTCCGTCGGTCTTTTCAGTCGCGTCACGGTGTTTTTTTCCCCATCATTTCTCCCCCCCAACAACGGGTGACTATATGCCTCCTTTTAGTTTCGCCATCTTTAGTGTTTTGTAAGTCCTGTTTGCAGCGTGCCTTGACCGAAAACCTCCTTTTTCGTAAGTGCGACTTTCTTTGCTCCCCCCTTTTTCGCGTTTTACCGCCCCCAGCTGGTTCCCCTGACCCGTTCGTGCCGGCACTATGCCCTCTCCTACCCCTTACCTGCTCAACTATGTTTTGGGATGATCTGGTCTTCCGCTGACGATTCTTCCTATTTGCTTACCTCACAGTTGCTCGGAAGATCTCCTGTACCATTTTTGCTCCTTGCCCCCCCACCCACCCAGCCGATAATGTCAAGAGAGTAGGAAGAGTCCTCCTTCCCCTCCTCGCAAGGACCCCCCCCTATGTGCCCGTGAAAAGAAACAGCAGTCGGCCCCGCTCAAGGTCTGCCCCACTCCCAATAGTCGGATTCTTTTGAATCTTTCACACATTTCCTCGTGAATTTGACGACCGGTTTTTTATTCTTATGCCTTGTCCGTTGACTTCGCGGCCACTTTTCTAGAGTTTTTCCCCTTCTGCCACCCTCTTTTCTTGGATTGAGTAGGCGTGTGCCCCCGACACCCTCCGGTGAGCCCCACTACTGTGATCCGAAAGCCAAGGGTCCCCGGCATTCTCTTTGCTTCTCTTCCCTTTTTGGTAACCTTCTTTCGCAGGTTTCCCCTCGTTTGCTCCCCCCTCCAGGCTTCTCCCCTACACGATATCGAAGTTTGATCCAGTCCCTGGTGCGGTGCCCAAGTGCCTTTGCTACCTTTTTGTCGGTTCGCGTCTTTTTAATGTTGAGTCATGAGCTTCGTGGCGTGTGCCTCACAGGACTGTCCTGTCCCCTATTACTTTCCCTTGTCGCCCCTTGCCATTCGGCTTCCAGAGTCCCTTTAACGGCGCCTCCGCGCTCCTTTCGTCGGCAAGATAGAGCCGCCTGCATCTCTGCCCAGACGGTGGCTTCCCTTTAAGATGTTTTCTATGATTTTTTTTTCAGACGCCCCCCGACTTGGTGTTTTTTCCCTCCTTCTATTGTGTTCCGCGCTCCCTCGCGCTTTTCTGAAATCCTTTCGTCTTCACCCCACCCGCTCTGTGCATAACCCCCAGTTCAGCCTCTCCTGGGAGGCTCCAACGCTCTCCCTCAGTATAGTGAATGATCTCGCGCGTGTCTTTTTCGAAAGGGCCCCAGGCAACATTCATGTGTGGTTAGTTGTTATTTCCTTCCGTGTCCCCTCCTATTGATGAAGTTTGTCCCCTGATTTTTCTTACTTAGTTTTCTTTCGTTGCTGACGGTTGCCCGTGTTTTTCCTCATTGCCTTGCTCTCCACTCCTGCCTTGCGCGCCGACTTAAAGAGCTTCCTCCGTTGGTGTAGGTTCACAATTTGTTTTAGTCTTTTCTGTGCTGTTCCGTTTGCATCTGTCCATTGATGTGAAACCCCCCTGCTTCCAATTTTTTTCGTCACCATTTGCATTCCCCTCTTCCGCTGTGGCTACGCAGGGCGTTTGCCGTTTGCTTACCCGTCCTTTCCTTTTTATGTTATGAAGAATTCTCCCCGTCGTCCCGCATCGAACCGAAGTGAACCTGTCCCATGCACTGCAACTAAGGCATAAATTGATCTGCCGGATCACTTACCACAAGATTGACCGATCTGGCTGACTTTGCTGAAGTCAGTTTCCTACTCCCTTTTTTCCCGCCCGTCAATTTTTTCTCGACCCCCCATCCCCCCCCCTTCCCCCGTTGGCCTCGGCCCCCTTGTATTTTCTCCTCCCGCGCGCTTTGGGAAATGTATTGAAGGATACGAGTAATCCATCCCCTCCGCCCCCTTTAGACCCTGCAACTGCGGCCCCCTTGGCTTTTTTTTTTTTTGTCGTTACCTGCACCACGTAGATAGTGGCCACCTAGTGTGGGGTTAATTTTTCTTCTTTTTCCACGTCAGCTTCCCATATCACGCGTGGTCCCTTCCTTTTCGAAAAGAGTTTACTTTTTGTTTGGCTTCCCCCTCTCTGTTTACTTTTTTGTGTGTTTGAGAGAGATAGTCCTGATCGCAAACCCTCTCTTTCCCACGCTTTGATTTTTCACGTTACTTGTAAAGGAATTGGAAGAGCCAGTGATTGCCGGCCCCCCCTCCCACCCCCCCCCTGCAACTAGGTGACCCTCCCTTTCTTTGATGAAGAAGACCCCGGCCTTGTTGGATCGAATGAGGGCCGCGAATTCTTCTTCCCGCAGTCGTCGGTCTACTCCTTCTCCTTTTCAATACCATGTCTTCTGAGCGCTATTAGATACCTTTGTCCCAGTCCTGAAGGATTCACCGGGTTTTCCTCTTGATTTGACCCCCCAGAACCCTTCCTTCTATTAGGATTTCGCCGATATGGCCTCCGTCAACAACTGCTTCCCCGAGTAGATCTTTTATGCATTTTTTTGTCGTTGTGAAGAGTTGTTTTTTTTTTTTTTTCTTTTTCACTGTGCTTCGGTGTTCCGTTTTCTCCTATTGTGGTGGTTGTGTGAATCGTGTCCCGAGTTCCGTCTGTGCCTTTGTGTAGACTCCACACTACCCCATTCCCCTAACTCATCTTGCCTTCCTTCGCCGCTCCTCGTTAGCCCCACTCACCTCATCTATGTTCACTTGTTGTCCCCTTCTGGGCCACTAGAGATATACCTACTCAGTTCCGCCTTTCGTGTTTCTTTTTCTTTTTCTTTTTCTGTTTGATAGGCTCCGTTACAAACCCTCCTACCGTGCCCCGACAAGTAGTTCTGGCGCCGATTAGTGCGCGTGGAATGCGAACGGGTTATGGAGTTTGGTTGAATGTGGGAGTGGTGTTTCTTATTTCCCTTTCCTGGTGGACAGTTGGTCTACTGCCACCTCCCGCCGCGACTTACGCCTTGGTCTCTCATTGTGTGTTCGGATTGGGGGTGTAATTTTGTTTAGCAGTGTGTTTTCATTTTTTCTTTTTCCTGTATTTAGAGGCAGAAATTTTCGGATTGATCTTCAGATTGTCTGGTTCCTTCCCCTTCCCCGCGCTTTTTCATTTTTCCTTCCCGACTTTCTTCATCTCTTAATAACTAACTTTTGCGGCAGTGATGTCGCCCCGGAGCCCCCCCTGTTCTGTTTTTCTCCCCTGCCTCTCCGGCTCATGAAGTTTTTGAAGAAAAGCCATGCCCCCCACTTTGTCCGTTCCCAAACGGGTTTTCCAGCAACCTGTCACCAGCACCCGTTGTTCCGACGACGGCTTTCCACCACGGTCGTCTTTGGCTCCCCCCCTCCTCCTCTCCAGCTAGTTGGATCGGCGCGCCGGCCTTTCGGTTTTCCACACACTTTTTTTCCGTCCTCAGAGAGACCCAGCATTATACAAACGAGCGTTTTTAAAAAAATTGCTTCAATGCTGTGTCTCATTCCTCCCCCACTAGGTAACACGCCCCCCTCCTTCACTGTTACGGGCCTCTATCTAACCTTTCCCCCGATAGTTCCCCCCCCCCAATTTGAGCTTTTTTAGCTCGTTGGCAGCCGCCAGTTGAATCTTCCTTCTCAGTCTCCGCTTTTTTTTTTGCTGGAGAGCTGAGGTCCTCCTCTCTTAAGCGTTTTACCATATCTCCCTTGCTTCTCGAATTCCCAAGCCCCTGACCCTGTCTTTATTCTTGGTGTCGGCCGATATCATAGAAAATTTCCCCTACCTGATGAGGCTCGTCTTTGCAGAGTGCTCTCTTGGCCCGTCCCATTTTATCTGCGCCCCTTCCTTTTCTTTCGTTTACCCCACATGTAGGGCCAATTGATACATTCCCCTTACACAATTTTTTTGGGCCCTTATTAGCCCCTACCCACCCCCCCCCGGGAGCCACGATCCCCCTTTTAATTACAGAAAGTGCCATTTCATCCCTACCGGGCGCCTTTTCCTTTACCCATCCATTGTTTCCTTGTGCAATATATCTTATTCTTCTCCGATTTGGGCTTCGTATCATGATGGCCCCACCTTTTGCGCTCGCGCTCAGAGAAGATACTGCAAGCATCTGCCCTGTTTTGTCTTTGTTGATTTGCTTATGGATGATTTTTCTCCCCTGATGTTGAGGGGAATCGCTTACTTCTCAGGCTTTCGATCCACCGAAATGTTCCTGCAGTTGGTTCTTTCTGACCTTGTCACCCTCTCTCCCCTTCCCTATGGGGTCCTCCTGTAATAGTACATCCTCTCCGAATGAAAGGGTCGTAATTTTCGATGACTTTTGACTCCGTTCAAAATCCCTTTCCTATTGTTGAGTATTCCCCACGGCTACTTTTTCCTTCCCGTTGGGGAGTTTTTTCTTCCCTTCATGGTTCTCTTTAGGCTGACTGATTCGCGTTGTCTTAGGCCCTATTTCCGTGTTTGTAATGCGCAGTCTTTCAATGAGAGCTCCCCCGGAATCGCATCCCTTTGTATAGGTAAGACATACCGCATTTCTTTTCCTACCCTCTCCTCCTTATCCCTTCTCCCAATCTATGATCAGGCCATGGGTATTCTCTGAGCCCTTCTTCCTGAGGACAGGCAAAGGATATTTCTCCCTGTAGGTCAACTTAAACCTTCTGGGGCGGATGTAGTCCTTCGGATCTTCTTTCGTCCTCCCTGATCCTATCCCTGTGGCATTAGGAGGAATTCCGGGGCTTTAAACATTTTAATTTTACTTCGTCGGGGGATATTTTTATTTAGTCAACCGTTTTTTTTTTCCTTGCTCTTCCCCTCCCCTCCTTCTACCACAACAAACCCACAAAACACCCCCCCCCCCCCCCCCCCCATGCTTGACCCCTTTCCTGATTCCGCCGCACGACGGATTGCTGTTGTTGCGGGCTTCAAGCTCTGACCCTTACGCCACCCCCCTCTCGCGTCGCCATTAACTCCCCCCCCCTCGGCCCCTGATTTCAGTTGATGCTCTGTGTCTGACCCTGTATTTTTCCCCGTGTGACGATGACATGAGGTGCTTATTTAGGAGTCGTTTTCCTTTGTGACTTCTCGACCCTCTTTTGAGTCCACCTCCCTTTTCTTTTTTCCCAGGTCCTTTTTCTTTCAAAGCAGGTACCCTTCTTTTTAGCTGTCTCGTGGCCGATTGAGAGGACTGTTAGTTTCCTCCCCTCCATGCTCTGGTCGCTTGTCAGGAGCCACTATTCCCCCGGGCACTCCGGTCTTTGAGTCCTCATTGGGACCCACCTCCTTCTACCTTTTCAGCCTACGCTGTTGATCTTGCGGCCCTTTGATAGCCGACGGCGTTAAATGTTTCCCCTGATGCCGGGCTTCTCCCCGCCCCTTTCGACCGCTCTCTCTCTTTAAGTCCCCAGGTCCTTGCCCGATCGCACTCTGCCGTTTTTCCAGACGGCCTCTCGTCGAACCTGTCGCGAGATGGCTTCTTTTTTTTGAGCTGGTATTTCTGATAGACCTTCGATCGCACCCTTGGTCACGACCTTTCCCGCGCGTCTGTTGCCTCTGTCGCGCCCCTTCCCTGTTTTTGGCACTCGATAGCGGACATGCGAATTGTCCCTTCCACTCTCTGTTTTTTTTTTTTTTTTTTTGTGATTTGGGAGCGTGTCCCTCTCCGGTTGTTTGAACGTGGTTCATCCCCTGTTTCTCGGGTCCTATTTTCGCCCCTTTCCTAATATCCTTTGGTTTGAGAGATCTGGCCCCTTTACTGCGAGCACCCTGCAATATCCCCGTCATCTTGACCCGTTTCCTCCCCCCTGTCTTTTCCGCTAGGATCCCTTCCGGGACTCCGCTTACCCCGTTCCCCCCCCCCCGCCTTCCGAATTTTCTCCATGATTAGGACGACTTTCCCGTTTAGTCCAGTTGGCGGGTCTACGATCTCGCATTTCCTATTTACCGTCATCCCATATTCTTCTCTAGAACCGTGGCTCTTACTCGGTTCGTTCGCCCCCCGAGAGTGCCCGGATCGTCCACGGCTTTTTGCGGAAATCTGCTGCGGTCCCGCTTTCCCTTTGGTGTATGTTTCCCGGCCTAAGCGCAATTGAACCTTGCGCGTATGTTTTTTTTTATCCTACCTCTGCGTTTCGTGATAGCTTGATGCGTATTGTTGTTCCCCACCCCAAATTCTTCTCTTCTTCCAGGCTTACAAGTTTTTTTTTCTCTAAGATCCCCCGTCCTCCACCTTTATGGACCTGATTAACAAAGCCTACGCCTCCCAAAGTTCTCCCCCCGAGACCTCCCCCTGGCCAAAACCTAGGGTCCTTCATTCGCTGACTCTTTCCACGAAAATGAGACCAGAGCTCTCTCCCGTTCCTCCCGAAGCACCGTCCTGCCTGATGCTATCGCAAGCCAAGGATTCACAATGATCCCGGAGTTTTCTCGCCCCCAGTTTGAGTGACCGCATTTTTAGCATCTGGCTTTAAGTGCTTACTCGATCTTTTTTGGTTTGATCTTCCAGTTTTTGCGCAAAACTCCAAAACGCCTCCGTTGGTAGCCCGTGATCCCCGTTGCCTGGCCGCCTTCTTTTTCTCACAACACCCAAAAAACTGTTGCATCGTCTCTTTTTTCCCCCCATTCATGACGTACATCCAGTTCCTTTGTTTTGTATTCGTACTTCAGGCCTGGTTTTCTTCCGACCCCGCATCCTGCTTTCGTTCCTCGTCATGGCTCCGAGGGAGCAGCACGGTTCTCCCTCCCCGGGTTGCAAAGTCTCTTCCTTTGTGCCTGGCCATCGCACGATTCCAGACGCTTCCCCATCGGAACGCGCCATAGATTGGCTAGGGAGAGCCGCTCTTGTTGGAGTTATTGGCTGTCCCTCGACTTTCGGTTTGGCTCTCTCTCCCATTTGTACCCCGTGGCCCGTCTGTCAAAACACCCTAAGTCACTCTGACGGAAATCGGAGGCCACTCTCCTCATTTCCCCCGGTTCCAGCCGCGACCTTCACCCACTTGAAGGGGCAGGCCTTCCCCTCCCTCCCCCAGCGATATGCCTGGTCACTCTCCCCCCCATAGTAGCTGCTTTTTGGAACCCTTTTCCCAAATTCATATCGAAGTTTTTTTTCTCCCCCGGTTTCTGGTATATATCGTAACTTGGGCCTTCAGCGTCCGGTATCCGCAGGGGGTTGATGCCGACCCCCCTTCCCCCTCGTTTCTTCTCCCTCCTTTTTTAGACCCTCCGCGTGATGCCCCTTTAAAACCCCCCCCTTAGGTTTCATTCCACATCCGAAGAACAAGCCAATCTGAAATCCTCTTGGCCTTTTATGCGCCCCTATAGCTTCCCTCTGCGTTCTTTTTTTCCTAAAAGGCAAGACCACCCTCCTCCCTGGTTTTCTCCCTCCCTGGGAGGCCCACCGTGGGCGTCCACGGTTTTTTTATGACGGTTTTTTCGCTACCTGCCTTCGAGAGATTCTTGAGTGTCTCAATCGGGGCTCTTCCACAACCTTAATTGGCCTTTTCACGTCATAGATTGCCCTCCTATGTTTTGTTAACTCTTCCCGGAACCTGGACTTTTTCATTAAGCTCCCTTCTCTTGACATTCTCCGCCCTTCTAGGTCGATGTTTTCGGAAGTGGTCTGTTCTTTCCTTTTCCTCGACCTATAATCCTAATTTTTGGCGGTTGCTAAGATTGCTTATATCTTTGTTTCGAGTTTACGGCTTTCCCCCCCCTTCTTTAGCTTTACTACCCCCAGCGAAACCCGTTACTTCCTTGGGCTTTTGATGACCCCCTCTTTTTCAGTCAGTATTGTCTCGTTTCTAGATCTTGTTTTTCGTTAGAGCTAAACCCCCCCCCGGAAACAGAGTTGCTTTTTTTACAGATTTTTTTTGATTCCTTCCCATTTCTCTGGGATTCTCCTTTTTTTTGTCCCCCGCCTAGTTTTCAGGCGGGGCGATTTTTTTCCAAGTGTTGTTTCCCCGCCCTTTTGCTAAAATCCGCGGGAGAGGCGCCCGAGCTTGGCCTCCTTTTCGTGAGCCCCCCCAAAGGTGTCTTCCTTGTTGATTTGGTTACGATGAAGACAACCCGTGCTTCCTTCCCCCGTCCTGTTCCTTATTTCCACCGTAAGAGCGCTGCCTCTCTCCTCTTGCAGTTACCCTTTCCCTTTGTCCTTTCTTTTCCTTTTTGTATGTGATGACGCCATGTCCTTTCTGTCGGATCCTCTCCCCTCTATCATTTGACGTCCTGGCCCATAGCCATATCATATTGATCAGGCCCCCTCCTGATATTCCGTCCAACGACCACATTGCCTTTTTCCTTTATCTCCGGCTGCAGTTTCCCCCTGTTCGATCCTTTCTCTCCGATCTCGCAGGTTCGGGCGTTCCTCGCAATAGAATGTTCGGCCTCCACCAGACAGTGAACTGGTTCTCCTTGATTCTGCGCTCTGTTATTGAGGCTATCTGATTTCCCATCAATTTCCTCTCTCGATCCTCCTTTTCCCCCTCTGTTGTCTCTCTTCGGCTGTCTTTCCTCCCCAATACTGCGTTCTTTTGCACCGCTTGGCTTTTTTTAATTTGTATAGGCTTGCCGTCCCTTCAATATGGCTCGCACCGGCTTACCAGCTTTCCAGTCTGTGAGGGCTAGCTGGTGGCTTTTCTCCAGGACCTATACTATTTTAATATCTGAGAGAGATCGGTAAGATTCCCTCTCGTTGCCACGCTTCGCTGGTTACATTTGTCCATGACTGGTTAATCCATTTCTGGACGGCCCCCACAGCCCTCCCCGTTCTCCTCCCCCCTTTTAAAATAATAGCTGATGCGACGACCCTGTCAATGCAGTCTCCCTTTTTCCTGCCCGACCCTCAGTTGACTGTTTTTTTCCCGGTATGTTTTTTAATCTGCCCAATACCGGTTCTTCTCCTCTCGCTCCCTTTTTTCTCTACCCCGATTCCCACCGTCTATAGATTCCTATTGCAGATAGGCCCAAGTCGCCTACCCTTTTTAAGGGCATCTCCTTCGTCGTTGACCCCCCTTTGTAACCCTTTTCTCTCTTTTTGACGAAGGTAAATTTCGGTTGTGAGATCAAATTGTGGTGAATTGTCCTTGTTCTCCCTTATGATTCTCTCTCGACTAAGTTAGAATTTAGTCATCCCCAAAAGGTCCCCCTTCATTTCTTCATTGACGCCGGGTTTCATGTTCTTCCTCTCTAGACCGATGATGATTATGTTTACGAAAAGAAGGAAAAGAGGGTCCTGCCCCGCCCAAAGGTTGGTTTTCCACTGCCACCCTCCGTTCGCCCTTTAAACATTTGTGTTTCCGTAGAACCGGCCGCCCAGTTATTCGGCGCGCCTCCCAGCTTTCTGGTTCTTCTCCCCTTGCGGAAAACATGCCATCCTGAGCGCCCCCTGCATGAGACCCAACTGTGGATTTTCCCCCCCGTTTATCCTCCGACCAGAACTGGTCAAGAATTCCCCCCCAACGCCGGTACCACCCCGGTGAATGTTTCCTGCGCTCCTCCCCATCTCTATCTGCGTCCAAGTTTTTTTGCCTCGTTTTTTGTTTGCCCCCCGAAGTTATTCTTTTCCCTGTTTTTTTATTTTTGTTTGCTAACGATGTCGGCCATCCCGAGGCAGGGTTCTCTCCACCTTTTTCCCCCGTAGCGACGCCCAGCCCGTCACTCGTGAGTATCTGCGTCAACTTCCCCTAGATTCATCCTCTCCTCCAAGATTGCCCGAGCTTCTGCCTTTAGTCAGTTCGATCTTGCCGGTCACGGAGCTTCCGGGTTCGTTCGCTTTTTTAACAAATCTCTGGCCAATCCCTGTTGTTTTTAAAGTAGTGCCCGGCCCCCTGCAAGTTTGTTTCTCCTCTGTATCTTTTCCTCGCTCGCCTTCCAGGACCTACGGCGCCCTTCCCCCTACCCGCTTGCCTTCCCTCCACTAAGTTTTTCGTTTCTCCACAACTCATTCTTCTTTTCCTTGATCGTGGCTTGTTCGATGATTTTCACCTTTTTTTTTTCTTAGTGCGTGTCCCGCGATAAGGGCGCAAGTCCTCGATCCATCTCCTATTGTTTTACTGTGCCCAGGCTCCCTGATGGTGGTGGTTTTTATCCCGAGCTTACTCTCATTCCTGCGTCCGACTGTTCCGCCACAACCAACCCACACCCCAAAACTCCCCCTAAAAACAACCACACCCCCTTTAGACTTGAAGCGTACCCCACGTTATTAACTTGCCGATTTGGCCTCTTACATCCAGAAACCCTTTTTTTGAACCACTTCTCGCTGTTGACTTGACCTAGCTAACTCTCGCCGAGAAGTTTGGAGTTCCCCACACTCCATTTTCAGATCCTGCCCCTCTTTTATCCTTTTTTGCGGTTATCTCTTTGGAGCTTTTTTCTGAATTGCTCTATTGTCGTTTGTTCTTTCCCTGCTTGCGGCAATTGCTAGTTTTTGTGTCCAGTCCCCCCTCGGTTTGTACATGGTCTCTCTCGGCCCTTCCGCTGCTATTTCAGCCAATTTCCTATTAGTTCTGCCTCTCCGCTCTGCTCCCTCTCCATCTATTGGCTTACTTTTGTCCTGGGGCATCGTTGGCAAGGAAGTCGCTCCGGTCCGGCATGCTGGATTCTGGCTTGGAAAGCCTTTTTCCTATTTTGTGCACTGTCTGAGTCTAGTGTTTTTTTGTTTCTCCGCAGTTTGTTGTTATCCCCCAACCCCCTTTCCCACTGATTTTTGTCTTTGCCTGATGCAGGAACCTTTTCTTTCCTTTTGTTTGAACCTCTTCCGTGCTTTTTACACCGGGCGTTTTTCCCGATGTGCCTTTTCCGACTTGTTTCTTTTTTGATGTTGTGGGCTTTTTGAACCTGCCTCCTCATGTTCCTGATTAGCTTCGCAATTATCTGCGGCCACTGCTTCTTGCCCCCCTTTCAGCCCCTGTCGTGTTTCGCTTGAGGGGTTTCGTCCAGGCAGGAGCCCCTTTCTTCTACTTACCTCCGTATCCTATTCAGTTTTGCGGGGAGCCTAGGTCTTGTTTTCAACCGCATTCCCCCATTTTTCGTCTGTTATCGGGTTGGTCTATCTTTTCCGGTGTTTTGTTTTTCCCCCTCCTGAGGGTCTCGTCTCGCCCCCGAGATGTCCTGCAATTTTTTGCCTGCTTCCAGCATAGTTGGACCCCCCACTTCATTTCATCCGGGTCCACTCGTCGCCCCTCTGGTCTTTGCGAACCATTTTCTTGAGGCGGCTTGCCATTGTGCGACCCTGATTCTTGCCGAATTTTGCGCGGAAAGCCGAGAACTCTGTATCCCCCCAGGCTGTTTCCCCTTCCCAAATCTGAAGTGTTCCCTACGAGTTTTGATGTTCCTCGCGAAGACTGGTTGGTTTTCCTTTTGGAACATGACTTCGACCCATGCAACCAATCGAGGTCCCAGTTTCTCTTCCATTTTTTTTCGGACGATGTCGCGCCCTGAGGGTGCAAGCACTCTTTCCGTAGGACTCCTATCCTGCGCCGTGTTTCGACCGGATTTGCGTGTCTTAGACTGATTCCCGGCGTAGTTCCGTTTCTCGCAGTTACCTCGTAG
>Ga0179591_1143944_pt1 | contig 12322 bp, 14 predicted proteins | sample CZOMad2_1_08_16f_FD_182891 | JGI IMG/M metagenome (GOLD analysis project Ga0179591, IMG submission 182891) | Vadose zone soil fungal communities from Angelo Coast Range Reserve, California, USA - CZOMad2_1_08_16fungal (PacBio error correction) | ecosystem: Environmental > Terrestrial > Soil >... | reverse complement strand
CCTGATTTGTTCCTCTCTCTTGACGCTTGGCCGGGCTCCCCGACTTTAGTCTGGGATGTTTCAGTCTCCCCTCTCCAACCAGGTGGCCTCAGTCCCCCCAGGGATCAAGACGGCGCGCTCGATTCCGCCGAATCCCTTTTCTTCGCCCGTAAGACACAAGCCATCGCTTTGGTTTTAATTTGAGGTGAGATTGGGCGACCACCCCACTCATGTTCCATTTTTTACCTGTTCTGCCCAATTTGGGCGTCCGGCCGCCCTGTATCTTCATCGAACAATGGACTCTCACAGCACACCGCAACAACCGCGTAACCCCCTAATGATGCGCTGTATTTTGCGTATACCGTAAAACCGAAGACCCCTAGATTCTTAGTCCAAACGATTGCTTTCCTTGAATCAGCGCCCTCTTTCCTCCCTCCCTTGTGCACTTATTCTAGGAATGGAAGTTTTCTTTTCCCGCGGCAGACGGCATGGCTCACCCTTGCAATATGTTCCTTGCGCTGGTCCTTAAGTCTTGACGATGCCTCCCCAGCGCCCCGTTCTTTTCCCCAATAGTCGGGTGGCGTACCATCTCAGTTCTTTCTACTTCAGTCGTGCACTCACCCGATGCCATGTGTCATCCCCCGATGTACTTGTTTTGGAATAGCCATAGAGCTGCTCGCTTCCTTCCACTGGCGTCGCCACTCCGCTGTCCCCAAGCGCGTCCCGACAGCCCCGAGATTTTATTCTGAGCAACAGGGGTTGTTCGTTCCTGTCCCCCTCTTCTGGAACAGTTCACTGGCACAGTACACTCGGAGCTAATTTCGGGTTTCTGATTTTTGCACGCAAAGCGCAGCCGAGATCCCGTCTCCCCCCCCCCTCGTCTAACAAAGGCTCGTTAAACCGCGACCATGCAATGCCACTTGTCATTTATGTTGCGCTTTTCCTTCAAGCTGGCCCCGAAACTTTTACGATCCGACCATTTTGCAAAATTGGTCCCCCCGGTCTCGTTCTTACCGGCTCTTCCAACCATTCTTTTCCTGTCCCCCGATGCGCTCCAGTCCCGCCAGAGACCTTGCGACTACCCCAACGTAAGATAATTTTTGCCTTCGAAATACTGTCGCTTTCTCCGCTAGCGCAGTCTGTTAGACACCGCTTCCCTGGAATCACTTTTTTTTAGAGATCTCCCACAACCTTAACCTTCCTCTGCCAGCTGGCAAACTTGTGAGACGTTTCGCGTCGTACCCCCCCAAAACGGGGCGGAAGAGTCGATCGTTATGATCGATCCCTGGGAAGGACGCCGCCAAATCCCCCCCCTTTAACTGCTCCTCCCCCGCTTAGCTAAATTGGCGGCCATCTGTGCGCACATCTTGCCGAGCCAATGAAGCAAATTCTTTTCCCAAGCTATCGGAGTGATTTCTTAACCTAGCCAGTTTCTTCACCCTCGGTGCCAGATACCGTTCGATCATTTTTTTTCTTCGTTTTGCAATCGCTAGGTTGGTTGAGGACCACTGGGGTTGGCGACCCTTTGTCAATCACAGCCGCACCGTATTCCCTTCGTCAATATTTTTTTCCACTGCCTGCTTAAGCAATTCTCGTTTTGATGCGTCACTCAGTTTTGGCTTGGTCCCAGAGTCTCAACACAAGCCAGCTTAGTTGAGATTCTTGCCCCGATGAGCGAGCCGTGCATTTTTTTCGGTGTAGTTAGCTTCACCCTCCCAGCAAAGATCTGTCCTCCCCCCAAGGCTTGCATTGTCTCTATGTTGCATTTTTTTGTAAACGTACTGCGGTTCGCACATTGTCTCGTTTGATCGAATCCGTCCTTGCTAAAGTTTGAGTGTCGCACTTTCTACATGAGTCCGCAATATTTTGCGAGGGCACGCCCTCTTGCGAGTCAGAAAATTGGTTTACGCGCTTTCCCCCTGTTTTTTGATTTTCTCTCCACAACCAGGTACCGCTCTTCAATTGTGACTTCCGCTGTCTCAATTCTGCCGACATCCTGGAACTAGCTGCCTGTTTCGGTATGGCTAGCGGCTAGTGCGTTCTCTCCCCAATTTCGACGATGTCTAGTCAAAGACCCCCCCTCCGGTGGACCCCAACACTGCATCCCGGCTTGGTAAACTATGGATCGCGGCCCCTATCTCCCCAAAACAGAGATTGGCTGCCCAGGTCGCTGCGTCCGTCTCGTAATGGCTCCTACTTGCCTCGGATTTCAAGACCACGCGACACCTCACCGAGTTCACCCTGACGGCCGCGATCCGCGCCTCTTTTCGAAACTTATACTCCCCTTGCAATGGCTGAAAATAGCCCTGTTTCACCTGTGGTGCCCGACTGCTCCCAGCGTGCCCCGGACTGTCCCTTGACCCTGTCGCAATTTGAATTGGGGTCGTGCTCCCCTGCCGATCCCTTATCCTTTTTCAAGCGGTATCGCGTTATGTATGAAGAGTAATTGCCCTCCAAGTCTTTTTGAACGCTGCTATTTTTAAGATTTTTTTTCGCTTCGTCTATCCTTAAAAGATCCCTTCCCCACCTTGAAGTGTAGCGGCCATCGTTATCTCCCCTAAGCCCCCCGCAGACGTCGAAGGCTTTGCCCTGCGAACGCGTTCTTTTGATTTGCATCAAGCGCGCACTCCTTCCGACCACCTAAACGTTCTCTGCCGATCGATTTCTGCCTCGGCCCTCATCCTTGCAAACCGAAACTGCACTGCCTGGTTTTTTCCAGTCTTTCCTCATCCACGAATAAAGTGCTGATATCCCCTGATGCCCCACCCAGGGAAACGCCGCCCTAAAGTTCACCGTCGGCACGGCCATACGCTTGTTTCCGTCATCTGCTTCAGTGACTCCAGACGTTAGTGGTTATCTGAACTATCTCCCTTTGACGTTTTTCCCCCCCGCGGTTGGTTGACTCTGTTCAAGCCATCTTTTTTTCCGGCTCAAAAGTCAAAGGCCTGCAGTTGTCCCTTCTCACTCCCCCAACCTGAAGATCCCCCTCTGTTCCTTTCGGTTGATTTGAGAGATCTTTTTATCGGTTTGTTAGTTTTGGACACTTGGGTGGCATTTACTTTTGAGCAATTCAAAGAAGAGTCTTTGAACGCGCAACACACTTTCTGCGTCATTTTCTATAGCGTGCGCGTCCCCCCCCAGTTTAATCGTTTCGTTGAATGGATCTCTTCGTAGGGAGAGTCCTTCTTGTCGCCTCAAATATTGGGCCTGTTTCCATGGGGCTGGGGCACAACACACCGCTTTTTTTTTATCTCACGACACTTAATGTCTCCTGATTCCAGGCGTTCTTCCCCCCCCAGTTTGAACCCCCCATACGGTTTTTTCCTCCCCTGTGTCCCGTATTTGCGAACTCGCGGTCGTAGTGTTACTAAGGTTTCTTTCGGCCGATGCGCGATTGGATCCCCCATCCCCCCCGAACGCCCTTCCCTATTTCGATGGCCAAAACGCCTTGCGACTTCTCCTCGGCTCTTTATTTGTCGCTAACGATGCCCCTCCCTATGCACGCGTAGGTACGACCCGAGATCCAATGTTGGCGGATCTTCTTAGTTAATCATTTTTGTCCGGGTACCCCGAAATCTGCGCCTTCATCATCGCTCTCTCCCCCCCATGCACCCCCGAAGGGATCGTTCGTTTTTCTCTTTGAACCACTGGACCACCTGAAGTCCTCGTAAGGCAGAGGGCAACCGTTTTTCGCTCTTCTTTACCCGACCCCAGCGTCCCCAGCTTCCGTTTTGGAGATGGGTTCGCCACATTGAGCGTGGTTCATTCCTGCAAACGATTGCTTTCATCGCTTTAGCGTGATTGGGTTCTTTCCTCGCTGTGGTTTTTTAGCCGGCGTCGGTACGTCAGCCATGTACGAGAGGCGGTCCCTCAGCGACGGCAGCTATCCTGCTGGCCTTTTGGTCTTTTAGGAATATACACCTTTACTCCCTCCTCCCCTCCAACAACCCAGTTATGTATGTCCCCTATGGCGTTGGGGTCGGCCTATAAGCTAATGTTCATTCGTTATTGTTAATATCTTGCACGCGGTCTCCTGACGAACCTGCTCTTTCCCCCTAGTCCCCCTTAAGTCATCTGGTTCTATCGCATGACCATTGAGTAGCCTACTCTGACTTTTCTCCCTCCATTCCCAATTTAGTGAGGACGCCAATTTTCTTGGATCTCAGATATTGCAATAGTTCCATCTTTCCGGCACTCATTTCCGCCCTTGCGTTTACCCCCCCCTCTTAAGCAATTCACCCCCTCGCGACCAGTTCTTATACAAAGCCCCCCGCTCCCCCTCGTTTGCACCCCCCCAGATCGACACAATTCTCCCTCTCTTGCTGAGGTGTTTCCCCTTCTTTTTGGTCTTGCTTTGCCGCACGACACCCTCCCCCCACATTCCTCGCAAGTAAAGTCCCTTTTGTTCGCTCATAGAACTTAAGTCTCCCCAAACTGTCCTCTTTCCGTCTTGTTGCGCTCTGAAGACCAAGAAACAGCCAAATTTTTCTCTGGAAGTGTTCCTCCGATCTAGCGAATTCGCGGCTTGATCCCCCCCCAGTCCAAGTTACTACTGCTTCTACGTTCCCGCGGTGATTTGGACCCTTTCGCCACCCCCCCATTGGTCCGCCCCATTCTACGAGTTTAGACGCAATTTTTGACGCGATTTCTTTTAGCTCTCCTGATTCTTTCCCTCTCGTCCCCCAGGGATATTGTTGAACGGACCCTGTTCCCTTGACTCGGCAATATGGGCGCCATCCGCCGCCAATTTAGCTAAGTGTGGGCTATAGGTTCAACGGTTTTTGATTTGGGTCGGCGTGTCATGCCCCATGGTTCGCGCGCGCGATTCACTAAACGATCGTCTTTCTCCCCCACCGATTTTTATGGCCCGTCCACCAGTCTTCCGTTCAACTCTGGGCTCTTTCCTTTCTCTTTTTCCCGAGCCTCTCCCACGTTCCCGGCCACGCTTTTCTTTCTTTCTTCCCCTTATCGACGTCGATAGTTCGAGGCACTCTGCACGGCGTATTTCGCCGGCAAAACCTTTCTTCCCCGTGCTTTTCGGTTCTGGCGGGGTTCCTTCTCCGCCCTCAGTTACATTCACCTCTTTTGGCGGCACCCCCGAGGCCTTTACCCTGCTCACGAACCAATTGCCCCCTCTTGTAATTGTACATTTTTGAGGTTGGACTTCTTTTCCTGGTTCCCCTGAGTCCCAACAACCACAAATATCTCTTGTCCTTCTCTTTCCCTCGGCGCGTCGGCCTTGTGTTAGCCTCGGGCTCGGTATCTCTTTTCTCCCTGATGTCGAGTAATAAACTTCTTGCCAATGCTTCTCCTTAGCTCCTTCGCCCTTGATGGGGCTGTCCGACCTCTCTTCCAATAAGTATACCCTCCCTTCTTTCGGCTGATCTTCATTTAAACAGTCCCGTTATTGTCAGCCTTCTTTCCCTTTCTCCTCGAGTGTCGCCAGATTTTTGGGAGCGGAAAGCTTACGCCTTCTATTGCGCTCTTCCCTCCAGCTAGGACACATTCGTCTGACTAACAATAATCACTCTTCTCGTATTCGACTCTGAAGTGTGACCTAAACTGCTTGATACGCCACAATACTCGTTTTCAAATCCCTGGCAGCGTTCTTCTCTAACGCTTTTTAAAACCGTCCCATTTTTCCTACATTGCGCTCACCCCGAGATCTGTTCCTCGGCCCCTTTGACGGTCCCCAAACTAAGCCCCCCGCCCCTCCCCTTATTATCGACCCTTTTTCCGAAAGTTTTCGCCGCCCCTCTTGTCTCTTCTATCCTGCAATCCCTCTGTTTTTTGTTTTTTTTGTTTTTTCTCAAACTCCATGTATAGCATTTGTTTCGGCCCTTCAGGGAACGGATATACGCAAGCCCTTCCCTTCGCAGGCAAGAGGAGGTTTACCTCTTGGGCGTTTTTTGCAGCTCGCCTGCTTTCAGATTCCTGGCGATTCTTTTGGTCAAAGACCTCCCCAACTTTTGTTGCCTGAATTTTTTTCCTGCTCGCACGTTTTGTATAAAGGAATGGTTTAAAATCCAAAGCGATTTAAGTGTCTGCACTTTGTCTTTAGTATGGCGGCAGCGTTCTTTTGGTATGTATCCCGCAAGCCCGGCCAAACGGGTTGCCAGTTCCTTTCTCTTACACCAGCGTCTGATCTTGTTCCGCCAGAGTCTATGACAAAGGAGGACTACCAAGATACTCTTCCTGACGCTGCCTCTTTTTTCCTTTTTTTTTTTTTTTTTTTTCTTTTTCTTTTCCTCATCCTGGTGTTTGACGAGTCTCCGTACATTAATAGGCCCCTTTTTTCTTTTGCCTTTTCATGAGCAGTGCATGACATCGACGTCTCTCGAACTGTGGACTTGTCGGCTTCCCCTTCCATTCGGCCGCCCCCAACCCCGTTAGGGAACAGCCACCCTTCTCTTATTTCCTTCCGCGCATACCCATGAGCTCACCGTCAGAACCACACCACGCATTTCTTCTTTTCCAATTATGCGCTTGGATTTGCGAAAAAGAATTCATGACACCCCTTTTTTTTTTTCGGTTTTCACAATTTTTGCGTAATGTCTGCTAGCAATATCCTTCTTCCTTCATTCTTCTCCAACCGCCCGTAATCGCACCCCCCCTACGCTGCGATGATATTATTTGACTCCGTAAATCCCAGTAAACTTTCCCTTTCCCCCCTTGCGTAATCCCTTTCTGGACCACCGCTTCTTGCCTTTCCTTTGTTTCTTTCTCCCGAGGCGTTAAAGATTCCCGTTCTCCCTCCCTTTTCGACATACATGTAAGCGCTTGTTTCCTTTTTTCCCCTCGGTTTTAGAAATACGAAGAAACGGCATGTTTCAGTTTATTCTCCAATCGATGTGCTTTCGCCTGGCTCGCCTTTTTACTGTCTTTTTAGCGTTCGTTTCCTTGCCCGTGGTTTCCCAGTCGCTTTTTCGTAGCTCCTATAAGTTCTTTATAACCGAAGCGCCTTCCGCACCCTCGTGATTCTTGCCCCCTTCCCCAGTCGACTCTCTCGTCCTCTCTAGAGCTCGAACTATCTCCTCCGTCAGACCTTCATCCAAGTGCGCCTAAGCCCCATAAGTTCGGAACCGCTCCTCCTCTCAAGCCTTCGACCCTTCTTTCTTTTAGAAGAGCGATCCTCAAAAGCGGGTTGTATCAGTATTCCGGAGAGTTGGGGAAGTGCCCTTTCCCCTTGCCTATTTCTCTCAGTCTGACAAGCGGAATATTCCTTCTTTTTTCTGAGACCATTACCTCCTCTTTCCTAGACTTTCAGAGCGCTCTGCTCAACCCCCCCCCTGTTGCCCCCCTTCCCACGATATGCCCTTCTCATATTTTCTCCCTGATTTTTCGTTGCCCCCGCACCCCGTCCCCTCTCCCAGTACGCCATTCCTACCATCTTTTTCCAACCGTTTTTTTGTTCCAGGCCTCTTGCTTTGCATCCCCATGTAACTCCTTTCCCACCCCCTCCCTCTCGCGACCACGCCAAGCCTGATCACGTCAGATAATTTTGGCCTTTGGCGAAATACTTTTCTCTTGCTCTTGCTCTCCGTTCTCTCCTTTTTGACTTTTTTTTCAAGACCCCACTTGGCCTTTGATTGATTTTCATCTTGCCTTTGAACGATCTCTTCCCCCCCCCCCATCCCCACACCTTATTTTAAAATGTCAGTACTGGCCAAACACATCGTGTGGACTTTTTTCTTCCTCTCAGAAAAAACCTCGTCCTTTCTGCCTCTCCGCTGTTGCCTCAGCGCTCGCTCCAAAATAGGTGCGACCGCCGCCAAAGACAACCCCTTTTCACCTGATATACCCGTTTCCATGTTCTGTCCATTTCCCCTCAAGAGCCTTCCTGACCCATGCTCTAAAGAGATATAAAACATTGATCTGACTTCGTCCCTACTATTATTTAATCCCTTTTCCTCTCCCTTCCGACTCCTTCTTGCACTCCTTTCTTTTTGAGGACCCCTTTGTTTGGATTTGATTCCACCGTAAAGTCTCTTCGTCTTCTCTGGTCCCTCATGGCTCTTATGATTCTCTCTTCCTCTAGATGCCCCACTCTCCGCTTTTGGCTGTGATTCGCTTTACAGTCCTGCAGAGACTTTTGAGACTTACTGGGCGATTTGTATCCTCTCCTTTCCCTTGCTTCCTTGCCTCGGTAATTTGTGTGTTTCCTCGTACGAAACCCTGATTTTCATCCGCCATCAACAGCTCCGGGGTGGACCACTTCTCTTGTCGCTCTTTTCTTTTTTTGCCACCTTTCCGGCTCCTAGGGAGTATTTCCTCCCCCCCCAACGGTTTCACCCCGTTTTGATCAGACTGGAATTTTGTTAAGGGGTGATTGTGACCGTGCTCCCCTTAGTGGCACTCTTGCTTCTTGCGGGCCCCTCACATGCTCGGCCCATCGTAAGACCAAACTGCGTCGCAGCGGCCCAATGTTAGACCGTTGGCAAGACACGTACCCTCTATTTATGAGATAGAAGACAGTATTCCGAAATAAGGACTATAATTTCCTTTCTTTCCCCCTTTTTTCTCTTCCGTGCGCCCCCCCTCCCCCTTCTGTTATCCTTTTGTAGATCTTTCTTTGCAGAACCCTAGAAGACCATCTCCCATGTTCTTCCCTTCTACGTTTTGATTACGAGTGTATACCCCTCCTCCCCCCCCACATTCCATAGCCCTTCCTCCTTCGTCTGGCTCCTCCATATGAAGCTGAGAATCTCCCGACGCCGGCCCGCACCTTTTTCCTGATAAAATAAAAGTTTTCCATTCGGCCAGTCTCGGAATTTTCAGCACCTTCTCCCCCCCCCCTCTCGCAATTTTTTTCTCCCCCCACTCTCCAACGTCCTCTCTTCCAGCCGCTTTGGTCTGCTTTCCTTTCCAAAAGCGGCACCCCCTTTTCCTGAGATGTCTATTTCGAGGACCATTGTGTCGCTGCTTTCCCACTCCTTCCTATCGTGGTCACTGCCTTTCTAGCTCTTCTTCTTTTCTGCGTCCTTCTTCCTGTCTGGTTTCCCCCCAAGAATTTATGAACGCGCATATCTCCTTGACGCTCGTCCCCTATAAATAGCTACCAAAGTGAAGCTGTAGCGCATCTAGCCCCCCCTTTCTCCGTCGCCCTGCTTTGCCATAGCGCCCTCCTCTTTGGCTTCGGGTTTTTTGTCCCCTCTCGCAGCGGCGGCCAAAGGCCCAGTATCGCCCCCTAGTCTGAGATGACAGCGAGTTCACATTGAATGAAAAGCTTTCTTACTCCTTACTACCTCCTCTCTCCCCTCATACCCTTCTTTTCACAGTTGTTTTTACCAAAACCAGGTGTTTCCCCCGTCACATATTACTGCTGAACCCCGTCGAGAAAGGACATAAGCTAGCCGCTTATGCTTCATGTTTCAAAAGCTCCCTTGTTGGACGCGCACGCCCTTCCAATTACGCTACGCGTTTTTCTCTTTCAGCCCACCCTTTTAATGGATCACATTTAAACCTTCCCGGTTCTCCAACCTAAAAAGAGACATTACTCTATATTCTAGACCCCCCTTTTTTTTCTCGATCGGGATTTATGTGTTAGTTGCTAAGGACCCGGCAGTGCACCAGCCTTTCGCCATGATCCCTCCTCTTTGCTGAACGAGACAAAATCCTTCCTCCCGGCTTTTTCATAGTGTGCGTCCCCGTTTGACCAGGTTTAAGTCCCGCGTCCCCCATAGCTATGACGAGCCCGAAGTTTGGGCGCCTTCATTGACGTCCTTTTTCACGTTTTTTTTGCTCTCGCCCCAAACCCACTCTTTTGTTTCTCTCACTTCTCTTTTCTTGCCCGGGCGTCGTTCCCTCTCTTACAGAACATCCGTTTTTTCCCGTTTCGGTTTTCGCTATTTTTTCGCCCTTATCTGCTTACTATTTGTTCGGGACAGATTTTGCGCTTGCGCAATAACCAGACGACCCTCGGTTTTCTTTTCAACTCCTTGCGGATCATTTTTCTTAGGGTCGCCTCCCGCTTCGCTACAGCTGCACGGTTGCCTGGTATTTTCGGCTACAGATAGTTAACCCTGTTTAGAGATTAGCGTCTTACCCCTTCCAGCTTTATTCCAGGGCCCACCCCCTTTCCCAATCATTTATCATCCTTTCCCCTCGCTCTCCCTTCTGTTCCCACGCCCTTTTTTCCTGGGGCAGAAGAGAACCCAGTCCTTTAGTTCCCCGACTTCATAGGGCGGTTCCGCTTTTTTTCGCCTTTCGCCTTAACGACACAATAGCTTCAAAAGTACGTTTTTAGATGGTTCCCCCCGCCTTCAGTCTTTTTACCTTTTGGAAAAACGAGCTAGTTCTTTTTGGGCTCTTTTCTTCCGGTGTGATTTTCTCTCGGTCCTAGTTGCTCCCTTGTCGCCCCGACATTTAACGAGAGTTTACGTAGTCGCTCTTCCTTATCTTGAGGAATATACCCACTTCGACCTCGTATAGCCCCTTTTACCCCTTTTATCTTGGTCCTTATGGATGGCTTCCCCTGGTTCGGGGGGGCGCTACTATCAGCTGCATTTGCCATCACTTTTTCTCCCTCTCCATTCGGAACCAGGCATTTCCTCCAATTCTTTCCGGCAGTCCTTGGTGGCTCTCCTATTTCTACTTTCTTTCTTATATTGGTCCTTCCCCGTGACCCTTAGTTTAATAATTTTCTTGTTGATGATTGGGCTGTCCTCGGCACCTTGCGGGCACTCATTTTCCGCCATTCCTCCTCCCCTCTGTGAAGTTTTCCCAATTCGATTCCCACGCGTACTTCCCCCCGTTTGCCGACAACGCCGTCGGGGACCTTTTTGCACCAGCAACGATCGACACCTTCGCAGTTTCATGATGGTCGCGATTCCTCTTTTTTGTTTTTGGTTTCACGACGCCATTCTGCCTCGCCCAGTACACCAAGCCTTGCGCAGCTAAATCTCCTTCCCTTAAGCTCCCCCTGTTTGTGTTGCGCCTTCTGATCGAACAATCCCCAGATTGTGGGGACGCTACAGTCTTTGCCGTCTCAGACTTGCTACGTCCCGATTCTAAGAATTCCTCCGTGTGGCCGCGTTTCTCTTTCTCCCAACAAGTGGTTTCCCTCCCCCTCTCTTAGGATGTGCCCGCCGATTCATCGATGAGTATCGGCCTCCTGAAGACTTGCCTTAGTCCCTTCACCGGGGAATTCGTCTCTTCCCGAGACAATTGCGCTTCATTTTCCCCTTTTCAATTTTGGCGCTTTCTATATCTTAGTTTTGAAGGTTTTTTCTTGGCGGCGGTCTGCCCCATCTGGTGTCGCGCCGCCTAGGTCACGTCTCATCGGCTCCCCCCCCTTATGTTGTCTGACGCGACAAAAGTCACACTTGGACTTCCATGTTTCTGTCATAGCTCGTCGGCCACAGTAGGACAGTCCCCTCTCACTATTTCTTCCCCTCTCTAAGTCCGCTATTCCGTAGGCAACTGCAGGCTCCCTTCAAACAACTATCTCCGTTTGATTCGACGGTCTTTTCTTTATGGTGGCCTTCACGCTGGGGTCTATTTCTTTCTAACGTCCAAACTTCGTTGGAGGGAAAATACTGAGGCAGCTCCCGCACCTTTTCACTCTGGGGAAGCGGTTTTCCAATGGCGCTTTTTCGGGCTGTTCTTTTTTAATCCCCTTCCCCCAACTTCGCCAACACCAATATGCTTTGTTTATCTTTTTCTCTGTTGTGTGATGGGCCTTTTGTGTTTTCGCGAAGCGGCTCGTTTTCCCCTCTTTTTCCCCGGCTGTCCTTGTGCCTACCACAATAATTCTTGCCATTTTTGTCTCTAGTCCTCTTCCTTTCCCCCGGCTCCGCCTCTCGCCCCATCAACGTCCTTGCAAAAAGCTGTCCCTTTCTGCGTGGCTAAAGATTCGGATTAATCAGTCGGCTTCTGCTTTCTCTGTAGAGTGTCCCTCCCGAAGTTTAGCGGTTGGAATTTTGTTTTATCTCTCTTCCCCCTATCCCGACAAGTAGGAAAAGCCTGAGTGTCCCTTTACGCCCTCATCCTTTTTTTTCCCGGCACGCTTTCCGGGAGAACTCCTTCTTTCTTATCGGAATCCAATCCCAACTTTTTCTGTAGCCTTGCCCGATTTCGTCTCTTCCCGATCCCCTTTGGCTCTGCGCTCCCCTGATGGGGGTGGCAGTTGAAGCATGCTTTGGCCCCGCGGACACCAGACCCCCTACTTCCCTTCGCTTCATCCTCCTGGCTCCGGCCCGAGGTAGCCGTGGCGATGATATCAAGGAATGCTGAAATGACAGACCATGTATTCCTTTCAGGAGGCTGGCTTGGAAGTTGGAGGGCGGATCGTTACTTCCTCTCTAATTCCGGAGTACGCGTGGATTTGGCTGTGAGCCTCTGC
>Ga0179591_1287653_pt1 | contig 12324 bp, 15 predicted proteins | sample CZOMad2_1_08_16f_FD_182891 | JGI IMG/M metagenome (GOLD analysis project Ga0179591, IMG submission 182891) | Vadose zone soil fungal communities from Angelo Coast Range Reserve, California, USA - CZOMad2_1_08_16fungal (PacBio error correction) | ecosystem: Environmental > Terrestrial > Soil >... | reverse complement strand
CCCTTTTTTTCCAATAACCCGGTTCTTCTCCTTCCCATAAGAGCCGGTTGTTAGTAATCCAGGCCTTTCGGAAGGAAGTTAACTTCTCCTCCTTCGGTTAGGCGAACCGTGCAGAACAGGCGCGACCCACCGACCTCCTGTTTATCTGCCGAGAAGCGGATCGAACCTTCTTTTTTTTTCCTTGTCGCTGGGTATGTCCCTAAATCGGAGACGTACACTGCTTTTATCTTTTTTCCGACACTAAAGTGCTCTTTGTATCTGGGTCAGACCTAGGCGCCGCCTCCCGCTTTAACGTCATGGCCTTGATTCGAGGTCTGATTTATATTAACCCTTTCGGGCCCCTTTTTCTATATCGGCGCCACCTTTGCCGGCTTTCCCTCTTCCCTGGGTGCAATCTCGGTGACGAGAGGAGCCCCCTCTCCTTTCCCTTACAACGTGACGCTCGCTTTTTTTTTCTTTCGATCCAGGGCATTTTTCCTCTGTTTCGGCGCACGAGTGGCACGGCGTCGCGTTCCCCCTAGTTAAGCGGCGCCTGGCGGCTGCGTAAGCTGCCCCTCAGTTTTGTTCCGTTTTTTCTTTATTATTACATCCCCCCCCCCCCTTTTTCGGATTCGCGCCCCCCCTGCCGTTTTTATAGCGAAGTTTCTCCCCCCCTTGCTCAGGCCTCGAGTCCAGCGCCCTCGTTACCTTGCAAATCTTTGAGAGCGATAAGGGACCCTTTTCCTTTCTCCCCACGGCCGTTGCACAACAGTTTGAGTGCAATGGACGGAGGGACCTTTCTCCTGCAGAGTCCTTTGCGTCCCAGGCATCTCAAGTCGTGCCAAGCTGTTTTATTTAACTCCCGTGTCCCGTGGCGCCGACTCCTCCTACGCCCGGTGGAAGACCTCTTCCCCTAGCCCGCCCCTTCAAGGCAAGTCTGATCTAGGTGGAGAGCTTTGGTCGGCTCAGCTTAGAGCAATATCTCACTAGTGGATTGAGGCCCCCTGAACCTTCCTTTAGTGATAGGATCTGAACACTCGTCGAGCCCCCAGCCAGTTTGTCGCCTTAGATATAGAGTCAGTAGAGTTTTTGTCGGTTTTTTTCCAGAGCTTTTTTCAGCGCCTCGACCTCCCAGAAAGCCTCCGTTGCCTTGGGCGAAGTTTACCTTATAGTCGGCTCCCTCGATTTCTTTAGTATCGGACCCATTCCAGTCTGATGGCCCATCGGCCTTGAAGATAGTGCCGTGCAATGGTTTACGTTCATTCTGAGCTCCTGAGCGTTCTGGCCCGGTGAGGTCTCGGTTTTCTTTTTTCTTTAGAAGCGCCTAGGAACTGGATTCAGCCTTGTTTCTTTTCCCCTAAGTTGTTCGATCGTCAGGCCTGAGAGTCATCCGTGACCCCGTCAGGGAGGTGGTCGCCTGCTGATCGTAGAACGGTGCCTAGGATATAGCCCTCTCATAGTCCTCTCTGAACTTTGCCTTCCCTCCCGAGAGAATGGTCTAGTTCCCTGGACGGTTTTTTTCGATGACGCCCTGTACGGGGGGCCTGTGTATAGTAACGATCGTTGCCCCCATCAAGATGTCCTTTATCGCGCACGCCCTTCCCCCTGTCAGTGAACCTCCGCGCGTCCCGTCTCCCAACGATCTCTTACCAAGATCGCCTCCCTCCTCTTTTAGGATTGCGAGATGGCCCCTTCCTTTAGCGTGCATCTGTTGGATATGCACCCTCGCTTCAGACAAGAATTCTCTCTTCCGAACAACCGTTTGCTGCTTCCTATCGTTTCCCTTTCCCTGTTCCGAGCTTGCAAGTCCCAGCATGTTGAGCTCTGCATGGTTACTTACTAACTGGAGGTCTTGCTGGATCTCGAGTGTACCTTTTTACTAGGCAACTTCGTACTTTCAGTATTTCTCCCGACAGCTTTATGAATGCCGCCAAACTCTCCCGCGACGTCCCACGCTAAGCCCTTTTCTTTGGCGAGGCCTCTTCCTGTAGAAGGCCCCCTTCCTGGCCACAGTCTCCCAAGATTATCACATGGCGGCCTGAGGACGGTATCCCTAGAAGTGAGCTTGACGCACTCTATTTCTTGCTAACCTCTTTGACGAGGTTCTTTTTCCCTAGTGCCCTCCCCCCCTTTTAAGCGGAAGAGCTCCGATCCCTTTCTTCAGTACTTAGTCACCCTTAGACACCGTGATTATGGGATAGAAAGCCTTCTTTTTTCAAGATCTCATTTTTTAGAGTCATCAGGTTTTTGACCCCTATCCGAGAGTAGACATCGGAAGCGTCTTGAGGGGACTTTTTATGCGCGACCTTTTTCTTTTTTTTTTCAGAGCCTCCCCCTCTCTTAACCGTAGACTGGCATTTTCATGTTCGATAAGTCCCCCCCCCTCCCCCCCGCGAGGTCCACGGTCGCCCTTCTAAGTCTGCACGCCTGTTGTATTCACCTGACCCAGGAAGTCGCTTTCCATTAGGAACCGTTTTCTTTTTTTAAGAAGGCGAGCCTTCCGCCAAAGCTTTTGTTCATCCGAACCCCTCGAAGATATGCCAAGGTCTCCATGGGAAAGCTGACGCTATGCACTCTCTCCTTCGAGAAAGACGAAGGACACCCCCTTTTCAGGGCTGTCCCCCACCCTTGGACCACAAGGAGATTTGGGTCTGCTGCCGCCCGAACGGTTCCAGTCCCTCCCCCTGAAAGTGGGTCGCTTTTTTACCGATGAGTCATCTTCTTTTCCATTCCTCGGTGTGCTAGCTTCTTATCTTTTTTTCCGTTTTTACTGTAGATGCAGATGTTCGTCTTTTTGCATTCCTTTCTTTCTTTAACTTTCGTAGAGCCACAGGGCTTTCTGCGGACTATTTCCGACCGTTGCGGAGCGGGTTCTCTTTTTGCCCTTTGCCGGGTCCCTTCTTTTTGGGAGATCCTTAGGCTTCATTAAACTTCCTTTCCGACACGCTCTTGTGCTTCTTAGCACCTCTCTTTTTTTGGCGAATAGCACCCGTTGGCTCACGTCAAGAACTTCCTCCCTTAAACCCCCCTGTCAAGGTGTTCCCAACGAGACGCAGTCCTCTCTTAGAAGCCATCGTCCCTTCCCTCTTGCACGCTCGCCATGTCTAGTTTCTAAAAGGTTGAGAGGGGAAAACTTCAAGAATGGCATGATCGAGTTTCTTCGGATACGGCTCAATCTAGTCTTTTTTTCAGACCATCCCCCCCTGTCCTCCTCCATTATTTGGCGAGTTCCCTTGTGTAAAGCCTGGTTGCTCGGTTCTCTTCTTACACTAACCTCCTTTTGCGATAGTCGTCTTCCCGGCGCTGCTTGTCTGCCCCCCTTAGCAAGGGATTTCACCTTGTCCCCACGGTACGCCTCTAGCGGTGCTATGTTTCGACTGGCTTTCCTCTCAGATACCCGGAGGCGCTTTTTCCCTCTTCTAGATCCGGAACGTTGAGACTCTCCCCGACAGATAGACGTTGAGATGGATTTTCCTCCGCTGCTCTCGAACGCCTCTTCGGCCCAGCCCCACCCGACCCTATCTCCCTTGCAGCGCTTGTCCTTCCTCCAACAGGCGGTGTCCCCCCTTTAAGTCCGACGGCGTCTTGTCTTCTTCCCTGCCCCTCCGGCTCGGTGGTACTTTAGCTCCTCTGAGTAGGAGCCTTTTCCAGAGAGGACGCTGGGCTGTGGATCCTATGCTCCGAGCTTTCGTTCGCTGAAGTCTTGGTTTTTCTTTCTTCGAGCATTTTTTCCTTTATTCCTTCGGCGGGGCGAAAGCTTCGTGGGTTGCACAACTGAAGTCTGTTGGCTCTTCGCCGCCTGGTCCTCTTTTTTGTTGCAGGACCGGCCGCTCCTCCTTTTTTTTACATCCTCCGTCTTCAGTTCTCCAGGTCGTCGGGTTGAATGAAGATCCTTTGAAAGATGTCCTTGGGAGAATTCAGCAGCGCTCGACGTCTCTTTAGACCGTCAGATCTGGGAGCCGCTGGCAGGCGGTGTCCGTATTTTCTTCGACGGTTTTTCTTTGCGTGCGATTGTCGTTTCGGCGAATAGTTTTCGGCCGCGTAGGCCGGCATGCCCCTTTTCAGTTTTCTCCTTAGGGCTTTCGGGATTCTTAAGGTCCGACACCGCGGCTATCTCGCCTTTAGTTCTTCCTTTTCTTTAAGGAGTCCCGTGAGGCGCTGCTTTCCTATCTTGCCGCAAGTGTGATTCCCATAAGGCGACGGTGGCGGGGCTCTCGAATTTCTTTGCCTGCGCGGCCCCCCCTCGTTAGACGGTTCTCAGGCGGGTCCGGTTTTTCTTAGGATGTCTCTCTTTGCTATTTCTCTATGCTTGATTACTGTAGGGAGAGGACTCTCTTTTCCCCGTCTTTGTTGTTTTCTCTCTCCCCCCCGCTTGTTTGAATCAAGTCTCCTGTCCAGAGGCGTTTCCGTGCGGATCTTGTTTTTCTTGAGGGACCGCCGCTTTTTATTCCTGAGCGGCAGAACCTTGGCCTCGAGGAAAGTCTTCTTTTTTCGTCGAGCCTCGCTACTGTTCCCGATGCTTTTCAACACGTTCTATCATCTATACGTCACGTGAGACTGTTCGTCACTTTTCCAGACCGGCGTTCGCTCTCCTTTTTTTATATCCCCATCAGGGTTCTGTACATTTTCGTAGACGATCCCTGCGCCGGGCATGCTCTCTCCTTTCTATTACGCCGATCCTTAAAGCCAGCTATTTAGACAGCAACTTGTCTTCCTAAGACAATGCCCTCCCCCTTTGGCCTCCTTGAAGAGCCCACTTCCCTGGTAGGACCCTTCGCGAGCCCTTTTCTATCTCCCATGCATTATCCCCTCCCTTATCTTTCTCCCATACTAGCCTCTTTTGTCGGATTCCCCCCTATTCCCCTCGATAAATTGATTATCGTCCTTCTCTTCCTCTCCTTTAGGCGCCCCTTGCCCTTCAAGAGTGGCCTTCAACACGAGGCTTCGCGCCCCCCTCTCGACACCAGGAAACGCGATGCCTCCCCTCTCCTAAGCCACCATCTCACTCCGTCTCCTTTCAGGAAACTTCCCCTCCTCTTCCTATCCGCGTTCCCTTCTTGCGTGTCCTACCACTCGGAATGGATCTAGGCAGACTTTCTCTTATCAGAATTCCTTTTTAGATAGATGTAACTCCTTTTCTTGGCGTCGCCGTTTTTTTTTGCGTCGAGTGGCGTTCAGAGACCGGTTGTGTTGCCCGCCGGGTTTTCCGAAGTCGCGTTCGAGAGCAGAGGCCCCACTCCACGCGAGCTTCTTGTCGGCTTCTGATAGGATCCTGCCCCCCCCTCTTCCTCGGTTTATCGTGCGCTCGATTGAAGTTCTCCCAAGTCGCCCCCCCTTCCAAATTTTCCCTCGAGATCGCCTTATTCTGGGTGTCCACAAGGATAATCCTAGACCTTTTTGGGACCCTTTGACGTCTTAGGTCCCTTCCGTATCGATCCGAGCCGCTTACTCAATTTTTCTCCCGCACGAAGTCAATTGTCTCCGAAGAGGTACTGCGGCTACGGCCCTTTTTCAGATAGCTCAGCTCCTCCTTTTTCTTTCGCTAAGTCTCCTGACTTTTTATGCCAAGTCCCGGTTGCTTTCGCTTGTCCGATCGAGGCCTTTCCTCGAAATGTGCGCTGCTGTTCTTAGTCTTCTGGCTCGGCTGCGGTTCCTCTAGGAGCTGTCGTGTCTTCCTCCTTTTGTTGGCGCTGGGTCCCCCTTCATTTCTTGACATTCGGTCTTTTCTTCTCCTAAGCACGATTGGTGTAAGTAACTCACGGCTTCCCGCTCCCCGGACAGAGAGATGAAGAATCCTGATCAGGGCGGATGGAGTGCCCCGATATCCAGGTAGAATCCGCGTTATCTCTGGCGACGAGTGCCCTCCTCTATTTCGGAACTCCCTCCTTCAAGAGAAGGACTTTACCCTTTTTTTCTTCACCCCTTCCAGAGCCGCTAAGATCCGCGAGTTCGAGCCTCTACGGCATCCCAGTCTCCTAGATGTCGCCGACACTTTTCTTTATTCCCCGAACCTTCTCTTTTGAGGCATGAACTCCGGGAGATTCTCACCTCCGCGATTGGTGGGCTTGTTCGCATCGATTTTCTTGACCCCGGCGTTCTTCGCTCTGTTGCAGCCTTTCTTCTTTTTACCTTGCGAGGGCGACTGCCCTCCCCCTTATGTTGTTCACTCGTGCCAAGTTTCATGTGCGTGCGTCCTCCCTTTTACCCCTTTCCGAATGTCGGCTGTAATTTTTATTGACGTCACCTTTTTTTTCAGGCAAGATTGCGTACTGCTGATCCAGTTTCTTCCGGCGCGGGCTCTTATTCCTTGCCCCGTAAGCCGGGTTGGAGTCTTCTTTTAAATTCCCCTCTCCCCCATCATCTGGATTACGCACGCCGCGAGCTCGCTTTTGGATCTTTTTTTTTTGTGTTCCCCCTCTGCTAGTCTAGGATAGGACATCTTGAGCTTTTTCCTCTGACCATTTGTTCGGGGTCCGGCCAAGCCGCCAGGATGCATTTAAGTCGAGGTGACTTTCTTTTTTCTTTCTTATTAACCCGGCGTCGCGGTTTGGCCCCCTTCCCCTGATCCCTGTAGTCCCGGCCGGATGTATACGTTCTTTTGCAACTTGGCGAACTTCTTTTCTGAAGGACAGGGGATCGAGATTTCTTTCCTTTTTCTCGAAAAAGTCGTGATTCCGAAGTCTTGTTCCTGAGTCATTGCCGTCAGTCGAGAGCCTTCTGTCTGCCTCGGTCATTCCTGGCCCTTGTTTACTTTTCGAGTATCGACCCTCTTTTTTGAGCCTCCATTGAGAGTTCCTTTTGACCCCCGTGACGTCTCTCTCTCAGATCCAGACTTCCTTCCATTAAGAGGTCCTTCATCAACACAATTGATTACACGCTTTATTCTTTTTTTTTTTTCGACCTGACACCTTTCCCCCGACGAAAAGAGAGGTTTCCTTGGGGATAGTGTTCGCGCAAGTGCGTTCCAAGTCTGCAGTCGGGGCAAGCTATGAGTGTCTTTCCCAAGCGAGCATTTCCCTCGCCGTTCTTCGACCTAGTCAGGTCAGCGGCCCCCCTGCTTCTAGTGTGTTCTGGAACCTCAGAAGTGATCCACTTCCTAGGAACGCACTCGTTTCGCCTTCCTTTCCAAGGATATGGTTCCCCGTCGCCATGAGTCTCTCCCCGACCCACAACCTTTCTTTTTCTTCTCGACGACAAAGTTCCCACACCTCATATGCCTTTCAGTGACAAGTTTCCGTCGTACCCCTTCCCGCGCTTAAGTATAGATCCTGGACATTTTTTCCCCTCCTCTTTTCAGCCGCCCCAGATACCAGCGACCAGTGATTAGCCATGACTCTCTCTCACCTCAACTACACGATCCTTGTACCCTCCGAGCCCACCAATCACAAGTACCCGTTTTGCAAACAGCCGCTCCCATCCCGCACCTAATCCCCCTCCCTCTCTCCCACCCCCCCCCACCAGCCCTCGCAAGAACACCGTCCTCCATCCCCTCCCTTTAGCAATTCCATTCCTTGCCCCCCGCTCCCCTGTCCCGACAGCCCTGCTCCGCCCCTCCCTCCCTCCTCTCTTCTCCTTCCCCCCCCCCCCCTACTTACACTGTCCCGTCCCTTTCCCCCCACGTCCCACACCTTACTTCCCCCCTACCCCAACCGGCCCCCCATCCTTCCCCCCTTCCACCATCCCCTCCCTCCTCCGTCATCCCCATACCCTACCCCGCTTCAATAACCTCCCCCTCCCTCCCCCACACCTCTTCCGGCCAAAATCCCCACCCTTGTCCGTCCCCGCACAGCCCCTCACCCCAATCTCCCTCCCCTACCCTTCTGACCCCCACCCACCCCCACCCCCCCCCCCCCCCCTTTAGGAGGGCTTTTTTTTTTTTTTCCCCCCAGGGGACCCCCAGTTTTCTTGCCTCTTTCATACCCTGTTCTCATAACGGGCCCATTGGAAAATATCACTTTAACCCTCAGCTTTCAGGTCACTCTTTTCCTTCCGGAATGTCCCCCTCCCCGGACGATCACGACTCCTCCAGACAGAGCCGTGACTGAACTTCGTCATCCCGGCCGTGTTCGGCCCACAACGAAGGTCACGTTTAGCGCGAGTCCACTTGTCTTCTTCGAGACACCCCCCCCGACCTTGTCGCTGCGCATCGAGAGAATCTTCCCCCCCTTTAGAAAACCAGGTTTCTGACGCTCCGATCGGTGTCCCCTCCTCGGCGACTTTGAACTGGTTCTTCCTTCGTAACAACTCCTTTTATAGTGTTCGGTAGCCCCCATCTTTTCTTCCCCACCGACTTTTCTGGGATCGGTTTCTTTGCTTAAGAGTTGAATTTAGATTTTTTTTCTCCGGAGGTGCTCTTTCCGATTTCAGGACTTTCAAGCGTGTTTACTCCTCGCCTTTGCCTTTTATGACGCTCGCAGTTTCCCCTTCACGTAACGTTTTTCGATCGTCGCGATTTTTGGCCCCCCGTACGGCTTGTCTTGCCAGGAGCCTGTGTATTTCAGCTCAGATGCTTAGGTCCGAGGCTTTTGTGGTCAGGAGAGGTCTCCCTCTAGACGAATCGCGGACTTTCAAGAGACAATTTTCAGCGAATTTTTTATTAATCCTCTCGTTTTTTTAGAGTATCTATCCAATTCCGCGGTCCTTTTTTCTCCGCTAGTTCGTCCCCCCTTCTCTACCGTGCGACAGGACAGGATTGACTGTGACTCGCCGCAGGTCTCACTCGTTCGAGATGATTTCAGTTCATGGCCCTTTTCGTCGTGTATCCTTGGAGTCCCCGGTTTTGGCCTGAGCGGACTGTGTACTCGGTCCCTCCTTTCTGGATTTCCAGCTCGCGGAGTTATTGTCTTGGAGTGATCTACGCAACTCTCCCGCCGTCTTTTCCACTGAAAGCCTGTAACTTCCACTTCTTTTTCTTTTCGAGGCCTTAATTCCGAACCTTTTCTCTCCTTAGGTGACCCCCTGTGGCCACTTTCTGGAGGTTAGTCCACCGTCTCTTTTCGGAAGTAGACTTTTCCCCCCCAGGGTTGTCACCCCGCCGGAGGGCGATGGCTCATGCTTCGGCTGGTTCCTCCTGTTTTAGCCGGGTTTTTCCCCTTTTCACCCTGAATCGCCGTGGAAGTAGGTCCAAACACCGGCACGCCGTGCCTGACAGGCATCCCCCTTCCTTTTCAGCTGAATCGATGGTTTTTCTTTTCCCCTGGCCCCCCCTTTTTTTTGTTCCCCCCCCGACTCCCTTTTACCGGGCCCCCTCTTGCTTTCCGGATAGTCTGGCCTTTCCCTTTTCACATGTATTCGGACGCTTATCCCCCCGATTGGCGTTGATTCGGGTTCCGGGCCGAGGCGACGCCCCATGTTTTGTCCCGGACTGCTTTCTTTTGGATCTTCCCCTTTCTTTTTTTCAGCGAGCGGCAGTTTGGGATAAGTTTTCCCGTGTATGGAGGTGGTCTTATGCTAAGCACTGCCGCGGATACCGTCGATCCCCTTTTCCTCCTCGTCCTGAACTGTTAATAGCGAGCTTTTTTTTCGACGTCCCTTCCTTACGTTTTCCGACCGTCCTGGTCGGTTGGATTCTGCTGCTGCGCCTGGTCTCGCCTTTGCCGTCCCCGCCGAACTGATTGGCCCCGGCCTCTTTTCCCAACGTCAATTCCTGGAACCTTGTTTTACGCGAAGAAGACCAGATAATCGGTCTCTGAAACCTGCGAAAATCTTCGTTTTTTTTTCGAAGCTGGAAAGCTTTTTTCCTGAAGCGCGTGTAGCTCCCCTGACGTAGAATTTGCCCCGTACGTCGCTTAAAGGAATCTAACACGCCTCTCATTTTCGCGGCTGGCTACGTTGGCCTCGTGGAGACGGAGGCTTCCCTCGAAAATGGTGTGAGGCAGGCCCCTACGGAGTCTCTTCGGTCGTGCTGATTCTACGTCTAAGCCGGACGTCTTTTTCTTTTCAGGCACGTTTCTTTGAAATGCAGCGAATGACTGCCAAGGCAAGTGACAGTGCACTTCGACTCATGTATCGTTCCGATTTTATAGTAGTTACAGTTGTCCCCCTCCCCTTCGATTTTTCCTTTCCCTCTTGTTCCTTCTGCCTTTGAGTTTTTGCGTTTGGCCCGGGATGCGCACAGCGACTTCTGAATAATCGTGACTGGCGTGTAGTAGAGTTTTCCCTTTTTTTCCCCCTTTCCCGCCGGACTATCCCCCTTTTCAGGATGCGTCCTCGACGTTGCTTGCTTTGATGGCCTGAGTGCCCCGCATGATCCTGCTTTAGGGTAACTTCCTCTTTCCCGACGGTTCTTCACACCTTCCTAAATTCCGCCTCCATCGACGAGCTCGTCTTTCGGGACGTCTGCGCGCTACTCTCGACCGCCCGGCTCCACCTCTCCTGGAAGGGAATGGAGATGCGCTTCTTTCCCACGGTCGCAGCATTTCTCCGCTTTCTCCTTTAGTGCCGCGCCCAGTGACGATCCCTTCCGTCCCCCCCTTGGGAACCATGAGGACCGTGTCCCTCACCCTCCCCCGTCGCGAACACTCACCCCAGAAAACGGTTCATCTCGGCCCCCACCATCATTGCCGTTCCACTCTTGGAAAGTTTCCCCTTCCCTTCCATATGCCACCGCTGTCCCGAGCATCACGACGCCGAAGTAATAAGCTGTGCCAACCGCTCCCCAACGGGTTTTTTTTTTTTTTACGCCCGTTTTTTTCAGAAGACCCCCCCCAAAGATGACCGTTCTTCGACTTCGTGTCCTTTACTACCCTCTCTCGGCGGGAGCAGGCATGGGGTCCTCCTCTTTTTTTTGAGGATAGATTGCCTTCGATTGACGACTGCTAGGTCTCCCTTGAAAGACTCTTCTTTTCCTCGCTGTAGTCGGACATTGATTGTCGACCCTGCTCGGAGCGGTTCTGGTTCCATCTCGGCTCGGTGTAAGCATTAAGCATGATTCACTAATTCTATTTATTTTTCTTTTTTTTTTTTTTGAGGAATTAGACTTCCTCTTTAGTGCTCTTGAGTACCCCCCCACGACCTTTTCTAATTGCGAAGACGATCGCACAGAGATTCTCGAGAACGCTCCCATTTTTAGAAGAAGTGGCCTTGAGCGCATAGCAGCGGCCGCCGCGCCCTTTTCACTGTAGATTTCATCAACGGTCCTTCTCGGAAACTTTCCCAAACGCTGTGACTTATTAAAGCTTTTTCTACCTCCTTTGCCCTTTTCGGATAGGCATTTCTGAATATTGCGTCGCGACGACCCTCGACTTTTTTTAACTCCGTTATGGTCTCCCGTGTCTTTCGTCGGATCGAGCTCTCTCTTTTTCCCCCTGCTATTCATTCCTATAACAGGAGGAGTTCCTTTTTTTCCCCCCCCCCCACATCGTCCCGGCGAGATGACACCCCCCCTCATTTCCTGTCATTTTTTTCGTTCCTTTCCTTGGAGTAATTTCGAATCGCCCTCTGGCCATGCAGTAGGTTCAGAGAGAGGCTGCGACGCCGCGCCCTAGTTATAGATGGACTTCTTGCTCTGACTCTCTTTTTTTTTCAAGACCCGTCTTTCCCTCCCCTCCAACGCGATAGTCCTCTCGAGATTTAGTCAGGACGGCCACCTTTTTAGTCTATCCTTCTTTTTAGGAAGAGATGCGCCGATCCCCTCTTATGACCGTTGGGTTCATTCTTCTTAGAGAGGTCATCCGCGGCTTTCTTTTCCCATTCCCCTCGCCGGCTCCTCTGATCGTGAGATGGTTCAGGTCTTTTCCCCCTTTTTTCTGTGGAGGTTCCTCTTTTTTATCTGAGGTGAGGGACAACGCCATTGTCTTTTTTGAGCCTTCTCCGCCGAGCAGCGCTTTCTCCTCCGGGATCTGCTGGAATCCTCCAGCTCATGTCGATCGTAGGTTCCTCTCCTTTTAAGATGATCTAAGTCGGAGCTACGGATAGATTCCCCGACCGGGCGAGGTTGATCCCTCTTTGTCCCCTTTCAGAGTTGGTTGCATCTTGAGGCCCCTCCCCCCTTTCGTCATGTTTGTTTCCCTTCTCCGCTCGTGCTCGGTAAGGTTTTTCCTTCTGGAGGGACGCGGTAGGGCCGTATGCCCTCCCCTTTCTTTTCTTACTCGCTGAAAGACCACCCTTTATGAAGGATAGTCCCACCTAGGGACTCAGCTCGCTGAGGTGAAATAATTTGTCTTGTCCCCGTTGAGTCGCTCATTCTGCGTGTTGAGATCTATATAGTACGGCTTTTTTTTCCGTGCGCTGTCGGACTGAGTCAACGGGTGTTTTGTCCTCATTGATTCCGCAGGCGCGCCTTTTCTCTTTACGCCCAGTCCACTGCCGGTCCCCTGCACCCTGCGAGTGCTTCGATAATGAAGA
>Ga0179591_1374145_pt1 | contig 12325 bp, 15 predicted proteins | sample CZOMad2_1_08_16f_FD_182891 | JGI IMG/M metagenome (GOLD analysis project Ga0179591, IMG submission 182891) | Vadose zone soil fungal communities from Angelo Coast Range Reserve, California, USA - CZOMad2_1_08_16fungal (PacBio error correction) | ecosystem: Environmental > Terrestrial > Soil >... | reverse complement strand
GAAATCTCAGTCCTTCTCCCTTAAACATTATTCTTGCGGGTTTCACAACTACTAGTGTTCGGCGCGAACGCTGCCTCCCCCCCCCTTTTTTAGAATGTCTTCTCTTTCCTTTTTCTTGCCTGCTGCACCTCAAGGCCCCCTAGCATAACTCGTTCCCCCCAGCTCTTTCTGAGACCTCCCTCTATGCACCATTTCCTTACGATACTCTTTATTCTAGTCCCTTGACTCACTTAACACCAAGTGGTCTCCCCTCCTTCGGAATAAACCCCCCCTCCCTAAAGGGTGGCCCAATTCCTTCTCAAAAACTCCGTTTTTTTTTTTCCAAACCCTCCCTGCCGGAATCACTGGAAAGTTAACTGCCCGTATCCCTCTTGGTACTTTCGCCCCTAATACACCTATCCGTTAACTAACATAGTGATTTTTCCCCCTCGCCCCGTTGAATTTGGGTCTCCCCCTTTGCTTTCGGAACAACCCCCCTACAGTCAGCTCATCTCTTTCCCTTCCCATAATTTGTACCATGTTTTTTTTATTAGTCGTGACGTCTTAAAGATTTCTCCTGATATTTTTACCCCAACCGTCCATCTCTCAAAGTTACTGTTACGTCTCTGCTTTCCCACGACTCCCCTCCCCCCCCCAGGCATCGCACTTGTTTTTCAACAACCTTGGATCCCCCCAATTGATAGTATCCGCGCATCCTATGACCAAATGCTCTTTAACTTTCGATTCCCCCCACACACCCTCATCCCCCACAATTTTTTCGTGGCGAACACGTTTTTTGACTCCCTAATGAGTTTCACCTCGTACTGTTAAGACCATGTTCTAGACTTTATTCATCCTTCGAAAGAGCCGCTTTCATTTTTTCCTCCTGACACGAAATCCCCTTCATACGTCTCTTCTGGTATTCCCTTGAGTCTGCCCCCTTTCTCCCCCAGATCTCCTCTTTGATCCCCTTTCATCGTGCGCGCTGTATTCTTCTTCATCTCGGTCTTCCATCGCTCGAATTTTGATTGCACTTTCCCAACTTCTAGTTTTCTTCGTGATATTCCTGAACTCTTGGTAGCGTTTCTGTTTCGTTCCTGTAGAGAATGTATCCGCCCTCTTCCAACGCCCATCTCCGTCTCCTTATCAGAAAGAAGGCGTTTTTTTTCTTTTTTACGTTTGGTTCGTGTTAAAATTTTACCCCTTGCCTGTGAGGAGAACATCTCTCTCCCGCCGATCCCTTTTTCCACCCAGGACATAACAGCTTTCGGGTCACCCTTCTCATCTACACGTTGTTCAGTCACTCCTCGTTCTTCGTTGTGCTTTTCCGTCAGTCCAGCATCAGCTCTGGGAGTGCTTCTTTCGACGCTTTAGTTTAACATGCTGCTGGAGATAGTTTTATTACCCTTTTTTCTTTCTTTACTGTCCCCTCCCCGACATTATCGACCTATATTGCACAAACACCTTTTCCCACTGTACTCATCTCTTACCCCCTTATATCCGTCTCTTGGGCCAGGTCGTCCTACTATGGTCACAACGTACCGACCCTACTTTTCTCCGAAGCGTCCTACCTACCTCCCAACTTGATTATGAAGGCTCGGCCCAAGCTTCTTCGTAGAAAGTTTTCGAAGGGTTTTCTCCGTTGTGCTGGCTTTAATTCCCACCGCCTTTTTCCCCTAAACGCAGTTATTTTTGTCTTTCTTGAGGATTGCGACCAACATGCTCCCACTCTTTATGGAGCCATCGAAGAAGTACCTTGTGTATCTCGACATAGTCGGTGGATTCCTTTCCCAAATTGCTATGTTACGTCCCCCCCCTCATATAGCACGAAGGCTCTTTTTCAAGGTCCCCCCACTTCGTATCCAATTTCCTACACCCTCCCCGTTTCAGCATGTCGCGTCATTGCTTGAATGAACCTCCCCCCTCTTTTAGAGGCACTAGAGTAGCCTGAATCATGCGTCTTTGAGCCCCGGTACTACCCCTCCTCTTTCCTTACAACACTAGGACACTGACACCAATAAACCTTCTTCCCTAAGAAATTTCCCCCAGTCATGGCTTTGCTCTGGAAGGGTCCTGTTCCCACAGCGCCCAACCAAGTCCGCGTCCTTTTGTTAGAATAATTACTCCTTTTAACATCAACATCTGTCTTTTTAGCGCGGATGTCATCCCTTACTGCAGATCTTTGACATCGAATTGACTTTGTTTGTTAGATTCGCGTGCCTTGCCTTTTTTTTTGGTCTTTTCCCTCTTTCCCCCATGAGCCTTGTACGTAGACTTTCCCCACCACCGAACTTTTGAGGAACGACCTTTTTCCCCTTCTCAAAGCGGACAATTTTTCCCAAAACTTTTTTTCCCCTCCCCCAACCAAGATCCAAGAGTTCTTTTTTCGGCCGCGTCTCTCTCTACACGACCTATATGATGCGTTCCCTTTCCCTCCTCTCAACTTCCTTTTTCATTTTGATGAACGACTCCCCGGACCCAGGATTTTCATCGACTTTTGGGACCACGAATTCGCTCTTCGCTCGCTTTTCTCCCCCCCCCCAAATTCCGATTCGAAATTTTTCTTCCTATGTAAAATTCAGACGCCGCCCATTGTTGCCATCCGTTCAAGATAACCGGGTAGGTTTTCCTCCCATGTCACGTATGGGCTTGGTTTTCACGGAAGTATGGTAAATTTTGACTTTTTCTTTTTTTTCACCTTCACCCGATGGCGTCGGATTGGCGCGTTCCGTAACCCACAAACCCGGTAAACCTTTTAAGATTCTTTTCTTTTTCCCCCCGAACATGTCCTTCCTCCCACTCGGCAACAAAATCCCGTTTTCTCCTTTCCCTATGCCACTTCCACCTTGCCTTTGCCCGTTTTAGCACCCCTCGATCATTTGATATTACTTCAGCGTAATAATTGTCACCCTTTCGTTTTGGCCAGTTTTTCCCCACCCAAACCTTCGCCAGATGGCACCCCTTCCGCCTTTTTTATAATGCCTAAAAGCCTTCCCATTTGCAAAGCCCTCCCCACTCCCCTTATTGAATCAATAAAAGACTTCTTTCCTTTACCCCCCCAATGCTAGCCTTCCATCTGGAGATTTTTTTGGCGCATCCTGATAAACTCCTCCTTTTTTTTTTTCCACTCTCTTTGGCTTTACACCTATCCTTAATCCCGGAAGAAAGAATCAACTTCCCCCTCATGTCTTCTCTCTATAGACCCTCCTCTCCGGTTTTTCGAGCTCATCCGTTTCCCGGTTTCCCCCTTTAGGAACTCGGCTGTACGAAGATAGCCGTGTCCTTTTTTCCTAGTTTTGTTCTTTTGCCCGGAACCCCTTCATCCTGAACGGCCCAGCATGTATGTTACTTTCCCCCAAGACCTTTCTTCTAAGTTTTAAGAATATGCTTGAGAATACGTCGATTCCGTTCTTTTTTCTTTTCAATAATTCTGTGCTCCTTTTTTTCTTGGTTGAACCATGGACGTGCTTCTGGAGGCTCGTCTGATGAGTTGCCCTTTTTTTTGGAGGTTCGACTTTGTACACCTTCGGACGCTGATTATTGTTCTTAGTTACATTCCCCAGTCCCATGCAAGTCCCCCTGAAGTTGCAAACTCGATGTCTGTATTTTGTTCCTTTTTTGTTCCCTTGGGATTCCGAGCCCCGTCTGTAATTGGAGGGGGGGTACCCTGACTTCTCCCCCCCCCCCTTGGCTAGAATTTCTTTTTTTAGTCACCCCAGCGCCCTATTTTTCCCTTTTGATGTTAGTTCTTTTCGAAAAACGCAGCCCCACGATTGAGATGAAAACTTCCCCCGTATCCTCTCTTTGATGATTTTTTCCCTTTTTTTACTGAATAAGGATCATTCCATCACTTTTTCTTCGCCGAGATTCGTTCGTATGGTTCCCCTTTTGCCTATGAGATATACAGAGTGACCCGCGCTCCTGCACTCAATACTTCTCCAATTCAATAAGAGGCTCCCTTCACCTCCGCATAGGTTTCTGTCCTCCTTTTTGATAGTTATACATCTTTTCCTATACTCATCTGGATCCCTTTTTTTTTTCCTTTGTTGTTCCTTTGAGATTGACACTAGTCTTTTCTTTCCTACAAAAATCTTTGCCCCTTTTTTGGGTGTTCCCTTTCCCCCTTTTAAATTGCGGTACTTTTGCTTCGTCCCCCCCCCCCTCCTTGAAGCGACTTATTCAAAACCTGCCTCGACAATGTTTTCCTTTTTTTAACGCTCCTTTTTCTCATTGATTTGCTGACCTTCTGAGCCGAACACCCTTTTTGAGCTTTCATTTATCTCAACCCGTCACCTCAATCCCCTTTTGTTCCCCAATCTTCTGCTCCTCTTCTGCAGAGGCAAATCATGTGTCCCATTTACTCTTGTTTTTTCGTTCGACCTTTGTACTTTCTCCAACCTATTTTAAGGTATTAGTTCACTTTTTATAACTCTTCCTTTTTTTATTCTATCGCTACGGTAGTCTCCTCACCATCTTCTGATTCTATCATTCAACTTGGACCGAGAAAACCCGGTGTCTGTTATCGTCCCGTTTCCGGGGCCCTTACTTTTCAAGTTCGTGAAAACTAGCGTTCTTGCCTTCTCTCAATTTGGACACCTCCCATTCAATGCAAGGTTCTTCGTCCCTCTCAACACGGATCCCCCTCGCTTCCCCTTTCTTGAGCTAACATGGTGTGATCTTGACTCTCCCCCCCTGGACCAAAACTTTCTTTTTTCCGCAGGTTTGTTAACAACCCGCGCACACGTTGCTAACCGACCCCTCTCCTTTTAGTAACCCATCCTCTAATCCTTCGAGGTCTTTGGAAGCGGTTTTCCTCCCTCTAATTGCCCAGTAGGCTACTTCTTTTAAGATTACAGTATTTACCCGGTATCTTTAGTTTTTAACAGATAACGGTCACCATATGAGGCCCTAGTGATGTCGTAGTCAGTTTCCCCACATCCACCCTTTTATCTTCACAACGACTCAGTACCTACTTGGCAGACCTTAGATTTAGTCTTTCTTCAACCTCTTCCAAGCTCTTAATTTTGACTGACCAGTAAAAAGGAAGCACACCCTTTACTGTGACCCCCTTTTTCCCCTCCTTTTCCTCTTGGACCTGATGGCAATCGATTAGGCTTGCCCTTAATCGTCCAGTCTTAAATTCCTCTCATTGCGGTATTCCCGTCCCTTGACTGCCCTCCCCCCCCCCCCCCTTTTGCTTTTCCCTTCTTGCCCAACTCCTCTTTTTTTTAGCGTTCGTGAGCTTGCTGTCGAGCGAATAACCCCCCAACTTGAGTCAGGAAACACTCCTAAGAAGCATTCCTTTTTCCTTTTCCAATCAACTTCCCCTTCTTCTAGCAAACAATTCTCTTGCCTGGTCGCATCTACCCCTTAGTCCATGACAGTTCGCGCAAAAACTTCCTCCTTTTCTGGGTCGACAGGCCCCTCTGTTGCAGGTTCCAGAAGATTACTCTTCCCTTTTTTTAAACCAATACGCGGTTTCGCCACCTTTTCTGTATTCCTTCGCTGACTCTTCCAAAAATTGGAATAACTCTTCGCCTTTAGTCGCCAGCTCGTTGAACTGACTGGTTTTTTTTGAATATGAGTCGTATTTTCCCCCTTTCAAAAGGGTCGTTTCTCTCGACAACCCTTTCCTTTCAACGTTCGCCACGGGCAAACATTTAAGACTATTGGGGGTCGTCTACGTCATTTGGGTCAAGCCGCGTCCGATAACTTTTCGAATTCGTAAACTGCTTCCAAGTCAGAGAGCTGGGCGGTTCTTCCCCCTGAATGAAACGTCGACGCTTTCCCGGGATCACTTATTGACCCGCTTCGGCGGTCTCCTTCTTTTTAATGTGCGATTAAGAGTTTCCTTGACTGTCCCTGGGTTTTTTTAGATGTGCAAAAGACCTTGGTCTCCTTTTTTGTGATTAAGGAGCCTTCCCCCCCAGCTCGATCCTGCAACTTCCAACCCCCCTTTATTTTGGGGTGGGTTCCCAGGAAAGTGGGTTTTTATGTAGAATTGAGCTTGTGTCACGTTGGCTATGGTCTGGGAGGTAGTCTTCTCGGTACCCCCTTTTTTGGTTTTTTTCCTTTCTATTTTAACGCCTGAAGAGAGTTCTTTTCAGGAGATGGGCTTGGCGAGAGTCAACCCTGCATTTCCAGTCATCCCCTATCGAAGCCGATGAGGTGCCGCCTCCCTCCTTTTTTTATTCGACTAATCCTTTTTTCACTAATTGGCCTGGAGCCGTTTAACCACTCTCGCCTGTGATTGACACCCCCTCCCTCCTACAATGCTCTTCCGAAAACTTATCCTCCTTTTGTGTTTTTAGGACTCTCCTGAATGTGGTCTCGTTTCCTCCCTTCCCCCCCCCCCCCCACCAGTATTTTTGCGTGTCCCCTTTTCCTTTGGAAGTGGCGAACGCTCGCCAATTAGTACCCCCAAGGCTCTCTGGGACCTTCCTACTTCGATACTGAATTTTTACGTAGCTGCTGTCTCCCCCCTTTTACCCTTTCTGGAAGATCTTTCCGTATAGTAGATTCCTCTCTTTTATTTGAAGACCCCCCCCCTTCGTGTGTACCCCGTCGGGCTACTTGACCTTCGCAGTGCTTCTTATTATCAAACTCCGTAACAAATCTTGGCCCCCTCTCTGAACGCTTTCCAGTGTGAAAGTTGCAGCCGTAGATGGTTTTTTTTCCCCTCTTACATCTCGTTCTTCCCCCTCCTGCCCGATAGTGCTTTTTGCACCTCTAAGCCCTTAAGATTTTTCTCCCTTTTCCTTAACTACTTCATGCAAGTCTTAGGTCACTCGGTCCCTCTATCCCTGTGACGGAATGTCACCCGGTCGACTTCCCCTGGCTCTCCGCTCACCTCAGCCCCTTTTCCTACCTAAAGATGAGCGGCGTTTCCACCCCCCGCTTCCCCCCTTTTTCCTTTTTCACCTCTGTGTTTTTTTTCTTTAACATGGCCCATTATTGTTGTAGAGATATCCTCGACCCGTTTTACCTGCCAGTCTTTACGTCCCCGTTAGAACATTAATTTCTGTTTCTTTCCCTTTTGAAAGGGCTTTCTCCGAGTTATAGCGGAGTTTTTGTTAAGGCTGAGTCTCCGGAATCAATATCTTTCCTCGCTTGCCCGTGTTTCCTTCAGGAAAACCCCCTTTTGACTATTCTCTCGCCTTTTTACTTTCACCATGACCTTGGACTCCCATCCTTTGTTAACTTAGGACATATTAATGGTATTCTTATGATGCGTCCTCCTTTTAATCGCTCGACTTCCTTTTTTTTTCACAACTCTTACGTGAGTATAATGATACGAACTTTCCTTGGCGTTCTTCTGTTCGCCCATCGTCGACGAATGTCGCTCGCGTCCTCCCCTCCCCCCCCTCTCACCGAGATTGCCGTGTCCTTCTCCTCCAGACGGCGCTTTTTGCTCCAGTCCCCTTGTCTAAATCTTCCTTCTAGTTGGTGTTGCCTGTGATTCCGCTACGATATGACACTCTTTTCCCCTACAACGACTGCCATTTTGCCCTATCAGAACTTGCACCCCCCTTAAGGACTGATTTGGTTGTTTCAGATTTCCCTCCTGGTGTAGGTGAGTTCGTTTTCTCGGTACCCCCCGTGGTTGCATGGTGATCTCATTTTGTTCCTGGCGTTTCTTTACGATATGTATGTTGTAGTACTGACCCCTCCTAGACTCATCTGGGTCGTCTCCCCTTCCCCATCCCACATATCTTATACCTCCAGTCACATGTCTTTCCCACCCTTCTAGTACAAGCTTACCTCTTTTTTTGAGTATGAGCGAGCGTTTTCCCCTCCCCTTCCTGATGTGCCTAGACGTGATTGATCCTTAAACAAGATAGACGTAGTTGGCGAAGTTTGAGCCTTTAACCCCGCATTCTTAAAGACGACCCCTAGCTTTTGGTTTCTTTCGGTTTCTTGCTCTCACAGGGCCCCGTCTTTCTTTCTTCCTCCCCCCAAAGACCTTTCCGCATTTTTCCTCCTTCTAGGGCCCTAGTCGGCTTGGGTTTCCTTGAACACTTTGCTATTTTTTCTCCCCAATCGAATGATAGAGTTGTTGCTGTCCTTCCCCCCTTACTGGCACTGTGCCCAGGGCTCACCTTTTTTTATTTGAGGAGGTGACCCCCTCTTTATAATCCGTAATAGTGGTGAGATTTGGAATTTTTTGTCTACCTTTTTCGTCTCGAACTCTTCCCTTTACTTCCATGACAACTTCCTTTCCCCTGACCCGGACACAATCCCCCCCCCCACCAGGCACACGTACTCCCCCCCTTTATTTTGCACTCTTCCTAGGGTTTTCTCCAGATTACCCCCTTACTGCTTTTCGGAGCCATTCCAGGCTCCATCCCCTTTTTTTATCGGGCCGGCTCTCCTCCCAGGAACGACGACGAGGTCTGGAGCACCGCCTGTGTTAGAAGTTTGAGCTTCTTTTTTTCCGGTTTTTTTTTTGTGGGGTCGAACGGAGCCTCTCCCTGGTCGTAGACCTTTCCCCCCCCCAACGCCCACATATTTGGGAACTCGCGCTATTGTATTCCCTTTACCCCCACTATATTTACCCCCCCCCCCTTCTGTTGCGGCGATGGAGACCATCCGACCCTTCCCCTGATCATGGCGCCCTAAAATCGCTCTTTTGCCCTTCGTTATAATTCTATGATGAACGCCCCCTTAGCGGCCCGCTCGGCTCCACAGGAAAAGAATTCAGACTCTCACTCCCCCCCCACATGAGATGCAGAAAAGGATCTTCCCCCCCACCCGAGACAAGCCCTTCCCCTTGACCCGAGGGCCAGATACCAAGGGTGAGGTATATTTTACGTTATGTTTGTTTCTTTGTCATGCCCCATTGCCAGCATATCAATTGGACCCGGTGCTGTAGTTTCTTTTTTTGTCGAACCCCCTATTCCAAGTCGCATTTTCTCTTTTTTCCCCCCAATACTCAGCGGCCCCTTCTTAACATAATAATCATATAATGCCCGATTTTCCTGTGCGATACCAAATGTAGTTCGCCCTAAGGTCCTTCCCCCTTCCAGAGTCATATTTCCCTTGTTTTTCCCCCTTGAGAACACCAACCTTTCGCAACGTTCCCCACCTCATCTTTCATTACCGAGCACTCGAGAACCCGCAACCTGTACGTCCACACTCTGCCTCCCCCCGAAATTAGGGAAAACTACTCCCTTTTCCTCTATCTACCCATAGCTATTTCTTCCTCTTTTCTTTGGGGTGCCTGATCACCACCTTTCCCAACCGATTTGTCGTTCAAGATCGCAAATCTCCGCTTTCACTGACAACCTGCCGAGTCTTCCGGGGCCCTTAATGCATACCTTGTCCTTCATGCCAGTATCCTCCGTCATATTGTTTTTCTTTTTGATCCTTTATGGTCCAATGAAGGCAAGGTATGCCATGATTCTACGAACCTCCTCTGACAGCGAGTTTTTCAAGGCACCACGCAACTATGGCCCTTGAATGTATGTGCCTTCCCTTAACTCCACCTAGCGTCCGGACCCCCTTCCTTCCTAGAGATGTGGGTGATGAATATTAAGATGTGTGATTTACCTTGAGCTTTGTTTCACAATGGAAAGGGCTTCCGAGGCTCTTCTTGGTGCCTTTTGAGAAAGTGTGGGGTCCCCCCTTCTCATAGACCTGTGTACTTCTTTTTTCCTTAATTTTCTTCGAATACATTTTGTCTCTTCCAATAAATTTTTCAGTTGCATATTTATAGTGTGTCTTTTATTAGTTATTGAAAAGTTTTATTTTCCAAAGATCTTCCCCCCTCTGGAGAATCCTTTTTCCTTTTTAGTTCCCCCAAGGCGCAAATCTTGGCGCCAATTCTCATGTAATTCGACATAATACCCTTCATCCCCACCAGTACAAGATGTGGATGAACCCCCCCCCCCCTTTCCTGGAAATCGGGGCTCCTCTGAAGTGGCTTACTTTTGTATTCCCCCTTTCAAGAATTTTTTCCGCCCTGAGTGTATCTCGCCATTACTTCTTCATCGCCTTTATCTCTTTTCCAGAGGGGATTCTTTCCCTCCCCCCGAGGCGGTGGGATTTCCCGCATCTTTCCCCGGAGGTTCCTTCTCCCATCCGTTCTTTTTCCAGTTTTATTTCATATTTTTTGCCCCCGTTTTGACACATAGGCGCGATTGTGCCCCCCCTGGGACGGTTTTTTTTAGGGTACGGACAATTTTTCCACACCTGCCGGAACTAATCGCGCAAATACATCAAACTCCTCGTACTTGCAATGCGATGCACCCTTAGATATAGTTTTCTCTCTGCTGACATCCGGCCCTTCTTCCCACACTGTTTGGATAATATAACTTCTTCCCACCGCCCCATCTAACTCTGAGTTTCCCTTCTGTATGAACAGGGTTCCCTCTTCCCAGAAATGAACGGTGTCTGTTCTCCCCCCCTTTCGTGTACGGTCATTTTTGCTGTTCCTTCCATCGGGTCCTTTTCTACATGTGTGCAACTTTTTCCTTTTTATCCATCTTACGCTAGGTACTATCACTATCTTTTTCTATGCTCCTTTCTGTTTCCTTCCCAAATACGGGTCGTTTCTTCCCTTTCCCAATCCCTGTCTGTCTTTCCCCCACCCTCATGAAAAGCCGAAAACCTTTCACTTACCCCTGCCCGGTTCAATGCAAGTTTTCCCTTTATAGAAACGCCCCTTTTTCTATTACTCCTCTGAGAACTAACTTTTTTTGGGAGAGCCCCCTCCATTCCTCTTTCCAAATGCCTCCACTTCTTTTGTTCTGAGTGTACGCAGGCAGTTTCATTTTCCCAGAAAGAACCGCCACTTCCCTCCAGTCCGAACTCTCTTTTATTTTATTTAATCAATCACCGTGCTCCTTTTTTAGCCTTTTTTTTTTCTAGACGCTCCCTTGGTAGCCCAGTAGTCAAGGTTGTGACTCTTTTTCCCTTCATTTTTCCCGACGCCCGAGAGACGTTTCCCCCTCCTTCTTTGGGTGGCCCCTTCCTCTTTGCGAAAGTTTTCTGAGGATGAGTGATGTTTCGTTGGCCTGCTGCTCAGAGAAACTTTTCCGTGATTCCTCCAAAAGGTGCCCCTCTAGGTATCACAATTTTTTTTCCCCCCCTGTTAGGCACCTCCTTTTTTTCTTACACATTTCCTCATCTCACCCTTCTATACGTGAATTTTTCTACTATTGCTTTTCCTCACCGTCTGGACCATGCCCTTATTAGGTCCGGTGAGTGTCCTATCGTTTCCCTTTGTCTCCTTCTCCTGGCCCCCCCTTCCATAACAACGAGTCCCGTACCTCACCATCTAAGTCGAAACCACGGAGTCGTGATTTCCGAGCTGGACATGTCGCCTTCTTTCTTAACCCTTACCCCTGGCGTTCAGAAAACTCAGCGAGGGATCTCCAATTTTTAGAACCTTGCCTCTTGAGCGATGGACACACTGCTCATGGCTGTTCATCTTCGATAACCGCCTTTTACTTTGCCCTTTAATTTTTTTTTCGACTGTCACTTGTTCCGCCCCCCGCCAGATACTCCTTCCAAGGAGGTTTTCAATTTTTTTTCCCCCAACGTGAGCCATTTCTTCATGTATTGCTTCCCTTCGTTACCTTCTTCCCCAAATAAATCCCAAGATCATTGACCTCTGTCCTCTCCCCCCCCGCTTCGTGTTCGCACGTAATGTTTCCTTTGTTTTTCCCTCCTTTCTTTAATGCGCAGGTCCTTTCCCCCCGCTTCGATCTCCCTGAACGCTATGAGAGGATAACAAGGGTTTCTCTTTGCTGCATTTTGCTTGGGGATCGCAACCTTTCCCTTTGGTTGACACGCCGCGATCCCCCCCCCTCCCCTTTTTCTGAGATTTCCAAGTGTGATGTTTCACAATGAGTCTGGTACCTTGCAACTTCTTTTTTGAACCCCTTGGATTCCCCGTCTTGACCGATGCGTCTGCTCTTTAATCGACCTTCTTTTTTCCAGTTTATCCCTTCTTCTGTCTCCATGGTGCGATGTTCAAATCTCGTCTTCCTCTAGTCTGTGCTTGATTTAAGGTTTATTACCAACCGTTGCACCAACACTTCCCCTTTTTCTTTGCGTGTTTTTGCTCCCCCTGTTACGGGTCCTTCTCTAGATCAGGGATGGCACCTTATTTGTCTGGTCTCTTTTTTTGATCCGTTTTGGTTCATCCACTTTTAGTGACCTATTCCTGACTCTTCTCGTCTAAGATCTTCCATCTTCGTTTTTGATGACCCGCCTTTGTGATGCAGCATGAGTGTCTTTCTCACCATCGATTTCAACTGCGCCCAGTTGTTCCGTCGTCGCGCCGGAAACCCCGCGGTATGCCCCCAAGCATCACCCCCCTTTTTCAATTCGATTATCTACC
>Ga0179591_1290056_pt1 | contig 12325 bp, 12 predicted proteins | sample CZOMad2_1_08_16f_FD_182891 | JGI IMG/M metagenome (GOLD analysis project Ga0179591, IMG submission 182891) | Vadose zone soil fungal communities from Angelo Coast Range Reserve, California, USA - CZOMad2_1_08_16fungal (PacBio error correction) | ecosystem: Environmental > Terrestrial > Soil >... | reverse complement strand
CTTCGGACACCCGAAGTATTCCCCTTTTTCGGCGTGCGATTGTTCGTTGGAGACGGCCGGTCCACCGCGGGCACCGTCAGGAACAAGAAAGGCCCCCCCTCTCGACACTATCCCCCCACTGGGACTTGCCCGCCTTCCACTGGGGCGTGCCGGCAGCAACATGCCGGAAAAATCCCGTCCGTCCATTATTGGTTTATCCGGTCCCTTCGTCAATTGATCCGATATCGACGAACCCCAGACCTATAGTTTCCGCGTAGATCTCCCGCGGTGATGGCGCACACTTGAGACATTTGCCTTCTGCACGTGCCCGTGAACCCTCTCCTTCGGCTTGACCCCCCGCGAGTGCGTTACCAGGAACGCCGGCCTGTGGAGACTCGCGCGTCTGCTTCCTCGTTCTCAAGCCAGGACATCGAGGGTACCCTTCTCGATGGAAGTGGCGGCCAGGCTGCAGGAGGCACAAACCAGAGTACACTAGGCACCCAAAAACAGGACTTTCGCAATCCCTTGCATTTCGTTCCCCCCGTCTGAATTACAGCACTCCCCCATTTGAACAAAATCTAAGCATCGCACGGCGCTGACCTACCGCACCAGCTGCGCAGAAGCCCAGGAGAGCGCTGTTCATTTCTCGCTTGGGTTTGCATATTGGAGTCTTGCGAGGAGCCAGTTCTGATAGGAAACCGGCCAGAATTTCGCCGCGCCGGTTGAGTTCAGGCTCGCATCTATTATGCGCGGGCAAGAAGACCCCACGCATCTTATTGCTTCTTCGATTAGACGGTAGACCCCCCTCCGAGGTAGGTCACGGATGTTTGACCTTGTCTCCCCAGGCGGGTCCAAATTTCTTTGCGGTATTCTACCGTCCGTTGTTGCCGCTGATCTCCTTCAGACCGACTCAAGTGGGTCAGCTTGACATTTCTGCGGGACCAAAGACCCCCTCCCCCCGTCTACGAGGCGCTGAGCCACGATCCGGGATAAAAGGTAGAGTTCTTACCCAAGGGGGTGAGGCTTGCTTTTTTCCGCAGGCGGTCCGGCCCCCGCGGGGGACTTTTTCTCTGGCGCGCGAACTTTCGGCCAATCTTCTCTCATTAGAGCGGCCGGTCCGTTATTTTCCACTTTTCCCAGGTCGCGAAGGGAGGAAGTTACTAGCACAAAACTCGTTTCCCCGTCCTTCTATCCGCATTTCACCCTCCCTGAATGGGAGATTAACTTCCCCTTTTCGCTCGTCTCGCCTTATGATCGGCTGTCCTCCTGACGACAGGGCTGTGCGAACGATTAATAACCCGCTTCTCATTCGCCCCATACCGTGGGGCTACCTAATATGCTCATGGCGTCCGAGGGCCTTTCTCCGACCGGTGTGGTTGTCTTCACGTGGCGCTTCTGGCAACATGGCGACGATATGTTCACTCACCCGCGACGGCCCTTACAGTTGGATTGTCTCTGCGCGGTTTGGCACGTCAAACGTCTGATTCTTTCCTGTCTTCGATGCTTTCTCCATCACCCCTGTTTCAAACGTGCCGAGGTCGACCGAAACATTATGGTATGAGCGGATGACTAACACCCTGGTAAAGGCAACTCTCCGGTTAATCCCCCCTACTTTTCCTAGTTGTTGTGTGAGAGCGCGCTCCTGATGAACAAGGCTCGGGTCTACCCTGGAGCTCCGCTTTAATACCCGACCTGTCGGCCTCCTGCGCACTTTCCCCCCACGGGGCAGGTCGCCGAGGGACCCCTCAGCAAGCGACTGACCCCTTTTAACGGATTCTATGACGGATTCCCCCAACGGCAGATCATCAACGTATAGCGTCCTGGGGTATTTCACCTCGATCTCCATGTTTGCCCGACGCGCCAGACCTTCTACCACCCCGCCTGCCGAAGTGGCCCTCGCGAGGGCCCATAGACTCCCTGCGCCTCTTTTCGGTGGTGATCACGCCGGAGCTTTTCTCCACCATGCGAAACGGGGTTATGTCGATTCGAGGGAACCGGTGCTCCGCGCTCAGAAGCGCAGTTTCCCAGAGGCGGTTATCCTATAGACCTCGTATCGCCATGAATTGTTTTCAGTCGTTTCGAAGATAGACTATTCGCGTTTGAGCCATTCTCCCGCGGCTCGATCGCTGGCTCGTCCTATGAGCTCCGCGTTATAAATTCCCCGCGCCGCCCCCACGAGCCTTGGTGTACCTTCATAACCCTGGTCCCTGCTTCTCTCCGGACTCTAAATTTGCGCCCGGGAGCGGACGAGAGAATGCTCCTGCGACGTGCTTAAAGGTCTTTCCGTTTTTCCGGTTTGGCCCCCGCGCACCCGACTGATGCAGTCCAGGGAGAGCCTCTCCCACCGCAGGCCAGGATCAGGGCGCACGGTTTCTGCTGACGCCTCTTGTCAGGTAGTCCACCGCCCCATGAAATCTTGTTTCGACCGGCCTGAAACCTGAAGCAATCAATTCCTAGCGGTGTTCGGCTACCCCATTGAGAGTAATTTGTTTATGAGGGCTGCGCTCGTCCCTTCGCGCCTCCAATAGGGTCTCCCCTCCCGCTCTACGACCGCACGACAGTGGCACAGGCTTCTCTCCGTTCCCCCCCCCCAAGCTCGGTGTACGGGCGGTCGCATTGGGAGGGAGATTTTTCTTTCGGATTGAGATTAGTATCATTCGTTGATGTTCGACCTTTTCTTAGGGTATTTTCCAATCGTGGGTCCTTTACCTCATGGGTTTCCCTCTTCCTTCGGCCCGCAGTCCTTCCCCGCTCCCTTGTGCCCTGAAGAATCCCTGAGATTCGCCCCGGGGCTTGGACGGTGTGACGAGCACGTGCTCTTTTGGTAATCCTACCGAAAGGACGCGTCTGTGTTTTCAGGAAGCTTTGCTTTTCGCTCGTGTGGCTGTCATCGCCCGGCTCTGTTTGCTCGCGCGTTCGAGGGTCTGGGGGTCGTCGAGATCGTCGCGCGTCGCCGGAAGAGAATGAACTGTCTCGAATCACTTGCGGAGGTCCGCGTATGAATTTCCCGTAACCCCTTTTCCCTCTGTTCTGAAGTCCCATATCTTTCTCGAAACACGTGGTTCTCGATCTCCCCTATTTGCTGTTTCCGCGCCGGATCCTTCTATCACAAGAGCAATGCTTTCCCTTCTTTTCCCGTCCTGGAGACCTCTCGGATGTTTGGTTCCTAAAGATTCTCTTTTTTGTTGAGTCAGAGCTCTTGAGTCCCTTGATGATGCCCTCAGGGACGTGGCTTCGTTTCGGCGAGCTGTGCGCGTTTTAGTTTTTACCCGCGCGGCATGCGAGACGGAGATAGTCCCGCTTTTTTTTTTTTTTTTTTTTTTTTTTTTTTTTTTTTTTTTGTTTTTTTTTTTTTTTTATCTTTCTCACGATACTTGGACTCAGTAGAATGGGGGCCTGTACCGGGGTGTGGGGGGGTTCCCCCGGCAGTTTTTTTGGCACTTTCCCACTTTTTTGCCGGGGGCGGGGGTGGTTTTTCCCGGCCTTTCTTGGTTGTGCCCGGCCGTTTACCTTTTGGCTGTTGGGAGGCATGAACAACATCCGTCAAAGAGGATTCGATACATTCAGGGTCGGGCCCTGGGATTCACGCGGTGAAGAGATCGCGACAACCCCAGAACCTCGGACCCCGCCCTGTATCCCGGAAGATTTTCGGATCCACCATTCTTTTTATCGAAATGGATATCACATGCGCGAGAACATCGCCTTAGTGGGACCACCCTGGCCGGCGTGCTTTCCCACCGCCGACGGCCGGGGGGCGACGTCGGGCCTTACTCTTAGTTCCTTTTTCATCGAGGGGATTCGGCGATCTTTGACTGCCCCCTTCTGATGAATTTTTCGGCACAAATGTTCATATAAACCGCATTCGCAATCCTTAGCATTCGCCGAATCCTCGCAAACGAATGAAATCACCGCGCTCTCTTCTTCACTCCTTAGCTCTAATACTCCGCCCGCTGCGACGCCGACAGGCGAGTAGTTGTCCGTTGCGATGAAGCCCGTGCACTTTCGGCGGTGCGGTTGATGCGTCCGAGGATAGGCAACCCTTTTAAAGAATGGGAGACAGCCCTTTTAGCGTTTTTCTAAGCTGCCCTTACAGAGAATTGCTCTCAAGGCCCACTAACCCCCAGAGATGGATGTTTTACGGCTTCCCAGTAAGCGGCCTTTCCTTCGGTGCGCCTACTTGTAGAAAAGGAGGGTATTCCAAACCGGGCCTGCTTCCGGATAGCATACTTCTCGGTTTCGCGGTCCAATGTTTTATCCTCCATGTGTTTTTTTTCCCCTTAAGTGACCGGCCAAGACGTTCCTTGCACTCCGAGGCGCTGTCTCTTTTATGATCAGGCTACCGGTCGAGACCCCTTTGTTACTCGTTGTCCCCGTCGGTGTATCCGGTAATGACCGGAGGGCTGCGTAGTGTTGTTTGCTGCGCTGGGTGTGAGAGAGGGTGTCCTCGAGCGCGCCGAGGTAGTCTAGCCATTTCGGAGCCGGGATGGCTTTCCCTTCTTCCAATCTTTCCGCGTCCGACGCCTCGATACCAGTCTCCCATGCTTTATAGAAGGCTTTCGCTCGCCTCCTTCGTTTTCTGGGTTTCCTGCGGCCCGTCAGCGCTTTCAACCTCCTTTCTTCTTTTCGATCCCGGAGGTTACAACGATAATCTGACGCATGGCGGCCTCTTTTTGACTAGAGATTAGTTTCTCGGAAGGCAGGTGGTGTTAGGTAAGTTTCTGGCTGCGCGCTCCATGATCGATACTAGTGTTTTTTTAAGAACCCGGACGGGTAATTTTTTCTGACTTCGCGGGGACTGCTCGAAAGAATTTCCTCGATCATTCCTTCTTCTGTATACGCTTTAGGCCTCCCCCCCCGGTGTCAACGTGAGGCCTCCTCCCTTCGTAGTTACCGCGGGACCCGTACCCCTGGAAATAGTGGTAACTCGATATCTCCTCCTTCCCTCCCGTTTGTTGTTGTTGAGTTTTCTAGGCGATCTTCGCCCGTAGGGTAATTTCCTTGATAGCCCTGCGGTGAAGACAGAATGTTAAGAAACGTTGCGTACCGTTTTGCAACAAAGTTGGTTTAGGTACGGAAGTCTTTCTGAAGACAAGTTGTTTATTTTCCGGTCCTTCTGACATTGATCTTTTTTTCGCTATCTCTCCTCTTTTTTGGGGTTTTTCACCAACAATTCGACTCCTTGTTGAAGAGCCGCCATGTTTTCTCCAAACAATGAATGCTCGCTCGCTCCTCTTCCCCTCTTCTAACCGGCGAGCGGACGTACTTGAGCCCGCTGGGAGGTGAGACTTTTCCCATGCGCCACGTCTGTTTGGATAGTCAGCTCTTTCTTCGGTCCCCGCTCTCGCAGAGAAGACCTCTTTTTGCAAGATCTCCGCAAGCTTAGTATCGCCTGCAGTTCATTCCCTTTCTATCCCGACGCGGACAATGTGGTGGGTATAGCCACTTCCTCCCGCGTTATAAGCGACTTTTATCGCCTGCTAGAGCGATGAGCTTCGTTCCTCACCCGTCCACTCCTAAAAAGAAGCTCCCGGGTCGGACCTGATCCCTCCGATAAAATAGCCGCTAAGCCGCCAATTGGAGAACTTTTTTTTGCGCGAGCCGAGAGCTTTTTTGAGTCGTGCTTGGCCCCGTCTTCTCGTCCCTTGTGTTTTACCCCCATTTCCCCGACTGCGAGTTTAGCAGGGCGCGCCTCGGAAAACGTCCCTTTAGGCAGATCTCCCCTCAGTGAAAGTTTGGAGCTTGTGACCCTTGCCAACTTCACTTGACTTTTCCTAGTTATTCGAAAGTAAAGCCAGCCGCCCTCTCCCCATCACTTCTCGGACTGCGAGCGCCGTCGTCTAGTTGACGAGAAACGGTGCTCCCTTTTCCTTGTTTTGCTCATCGGCGCTCCCCCTACAGAATTGGGTAATTGTGCATCGCGCCTTCCCCCATCTCGCAGGTGTCGGCCTTTTCGCCGTTTTCTTTCTTATGTCGAAGATTTCGATGAGGCCGCCTGTCCTTCGTGTTGATCCTTTCGTCGAATTACTAAGTGATCTTGAAATCTTTGAGTATTGTTCTTGGTGGGATTCTTACATGTTCACGCCTACCCTAACCACTCGATGTGCCTGCAAGTAGAGGTCCGAGCTTCGCCACACTATTTCTTTCCCGTGCAGGTGGTGTAGCAGTTTATATTGTTCAAGAAACCGAAAGAATCTTTTTGCTCGCTGCAGCTGTCTACTGGTGAGCGATCGGCCAGGCGGCCGTTCTTAGTCACCTTGCGAGCTTTCTGGGTTTCGATTTTGACTTCCCTTCATCCCAGAAGTTCCCCCCTTGATTGGAGCCTACAGTAATCCCTTGCGGATGTTCGCCTTTTGAAGGAACGTACCAGGGATCGCGTTTCGTTTTTCTCAGTACAGCTAGTGTATCTCTCCACCCGTGGTACGACGTTTTTCTTGTTTGAGATCCCGCGCACTCGCACTCTCTAAAGTAAAGGAGCAATTGGAAGGATGTGAGCGTTCCTCGCTATATATATGGCAGAATGACTCCGTTGTTGTGTTCTTCGGAGTTTCCCTTTTCATCGAAGAGGTAGGTGACTTTTTTTCGATTTATGGTTTTCTCTTTCTTGAAGGAGCCCCCCCCCACGGCGCGGTGCACTTCAGCTCAGCATTTTCTTCCCTGACACAAGTGTCGCGCGATAATTTTGGGAATTATCCTTGCCTCCCTGGGTTTTTTTTAAGTTACACGCGGAACATCCGCCTTTTTGACGGAGGAAAATCTCTTTCTGGGCTTTTTCTCTCCCCCAGATTCTCCAACCCCCGAACATTCCGTCTTCATTTATTTTTTTTGAAAGGCATTTGGCTCTGCGCTCTTCCGATGAGATCTGCACGTGCGCTCTCCCCAGATTTTTCTCTCTCCACTCGCCCCCCGTCTTTTTCCCCGTAGCCCCTTGTTTTCGAAGCTCGGCGTGTTTCCTTCTAACTGGAAGAGAGGGGCTCGTCGGCTTCGTAGTGTTTGCCAGGCCGAAGGTACCCCCTTAAAAACCAGGAGACCCAACCCACGGATTTCGTCCCATCCCCCTTTGGAATTCGGTCCCGATGCAGCACGCAGACCCTCAAGGGCAGGCATTCTCACTCCTTCTCATCATTCCCGCGCGCGATCTCTTTATGGTGGTAAGGCCGTCCTTTTTGAGTTTTTTTTCATAGACGTCTTCCTTAGGCCCCGGATCCTTGGATAGTGCGCTCTTTAGAGGGAAAGATCGCGTCCGTTTAAGGGAAAGCCATCGATGATTGGCTCTTGTGGTCCTTTTTTTCCCGACCCTAATCTTTCGAGGTTTTCCTTGGTGAAAGGGAGTTTTTCACCCTTTCCCTTCGGGTTTTTACCCCTACCATTTTCCTGCCTTCCTCTTCAACGCCCCTCATTTTTTTGACCTCTGAAACTTTTTCAGATTCCCTTTCCCACGAAAGGAAGCAACTTCCCCTCTGAGCTGAGACGTTCATGGCGCCATTTCCTGGAGATACATTTCCGGCTCTTTCTGTTTTAGAGTTTTCTTGCTCTTCATTAACCCTTTTTTTCTTAGGGTGGTCTGCGTGGATTTAGGAAGCGGATTTTCCCTCTGCTTCTCCTAGGCTATCTCCCCCGTAGAAGGGCTTACGTTTTTTCTTCCCCCCCCCCAAAAATAGGCGTTCCTCTCCTCATCAAGCGAAATGAGCCTTCGAATTTCGTCCCCCTCTTTAGCGAGAGAAGGATACGACTCCCGTTTCCTTCCCTTTTCTATCTAAACTGTAGTTGAGGTATGTCCCCTTATCACAAACATCCAATGCGCCCATACCCCCTGTCTCTGGACTCCAGGTCCTAGAGAGCACTGAGTAGCAGTCTTTTTTTTCTCCCCTAGTAAAAGGGGGACAAGTGGGCCGTTGACACCGGGAGACATGTTGTGAAATTCCTCCCCGCGATGCCGTTTTTGATGCTTTTCCTTTGTTGTACCTCTAGTAATAGAAGCTCCTCGATATTCTCTTTCTTTCCGTAAAGATGTTAATAACACACACGGGTCAACTTCTCCTCTTCTACAAGAAATTTTTTTTCCCCTCTGCCGGGAAATTTCCTGACCTCCGCCTGGTTAATCCTATACTCTCTCCGTTTTTTTTTTCTTCTCGGATGAAAACAGGCTAGGTTCCTCCCCTGGGAGCCATTTCCCCTTCACTCCCCCCCAGAAGGTGACGGAGTCTGCTCGCTTCACACAGGGGTGAGGGCGAGCTGTATCGAAATACATGAGTCATACTCTTCCCTGCTTTGTCTCTCTCCCAGGCTCTCTCCATCACAGCAGCCTTCAGGGGTCCCTCTTCCCCCCCCTCGTAGCTGTGACCCCTTGCCGCTCCCAACGCACGACCAACTCTTCCCTCCTAGAGAAGTCGAGTCCCTCCCTTCCCCGCATTTTTCCGAGGATGGCGGTGACCCTCCTTTTGGTTTCCGAAGAACAATGAGCACCCTTTCTTTTAGACTGTTCCAGATCCCCTTTGTCCTCCTTCTTAAGGAAGAAAAGAAGGGTTCGGACGAGAACGCTTTCGCCTTCTCTCTAGCCCTTAATTTTGAAGTTCTTCTCCTGATAGAAGCGGAAACGAGTTTTTTCTTTCTCCCCCTTCCCTCTCTTTACTCTCAAATCCCGGGAATCCCCCCCTTTACTGAGACGATGAGTCAGATCCCTTCCAGTAAGACTCAAATCCAACTACCGCCTCCCCCTTTCGTGACTTGTCCCCCAGAAAAATGCGAAACCTTAATCTCTCCTTAAGAACGGAGCGTCCAGCTCAGGCTGCCTCTCCTTGCTCGTTTTCCCAGTGTCCCCTGTCTTGTGCGTCCGCGGGTTTCCCTTGCCCTATGCGCGGGGTCTCCTCTCCCTTCAAACCCACTGATGCAGATCCCCTTCCCTACTACTGTTCTTTGGCCCCCTCCCTTTCGTCCCTGAGTCCACACCGCACTTCCCCCTTTTCTTTTCCCTTCTACAGTCCCGAATATCCCCTTTCCCTATCGCGGTTTCCTTGCCCTTGATCTGCCGGTTCCTTTTCTGTTCGAAAAGAAAACCGCCTCCTTTTCCCCAATATTTCCTGTTGACTAGTATACCCCTTCCCTTCCCCTCCGCATTCAGGAGCACTCCTCTCCCTCCCCCCCTCCAGAGGTCTGGTTCTGGCGGGAGGGTGAGGAATTGCGATGACTTCTCCTTTTTTTTATTTCATTTCGTTCTCAGTCGGCACCCTTCCCTCCTTCCGGTTTTCTTTCTGAAGTTGCGTAGGTACTAGGTTGGGTCTTCTTTCCCCTTTCTTCCTTAAACGCCCCCGTTACTTCACTCTTGCGGCCCTTTTTTTTTTAGACCGCTCTCTTCCCTCCCTGAGTCTTCCCTCCACAGGACGAGCGCCTTTTTTTTCCCCTCTTTTCTATTTTTGCGGGTCCACCTCAATCCCTTACCTTTCTTCTAGCGCAGCTTTTCTTCCCTGGTTGGCTAGTTTCGAGCAAATCTTTCGGACTTTTTCTGACTGACGCGGATAGCCTCTTTCTTTTTTTCGTCAGCGCAGCGACCCTTTCTCATCACAAGTTACTATATGTGTTTTCCGCGTGCTTATGGCCGTCCAACTTGGTCTCTCCTTTTCTTTTTTACCAAAGTATCGTGGAGCCGAAAGTCGCCCCTCTTCTTCTTCCCCCCCTCTACGTTGAGCGCTTTTCAGGCTTCTGAGACCTTAACTCTATTTTGTCTCTTCGTCAGGATGAGCGTTCTCCCCGATCCTCTATTTTTTCCTTTTTTTCCCCTTCTCTTTTGAGAGAGCGAGGAACGCTTTTTCCTTTGAAAGTCCAGGGACGTACCTTCCGGATGATTTTTTTTTCCCTTTTCCGGTCCCCGTCTCGTACGACTCTACTTTAAGGGGACACGTACTATCCCCCCCCTTATCTTTTTCACTTCAGCCAGCCTCCGATTCGGTTTGGTCCTTCACCCCCCATTAACATACGCTAAGTTTCGCTCCCCTTAACGGGTCCATCTTTTTCCCTTTCTTCGGATCGACGACCACCCCCTCACCTACATTAGGTCGTAATTTCCTTTATGAGCGCTTCACCGAGCTCAAATTTCTCCCCTCTTCGCGAGCACATCGCTCCTTTCGTTCCCCACCACTCGCCCTTTCTTCCACCCCGTCACGCCGGCCGGTTGGCGTATTTGCCGGCGAATTTCCAGGGCAGTCGATTGGTCTTGGCGCTATGTCAGTGGGGTGCATTTACCTTCCACACGGTCTACAAACCCTGTAAATACGGTTTCCACACGTCTTTCGCCTCTTAGAAGCGGACTCCCATCCTAAGCAAGCACGCCATTTTCTACCTCGCAGATCTCCGCCATTTTGAGTCTCACCTCCCAGCCGCTAGAACCCCATGAACTTCGCTCAGGTCTTGGTCCCTGGCTATGTGATTCATTATCGGTGGGCGCAGCGCCCATGGCCTGCCCCTTGCCGAATGGGAGCCCCTTCCTAGATTTTCTTTTCGCTGCCTCTAGCCCTCTACGGTAACCGCGATAAAGGGAAGACGCAACACAGACTGATTGCGCCCTAGTCTGCGCGGTACCTAGTGCCCTCAGAGGTCCTGGATTTTGTGAGCAAAGGCCCGCCCTTGAGGGAACAAATTTGGTGTGCCTTTTTCCTATCAATCCGGTCGCTTTGGCGGCTATTGATTGGACTCATTCTCCCTTGGAGATTGCAAACGAGTCCTACCAATCAACCAGTACGCCCTCTTCGCGAGTCGCTCACGTCCCACCTGTCTATACCGTTGGGGCCGGAGAGTGTAGAATTGGTTTTCTATCAAGTCTCCCATAACACGGAGGGGGGTTTTGTTATTGACCAGGCCCTTTCTATCGACTCTCTCGGCGTAGCCCTGTCTCATCCTTTTTTTTTCGGATGCGAACCCCCTTTTTTTCCCTTGATGATGTGAATCAGGAATGGGACAGGCAGGCGACCCCTGTCTTTCTCTCGTTCTTCCCATGCTTGGATCGCTCCGAAAGGTCTTGCTCGCCCTCGAGCTGCCTTTCCCCCACCCAGACGTTGCGCATGGTTCAGACCCATCTTGGTCGGCTCCCCAAGACTGCCTTTCTTCGATTTGATCCCTCTCCGCTCGTTCGGCCCGGAAGGTGGTGAGACAAACCAACCGGCGGTCCCCTTTCTTTCCAACCGCTCTTTTTCTTTTTTACCCCGGTATCCTTTCTCTTTGAGCGGGGATTAGACGAAAGACCTTACGATCTAGTGCTTTTCCCCCTACTCCGTTATCCCCCCCGTTTAACCCTTGCCCAGCGGCGAAGCACATTGATCTTCAATCCTCATGTACTTTCTCGGGCCGATTACTCTCCTTTCATCAACTTTTTTGTTGGTTGTTGACGAGAGGCCTATGACCCGGCTCGTCTTTTTGCTCGCCTTGCGGACCGCCCAGAATGTCCCCTTCTTTCCCGTTTCCCCCTGGTTTTTCCCCCCCTACAGAGGATAGAGACCCCCCTCGTCCACGTGCTCCCTCCTCTGTCTCCTCCACGTTCGGGTTTTTGACTCCCATACGTTCTCCTTTTCACTTTAAGATTTCTCCCGCCAACTGACTTGCAGAAGCAGATCCCTTTTAGATTCTGCCGACATTTTACCTATTTTGGTTTTTCAGTCAAGACCTTGTTGTTTCGATTTTTTTTTGCCTTTTAAGGGACCATCTATTTTAGTCGCTTCTGGTTTAGAATTCTTTAGCGAGTCCGGGTTATTTTTTCTTGGACTTCCTCTCTCAAAGATTGAGTTCGCACATTTCGCCGATCTCGATCTTTTGTGACACGGAGTTTGTTATTTTTATTCATCTTCGCTCGCGACCGGTTGACCCTATTAGACGCATCTTCAGAGATAGAAGGACTTCACCGTTCCCTGGATCACCCAGTCACCCCCTACCAACATCCACTATGAAACGGTGAGGACACCCCGTCGTCCAGTCCAGACACAGACGTCCCAATCGACGGACAGAAGGTACCTGGTGACGACCGGAGCGAAGATCTTACAGAGGAACCCCGTGTCCCCTTTCTCTTCGGTATCGTCGTTTACGGTGCATTACCAGAAGGACGTTGCGTCGCAGGTGGAGCGCGCCAGGCAAACCTTCTTAATTCGAGGCAGATCTTCCGGTTGCCCCCTGCCCGGTTTGCGTCTTAATTGTCGACCAGTGAGACCACCGGCTTTCTGCTCGTCGTTCGCCCCCTTTCCCCGTAACGGACAGAAGACCTTAGAAGTGGAGAGGTGTTCCATGCTGCCCTTTTGCGCTTTATCGTCCTCTTTAGATTGCCGACGCAACGCGAGCGGCTCCCCCCCTCCTTTCAGCGGGCCTCATA